>Ga0074195_1000041_pt1 | contig 340381 bp, 389 predicted proteins | sample EPASupsiteHSE623_FD_64525 | JGI IMG/M metagenome (GOLD analysis project Ga0074195, IMG submission 64525) | Bioremediated contaminated groundwater from EPA Superfund site, New Mexico - Sample HSE6-23 | ecosystem: Environmental > Aquatic > Deep subsurface > Groundwater > Contaminated ...
GACACAGGGGTCCTCCGAGACTCTGCTGAAGAGGTTGTAAATGCCATCAACAAGGTCTTTGCCGGGACCGGCGTCCAGATTACAGCCGCCCTCGCTTACGATGCTTCCAAGATTAAGGAAACACTCTCCGACCCAAGGCTTCCAGCCATGATTGGGACAGCCAACCGGGACCAGATGCTTCGGCAACTGAATGTTGCGGTGCCTGCGACCTATCCAAGGATGGAGCAGAATCTAACAAGGTTCGTCCTCTCCATCATGCAGGTCAAAGACCAGCCTGCAGGCAACGAAGAACTCCAATTCTTCGGAGCGCTGTACATGCTCAGTTCGCAGATTCCATGGGACCAGCTCGGTTCCCGGAATCCTACGGGCATTGGTAGTACTAACCGCCTCTAACACAAAACAGATCTTTAATGTGGCTAAGAATCACCATGCATTCTTAGCCCATTTTTTATAAAAAAATTCCGTTAATTATTAGTTAACGGTTTTTATTTAAAAGATTAAAGGCAAGAATACTCTGCCTATAAAGAGTTTGACTGCTATCCGCCGATATCCTGAATCCCAAAACATACTTTTGCTGTCGATTTTGTCATCGTACTGGATATCATTGAATGAGGGGAAGAACTTTTCATACCCTTTGTGCATTAGCCTGTACTGTAGAGAGTCTCTTTCAATTTCCTCTAAGTACAGTCTTCGAACATTGCATCCATGGATTTTTTCAAAATCATCATAGAAATAGGGAACTAGCACTCTCGCAAAGAGTTGCTTGATTGCATCTTCAGATCCAATCCATGCGGCACCAAAAAGAACATGGGTCCAACATTTTTCCCCCAAAGCCGGATCATTTCCAGGGAAATCGCGGACTCGAATTGTGTCTCCACTGTTCTCCAGCCAAAATTCGATAATGCCGGCTTCCGGAAGAATATTCTTAAGTAATGAGTGCAACCTTGTCCGAGCATCGAAAGAAACTCCTGGTCGCACAAATATCCCCAAATCAACATCCGAATTCTCTGATCCGTATCCCTTTAGACGAGAGCCGAACATTAAAATTATCGGATAGACAAGTCGTGATAATTCTTGACTTGATTCAATCTTGGCGACAGCTTCTTGAATATTAGCCGTTGTTTCCTTACATAGGAGATTGAGATTTGCTGAAAAGGGTCCTCCCAATTCCGGAATAGCAATATTTAATCTGGTCAATTGCTCTCTCTTAATCATGCCTAAGATATAAAAATGATGGAAAGATTTGAGTAGTGCTTCTTTGACTTGATAGTCATTATTCTGGCGGTAAAGCCAAATTAACGAATCCAGCCATTGGGCATGCATTTCTAAAGCTTTACGGAAATCATTCTTCGCTGCCGATTCGATTACCTTCCTGACTCCCTCGACAACTGCCTGTATGCAAGCAGTATCACCCTCTTCTTTAAGGAAAAAGATAACTAACCCTAAAGAAGTCCGGGCTTCAGCAATTGACAGACTGACCGCTTCAGCGAATTCGTTGATTACTTTTTGTTTCTTGGTTTGGACCAGCCAATTTTTCCTCCTCAAGGTAATACCATTATAATGCTCTTGATCTATGCGAGAGAATTCTTCGCTTAGTTCTTTTTGTATGGTCGAAAGAGTCGTGCTTCTTACTGCTTCTTTATGCTCGATGCTTGGTGAAGCATCAAGGACAGAAAAAGCATCAGCGATGCTGTTTTTTAAAACATAATCGTCGATTGCAAGAGCGCGGACATCGCTAATCCCTACCAAGCCTTTTTCGGTTAATACAGGGATAAGATGAGCCGCTTTCACAACTCGAGGATAATCACCGACAAGCTGTTCAATCTCGATAACGTCTCCGTCAACAAAATTAGCGCGGACATCTTGCAAATGAAGGCAGTTTTCCCATGCTTTCATGTATGTCTTCCTAAATCGATTCAGGATCTCTTTTAATTCGTCATCGTGAGGCTGCCATGATTTTTCGGGCAGAAATTCAAAAGGAAGATAAAGAATGAGACGTTTATATTCGAGATTATCCAATAAATCACTTAAAGACGCATAGAATCGCACTGCTTGTTCCTGACTTATTAATCCGTTTTCGATTGCTTCTTTGACGGATATGTCTACTCGAGGCAGGCAGACGATAATATCGTTAAGGTTGTTCATCAGCTCTTCTCTTTTCTCTAGTTGCTCCCTAAAGGCATCATTAAGCAGAATATCCTTAGGCCAAAATCTGGCGGCAACATCGAGGTTGATTAATGTTTCGATGGGTACTAAGTTAATCAATTGAGTCACCTCTTTATTAAATAGGTTTTAAAATTGCAACAGTCCTGCTTTTTGATGCCTATAATACAGGAAAGTATCAATATAATACTATAAATTACAAATAAGTCAACTTTCCTAAATCACAGCATTTATATTTTTTATACTGTCTCATTTGTCTCATTTTACCCAGACCCTGACACCTCAAATTGGTTGTCGCTAAGACCCTCAAAGAACCCTTACACTGCTTGGAGGGTAGGGGTTCTAGACCTTCCTTGCCTGCAAATTTGGAAAGCCTTTATTTATAAGGCTTTTTATGATAACCGCAATATTACTTTGGAACTTTTTCTTTTTATAGTATAATTACCCATATGACAACCAAACCTAAAATATATGTGGCCAGTAAAAAAATACCAAGAGCAATAAAGATCATGGAAATAATACGAAAGGCTGGCTATGAAATTACTTTCGATTGGGCAACAGATTATCATGAAGATAATTGGGATGAATATGCACAAAAAGAACGAGAGGGAATTCAAAAATGTGATATTTTTGTTTATCTCTGGTGTGAAGATGCTAAAAGTGCAAGATATGAAGCTGGAATGGCGATGGGATTAAATAAATTAGTTATCGCCTCAGAAGCACCAGATTCATTTTTTTATCATCTATCTAACGTTGTGCGAATATCATCAGATTCAGAAATAATTAGTACGATAGCTAAAAATCAATAATTAAATACTTACATTTATTTTTAAAAAAGTTCCGATAGCGTTCCACCGCTCCTGCAAAATTAAGAAACTTTATTCTGTAAGGATTTTTATGATAAAACATAAGGTGATTTTAAAGCCTTTTCATAATTTTTATTTTTTGAAAAACAGCCACACGTGTGTGTACATTACATATATATTTGACAAAATGATTATAAATTATATTATGTGGTTAAATAACCATTAATTTTGGTTATAAATGTATCATTTCAAATTAAACAAAGGAGTAAGAAAATGCCAATCGTTATGGTATATATTCCTAAATCCTTCTTTGATGAGGGGCTAACACCTCTTAAGCTGAGTTCAGCAATAAAGAACTGGGTAGAGTATATTGAACAACTAGAACTGACGGGAGAAGAAGTAAGTGTCATTTTCCCAGAATGTTCTATGTCAAACAACGAAGTCATCGTTTTCGTAAAAGGAATCTATGAAAAACCTGAACGGACTCTGCCAGTATTTCGAAAACTGGCCAGAACAATCAGGAATCACCTTGTAAAGATTTTTCCTGAGGCAAAAAGGGTTGAATGTTTTATTTTCCCATTTGATCCAATCGCAAAAGTTTGCTCATCTTCAACCGAGACTTCAAGATGTGTTGACTGCGATGGCGAAATCAACACAAAAAATAGTGTTCTCGTACAAGCTGGTTGTGCCTGCAGTGGCATATTCAAAGATGCTGTTCCTTGCAAAAAATGTGGCTTATTGCACTGGAAAGATGGATTATATCCAATTGAGGGAACTCATCTCGAAAGCGGTAAAGTTATCTATAAAAAATAATTATTAAAAATCCAGAAATGGTCAGGGTCAAAAACTCTGTTTTTTTATATTCAGCCTAACTTTAAAAAGTTTCTAATAATGTCCCAGCGCCCTTTCATTTGACAATATATATATTATATTCTATATTATAAAAGCTACTAAGTAGCTTTTGGTGATTACGATGGGACTGTGTCCAATATGTGGAAGGTACTACTGCGATCATACAGCAGCAGAAAGAGGTCAAACGACCGAGGAAATGCTACGACTACCAAGCGAAGATGAAAAGACTGCGACAATGTCTGGGGATCAAAAAAAGATAATTGAGGCAGCCAAGAAACATCTTTACGATAAGTAGATTCGATTATAAAAACAAGGGGAATGGAATATTTACTTCAAGTAATGCCTCCCCGTTTTTTTATACATAATTTAACTTCAAAAAAGATTCCGATAACGTCCCATCGCTCACGCCATTGACAAAATATAGTAAATATTTTACCATATTAATATCTCAAAAGAGACGCTTTGCTAACGCAAAGCTGAACATTGAACAATTTAAATTGTTTACTAGGTGTTGTTTATGTGGGTAAGAACTGAAGGTTTTGAAGAGGCAATGATTCAAGATTTTAACATCTCTACCGAGGAGATTAAAAAAACGGGAGAAAAAATTTATAACACTGATTGTCTTTCCGAAAAAGAAAAATATTATATTGTGAGAAGAATAGCAAATAATAGAATAAAAAATAATATAAGAAAAATCACATTAACAAAAATTGTATTTGCCTCCATACTTACTCTTATAATATGCGCTCTTTTTTCTTTTTATAAAATTGTTTCTGTTTCTATATCCTTTGTTTTCGCGTATTTCACGGGAATAATATTTTTAGAACCAGAATGGTATTTTTTTCGTAAAAGATTTTTTAAGAAATTAGTAGGGGTAGACGAAAGAGACTATGTAGATGTTTATTATTGGTATCCTGACCTTGGTCGCGACCCTTAACTAACAATAATTCTAAAAGCGTAGAAGTCCTAATCAAAAGATTAGAAATATGGACTTCTTTTTTTATACAAAACTTCAAAAACGTTCCAAGTTCGTCCCGTCACCCAGCGTGGCAAACCAATAAAGTCGCCAAATTGGTGATTTTTTGCTATAATCTTTTTAAATAACCTAAAATAAATATTATGAACAAAGAAACCATTTATATTATTGGGCACAAATCACCAGATACTGACACAGTATGTTCAGCGATTGCTTATTCTGAATTTCTAAAAAAGAAGAAGATAAACGCAATTCCAGCAATCCCTGAAGATTTAAATCAAGAAACAAAATATGTACTTGATTATTTTAAAGTAAAAACACCAGCAAAATTAAAATCTATAAAAGGGAAAAAAGTTATTCTAGTTGACCACAATGAAGCAAGCCAAAGTCCTCAAGGAATTGAAGATGCCGAAGTAATAGAAATTATAGATCATCATAAAATAGGATGCATACTTTCTAATCCAATATCAGTCTTCACAAAACCTTCAGGCTCTACTGCCACACTAATAGCTCAGAAAATGTTTGATGACAATAAATTTAAAATAACAAAACAATTAGCTGGTCTCCTAGTCTCAGCCATACTTTCAGATACCGTAGTTTTTAAATCAAGTACTACAACTAATGAAGATATTTTAGTAGCTAAAAAGTTAGGCAAAATTGCTGGAATTAAGAATCTTAAAGACTTTGGAATAGATATTAAAAAGAAAAAGGCCAACCTTAATGGATTGTCTGCAGAAAAAATTATTTATTCTGACTTTAAGAGTTTTCAAGAAAATGACAAAAAATTTGGCATTGGACAGATTGAAGTAGTCGATTTAAATGAAGCCAAAGAAAAACAAGATAAAATTCTTGAAAAGATTGAAGAAATTATCAAAAAAGAAAACTTTACATTCTTAATATTAATGCTAACCGATATTATCAACGAAGGATCAGAATTATTAATCAGCGGAGAAAATAAGTATCTTGAAAAAGCATTTGGCAAAAAAATAGAAAACAACTCAATTTATTTGAAAAAAATGATGTCTCGTAAAAAAGACCTCCTTCCTCCATTAATAAAAGAAATTAATAAACAATAACACGGGATATATTGGCAATATTCTTAATAATCGATACGGGCTTCGGCCTTATGGCTGGATTAATGGCTTTTCTTATTGCATACCAAGAATATTCTCATCATTTTAAAGAAAAGAAGAAAATTGTTAAATTATCTTTACATGCTGGATTTGTTTCTTTTTTTGTTATGTTATCTACTACATTATTTGATGCCTTTAATGATTGATTCGGGGTTTAGGGACTTTAAGAATGCTTTTTTTTATATATAATTTAATTTTAAAAAACTTTTGATAAAACACCTCATTGCCCCTACAATATTGACTATTGTTAAATATATTATATAGTTTAAAAATAAAGCTCATTTCAAAAATACAAAATTCTTAGAGAAGTAAAAAGTAGTTGGTGATTTAAATGGTTGAGAAAAACCTTCAAACAGAACCAGATGTAGAAAGAGTGTTGAGCTGGTGGTGCATACCAGTTGAAGCAGTGATGCAGGAAGTTGAACGAAGAAAGCAAGAATACGGTGTAAATACAAAAATCGTCGCCTGGGAAATGGTAAACAGCAAGTACGATTCCACCTTATTTCTTATTTTAATTGCAGTATTAACTGGAATTTCTTCACTTCTAATGACGAGCATACTACCCCACATAGCCATAATCTGGACTCAATGCATATTGATTTCTGTAATATTGCAATGGGAATTCTTAAAAAACTTGTATGTCTTTGAAAAGCATACAAAGTGCAACAAAAACCACGACGATCCCTTTTTCCTATCCTTAGATTTTCTAAACGATAGGAAATTATCTTAATCTTCTCTTTTTTTGTCTCGTTTTACTTAAATCTAGACACCTCAAATTAACTATCACAATACCATTTACACTACTGAGGGTAAGGACCCTAGATATTACTTACCCTACAAACTTAGTGATCCTCATTCTGTAAGGATTTTTATGATAACCGCGACTGAACACTAGAATTTTTTAAAATAATATTCTATGCTATTATTGTAATCGTGGAGATGATTACTTATGCTTCTTAAATGGTTCTTTGTAAATATTGCTCAAATTTGGTTCGTATTCAAGAGAATAACCATCGGAAATGACGGTCTTAAATGGGGTTATGTTTATTTCAGAGCCCCATTCGGTAGCGAAAGAGAAAAACTAGCTTTTAAAAGAGCTATCGAACTCTGGGCTATCAAAAATCCTGAGATTCTAAAAATTTATCCTGATTATTCTCCACCAAATATTTTAAGAAAATTTGCCTTTGGCAATATGTATATTTATTTACGATCTTGCATTGCAATAATTTTCTTTGAGTCCATGGATATTTTTGGAAATGGAAAATTAAGCGAGCATGCAAAAAGAGAGGTTGATTCTTATAAAGAAAAATATTCTCTTTGGGCATCTTTTTTCTTATCAAAACCTGACAGCAAAGATGAGGAAATCGCTCTCCAAAAACTAATAGCAAAGGGAGAAGTTTTCCCTAAAAGTATTTTTAGAAATTATTTAATAACAATAGAATAATTTCTTTTTTTATATAACTCAGCCTTAAAAAGATTCCTAGCTTGTCTCATCGCTCTGCCGTTGACAAAACATAATTTTTGTTTTATCTTGTGAGAAGTTCTCCAAATTAGAGAACAGGAGAAAGGTTATGAAAAACCTGTTGGACGAAATTGCTAAAAAAATAATAACAAAGAAAGGATTAAAAGATAATCAGTTACATTATTACCAAATTATTCAATGCGTTGCCACTGAATTCATTTGTTTTGAAGCAAAGCAATGGTTTATTACAAATAATATCTTGTGGATAGATATCGACAAGATAAATCAGAAAATACTGGTATTCTATACCAAAGACAAAAAAGTAGAGGAAATAGTGAAGGAAGTAGCAAGTGCCCACGCACTCAAATGCGAAAAAACGCATAGAGACCATTTCCCGCCACCAGGAGAATATTAATCAACTAGGAGGAATTAATCTTGACGCAAGAATGTGTAATAATAAGAGGAGAGATAGCAAGTCTAAACGAAGGATCTACTGCAATGGCTATAGTCATCGGCCCAACAGAAATTGAGGCACAAAAATACGTTGAAAAAGTTTTGAATCCTTATTATAAAGGATACCCTCAACGAATTGGCTTTTTCTACATACAAACGATATTTCTTCCTTCGCCCCTCACAAAAACTGTTCTTCTTTATACTTTAGAAAAAGGACTAATAAGTAATGATTCTCCAGGATTTTGTAGAATAGCAAACACACCTAGTGGTTGCATATATTACCCGTGCTGCAAGCCATCTGACAGGGGAGAACATTGCAGAATTGGTGATTGCACAAATTGCAATTATCGGAAATGTAAGCTCAACCATGATGGAACAATAAACATGGATAATGTTCCTTGTGGACGAGGATAATCTTCTTTCTAACCTTATATGTATGGCGAGATGAATAAATCTCGTTTCTTTTTTATATATAATTCGACCTAAAAAATTACTATAGCGTCCCAACACACTGAAATACTATACTTATAATAATTTCATGATATATTAAAAACATGCAATCTAATTTTTGGAAAAAACTAAAAAAACCAATCTTTGTCATGGCTCCCATGTCAGGAGTTACTGACGATGCTTTTAGACAAATGTTTTTAAAATATGGCAAACCTGATGTTTTTTGGACAGAATTTGTTTCTGTTGAAGGATTGTTTTCTAAGGGTCGTGAAAGCTGTCTCAAAACCTTAAAATTTTCTTCAAAGGAACATCCAATAGTTGCCCAGATTTTTGGTTCAGATCCATCATATTTTAAAAAAGCAGTAGAAGAAATTAAAAGACTTGGTTTTGATGGTATTGATATTAATATGGGATGCCCAGATAGAGCCATAGAACAAAAAGGAGCAGGAGCAGCATTGATAAAAAATATTGACTTAGTAAAACAAATTATTAGAGCAACAAAAGAAGGATCAAAAATACCTGTTTCGATAAAAACTCGTCTTGGATATGATGAAAATGAAATTAATGAATGGATAGTGCCTCTCTTAAAAGAAAATATTGCGGCATTAACCATACATTTTCGTACCAGAAAAGAATTATATCGCGCCCCTGCACAATGGGATATGGCAAAAGAAATTGTAAGATTAAGAGATTTATATTCTCCAGAAACATTAATTATTGGAAATGGAGATGTAAAATCTCTTACCCAAGCTCGCAAGCTAGCTAAAGAAAATAAACTTGATGGAATTATGATTGGAAGGGCTACCCTGGGAAATCCTTGGTTCTTTTCTGATAAAATACCTACTACCCAAGAAAAATTAAACGCAATTACTAAACATGCAAAGATTTTTAATGACCCCAAAAGATTCAATGTTATGAAAAAACATTTTCATGCATATGCAAAAGGTTTCAATGGTGCCAAAGAACTTAGAGACAAATTAATGGAAGCTAAAAATTATATTGAAGTTAAAGAACTGATAAAAAAATTTAGCTCAAATCATTGAACTTATAGACGATAAACGCTAATTTTTACCTCCAATAAAAACGAAACATCCATTAAATGGATGAAATTAATAAGAATTATCTTCTTTTGGAAACCATGGAACAACGAGGATCGTTGTACACATCTTCAGGCTTCATTCCTCTGAATGAATCCTGTTGATTTTTCTGGTCTGTGGTTAAACCATCACTCCTCTCGCAATACGGTTTTTTTAACGCACTCTTAAAATTAGGAGTGCCAACACGTTTGGCAATCGGCATAATAAGTACCTTAATCTATATAATATAATTTAATATATTTGTCAACTATTTAAAATTACAGACTGTGATATAATTAATATATTAATTAATTAAAAACATATGAAAACAGGAAAACTTATTAAAATAATTTATTTGTACGTTGTATCTTTAATTAGCTTAGGATTTTTAGCAGGGGGAATAGGCAATCTTATTAATACCACTGCCAAAGCTTACGTTTTTAAAGAAGCAGAAAAAAGAGATTATAGTTTTTGCAATAATCAGCCTTATTTTTATAATCTAACTGATTTAAAAGAAAAATCAGCTATATCTCCAGAAGAAGACAAGCAAAAAATAGATTCCATAATTTCTGATTATGAAAATTGGAAAGCTCAAAATACTGGAGAAGTATGTTATAAATCAGAAAGAGAAAAAAGGATGGTTGATTCTATAACAATGATTTTAATTGCTTTGCCTCTATATTTATTCCATTGGTCAATGGCTAGAAAAGAAAAACAAGAAGATTAATGAATTACCGCCCCTCTGGCGGTTTTTTATTTAAATAGTATAATGAAATCAGCAAAGGAGGATACGTATAATGCAGTTAGCCTTAACCCTTGAAGAAGAAAGTCCAGAAACACAAATAAGAAACCTTCTAAGGGCAAACTCCGTATGTGGCGCAATCATAGTTGCCCTTAATTATAGAGATCGGTTAAGAAAAATAAAAATCGAACTCTTAGAACTGTGTATTGAAAGAAAAATCATTTTGATTCTAATAGAGCGTAGCGGGGAAAAACATCCTATTCCTTCAATTAAAAATTTAAGTACCAAGAAAATAGAATATTTTCTTGAGGGATGCAAAGAATTTTGTGAAAAAAAATTAGAAAATCCATATGCAAAACCTCTTTCTTTTGTAATCATGTCGAAATCATAAGGTTTAAAAACCTTGTTTTTTTATGCTACAATATAATTAATGAAAAAAGCTTTATTAATCATTGCTCATAAAGATTTTAGAGACGAGGAATATTTCATTCCTAAGCAGATTTTAGAAGAAAACGGAATCAAAACTAAAACTGCTAGCGATGAAAAAGGAATAGCTATTGGAAGATTTGGCGGAGAAGCTGAGGTTGATTTATTATTAAATGAAGTAGATGTAAATAATTTTGATGCAATTATCTTTGTAGGCGGGTCTGGGGCAACAGAATTCCTAGACAATGAAATATCATATAATATTATTAAAGAAGCCTCTAAAAGCAAAATATTGGCTGCTATTTGCATTGCACCAACAATATTAGCCAAAGCAGGCGTGCTTAATGATAAAGAATGCACTGTTTGGTCTTCTAATATGGATAAGTCTGCTATTGAGACAATTAAACAAGGAGGAGGGAAGTACACAGGAAAAGGTATTGCCATTGACCAAAATATAATAACAGGGGAGAACGCTGATTTTGCTGAACCTTTCGCTAGGGCTATTTTAAAAGCATTGACAGATTAAAAATATTGAGTATAATCTAAACATATAAATAAATCCACAGACAGTAGGCATCAAATAAGTCCTACCGAGGATAAAGCAATATTCTATTGTCTTTCTTGTCTGTGTGAACCACAGGTTTTTTAATACAAACATATGCCTTTAACAAAAGAACAAAAACAAAATATCGTAAGTGATTTAGAACAAAAAATAGGAAAGCAGAAATCAATGGTTTTCATGGATTTCAAGGGAATAAAAGTTAAAACCTTGGCCAAACTAAGAGAAACATTAAAAGAACAAGGAAGCGAATTAAAGGTAGCAAAGAAAAGCTTGATGGAAATAGCTTTAAAAAATAAGAACATTGAGCTTGACACAAAGAAATTAGATGGAGAAGTAGCTACAGTGTTCGGGTATGATGACGAGATAACACCAAGTAAATTAGTTTATCAATTCTCAAAAGAGAATACAGGAGCTAAAATTCTTGGAGGTTTCCTAGAAAATAAATTCTATCAAATGGCCGACGTCATTAGACTTGCAGAATTACCAAGCAAGGAACAATTGCTAGGAATGTTAGTTGGAACATTGAATGCTCCAGCAACAAACTTTGTGGGAGTTCTTTCTGGAAACATGAGAAAGTTAGTATGTGCATTATCACAAATTAAGGATAAAAAGCAATAATAAATAAAATAATTATAAGTTATAATAACTACTGATAAAAACATTGTTATTATCAGTAGGAAAATTAACAAAAACAAAATGGCAGAAGAAATAGAAATCGTAGAAGTTCCTGAAAAGTTCAAAAAGTTAGTAGAAGAAATAGAAAAAATGTCTGTGCTAGAATTAGCAGAACTTGTAAAGGTTTTAGAAAAGAAATTCGGTGTATCAGCTGCTCCTCAAATGATGGCTGCTGCTGCTCCTGCTGGTGCTGCTGCTCCTGCTGCTGAAGAGAAATCTTCATTCAACGTTGTATTAACAAGCGCTGGTGAAAAGAAGATTGATGTAATTAAAGTTGTAAGAGACCTAACACAAAAGGGTCTAAAAGAAGCTAAGGATTTAGTTGACGCTATCGCTTCTGCTCCTCAAACAATCAAAGAGGATGTTAAGAAGGAAGAAGCTGAAGACATTAAAAAGAAATTCACAGAAGCTGGTGCAACTGTTGAACTTAAATAAAACAACAAACTCCGCGAAAGCGGGGTTTTTTGTTACTATAAAAGCAAGAAACGCCTAACAGTGTTAGGACGTATACGAACGATTAAAGGAGGTGATCGGGACCTTTTGGGATTAAAGCCTTGATAGAGTGTTCAATCTTTTTCATTAGATTAAAAACAGCTCATAGGTCTTTTCTCTCCCGTTAGTGGTCCAACTTTCTGGATATTTGTAGTACCCAATACAATACAGTGAGCACTGATTAAGCCCTCTACGAGCACTAAAGTAGAAACATGGCTAAACTGCAGGGTTCAAAATGACGTTGCTTTCGGTTATCTTGTACGCGCGGAACACGCGAGGAAACGCCATCGATAACGCGACAGTCTGCACATCTGGAGCGGAATGAATCCTGGACCTCCGCCTACTAATATAGCTACTATTTTTTTCTTTGGGCTTATCAGTCTTCGGCAAGAACCGACTTTCTAGGCACCAACAGAATCTAATCCGCGGTGCCCCTTGTTAAAGGCTTGTCATTCTTGAGTTCTCCTGGTTTGCCGGGTCCGGGGGGATATTTCAACGCTTGGCGATACAGTTCAGCTTTGTGACATGGCGACGACTGTTTTTCACAATCATATAGGCATCCCTCCTTAAGGATACTTGCTGTCAGAATGCTATTCTTTGGCCATAGTGGCCTGTTTTAATGATATTATTATATATCACTAGAACAGACCACTATCAACACCTCTTTTAAATATACAAAGAACTGATATGTCCATACTATAAATTATAATCTAATTTTTGTCAATAGGGCACAAAAAGAGAAAAAGGCAGAGCCTATATGAAGGGAAAAACTGATGTCTTCCGCATATCTCAATTAGGATGCCTTTCCGCTTTAAAGGTAATCAAATCGGTTTGCATTCTGCTAATACAGAGCAATTCCATATAACTCTTTCGGGCTGATCGATTTCTTTGTCGGAAAATAAATTTTCCTCACGATCTCCTATGATATAGGACCCAGAGTGCTCATCAGACTTTTGCTTAAGCCCGTAGCAGAGAGAGTATATTAATGGAACCATTTGATTCACTTTAAAACATATTCGACTATCTTTGTTCAACGATACCCGTTTAACGTCCACGAGCATGCTCGCAGACGTAACTGCTAAATCATAGTTATTAGCTAGCTGCATCGGCGCATACACACGGGCTGTTTATGAAAAGCTCGGAGAACGGACTCCATGAGACAATGTTGTTTTTAAGCAACTAAGGTTCATATAAGCTTCCATAAAAGCGCTCGGACGGGTTGAGGCTTGCATCGATTGAAATTCACTGATGCCACCTCTCGATATTTTTTACGGATACGGGATGTCCACCCCATTGCTTCAAACTAACTTAAAAACGCATTAGGCGTGTTCTGAAGTCAACACTGGTAATCACCGATAGTCTCGTACTATCAGATGGTCACCTTTAACAATACTTTTTGAAATGTTGTTAAAGTTAACCACCTAATAGTTATTTGAAAGAAACTAATATTTATATACTACTTGTAATAATTTTTGTCAAACAAAAAAACACCCCATATTGGGGTGCTTTATTTTACTCACAAATACTAGATGGTTGATTGTTTGTTGCTTTACAAATAATCTTTTTTAAGTTTTCTTTTTCTGTCTCTTCTCCAGAACCCTCTCCTGAACCAACTCTGTAATATTTACATCCAACTACAATTGCTGGAATAGAGCCTTGAGGACTGTATTTTAAGAATAAATCCTGATCAGCATCTGTATCAATGTTTTCTTTAAAAATTATAGAATCTCCGAACTGATCTGCTACTTCCTTAAGAATAGGATGTTCCCATACACAGTGAGGACAATTTTCCGAACCAAAGAAATATACTATTGGTTTTTCATTTTCCTTGCATATTTCTGTGTCAGCAGCTTCTTTAAATCCTCCTTCTGTTTCTGTATCTTTACTTTTGTCTTCATCAATTTTTATGCTATCAGAAGCAAATAATCTTTTTCCGTCAGCAGAAACATATGAAGCATATTCCTGTCCATCAACGCTTAATATAAATTTATACAACTTATTAATCGTTTCGTCTTCCACTTTCACAAAAGAAGCTTCTGATTCTCCTTGCAATAAATTATTATTAATATAGTCTATTGCTGCTTGAGCTGCTTTTTCAGGTTTCATATCCTTATTAAAGCTGTTCTCTGCAAGCATAGATGCTAAAACAATTGATAAAAGGGCTAGGACAAATGTTGCTATCTGCCAATTATTCATTGGTTTTTTTGTATTTTCCATTTTATTATTTATGCTTATTATAATTACTAATATATAGTATCAACTAAAGAATCTTTTGGCAAATAGCAAAGCCCCGCATAATCGGGGCCAACCATTTTAATAAAGATTATTCGTTTTCGCTTTCGTCATCGTCAATGTCATCATCAATGTCATCGTCATCTTCATCGTCATCAATGTCATCATCGTCAATGTCGTCATCAAAGTCGTCGTCTTCTTCATCAATGTCATCGTTATCTTCATCGTCATCTCCGAATTCGTTAACAACTTCATCATCTGTTTCGACTTCTTCTTCGTAATCTGGCTCGCAAGAATCGTTGTCTTCGTCGTTTAACAACTTTATTTCTTCTATTTTTTCCTCAGTTATCATTGTTTTTAAAATGTTAATTTTAAAAGGTTTTTTCTCGACCTTTTTTTATTTATGTTATCCATTATAATTATCTCTTTCTTCTTGTCAAGTTCAAAATTGTGGACATTTTAAAAGTATGCGTTATAATTAATAACAAGCATGAATATTTTTCTAAAATACTTATACTGGCAACTCATTCTTTCGCCAAAAAAGGTTTTAATGATAACAAAAAACTACTTACTTTTTGGTTGTGAATTCTTTTCAATAAAGGAAACTCTTAGATCTCTTTTTGCTCCATGGAAAATGACTACATTGTCGTATGGAAGAGGATTAGACATTGGAAGATATTTTGAAACCTTTATTTCCAATATTTTTACCAGAATAATAGGCTTTATAATGAGAACGTTTCTCATTATTGTTTTTGTATTATTTGAAATACTGGTCTTTGTTGTTGGTTTAATTAGCTTAATTCTTGTTTTAATCTATCCATTAATAGCAATACTAGGAATAATATACAGTTTTAAATACTTAAATGTTTAATTTAAATAAAACAGATGCATACGTAGCGATAAGATTAGAATGGTTGTTCGTTTTAATTAAAGCACTAAAAACTATTTTCTTATTAGGAGCATTAGTATCTTTTGGCTACTTTGTGTATAAAACTGAAAATATCTATTTCGGTTTATTTCTTTTATCATTATCAATATTTATCATTTTAAGAAGCATTGATTGTTTCTTTGAAGAATGTGTTAAAAAAGATAATTGCGATACGATAATAGAGAAAAAGGGAAATATTGCTGAATATCTTGATTTTAAATCAGCTAAAAAAATAAGCCAAGCAATTGAATTCGCGCAAAATAAGAAATTAAAATATCCTAATGCAACAATCCTTCTTTATTTCTTATTGGAAAATAAAAACCAAAAAATATCTTTCATCTTCTCAAGATTAATGATTGACTGGGAAGGATTAAAAAAATCAATTAAAGAGACACTGGATAGTCAATTACCATCCACTAAAGAAGAATTTGAAGCAATCATTGATGTTGCTGCTGATATTGCTATTAAAAGAAACGGGACAGAAATAAAAGAAGGGGACATTATTGCTTCTTTGGCTAAAGTTGAACCAAATTTAAAAACAATAATAACTGAAAGCTATTTAGAAGAAGAAGATTTTGAAAAAGTTAATAGTTGGATGGAAAAAGTTAATAAAATAATAAAGAAAAGAAAAATCTTCTGGGATTATGAAAATCTTCTCAAGGCTGGATCATTAGGCAGAGATTGGTCAGCAGGATATACTCCAACACTAGATTCTTTTTCAATTGATTGGGGAAATGAAGTGATGAGAAGAGGATACGAAGAAATTATAGGACACAAAGACAAGATAGATCAATTAGAAAGAATATTATCTCAAAAAGGCTCTGGCAATGTTTTAATTGTTGGAGAACCAGGATCAGGTAGAAAGAATATTGTTCACGGCCTTATCAGAAAATGTTTATTAAAACAGTCTGACAAAAACATTAATGATTGTAGATTCCTTGAATTAGATATTATGTCTCTTTCAACTAATATTTCTTCTTATGAACAAATGGAAAAAGTTCTTGATATATGCTTTGCTGAAGCAACTCGTGCAGGAAATATAATTCTAATTATTAATGATATCCATAATTTCTTAGGTGCAGAAAAGAAAGCAGGTGTTGTTGATATTTCTGGAATTATCGGACCATATTTAAATTCTCCAAGATTTAAAACAATTTCCTTGACTTCATTTAGCGGACTACACAAATACATTGAAAGCAAACCTTCTATTCTTGCTTTATTCCAAAAAGTAGAAGTTGAAGAAATGAATAAAGAAGAAACCCTTGAAATGATACAAGGAAGAGTGTTTGGACTTGAGCACGAATATCAAAAATTCATTCCATTCACTTCTTTAAAAGAAATCATTGCTGTTTGTGAAAAATATGTTTCATCATATCCTTTCCCACAAAAAGCAATTAATCTTTTAGATGAAACCGTTGTTTATAGCGATAAATCTTCTGATTCTTCTCTTGTCCTTCCAGAACATGTTGATTTTGTTGTTTCTCAAAAAACACAAATACCTGTAGGGAAGATAAAAAGCAAAGAAAAAGAAACATTGCTTAACCTTGAATCAATCTTACACAAAAGAGTTATTGCCCAAGAAGAGGCAATTAAAGAAATATCATCAGCCCTAAGAAGAGCAAGAACAGGAATACAAACAAGAAAAGGACCAATGGGAAGCTTCTTATTCTTGGGACCTACTGGAGTTGGTAAAACAGAAACTGCTAAAGCGCTCGCTGAAACATATTTTGGATCAGAAGAAAAAATGGTAAGAATTGATATGTCTGAATTCCAAAGAATTGATGATATTCCTAGATTATTAGGTTCTGAATCACAAGAAGGAATTTTAACAACCAAAGTTAAAGAAAATCCTTTCTCTCTTGTTTTATTAGATGAAATAGAAAAAGCTCATCCAGATGTTCTAAACTTATTCTTACAAGTATTAGATGAAGGATATGTTAATGATAATCTAGGAAGAAAAGTTAGTTTCTTGAATACAATTATTATCGCAACATCAAACGCTGGATACCAAACAATCTTAAAGGCAATAAATGAAGGAAAGCAGATGACAGAGATAAAGAAAGATCTTCTTAATTTCATTTTTGAAAAAGGACTATTCAGGCCAGAGTTTATTAATAGGTTTGATGGTACAATAGTTTTCAAATCATTAGCTAAAGAAGACTTATCATTAATCGCTCAACTCCAATTAAATAAGGTTGCTAGCAATCTAAAACAAAAGAAGATAACCTTTATCATTACAGAAGAACTAAAACAAAAGATTGTTGAATTAAGTTATGATCCAGTATTTGGAGCTAGAGAAATGAAAAGGGTAATACAAGACAAGATAGAAAATGCAATTGCTAAGGCTTTGCTTTCAGATTCAATACCTAATGGATCTCAAATAAAAATAGACCCTATTAAATTTGAAGTATCAATGGTGTAAAACATTGACAATAAATACTAATATTGTATAATAAAAAGGCCCATAAACAAGGCCTTTGGCCATAAAACTTATGGTGAGGAATCATGGTAATCAAATTAATCGGTATAATCTGGATCATTATCGGATTATTTCTATTAAGGTGGGGATTTAAACAATTAAAAAACATCCCCAAACCTGAATCGCTAAAAGAATACGGGGCAATTGCTCTATTAGGTCTTTCGGTAATAAGTTTGATGTTAGGAGGAATCTTTCTTCTGACACTATAAACGTTACTTAAGACAAGGTGCAAATCATTAAAGATTTCGCCTCTTTTTTTATACACAAACCCTATGTTCCATCTATGTTTTAAAGCCCCTAAACACCGTTTATAGCGGTGTTTTTGTTGTAAAGCATGAATTGGTCAAAACCCTTATTTATCCACAGGGGACAGGTGGTTGACAAGTATTTTTGGGTGGTGTACAATGGTGGTACAGTGTTAATAGGTGGGGAAAAGTGTGGATAATTAAAAACCACTGTGGACAACTAAAATCATGATAATTGGTCAATACAATTACAATTTAGATCCAAAGAAAAGATTAACTATACCTACTAAATTTAGAAGTGTTTTATCTGACGGCGCAGTCCTTACCAGAGGAATTGATGGCTGTCTTTTTTTATACCCACAAAAAGTTTGGGAAGTTTTGGCTGATAAATTAAGCAAGCTTCCTTTGTCACAAGGTAATGCAAGAAGCTTTGCAAGAGTAATGTTAGCTGGTGCAATGGATATGAAGCTAGATAGTTTAGGAAGAATTCTTATTCCTGATTATTTAAAAGATTACGCAAAACTAGACAAAAAGACTGTTATCGCTGGTTTGTACGACAGAATAGAAATTTGGGATGAAGATAGATGGCAAAAATATGGGCAAACAACTGATACACAAGTTGGAGACATTGCAGAAGGATTAAAAGAATTGGGAATATAACATGCACATTCCAGTATTATTAAAAGAAACAATTGAATATTTAGATATTAAACCAGAAGGGAATTACATTGATTGCACATTAAATGGTGGGGGACACACTAGAGAAATTTTAAAAAGAACAAATGGACAAGTATTAGGAATAGAAATAGACAAAGATATCTTTGAAAAAATTAATAAAGAAAATATTGATAGATTGATTCCTGTTAATGATTCGTATGTTAATTTGAAAGAAATCATTGAAGAAAAAAAATTCTCTAATGTTTCAGGAATACTTTTCGATCTAGGAATGTCTTCTTGGCACATTGATGAGAGTGAAAAAGGATTCAGTTTTCAAAAAGACGAACCATTAATAATGAATTACGGAAAAGGAGAAATAAATGCAGAACAAATAGTAAATGAATTTTCCGAAAGAGAAATCGAAACAATAATAAGAGAATATGGAGAAGAAAACTTTAGTAAAAGAATTGCTAAAGAAATCGTAGAACAAAGAAGAAAGGGAAGAATCAAAACCACAACACAGCTGGTTGAAATAATAAGGCAAGCTGTTCCAGGATGGTATACGCACGCAAAACCACATTTTGCAACAAGAACATTTCAAGCATTAAGAATAAGAGTCAACCAAGAATTAGATAATGTGAGCCTTGCTCTTCCGCAAGCTTTAGAAGTCTTAGAGAAAGGAGGAAGGTTAGTAGCCATTTCCTTCCACTCCCTAGAAGACAGAATCGTTAAAGAGTTTCTAAGAGAAAAAGAGAAGAGCAATGAAATTAAAATATTAACCAAGAAGCCTATTGTCCCAGGAGAAGAAGAAATCAGATTAAATCCTAGGGCAAGATCTTCAAAATTAAGAGCAGCAATAAAATTATAATCATCATATGACAATAGCAAAAACAGATTCTCAAAGATTTTTCATGCTTTCGGCAGCTTTAACTGTTCTTCTAGCTTGCTTTTATATTTTTCAAATAGTAAAATACACAGAGACAAGTTATTTTGTAGGAGAAAGAACAGGGATCATTAATGAACTAAAGAAAGAAAACGCACAATTAAAACTTTCTGTTAATAAAGATAGAAATTTAGAAAATCTTGAAGAAAAAGTTTTGCAACAAGGCTTTGAAAAAGTTAGCAAGTTAAACTATATTGTTGTTTCAAGCGCTACTGTTGCTCAGAAATAAACATGGTTAATAATTTTAGATTAAACATTGTTGTTGCTATTGTTTTTCTAGTAGGAGGGATAGTTTTATCCCGCTTATTTTATTTACAAGTCAATCAAGGAGATTTCTATAAAGCAATGGCTCAAGGACAACAAAACTCTCTTGCTGAAATGGAGGGGGAAAGAGGAGCTGTTTATTTTAAGAATGGGGAAATACTGGCACTAACAGAAAAAGAACCATATCTTTTTATCTCTCCAGAAGAAATCACTGACAAGGAAACAACTGCTCAAATGTTATCTGAATTGATTGAAAAAGACTATAATTATCTTTTAGAAAAAACGAAAATACAGGGAAGTTTTTATGAAATACTAGAAAAAACTATTTCAAAAACAAAGGCTGATGAAATAGAAGGCAGAGACATTAAAGGAGTCTATGTCGGATACAAAACAAAAAGATATTATCCTCAAAATCAAACAGCTAGCCAATTAATAGGATTTATTAACGAAGAAGGAGAGGGGCAATATGGACTTGAAGGTTATTATGATGATCAAATAAAAGGCAAAACTGCTCTTCAAAAAAGAGAAAAAAATCCTTGGGACTTTCTTTTCTCTTTGTCTGAAAAAGATTCTTTGAATGGATCTTCATTGGCCCTAACTATTGATTATAATATTCAGTTCATGGCTGAGAAGCTTTTAAACGAAGGCGTTAAAAAATATGAAGCTGAGGGGGGAGAAATCATTGTAATGAATCCAAGCACAGGAGAAATAATCGCTTTGGCTCAATCTCCTAATTTTGATCCCAATAACTACAAAAATGAAAAAATGGAAGATTTTCAAAATTCTGCTATTCAAAAATTATTTGAACCAGGATCAATCTTTAAACCAATAACAATGTCTATGGCTATTAATGAAAAAGCAGTAACCCCTGAAACTACTTTCAATGATAATCTAGGCTATGTCCAATACGGAACATATAGAGTTTCTAATTATTCAAATAAAGCTTGGGGTAAAATTACAATGACTGAAGTCTTGCAAGGATCTGTTAATACTGGTGTTATTTTTGCTGAAAATCAAATAGGACATGCTAAATTTTATGATTATCTTAAAAAATTCGGATTATTCCAAGAAACAGGAATTGATTTAGCTGGAGAGGTTTATTCTGAAAACAGAGAAATCAAAAAAGCTTTGCAAAGCAATATTGAAGTTAATTTTGCTAATGCTTCTTTCGGCCAAGGTATAGCAATTACACCAATTCAAATGGTTAGGGCTTTTTCAACTATTATTAATGGAGGAAAATTAATGAAACCATACATTGTTAAAGAAATAGACAAAGCAGGAACAAAAAAAGAAATAGAATCAATTACCATTGCAGAAAATATCATAACTCCTGAATCAAGTTCTCAATTAAGAAACATGCTAATTAATGTTGTAGAAAAAGGATTTGGCCACTTAGCTAAAATTCCTGGCTACTACATAGGAGGAAAAACTGGAACATCGCAAGTTCCATATACTTCTTTAGGAATAAACAAATCAGGATATTCTGATCATACTTGGCAAACCTTTATGGGTTTTGCACCAGCATTAAATCCTCAATTTATCGCCTTAATTAAGCTAAATAATCCAACTGCAACCAAAACTTCTGAATATTCTGCTGTACCCATTTTCCATGATTTAGCTAAATATGTTCTTGATTATTGGCAAATTCCACCTGATTACGAAGAAAACTTGGACAAATAATTATTTCTATGATATTAATCCTATATCAATAGGTCCCATCGTCTAGTGGCCTAGGACATTAGATTCTCAATCTAAGAACACCGGTTCGACTCCGGTTGGGATCACATCTTTACACAAACTCTCTTTTATGCTATATTATGCACACTAACTTCGGTTAGAAAAGGTGATTATCATGCAAAAAGAAACTTGCGTTACTATAATTGAAACGGATAATCGGATCATTGAACTGTACGGGGTGGAGGCACAATACCCCAACAATCTGTTTGATAAAATACCTTTCATGATCATTGAAAAAATCAAAAAGAAGAATGGGAGAGATTCTAAGATTAATATTTTTTCTAATAACGAAAAGAATAGAATTTTTATTTCAACTGAATCGCTAAGGGGAATGTATTCTCCTAAAGCAATTGTGATCGGGAAAATAAAATTCCCAGAAGAGATTTTTAAAAAAATCCAAGTTATTTTCGGAACAATGATTATCAATACAATTTAATTGTTTCTTTTAAAAAAATCTTAATCTTTTTTATTTACAAAACACCAATTTGGTGTTATTTTTTTATTGAATTTTAATAATTTTTACAATATAATAGAAGCTATAAGAATAAAAACAAAATAATGATCAACGAAACCATTCTCTATATTTTAATGTTTCTTGGCTCCTGCCTAATTTTTTATTTTTCAGGAGAACTAATTGTTAAAAGCTTAGTAAAGATAGCGAAATTTTTAGGTTGGAAAGAATTCGTTGTTTCTTTCTTAATAATGGCTTTCGTTGGATCGTTGCCCAATCTATCTGTTGGCATAGCCTCTGCTTTAAATAATGTCCCTCAATTGTCTTTTGGAGAGGTGATTGGAGGTAATGTAATTGATCTTACTCTGTCCATTGCTTTGGCTGCTATTTTTGCTAAAAAAGGAATTCCTGCAAAAAGCAAAACCGTTCACGATACTTTATTTTTCACAGTGATTGCTGCTATTGCTCCGATATTACTTATTTGGGATGGAATTCTTTCTAGAACAGATGGAATAATACTAATTGGTTTTTTCTTGTTATATGTTGCTTGGCTATTTTCTAAAAAAGAAAGATTCTCAAAGGTTTGTGAAGATGAAAAATCAATCACTCAAAGTTTCAAAGCTTCTTTCAGTGGAATTTTTAAGGTTATTTTATGTATAATCTTATTTATCATTGCTGCCCAAGGAATTGTTACTTCAGCTAATTATTTTGCTATTGCTTTTAATTGGCCAATTGCATTAATCGGTTTATTTATAGTTGGTTTAGGAAATTGCGTTCCAGAAATATTCTTTGCTATTAGTTCTGCTAGAAAGGGTATGGAATGGATGATTCTTGGTGATTTAATGGGAACCGTTGTTGCTCCAGCAACATTAGTTTTAGGAATCGTTGCTCTTATCAACCCCATTGTTATCACTGATTTTTCTCCTTTTTTTCTAGCTAGAATATTCTTATTTATTGCCATATTCTTCTTCTTTATCTTTATCAAAAATGACAGCAGGATAAGCAAGAAAGAAGCTGTTGTCTTATTAATGATATATATTACCTTTATACTATCAGAAATGTTTTTCAGGCTATAAAAACATTGACGGGAAAGAGATAAAATGGTATATACAATAATGTTAATTTAATTAAACAAAAACATGTTAGCAGTAATAAAAACTGGGGGAAAGCAATATAAAGTAGCTCCTGGCGACAAAATAAAAGTAGACTCAATAGACGCTAAAGAAGGCGATCAGATTGTATTTGATGAAATTCTTTTAATCTCTGATGAAAAGAATGTTGAAATTGGTGCCCCTTTTTTAAAAGGAGCTAAGGTAACTGGAAAGATTCTAAAGCATGACAGACATGACAAAGTTATGACTTTCAAGTATAAAGCTAAAAAGAGATACAGACTTAAAAAAGGCCACAAACAGCCTTATACTCAAGTAGAAATAACTGATATTAAAAACTAGAATCCAATATCTCCTTCAATAAAATCACGACCTGTTTCAATATTTCTGAAGCAGGCTCTTTGTTTATCAAAGAATAGTTCTGTTCTTCCAATGGGTCCGTTTCTGTGCTTAGCAACTATAATATCAGCAGCTCCTTTTCTGGGAGAGTTTTCATTATATACATCTTCACGATAAATGAATAAAACAACATCAGCGTCTTGTTCAATACTTCCTGAATCTCTCAAATCAGACAATCTAGGAATTTTAGGCGTTCTTGTTTCAACAGCCCTTGATAATTGAGATAAAGCTAAAACAGGAACATTTAGTTCTCTTGCAAGTCCCTTTAACTGCCTTGATATTTCAGATATTTGCTGGACACTATTCATTATCTTGTTATTTGGTTCAATCAATTGTAAATAATCAACAACAATTAATCCTAAATCTTGGCTAGCTTGCAATCTTCTGGCCATAGCTCTCATTTGCAACACAGAACAACTTGAAGCGTCATCAATAAAGATTGGGGCTTCTGATAGGGTTCCTAGAGCGTGCTGGATGCAAACAAAATCATTCTGATCTCCCTCAGTAGACAATAATCCTTGCCTTATTTTCCATGAATCAATATTTGATTCAGAACTGATAAGCCTATCAATCAATTGATCTTTAGACATTTCAAGAGAAAATACTCCAACTGCTTTCTTTTCTTTTAGAGCAACGTTTTTAGCAATATCTAAGGCTAAACTTGATTTACCCATAGATGGCCTAGCAGCAAGAATAACTAAATCTGATTTCTGTAAACCAGAAAGCATTGAATCAATTCCTTTGAATCCAGTAGATACTCCTCTTAAAGCTCCTTTTTGTTTTGATATTCTATCAATTCTTTCAAATGCTTCTTCTAGGTATGGTTTAATAGGTAAAAAAGCTTGGGTAAGATTCTTTTGAGTAATACCGAATATTCTTCTTTCTGCTTTATCTAACAAATCATCTGAGTCTTCTTCTTCATCATAACCCATTAAACCAATTTCTTCTCCAGCCTGAATCAAATCTCTTAAGATTCTTTTCTTTTGAACAATCTTGGCGTAAGTAGCAACGTGAGATGCTGTTGGGACAATATTAATCAATTCCGTTAAATATGAAGTTCCACCAACTTCATCTAGTTGGTTCTTTTCTTTAAGTTTAGAAGAAACGGAAATTAAGTCTATTGGCTCGCCTTTAGTAAAAAGATCTTCGGCAACCTGATAAATCATTTGATGATTTTTCTTATAAAAATCATCTGCATGCAAAATATCAGCAACTTTTACAATCGCCTCCTTATCAAGCATCAAAGAGCCTAAAAGACTTTTTTCTGCTTCAATGTCCTGTGGTGGCAATTTTGCATTTGAAAATTCCGATTTCATTAAGTATAATGTAGCAAACAAAGAAATAATCGTCAATCAATGAATATATGAAAGTAGGATTTATATCTTTTCATTCTTTTGCTAATCCAGGAGGAGTTAAAAACCATATCTTAGGATTAAGCAAAGAGTTTGAAAAAAGAGGAATAGAAACAAAAATTATTGTTCCAAGAAGAAACAAACAAGAGAATTATGGAGAAAAAGTAATCTTAATGGGAACATCAATACCTTTAAATATTGGGGGGACTCAGGGTGATCTTTGTATTAATTTTAATCCTTTATCAATATTAAAAGTTTTAAAAAGGGAAAAATTTGATATTTTACATTTCCATAATTTTATTCTTCCTTCTGCTTTACAAATTCTAGAATTATCTAATTCTACCAATGTTTTAACTTTTCACGCTAATACTGAATCTCTTCCAATAATAAATTTAATTAACAAAACTGCTACTGGATTGTTAAATAAAAAAATGGATGGAGTTATTGGAGTTGCTTCTTTTAACTTAGATTCTTTTAAAAATTTTAATGGCCTTAAAAAAGTAATACCTAATGGAATAGATTTGAATGAATTCAATCCTCAAGTAGCTAAGCTTGATAAGTTTGAAAGAGAAGATGTTCTGGGTAAAAAGAAAATAAATATATTATTTTTAGGAAGAATAGAAGAAAGAAAAGGATTAATCTATCTTTTGCAAGCATATAAAATACTTCAAGATAAATATGATAATTTAAGATTAATTATTGTTGGAGACGGACCCCTGAAACAAGAATGCGAGAAATATGCTACTGACAATGGGCTCATGAATATATTTTGGGAAGGAACTCAGATTGGTCCTGTTGTTGCTCATTATTATGCTAGTTGCGATATTTATTGCAGTCCTGCTATTTTCGGAGAAAGCTTTGGCATTGTTTTATTAGAAGCAATGGCTTGCGGTAAGCCAGTTGTTGGATATGCTAATCAAGGATACAAAGAATTATTAAAAGGAACTAAAGGAGAAGAATTCTTAGCTGAACCTAAAAACGTTGAAGAGCTTGCTTCAAAATTAGAAAAACTAATTAAAGATGAAAATTTAAGAAAAGAAATTGGTGAGTGGGGATTCGAAGAAGCTAAAAAATATTCATGGGAAAAAGTTGCTGATCAAGTTATAGATTTTTATTATAAGTGTAAGAATAAATAAAAATGCACCTCCTTATTCCAATAGCTTCTTAAAAAAGATCTTCTTATCCATAAATTTGACAAATCAAAACAAAAATCACATTATTAATCTAGTAGGTGACAGACATGGATAAGTTCGTTGAAAGAGTAAGAGGTATGATAATTAATCAATCTCGAGAAAAAGCCGTAAGCAAAGATTTAAATCCAGAAAAAATATCTGAAATAGAAATCTTTATTAACAATAATCCGATTGAGATAAAACAAAACAAGAAACATTTTACCTTTATAGAATATGTTTCTTGCTGCGGAATCACTGAAAAAATTAATGTTGTTGTTTATCTAGACCCTTAGGGGTTCTTTTTTATTATCGTCTTCTCTCCTGAGTCTTCCACTTGCCACCCTAATTTTTCTATTCCTTTTCTTGCTTCGTCGGCCTTATCCCATTCCTTATTCTTTCTATAATCATTTCTTGCTTCAATCAAGACCATTATTTCTTTAGGCACAATACTAATATCTTGAGTCCAAACTGGCATTCCATCTTTTGCTGTCTTAACAATGTATTTAGATCCATTCGTTTTATCCATCTTAATGCTTGAAAGATTAAATCCTAATACTTTATCAAAATCAATTAATAAATCGTATTTTTCTGAATCTGTTAATTCCTTGTCTTTAATTATTTCCCAAATCATAGCCAAAACAGATGGAATGTTTAAATCATCATCAAGATATTCTTTGAATTTAATCTTGTATTCCTCAAATTCCTTTGAATGTGGCTTCTTTTCGCTGTGAGACAATTCAGCAACTTTTTCATATAATCTATTTAAAGTGTTTTGAGCAAAATCAATGCTTTCGTCGCTGAAAAATAATTTTGAACGGTAATGTGTGCCAAAACATAGATAACGATAGGCAAGGGGATTGATTCCTTTTTCTTCTAATGTCTTTAGTGTAACAATATTACCTAATGACTTGCTCATTTTTCCTTCTTTCAAGTTTAAAAATTCTCCGTGCATCCAATAATTAGCCAAAGGCTTATCATATGCTGCCTCAGCTTGAGCAATCTCATTAGTATGATGGATAAAGACATGATCTATTCCTCCACAATGAATATCAAAAGGAACTCCTAGATTTTTAACTCCTATTGCCACGCATTCAGTATGCCAGCCAGGGAAACCAATACCCCAAGGTGACTCCCATTCCATTTGTCTTTTCTCATCCTTAGGACTAAATTTCCATAGAGCAAAATCTGTTTTGTTTTTCTTTCCTTTAACTTCTTCAATTCTTGCTTTCATTTCTTTTCTTTCTCCTTTGCCCCAAAGCTTTCCATATTCTTTTAATTTTGAAGTATTAAAATATACTCCATCTTTAATAATATAGGTAAATCCTTTTTTCTCTAATTCTTTAATTAATTCTATTTGTTCTTTAATCGTGTCTGTAGCCTTAACCCAAACATCTGGTTCAATAATGTTTAAAGCTTTCAAATCTTGCTTAAAGAAGTTTGTATAAAAGTCTGCTATCTCCCAAACTGTTTTCCTTTCTTTTTTTGCTCCTTTCTCTAATTTATCTTCTCCAGCATCTGAATCAGAAGTTAAATGTCCTACATCAGTGATATTCATTACATGCTTAACTTTGTATCCTTCGTATCCTAATGCTCTTTTCAAAACATCTTCAAAAATGAATGTTCTAAAATTACCAATATGAGCAAACCAATAAACAGTAGGGCCACAAGTGTACAAACCTACTTCTTTGCCTTGAATTGGCTTAAACTCTTCCTTTTTCCTTGTTAGGGTATTATATATTTTCATTGTTTTGATTATATCTTAATTCTTTTGATTATTAAAGGTATCTTTCGCCTCTGTCAGGAAATATGGTAACAATATTAACTCTTGGGTTTTCCTTACTTTTTTCTCTCGCAACATACAAGGCTGCTCCAGAACTTGGTCCAACTAATATTCCTTTCTTGGCAATCTCTTCTCTTGTTTCAATTGCTTTTATCGCTTCCAAGTCATATATTTCATCAATCAATTCAAAATCAATAATTGGAGGAACAAATCCGTCTTTTAATGATCTCAATCCTTCAATTGATTGTCCTTGAATTGGCTGAACTCCGATTATTTTCATTTTAGGATATTTTTCTTTTAATTTTTTTCCAATTCCTGTAATTGTTCCACCTGTTCCCATGCCAGCAACAAAATAATCAATTCTTTTTCCTTTCATTTGTTTTATTATCTCTTCAGCTGTTCCTTTGAAGTGGGCTAGGGGATTAAAAGAATTTTCATATTGATTCAAGAAAACAAGATTCTCGTTTTCTTTTACCATTTTTCTCACATCATCTAAAACAAACTTTCTGTATCTTAATGTTTCAACAAGGATCACTTCTCCTCCAAAAGCCTTAATCATTTTTATCTTTTCATGACTAGTCGTTTCAGGCATAATTACTTTTACTTTATATCCTTTCATTGCTCCAACCATGGCTAATCCTATTCCAGTGTTTCCACTAGTTGGTTCAATTAAAGTATCTCCTTTTTTAATAACTCCTAATCTCTCTGCATTGTTTATCATATTCAAAGCAATTCTATCTTTAATTGATCCTCCAGGATTAAAGCCTTCCATTTTAGCAAAAATCTTAGAACCATTATGTTCTTCTACTTTAATTAAGGGCGTATTTCCAATTTGTTCTAAAAGTGTTTTCATATTTATTAAACAAAAAAATCTCAATTAGAGATTAGTTTTATTGACTTATTATATGTAAAACGAAACTAATCTCTTAGTCTAGGGGTGGACAGCAACAACAGATGTTAAGATTAATTTTGTTCATATGTTTCAATTCTAAAGAAAAGAGCGATTATTGTCAATAGATTTGACTTTTTTGTAATTATGCGCAAATATTTATTTATGGTTCTTTCAGCCACAGGAAGTGTTAGGATGTAGGCCACAGATTTTTCTGTGACCTTCCAAGCATAGCTTGGTTTCCTCCATCCCGTCCGTACCGTACTCCACGTGGAATAATATTGGTTGCGACAACTTGCCCTCATATCCGCTTCTGGCAAATCATTGTCGCAACCCAATCAAGTTCAGCACTAGGTGCTTTTTTTGTTTGTATTGACATACTTTAATGTAAGGTATATAAAATAACTATCCTAGCACCTTTCTGAAGATAAGGTTCTAGGGAATTGGCTGGGGATGATCCAAGTAATGCCACTTGAACTAATGGTTGTGGTGACTTAGCCCTAACCCTGACCCTGGGTTACCTTGAATGAAAACGATTCGTCGTTTTCCCGTTGAAGCAACAGAGATCAACTTTCCGAGATCTCATCAGATACCTCCTTTGCGTGGTTGGGGAATCTCTGTTGCTTCTCCTAAATTCTTAAAACACAAGCTTAAAGGCTTTTTTTGTTTATATTGCTTTTTGTTTTGAAAAATACTAGAATTAGATATATGACAAACCTCGTTTTATACAGAAAATACAGACCTCAGACATTTAAAGATTTCTTTGGTCAGGAACATGTGGTTAAAACAATAATGAATGAAATTTCTTCAGGCATGATCGCTCATGCATATTTATTTTCTGGACACAGAGGAACAGGTAAAACAACTTTAGCTAGATTATTTGCTAAAGCAATTAATTGTCAGAACAGAAAAGGAGCAGAACCTTGCAATAAGTGTCCTTCTTGTTTAGAGATAAATAGTGGAAGGGCAGTTGATTTAATTGAAATTGATGCTGCTTCTAATAGAGGAATTGATGAGATTAGAAGTATAAGGGAGGGAATTAAATTTGCTCCATCATTTTTGAAATACAAAGTATTAATTTTAGATGAAGCACACCAATTATCAAAAGATGCTGCTAATGCTCTACTTAAAATACTAGAAGAACCACCTTCATATGCAATCTTTATCCTAGCAACAACAGAAGCACACAAAATGATTCCAACAATTGCTTCTCGTTGCCAAAGATTTGATTTCTATAAGTTAGCATTTAATGAAGTAGTTGAAAAACTATCTAATATCTGTAAAACAGAAGGAGTTGATGTTGAAAAAGAAGCTCTTAATTTAATTGCTGCTGCTTCAGAAGGATCAATGAGAGATGCTGAAGGAACATTAAGCCAAGTCTTGAGCTTTTTACCAGATACAAAGATAAAAGCAGAAGATATTCAGGCTTTATTAGGATTAATTGATACAAAAGTAGTAGTAGATATGTCAGAATTGATTCTTGAAAAAGACAAAGCTAAGGCATTAAAATTCTTATCAGACAACGTGGAAAAAGGATTAGATTTGGATGAATTCACTAAGTCCCTTATTGACTATTTACGAAAAATCCTTATCCTTAAGATTGACTCTGATTTAATTGATACAGTTATGCCAGTAGAGACAAAGGAATTAAGGGAAACAGCTTTAAAGCAAGCTGAAAGATTCACTGAGAATGATTTAAAGAAAACTCTTAATCTTTTAATTGAAGCAGAGAACAAAAGCAAATATGCTTCAATACAACAATTGCCATTAGAGCTAGCTCTGATAGAGTCAATTGGGATTGAGTAGATCCTTTACATATTAAAACTAGGATGATATTATTAAATAAAGAATAATCCTAGTTCACATGATACCCAAACCTGAAGAAAAAGAAAAAGTAATCAAACTTAGAAAAAGGGGTTTTTCTTATTCAGAAATTTTAAAAAAAGTACCAATAGCTAGGTCTACTTTATCTTTATGGTTAAAAAGTGTAGGATTAGCTAAGGCTCAATTTCAAAGAAACACCCAAAGAAGAATTGAGGGTGGATTACGTGGCGCAGCAGCAAGAAAAAGAAATCGAATCGCTACTACTAAAGAAATAAAAGATAGAGCTAAGGCTGAAATAACGAATATTAGTCAAAGAGATTTGTGGTTAATGGGAATTGCGCTATACTGGGCAGAAGGATCAAAAGAAAAAAAATGCGGTAGAGGGGCAGTAACAAAGTTCAGCAATTCTGACCCAAGAATGATTTTATTTTTTTTAAAATGGCTAGAAAAAGTTTTTTCTATTAAAAAATCAGAACTAGTTTATGAACTTTATATTCATGAAACAGCTAATATAGAAAAATCTCGAATATATTGGTCTAAAACACTTTCAATATCAAAGAGAGAAATAAAGACGTATTTTAAAAAAAATAAAATAAAAACTTTAAGAAAAAATACTGGGGAAGATTATCATGGCCTCATAAGAATAAGAGTAAGAAGAAGTAGCAATTTAAACAGAAGAATTGACGGTTGGATTGATGGTATTTGTAAAACAACAACAAAATAATATTGCGGGGTCGTCTAACGGTTGGACATCCGGCTTTGACCCGGAAGATTCTAGGTTCGAATCCTAGCCCCGCAGCAAATTTCAAAAAGGTTCTAATCCTTTCGCTCCTACATAAAATCGCCACTTAGGCGATTTTTTGATATCATGAATAATATGAATTTAGATAATTTTGAAAAACTGGTAAGAGAGGGAATAGATGCAATTCCTCAAGAACATTTAAAGAAGTTAGACAACGTTGAAATTGTTATTGAAGATAATCCAACTTCTGAACAGATAAAGAAATTAAAAATTAGAAAGAACTATTCTCTTTTGGGTTTGTATGAAGGAATACCAAAAACTGAAAGATGGGGGTATGCTCAAGTCTTACCAGACAAAATAACAATATTTAAAAACCAAATTGAAAAAATGACTCAATCAGAAGAAGAGATTAAAAAACTTGTAAAAGATACTGTTTGGCATGAAATAGCTCATCATTTTGGAATGAATGAAAAGCAGGTAAGAAAATCAGAAATAAAAAGAAAATAAAATGCTTAGATTTAACAGAAACATATTATTAATATGTTTGATAACTTTAATAGATACTTTAGGGTATGGATTAATTATTCCAGTTCTTTATTCATATACCCAAAAGTTTGGATTAACTGATTTCCAGAATGGATTATTATTTGCAACATTCTCTATCTGCCAATTTATTGCTGCTCCAATTATTGGAAAAATGTCTGACAGATTCGGAAGGAGGCCATTACTAATAATCTCTATCGCAGGGACTGCTGTTTCTTTCTTCCTCATGGCTTTTGCTCCTAATGCTGCTGTACTTTTTCTTGCTAGAGCATTAGATGGAATAACAGCTGGAAGCTATTCTGTCGCTGCAGCTGTAATCGCTGATTCAACTAAAGGACACGAAAGAACTAAGGGCTTCAGCATGTTTAGCGCTGCAAATGAATTTGGATTCGTTTTAGGACCAGTTATTGCTGCTTTAACTGTAGGGATACACATGAACACTCCTTTTATTGTCGCTGGCTTAATGTCTTTAATTGCACTTATTGTAACAGCAATATATCTTCCAGAAACAAATAAGCACATAGGAGCACAAACAGAACAAACAAAGCTTTTTGATTTCAAAAGAATATTTAGTGCTGCTTTTGATAAGCAGATTGGAATAATTCTTATCATTATTTTCTTTTTTGCTATATCTTTTTCAATGATGATGTTTGCCTTCCAACCATTTTCTTTAAAAATTATGAATTTGCATCCAGATCAAATATCATGGCTATTCACATTATTAGGAATATCAGGATTAGTAACCCAATTAATATTAATTCCTAATCTAAAATCAATAAGTATTAAGCATTTATATTCTATTTCTTTATTTATAACAGCTTTATCAATGCTTTTTATCTTTAAGGTTGAATCAATAACATGGTTTATTTTTGCTATTATTATTTTAGGCTTAGCAAGCTCAGCAACAGAACCATTACTACAAACTCTTATATCTAAAGCAACCGATGAAAAATCTCAAGGAAGTGTTATGGGTCTTGTTCCTTCATATGGAAGCATTGGAAGGATTATAGGGCCGATAAGCGGGGGAATAATAGCTTCTATTGCTATTCCTCTTCCTTTTCTTGTTTCAGGATTAATCTTAACCTTGTGCTTCATCCTCTCTCTCAAAATTTACGAAAAAGCAAATTGATTGCCTTTTAAAAACATTGTTTGTATAATATAAATATGTTTAAACTAGTAATTATAAGACATGGAGAAAGTGTTTGGAATCAAGAAAACATTTTCACTGGATGGATTGATGCTCCATTGTCTGAAAAGGGAATAGAGCAAGCTAAAAAAGCTGGAAAACTTTTAAAGAAAAAAGACTTTGTTTTTGATTTGGCTTTTACCTCAGTACTTCAAAGAGCATACAAAACTCTTGATTTAATATTAGAAGAAATGGATTTAAATATTCCTATAGAAAAGTCATGGAGATTAAATGAAAGACATTATGGCGCTCTTCAGGGATTAAATAAAGATGAAACAAGAAACAAATATGGAAAAGATCAAGTTGAAGAATGGAGAAGAAGTTATGAAACTAGACCTCCTGCAAGAATAAATGAAAAACAATTAGAATATCTTGAAATCAAAGAAGGATTGGTTCCATTCACTGAAAGTTTGAAAGATACGGAAACAAGGCTTTTTCCTTATTGGTTGAGAGAAATCGTTCCTAAGATCAAAGAAGGAAAGAGAATAATAATATCTGCCCATGGTAATAGTATTAGATCTTTAATCAAAAACATTGAAATGCTCTCTGGGGAACAGATTGCTAAAATTGAAATACCAATCGGCATCCCCTTAGTTTATGAATTAGATGATAATTTAAGGGTATTAAATAAATATAATCTTGAATAATATAAACAAGACCTTTTTTTGGGTCTGTTTTTTTATCTTTAATGAATTAGCAGTCTAGGGTCTTGACTGCTAAAATACATGTGATATATTAAATTCAATATGTTAAGCGAAAGACAACAAGAAATAATAAAAAGCTTAGTTAAGGAATATATAAAAACTGCTGAGCCAATCAGCTCTAAATTCCTTTTTGAAAAGCACGACTTTGGCTTGTGCCCATCCTCAATCAGAATTGAATTGCAATATCTAATTAATGAAGGGTACTTAGAACAGCCACATACATCAGCAGGAAGGATTCCGACTGACAAAGCTTATAGATTTTTTGTTGATCATTTAAAAACAGAGAATGAAGAAAAAACACAAAATATTCTTCAAAAAAGATTAGATAAACATACAGACACATTAAGAACAGCATCGCTTCTTGCCAAAGAATTGTCTGACTTATCATCAAGCTTTATCGCTCTTAATTTAGGAGGCATTATAATTAAAGAAGGTTTTGATGAAATAATTAATAAGCCTGAATTTAAAGACAAAGACTTTATCACTAGTTTTTCTGAAATGATTGAAAACTTAGAAGATAATATGCAAAAGATTAATAAAGGAACTGGTGTAAAGATATATATAGGAGGGGAAAATATAAATCCAAGATGGAAGAACATCTCAATAATTTGCTCAGATTGCAATCTTGATTCAAAAAAAGCAACTATCTCAATGCTGGGACCAAAAAGAATGGATTATCAAAAAAATATTAATTTAATTAATTCGCTTAATAAAATATTAGAAGACTTATATGACTAAAGAAAAAGAAAATATCGAAAAGCTTCTTGAAGAATCAGAAGCAAAAAAGAATGAATACTTTGCTGGATGGCAAAGAGAAAAAGCAGACTTCATTAATTACAAGCAAAAAGAATTAACAAGGCTTCAAGAATTGTTAATAAGCGTTAAAGAGGGATTTGCTTTAGAGCTACTTCCAGTAATAGATAATTTCTCGTTAGCAGAAAAAACAATTCCAGAAGCAGAAAAAGGAAATAATAGCATAAAAGGACTCATATTGATTAAAAAACAACTGGAAGGAGTATTAAAGAGCCTAGAAATAGAAGAAATCGATACACTTAATCAAAAATTTGACCCTAATCTTCATGAAGCAATAGAAGAAATAGAAGGAGAGGAGGGAATGATAATTGAAGAAATAGAAAAAGGATACAAAATAAAAGATAAAATAATAAGGCCTGCAAAAGTAAAAATAGGCAAAGGAAATAATAATTAATAAAATACAAAAATATGACAAAAGTAATAGGAATAGATTTAGGTACAGCAATCACAAAATTCGCATCAATCGTTAATGGAGAGCCAAAGGCATTAGACAACAGAGAAGGATCAATTCTAACTCCTTCTATTGTTGCTCAAACAAAAGGAGGCGAAAGAGTAGTTGGTATTCTTGCTCAAAGGCAAGCAATCACTAATCCAGTAAATACTATTTCTGGAGTTAAAAGATTTATCGGCAGAAGATTCTCTGACGCAGAAGTTCAAAAAGAATTAAAGCTATTACCATACGAAACAAGGGAAAGAAGCGATGGTGGAGTTGAGGTCAAAATGGCTGATAAATGGCTAACCCCAATTGAAGTTTCAGCAATGATTCTGCAAAAAGTTAAAGCTGATGCAAAAGACAAACTTGGAGAAGAAATCAAAAATGTTGTTATCACTTGTCCAGCCAACTTTGATGATTCACAAAGAAAAGCAACCAAAGCTGCTGGAGAAATTGCAGGATTCAACGTTTTAAGAGTGATCAATGAACCAACTGCTGCTGCTCTTGCATACGGTTTTGGAAAAAAAGATGCTAAAAAGATTTTGGCATATGATTTTGGTGGGGGCACATTTGATGTAACAATACTAGATGTTTCTCCTGATACTGTTGAAGTTCTAGCAACTGGCGGAGAAGCTCACTTAGGAGGGAATGACTTTGATCAAATAATTATTAACTGGCTACTTGAAGAATTCAAGAAAGACCAAGGAATTGATTTATCAAAAGACGCATTAGCTCTACAAAGATTGAAAGAAGCTGCCGAAAAAGCTAAGACAGAATTATCTTCTTCATTTGAAGCAAGCATTAATCTTCCTTTCATCACTTCCAACCAAGACGGACCAAAGCACTTAGAATACAAACTAAGCAGGTCTCAATTTGATTCAATGACTAAAGAATTAGTTGTAAGATCAATTGAAAGAGTAAGAAAAACTCTTGAAGAAATCAAAATTAACAAAAATGAAATTGATGAAGTTATCCTTGTTGGAGGAACAACTTTAATTCCAGCTGTGAGAGATGCAGTAAAAGAATTCTTTGGCAAAGAACCAAACAAATCAATCAACCCAGAAGAAGTAGTTGCTATTGGTGCTGCTATTGAAGCAGAAATCTTAACAGCAAAAGAAGAGGGTAGAACTCCTGAAGGAGATATCAAGAGTGTTTTATTGTTAGATGTATTGCCTCTATCTTTAGGAATTGAAACATTGGGAAGTGTTAATACTGTAATGATTGCCAAGAACACAACCATCCCTACATCTAACTCTCAAGTCTTCTCAACTGCAGTTGATAATCAAACATCTGTTGAAATCAATGTTTTGCAAGGAGAAAGACCAATGGCCACTGACAATAGATCTTTGGGAAGATTCATTTTAGATGGAATTGCTCCAGCACCAAGAGGAATGCCTCAAGTTGAAGTTAAGTTTGATATTGATGCCAGCGGAATCTTAACTGTTGTTGCGACAGACAAAGCAACTAAAAAAGTTCAATCTATTAAAGTAGAAGGTTCAATCGGTTTGTCAAAAGAAGACATTGAAAAAATGAAAAAAGAAGCTGAAATACACGCTGCTGAAGACCAAAAGAAAAAAGAATTAATTGAGGCTAGAAATCTTGCTGATAATCTAATCTACACTTGTGAAAAAACTTTAAAAGATAATGCTGATAAGGTTCAAGAAACAGATAAGAATGACATTGAAGCTAAAGTTGCTGAATTGAAAAAACTTAAAGAAAGTGATAGTATTGATGATATCAAAAAGAAAACAGAAGAATTATCACAAGCCATTCAAAAGGTAGGTGCTCAAATCTACCAGCAACAGCAACAGCAGGAGCCACAAGAAAAGAAAGAAGAGCCCCAAAATGATGCCCCTGAAGCTGAAACAGAGAAAGAATAAGAAGAAATGGCAAATCAAAAGGTTTGCCTTTCTTTTAAAAAACAATGCAAAAAGATTATTACAAAATTCTTGGCGTAGAAACTAACGCCACTCAAGATGAAATAAAGAAAGCTTTCTACAAGCTAGCCCATGAACATCATCCTGACAAAAAAGGAGGCAATGAAGAAAAGTTTAAAGAAATAAACGAAGCCTACCAAGTTTTGTCAGACAAAAACAAAAGAGCTCAATACGACCAATTTGGTTCTGGCTTTAACCAGCAAGGAGGATTTGGATTCAATAATCAGAACATCAATTGGGAAGACATTATGGGTGGCATGGGTGGATTTAGTGGAATTGAAGATATCTTTGATATTTTTGGTGGTGCTTTTGGAGGGCAGAAACAAAACAAAAAAGATTTAAGAAGGGGAAGAAATATTGAAGTTGGAATTGATCTTGAGCTTGAATCAATTCTAAGACCACAAGAAAAAGAAATAAGGGTAATGAAGAATGTTAAATGCTCAAGATGTAATGGAACAGGTGCTGAGCCAGGAACTCAAGTTAAGGAATGTTTCACTTGCAGAGGAACTGGCAGAGTTCAACAAATAAAAAAAACATTCTTGGGAACAATTAGTCAATATATCACTTGTCCCGAATGCCACGGAGAAGGAGTTAAACCAGAAAGAGCATGCAATGTTTGCCATGGAGAGGGAAGAGTCAAAGAAGAGGAAAAAATAATGATTACTATCCCTGCTGGTGTTGACAACAACCAGATAATTAAGGTAAAAGGAAAAGGTGAAGCTGGAAAGAGAGGAGGCGAATCTGGGGATCTATATATTAGAATTTTTGTAAGGCCTCACAAGATATTTGAAAGAAAAGGAGATGATATTTATTTGAAGCAAAAGATTACTTTCTCTCAAGCCGCATTAGGTGATAAAATAAAGATACCTACTCTAGATAATGAAAATTTAATTGTTAAAATTCCAGCTGGATTAACTACTGGAAAAACATTAAGAGTATCCAAAGAAGGTATTCCTCATTTTTCAGGCGTTGGCAGAGGCAATTTATTTATTCAGCTATTAGTCGATATTCCAGACAAGTTAACAAAGAAACAAAAAGAAGCTCTTGAAGAATTAAAAAAACAGGGATTATAGTCCCTGCATACGCCCCAATAGCTCAGTTGGTAGAGCAACATCCTTTTAAGATGAAGGTCACAGGTTCGAATCCTGTTTGGGGCACAAAATAAAAAAACGATTAAGTAAAAATAATCGCCCTCCTATATATTAATTTTTTCGATTCTGTTGATACAATAATCAGTATCGGCTTTTTGCCTCTAAGAGCTTTTTCAAAAAATTTCTTGCTTATTTCTTCATACATTGACTTTGCCACGCTTTTACTGTATTTATCGTAGCCGAATATCCATAATTTTTCTTGTCCAATCACTCCTTCAGCAACCTGCCAAAGAATGACTGTTTCTTGATCTAATTTATGGATTTCAAATGTTTTGAATAAGCAAAGTTTATAGACAATGCCCATAGGAGAAAGTCCTTTAATTGAAAGACTTTCATCACCAGGAAAGAGTCCGACAATAATATCTTTTCCTTCTTTGAGTTTGTAGATTCCGTCAACAGTTTGTATTTTTTTAAGAACTATTTTTGTATGTTCACCCATTAACTCCACCTCCAAGGTGGTTGTCTGTAATATACATGAAAATACATTATTTTGCAATTAAAAAACTCGGCATTTCTGCCGAGCCTTTTATTGTTTCTTACTGTATTGCGTAGGTTATTACTACTGTTGAAGTTATCTTGTTCTGTCCTGTTGAAATTGTTGGAGCAGATATTGCTGATGATTCTAACTTCATCCCTGTACCATAACCATAATCATATGAAGAATAAACTGGATTGTATGTACTATCTGAGAAGTTTACTATTCTCACCATCTTTACTCCCAATGTTTTTTCTAATTCTTTTGCTTTCTTTTTAGCGTCTTCAATTGCTAACTTTTTAGCATCGTCTTTTAATTGTTCATCGTTGTCAATTATGAAATAAAGATTACCAACACTATTAGCGCCTTTTTCGGTTGCTTGAGCAATTATTGTACCAACTTTAGAAAGATCTCTAATCTTTACATTAATGCTTTGAGTAACTTCATAGCCTGTGAGGCTTCTTTTTCCTGTTTTATCTTCCCATTGATAAATAGGATTGATGTTATATCCTGAAGTCTTAATATCTTTTTCTTCAACTCCCTGAGCTTTTATCATTTCAGTGATATCACTCATTTTTACATTGTTCTCATCACTAGCTTTAGAAACATCTTTGTCTTCTGTTTTTACAGAAATATCTATAACTCCTACATCTGGCTTGGCATATATTTCTCCATTACCAGTAACAGTGATAACGTTATTGTCTATTTGAGACTTTTCGTTAATCATTGTTAAGAAATAAAAAATAACCACAATCATTAAAACGAAAATTAGAAATTGAAAAAACTTGTTTTCTAATATTTTCATATATTTTTATTATTTATTGTTTCTTATTACTTGAGAATTAACAAGAACATTTTGCTTATTAAAATAATAGACTGCCCTTGAATTCTCTTCGACCGTTTGAATTATTTTTACCTCTTGATTGTTCCATTCTCCTTCTGATGGACTAGCATTCTTGCTACTAATTAAAGTATTGTAGAATCCTCCTTTAGCATCATTTGCACCTGCTACCTGTTGATTATTATTATAAGCAACAGGATGAATATAAGCAAATACTATCAACAAAGAAGAAAAAGATAATGATGAAACTGTTAATTTCCAATCCCAGCCAGACTCTTCTTCTTTAAAATATTTACTATTCATCAAAACACTCTTCAGTTTATTCTTGTGATCTTTTAATTCTATTCTATCATTATTAACTTTTTTAAAAATCTGTTCAATATTTTCCATATGTTTCTAAAAAGTTATTAGCATCATTATTAAGTATGACCTTTAAATCTTCTAAAGCTCTAGACTCTGATTGTTGTTTCGTTCTTGTTAATTACTTCTGATATCTCTTTGTATGACATCTCTTCAAAATATCTTAAATGCAAAATATCTTGATAAATTGGCTTCAATTGCCTAATACTCTTATTCAAAACTTGATTATATTTATCATTATCAATCTTCTTTTCAATTTCTTCAGCTGCCTTATTATCGTCTCCTAAATCAAATAGATTATTTTCATCATCAATAATTAAATGATATTTATTCTGTTTTCTAAAATACTGATTAATCTCATTAGTAGCTATTTTATATATCCATCCATTAAAACTTGCTTCTTCTGTACATTCAAATCTTTGTATATTCTTTAATACTTTCAAAAAAGTATTAGAAGTTATGTCTTTAGCATATTCAACGTTCAAAACTCTTCTCCAAACATAATTTAAAATTCTATCGTAATACAAATCAAATAGCTCTGAAAAAGCTTGCTCATCTTTGTTCTTTGATTTTTCTATTAATTCTTTAATCTTATTATCCATATGCCTTACACTATTAATAATACACTAAAATTCTTTTTGTTACATAATAATTGATACAAAAATCAAAATCTGCTAATATCAGGCTAGAAATAAGCGAGATTAGTATAGTGGTAGTACATTTGCTTCCCAAGCAAAGGGCGCCAGTCCGATTCTGGTATCTCGCTCATGAAATTCTATTTGAAAACATACGGTTGCAAGCTCAATCAAGCTGATTCTGAAATAATTAAAGGGTTATTATCTGAAAAACATGAAGAAGTCTCAAAAGAAGAGGCTGATTTTGTTATTTTAAATACTTGCGGAGTAGTAGAAAAAACTGAAAGAAAAATATTGAAAGAGGCTAAAGATTTAAAAATGAAAGGGAAAAAAGTTATAATCTCTGGCTGTCTTCCTGCAATTTCAAAAGAAGAATGCATTAAAGTTTCTGATGCGATAATCAATCCTAGAGAAATCGGATCAATTAATTCTCTTATAGAAAAAACATTAAAAAAGGGGAAAGACAAGGAAGAATTGCTATTAAAAAAGAAAAGATCAAATCATTCTGCCTCAGCTATTATTTCTATCGCTGAAGGATGTTTAGGTTCTTGTACATATTGCGCAACAAGGCTTGCTAGAAAAGAATTGAAATCTTTTAAAATAGAAAATATTATTAACGAGGCCAAACAAGTTATTAATCAAGGATTCAAAGAAATACAATTAACTTCTCAAGATTTAGGAGTCTATGGTTTAGACAAGGGGAAGCAACTATTGCCAGACTTATTAAAAGAATTAATTAAAATTGATGGTGATTTTAAAATCAAATTAGGAATGATGAATCCTGGACATGCGAAAAAGATAATTAATAAATTGATTCCTTTGTACAAATCAGAAAAGATGTATAAATTCATTCATCTTCCTTTGCAAACAGGAGATGATGAATTATTGAAGAAATTAAATAGAAAATATTCTGTTAAAGATTTTGAAGATGTTTGTGAGTTATTTAAAAAAACATTTAAAGATGTTGTTATTGCTACTGATATTATCGTTGGTCATCCTTTAGAGACGGAAAAATCATTCAAAGAAACATTAAAGATAATTAAAAAGATAAAACCAGATGTTATTCATATTTTTAAATTTTCTAAAAGGAAGGGAACACATGATTTTAACTTAAAAGACTATCCCGACAGAATTAAAAAACAAAGATCTAGAGAATTAACTTCTTTATTCAAAGATTTAAATCTAAAAAAGAATAAAAAGTTTGTAAATAAAAAATACAAAGTTCTTATTATTGAAAAAAGAAAAAATAAATATCTTGCTAGAACTAATTCAGGTAGGGCAGTGGTTTTAAATAAAGGATCTATTGGTCAGTTTACAAATATTAAAATTACAGACTTTGAATGGAATTATCTCATTGACAATTCATAATAATATTGTATTCTATTAGATAGCCATTAAGGAGGCTTTGTTAATGATTGGAGAGGTTGAAAGGCACATTGAAAATATTTACGCAAAGGGCCAGTTCTGTGAAGTCCTGAAAGGAATCAGGGATGCATGGCCAATAATTGAAACTGCACCAAAAAGAATAAGAATCATAAAAGCATGGTGCTTGTACAGAGTGAAAAAATACGAGCAAGCGATGAATATTGCTAATGAACTTGGTGACAGCGTCATCGAAGCAGTTGAGCTTAAGGCTACCATATATGCCTATGCAGACAAGAACTATAAAAAACTTGAAGAACTGCATCATCGTTTCCCAGGCAACATTGCTATCTGCAACGCTGTAGCAATAAGCGGACGGGACAAAGATTGTCCATTTTCTATACAATACATCAAAAGTATTACAGAAAAAATTGAAGACGATGGCTCTATTGCTGTCGGCCACGTTTGGAACAACATCGGCAGAGCTCTTGACGCAAAAGGCAATAACAGCAATGATCTTGCCGATGCTATTCTTTTCTCGCACAAAGCAATGGAAAGATATGGCAAAGACAATTACCATCATCGAGCCGCATTATCTTTCTGGATCTCTAAATATTTTGAAGGGATCGGAAATATGTACCTAGCAATTGGTGCTGCCAAAAGATCCTTAAAACTTTGGATCAAAGCAATGAGCCTTGATCCTGAGAATAGCTCCTTTAAGAAAAGCTTTGAAGGGGCTCAAAAAAGACTTGAAGAGTTACTCAACAAGTCTTAAAAAGCACTATGTGCGCCAAGATTATTCTTGGTTCTTTTTTTATTTAATGTTAAAATATTTTCATGGAAATAATCCCTAAAATAGAAAAAATTGCAAGAAATGTAACTTTTGTTCATTTGCCTTTAATGTTTTCCTATAAACTATTCTCTCTTTATTTCCCTTTGTATCTCTTAGAAAAGAATTTCACATTAGCTCAGGTAGGGTATACTAACTTTTTAATCTATCTTCCTATAGCTTTATTTGCTCCCATAGCTGGTTATTTAAATCATAAAATCAATCCTGCTATCCTAGCTTCATTAGGTGTTTTAGGTTATGGAATATATTCATTAGGAATGATATTTTTCCCAAACATGATTATCTTCTATTTACTACAAATAATGTTAGGAATATCTGCTGCTTTATTTTTTGTAAGCTCAAGAGCAATAATGATGGGCTCTAATCTAAAAAATCCTGATAAAGCTTTTGCTTTCTTTTACTCAGTTCCTTCATATGCAGATGCTTTGGCTCCTGCATTTGGTGCTTTCTTTATTTGGAAATTCGGATTTAGTGGCGTATTTGCTGCTAGCGTAATTCTAGCCTTAATCACATCAATATATTGTTTCTTTTCTTTAAGGAAAGATTCTGAAAAATTAACAGAAAATATTAAAATTAATGAATCAGTAGAAAATTATAAAGAAGTATTTAAGTCTATTAAAACAAAAGGTGCCGCTCCTTTGATTATAACTTCTTTAGCAGTATTAATTGTTGGAGGATTCAACAACACATTCTTTGTTTTATTTTTAAAAAGTTTGAATTGGGCTCAAGATCAAATTCTTATCTTCAACTCTCTTCTTTCTTTAGCCTTCTTACCAGTTTCTTGGGTGGTTGTAAGAATGATTAAAAAGAAAAGTGTTGCTAATATCTGCTATGGCAGCGAAATGGTTGGATTCTTCTCTTTTATATTAGGGGCTATTTCTGGAATGCTTAATTTCTACTTAGCTTTCTTGATAATGCTTGGTAAAAACATTGGTGGATTGATTACTGGCTCAGGAAGAAGTGGGCTTTTAACAACTAAACTTAAAAAATACCCAGAAGAATCGGCTGCGGTTGATACTATTTTCTCTCCTTTATCTACAGCTCTCGGAGCTCTAATAGGAGGATTGATTATTGGACCAATTGGTTATCCTTTAATCTTCATGATTAGCGGTATTTTAATCTTTACAAGTGGCTTTTTGTCTAGAAAAATTATAAAATAATATTTGTTGTCTTGATTTTTAAATTGTGGTATCTTTTATATATATGAACACTAAATATAACATTAGAACCGTAGGATGCATTATACTAATCGGCGTGGCCTTTTTAGCTGGTTTTTATTTACAAGGAAAACTTTTAGATAGTTATTACAAGGCAGCATATTCAATTGATCATATTGATTTTTCTATGCTTAAAAAAGCATGGGATTTATTAAGCACAAATTATGTTGACCAATCAAAAATAGACAAAGAAAAACTAACATACGGAGCTGTTGATGGAATGATAAAGGCGGTAGGAGATCCATATACTGAATTCTTTGACCCAGAAGAAGCAAGAAAACTAGAAGAAGATATTAATGGAACATTTGAAGGCGTTGGAATACAAATTGGAGTAAAGGAAGATGTTATTAAAATAATTTCTCCAATCAAAGGAACTCCAGGAGAAAAAGCGGGATTAAGACCAGGAGACAATATTCTTGCTGTTGATAAAAAACCAACTGCTGACTTATCAGTTGACCAAGTTGTGAGCATGATTAGAGGACCAAAAGGAAGCAAAGTAATTTTAACTATTTCAAGAGAAGAAGATAAAGGAGCAAAAGACATTGAAATAACAAGAGCTGTTATAAAAGTCCCAACTATTGAACTTAAAACTGTTGAAATGGAAAATGGAAAAAAGATTGCTCATTTAAGCATATTCCAATTCTCTGACACTGTTTATCAAGATTTTATAAAAACAGCTTTTGAAATCACTGATTCTGATTTTGATGGAATTATTCTTGATTTGAGAAGTAATCCTGGCGGATTAGTAAATCATGCTAATAGTATTCTTGGATGGTTTATCGAAAAAGACCATGTTATTTTGAATGAACAAGAAAAAGATGGGAACAAAATAGAATTCAAATCTAATGGACCATCAACCTTTGTTTCAACTCCTTTGATAGTATTAATAAATGAAGGAAGTGCATCAGCATCAGAAATTGTTGCTGGAGCTCTGAAGGATGACAGAGGCGCAATCTTAATAGGAGAAAAATCTTTTGGAAAAGGAACTGTACAAAAAATTGTTGATATGGATGATGGCTCTGCTATAAAGATAACTGTTGCTAAGTGGTTCACTCCTAATGGAACAGCTATACACGAAAAGGGAATAGACCCTAACATTGAAGTAAAGATGACGGGCGATGATTATATTAATAACAATGATCCACAATTAGATAAGGCAATTGAAGAAATCAAAAAAATAATAAAATAATATGAAGGTAATATTATTGCAAAACGTAGAAAATATTGGCAAGAAAAATGATGTTAAAGAGGTTTCTCCTGGTTTCGCTAGGAACTTCCTATTATCTAAAGGATTAGCTGTTTTAGCTACTTCTGAAAATCTTCAAAAGCTTGAAGCAAAAAAGAAAGCTGATGAATTTAGAGCTGTAGAAGAACTAAAGGAAGCTGAAAAAGCTGTAGCAAAATTAGACGGACAAGAAATAGAAATGCGTCTTAAGGCAGGAAAAGAAGGTCATTTATTTCAATCAGTCAATCAACAAAAGATTTCTGACAGATTAAAAGAAATAGGATTTAATGTCGACAAGAATCATATTGAACTAGATCATCCAATCAAAGAAACAGGCGAATTCCCTGTAAAGATAAGATTTACACACAATTTGGAAGCTGAAATAAAAATAATAATCATTGGAGAAGAGGAATAATTTTCTCTTCTTTTTTAATACAAAAAAACAAATGGCATACTACATTTTCGTCGCAGGGGGAGTAATGAGCAGCGTTGGTAAAGGAGCAGCAACAGCTTCTATCGGAAAAATACTTCAAGGTAAAGGATTTAAAGTATCAGCAATGAAAATTGATCCATATATCAACGTTGATGCTGGAACAATGAATCCAATTGAACATGGAGAAGTTTTTGTGACTGACGACGGAACTGAATGCGATCAAGATGTAGGGAACTACGAAAGATTCTTAGATATTAATCTTAATACTGAGAACTATATGACAACAGGAAGGGTATACCAGACTGTTATTCAAAAAGAAAGGAACCTAGAATTCCAAGGAAAATGTGTTGAAGTGGTTCCAGATATTCCTAATGAGGTAATTTCTAGAATAGAAAAAGCAGGAAAAAAAGACAAAGCTGATTTTGTAATGATTGAAATTGGAGGAACAGTAGGAGAATACCAAAATCTATTATTCCTAGAAGCTGCTAGAATGATGAAATTAAAATATCCAAAGAAAGTTCTTTTTGTATTAGTGACATATCTTCCTACTTTAAAAATAATAGGGGAAATGAAAACTAAACCAACTCAAACTTCTGCTAGATTATTAAATGAAGCAGGAATCCAACCAGACTTTATCTTAGGCAGAGCATCATTCCCATTAGATGAACCAAGAAAAAGAAAGATTTCTGTTTTCTGCAATCTTGATCCAAAAGATGTTATCTCTGCCCCTGATGTTGATTCAATTTATAACATACCAATCAATTTTGAAAAAGATGGATTGGGAAATAGAATAATGAAGAAGCTGGGACTAAGACCAAAGAAACAAGACATGAAAGAATGGGAAAAATTAATTAACACCATTCAAAAGAAAAAAGAAGTTGTTAAGATTGGTATCGTTGGTAAATACTTTGAAACAGGAGGATTCTCTTTAATGGATTCATACATCTCTGTAATTGAATCAGTTAAGCATGCTGCTTGGGCCAATAACAAAGAAGCAGATATTCATTGGCTATCAGCTCAGAAGTTTGAAGCTGGAGACAAGCAAGAGCTAGCCAAATTAAAAGAATTTGATGGAATTGTAGTCCCAGGAGGATTTGGTACAAGAGGAACAGAAGGGAAGATTAAAGTGATTGAATATTTAAGAAAGAACAAAATTCCTTTCTTGGGACTATGCTTAGGCCTACAACTAGCTGTTATTGAATTCGCTAGAAACGTTTGTGGAATTAAAGATGCAACATCAAGAGAATTTGACGCCAAAGCTAATAATCCTGTAATTGATTTAATGGAAGAACAAAAGGAATTAATGAAAAAGCATAATTATGGTGGAACAATGAGATTGGGTGCTTGGGATTGTGAATTAAAATCAGGAACAATAGCTGCTAAGGCATACAAAGAAAAAAACATATCTGAAAGGCATAGACACAGATATGAAGTTAATAATGATTACAAAGAACAATTAGTTAAAAAAGGATTAATTGTCTCAGGAATCAATACCAAAAAAGACTTGGTGGAAATAATAGAGCTTAAAGATCATCCTTTCTTTGTTGCTGTTCAATTCCATCCTGAATTCAAATCAAGGCCACTTGCTCCTCATCCATTATTTAAAGAGTTTATAAAAGTAGCGGGGAGATAAAAATTATTTATCTTTTTACAGTCTATTGACAGATATAATATATATTATATAATATATATAGGAGTATTTGCTTATGAATAAGTTCTTTGACGCATTAATAGGAATTTGTTATATAATTCTTCTTATCGTTCTTTTTCTTTCGCTAAGTGAAAGAGTTGGCATTTGGATGACTCTTGGAATAATTGTTTTAATTTGTATAATTATACAAATCATTGCACCGTTAATCATTAAAAAATTTCTTCAAAGAATTGGCTATAATATGCGCAAAGCAGAAAAAAAGAAAGAATTCAATGATTTTATCCTTAAATATTCTAGTTGTAAAAAATGCAACCACGAAGGCAAAGAAGGAGGATGCCCTTACTGCGGATGCTGGCCAGGATTAGGAAAGCATACAAAAATCAACGATGAAGAATATTACTTTTTAACCAACACTGAAAACACGAGCTGGCTATATTTTTATCACTATCTATTAAAAAAACTTGGCAAGAAAATAGTTTTTGCTAAGGCAGTAGATAGAGATGGCAACCCAATGTCTTCGAAGTGGATTGCCGTATGGGCAACAATAGAAACGTGAGGGGCCATTGTCGTTAAGCCCCTTTTTACATACATGTTTAAATTAAAAAACCAGAGATTTAACTCCCTGGCCTTTTTTTTAGTTTTGAGACTATTCAACGTTTACTACTTTTGCTATTCTCTGAGATCCATCAAATTTCTTCTTTCTTATTGTGGTAAAGTTTACTTTTCCTGCTTTTACAGCATAAAGAGTGTTGTCTTTTCCCATTCTTACATTCTTTCCAGCAATAACCTTAGAACCTCTTTGACGAATGATAATAGAGCCAACTTTTGCAGGTTGACCTTCGAATAGTTTAACTCCTAAGTATTTTGGTTGTGAATCTCTGCCGAGACGACTTGTACCGGCTGCTTTGGTTGTTGCCATTTTGACTCTTAGCTGATTTTAATCTAATATATATGTATTAAATCAGCAGTTATTATTAACAAATAGATGTTAACAAAAATAGCAGATTTTGTCAAAAGGTTTGAAAGAGAAATAGTGCTAATAATAGCAATTATTTTAATTTCTGTTTTGGCTTTCTTTTTGGGATACATTTATGCCAGAAATGAACAAAGAGAGCCGATAAGAATAGAAACAAACGGATTAATTCAATTAAATGCCTAAAAAATTACCAAATCACGTAGCTGTAATTCCTGATGGAAATAGACGCTGGGCCAAAAAAAGAGGGCTCCCTTCTTTTGTTGGACACCAAAAAGGAGTTGATGCTTTAGAAAATATACTAGACAAATTCTTAGAAATGAAAATTCCTTATTTCACTTTCTGGGGAAGCTCAATGGATAACATTACCAAAAGAACAAAAAGTGAAGTTTCTTATTTATTTGATATATTTAAAAATCAATTTAAAAGAATCTCTGATCACGAAAGAATACACAAAAACAAGGTAAAGATTATTGTACTAGGAAGATGGGAAGAATTGTTTCCTCAAAAAACAATCAAAGCTATCAAAGAAGCAATGGAAAAAACTAGAAACTATGATAAACATGTTTTAACATTCCTTATGGCTTATAACGGAGACGATGAAATGATTGAATGCATGAAAACGATAAAGAAAAAAGGGCTCACTCCTAATGAAAAAACAATAAAACAGAATCTTTGGACAAAAGACCTGCCTCCAGTTGATTTAATTATTAGAACTGGGTGTAGCGATGATCCTCACAATTCAGCTGGATTCATGATGTGGGACGCAGCTTATTCTCAATTATATTTCACTGATAAATTATTCCCTGATTTTAAAGGAAATGAATTTGAAAAAGCAATTGAAGATTATGTAGATAGGGAAAGAAGATTGGGGAAATAAAAGAATCAAGGAAAAAACCTTGATTTTTTGTCATTTTTATCTATAATAAGCTCAGTAAAAATTGACAAAGGAGAAAGAAATGCCGCTTTACCATTTTCACTTGAAAAACAATGATGAATTAAATCATTGTTGCGCAATCATGAGAGCAAAAACACTAAAGAAAGCTATTGAGCTTACTAATTCTGAACCGTATCGTGCAATAATATTAGGGAATAGTAGATATTTCAATCTTCTGTATATTGACAAGGATAAGCCAATTACAAGGCTTCCTCGTTGTAATTTGATGCATAAAGGAGAAAACGAAGGCAAAATATGTTGCGGACCTTCCAAACTATACATTGATTATGATGAAGGAATTCTTGGTCTTTGTGTGATCAACCCTAATGAAGATTATTTAACCAGAAGAGGCTGCCCTTTATCAAAAATCCTTTACCATGCTTGCAATCCTCGTTTCCCAGGATTTCCTGCAGGAAGCATAAAAAGAACAGTTGACATTAAAGGTGTTTCTTATACCTATGTTGACCTTTCTCATCTCAAGCCATAATCGGCTTTTTTTATTTGTGGATAATTTTGTTGCTAATAAAACCAACATCAAGTTAAGATAAAATGTATTAGTATTTAATAAGATTATAAAATAAAAATCAAAAATGTATATAAAAGGCGTGGGAATGACTAAATTTGATTATTCCCCAAAACACTGGTGGCAATTTGCTCACGAAGCAACAATTGAGGCTCTAAAAGATGCCCAAATGAATATTTCTCAAATTGATGCAATTGTTTTTACGGGCATGTCTAGTGCTGCAGGAGGAGAACATCAAACACACAAAGTATCTTTTCTTTCTGACTTATTTAAAACTAATGTTCCAATAATAGAAACTCCATCTGTTTGTGGGGGAGGGGGAGCTGCTTTTTGGACAGCTTTAAATCTATTGAATAATTATAACAATGTTTTAGTTTTAGCTGGAGAAAGATTAGTAGATAATCAAAGTGAAGTAACTGTTGATTATATTCTTTCAGCTGCAGAAAGAGTTACAGAGCAAACCGAAGGAATGCTTTTCCCAACTCAAAATGCATTAGTTTGGCAACAATACATGAAAAAGTATGGAGCAACTATGGATGACTTATCTCTTATTGCTTTCAAAAATCATTCTAATGCTGCACTAAATCCAAAAGCCTTCTTTTATAAGAAGCCCATTGAATTAGAAAAAGTAAAAGCCTCTCCAGAAGTTTCTTCTCCTTTGAGATTAATGGATTGCTCTTTGTCAGTTAATGGAGGAGCAGCTGTTATCGTTTCAAAAGATCCAACTGATATTAAAGTAATTGGTTCTGGTTTTGCAACTGATCAAATCTTAACTTTTGGTAGAGAAGATTTAACTCATTTTAAGGCAACTAAATTAGCAAGCAAAATTGCTTTTGAACAAGCAAAATTAACTCCTAAGGATATTAATGTTGCAGAGATACACGATGCCTTCACTTCAGTTGAATTATTGTCATACGAAGATTTAGGTTTTGCTGAAGAGGGAAAAGGAGCTGAATTAATTAGATCTGGAAAGATAAACTTGAATGGAGAAATGCCAATCAATCCTTCAGGAGGATTAAAAGCAAAAGGTCATCCAATCTCAGCAACAGGACTTGCTCAAATATATGAGATTGTTAATCAATTAAGAAACAAATGCGGAGACAGACAAGTTAAGAATGCTAAAATAGGGCTAACTCATAATATTGGCGGAGCTGGTGGAAGCGTTACTGTCCATATTTTTGAAAAAATTAATTAAACATATATGATTTATTATCAATGTCCAAAATGTCAAAGAATCTGGCAGTATCCAATAGATGAATGTCCTTATTGTCTTATTCCTATGGAAAGAAAAGAAGGAAAAGGATCTAAAGTTATCGGTTCATCAAAAATAACTATTGGATCTCTTAATCACAAAAAGGTTCCTTATTGGGGAATAGTTTTAGAAGATGATAAGGGAAACAAGTGGCCACACAAATCAATGATTGAGAAAAATGTTGGCGATGAAATCACATACACTGCCAACGAAAATGCTGTTTCTATCTGGCGTATTAAATATGATCCATTGACTGCAATTGAAGAAACAAATAAATTATTAAACTTCTTGCCAAACAAAGAAGATTTAAAAGTATTAATTATCCCTCAACTTGATTCTCCTAATTATTCATACTTCAGAGAAAATACTTCTCCTGAATTTATTTCTGCAATAATTGATTTCTTGATTAAAAACAAAATAGATTCTGACAAGATAACTGTTGCTACTCAAAGTTTTAATCAAAACCCAATTGAAGCATGTGCTCAAAAATCAGGCTTACTTAATGCTTGCACTAAAAAAGGAATAATGCCTTTTGATTTAGCACAATCAACATTTGTTGAACATGATGGATTAGAAATATCTAAAGCAGTCTTGGATGCTGATTTAGTGATAAACCTTCCTTTATTAAAAGGAGGGGAATCAATGGCAACTAAAAACTTATTTAAAGTATTAAAAACAAATCCTATAAATCAAAAAGAAGCTGCTGAAAAGCTATCCACTTTACCTAACATAATAACTATTGCTGAAGCAGAATACACTCAAAGACCTAATAAAACTGTAATTTTCACTGGTTTAATATTGGGAGGAAAAAACACTTTAAAACTAGACAGAATATTTAGTGAATTAGTTTTCCATAAGCAATTACCAGAATTGGTTAAGGATATAAAGATTGAAGAAATAGAAACAAACGGAAGACAAATTGAAGAAGTAAGGTATAATATAGAAAGTTATTAGTTTTAATATAAATATATGGTAAAAGACAAAATTATTGTTATCACAGGTTCTTCTCAAGGAATAGGTAAGTCTATTGCTTTTAAATTAGCATCTTTAGGAGCAAAGATTGCTTTAAATGATATTCCTTCTCAAGAAGAAAACCTTAAAAACACACAAGCAGAAATAGAAAAACTTGGTGCAGAAGTAAAATACTTTATGGCTGATGTTTCTAAGTTGGAAGACGTAGAGAAAATGATGAATGACATCAAAACAGCTTTTGGTAAAATTGATGGATTAGTTAATAATGCAGGAATCACTCAAGACAGAACTTTAGCTAAAATGACTCCTGAAGAATGGCAAAGAGTGATTAATATTAATTTAACTGGAACATTCAATTGTGCTAAAGCAGTTCTTCCTTTTGTTACAGAAACACAAGGAAGCATTGTTAATGTTTCTTCAGTTGTGGGATTAAGAGGAAATTTTGGTCAAACTAATTATGCTGCCTCAAAAGCAGGTATCATTGGATTTACTAAATCATTAGCTAAAGAAGTCGGTAGATTTAATGTAAGAGTAAATGCTATTGCTCCAGGATTTATTGAAACAAAAATGGCTGAAGCAATTCCAGAAGAAATGAAAATGATGATTAAGAAAATAACACCACTCGGAAGATTCGGCAAACCAGAAGAAGTAGCTAGTTTAGTTGCTTTCCTTTTGTCTAATGAAGCAAGTTTCATCACTTCAGAAGTGATAAGCATTGATGGTGGATTATCAATTTAAAAATATTAAAATGCTGTACAATAAAGAACAAGTCAAAGAAATTATTCCATACCAAGAACCATTTTTATGGGTTGATGAAATTGAATCAATAGAAGGAGATACAATTATTGGATACAAACAAACAAATTCTAATGATGAATATTTCAAAGGACACTTTGTTGATTTTCCTATTATGCCTGGTGTTTTAGTTGTTGAAGGAATTGCTCAAACAGGAACGGTTCTGCTTAGAGAAAAATTGGGCAAAGATCACAAAAATAAACACCTTCTTGCATATCAGGTAAGAAGTGCTTTCTTTTATGAAATGATTCTTCCTGGAGACAGAATTAAATACAAAGTTAAAATGGTGGGAATGTATCAAGACAAGATTACTAACTTTGTTGGGGAAGCTTTTGTTAATGATAATAAAAAATGTGAGGTAAGGTTTAGTGTTGCAATTTTAACTAAAGATGAATTAAATAAAAAAGCTGAAGAAGTAAGAGGCGCAAAAGAAACACCAAAAGATATTTATACTCTTCCTTCTTTAAAAATAGGAGACAAGATCGCTAAACTTCCTATCATTCAAGGAGGAATGGCTGTGAGAGTTTCTTTGCATAATCTTGCTGGTAATGTTGCCAAGCAAGGTGGCGTAGGAATCATTGCCATCTCAGGAATGACTGACCCTCAAGAAGTTAGAGATGAGATTAGAAAAGCAAGAGAAATAGCTCAAGGCAATGGCCTTATCGGAATCAATATTATGGGAGTAATCGGAAGATTTAAAGAACTTTTAACAGCTGCAATTGAAGAAAAAATTGATGTAATTATCCAAGGCGCTGGATTTAGAACTGATACTTTTGAAATAGCAAGAAAAGGAAACGTTCCTGTGTTCGCCATGGCTTCATCAGCTAATGTTGCTAAAAAAGCTGAAGACGCTGGAGCATCAGGAGTAGTAATCGAAGGATGCAAAGCAGGAGGCCATTTAGGTTTTCCCAAGGGGCATCCATTTGTTGAGACTTTAGAGATTGTTAAAGATGCTGTTAAAAAGGTTAAAATACCCATTATAGCCGCCGGCGGAGTATTTAATGGTAAAGATATTGTTGAAATGTTAAGAGCTGGTGCAAAAGGCGTACAAATGGCTACACGTTTTGTTGTTACAGAAGAATGTGATGCTGATCAAAAATTCAAAGACGCATACTTGAATGCTAAAGAAGAAGATATTGTTATAATTCATTCTCCTGTTGGTCTTCCTGGAAGAGCAATCAAAACTCCTTTTGTTGAAAAAATAATTAATGAAACTACTCCCAAACCAGACCCAAAAGAATGTGTTGGCTGTATTGGACCTGTTTGTGATAGAACATATTGCATCTTAAAAGCTCTAGAAAATGCAAGAAAAGGAGACTTAGAGAATGGCTTAGTTTTTGCTGGAGCAAATGCTTGGAAAATTAATCAAATGACCACAGTTAAAAAACTATTGGACGAATTGGTTTCAGAAGCTAATCAAATATTAAAAGATAATCCTATAACTCAATAATATGTTTGAAAACAATAAACTAACAAAACTTCTAAATATTAAATACCCAATAATACAAGGAGGAATGGCTGGTGTATCTGAGTCTGTCTTAACCGCAGCCGTTTCTAATGCAGGAGGATTAGGAATAATTGGATCTGGTTTTGCTTCTCCCAAATGGCTTGATGAAGAAATTAAAAAAACTAAAGCTTTAACTGACAAACCATTTGCAGTCAACTTATTAATGCAAAATCCTGCTGTGCCAGAATTAATTAAAATAATCATTGAAAATAAAGTTCCTGTTGTTTTCACGGGTGGAGGAAATCCTTTAACAATTCTTCCATATCTTAAAAATGCTGGGGTAAAAGTGATTGCTGTTGTGCCAACTGTAAGATTAGCTAAAAAAATGGAAGACAGCGGTATTGATGGTGTTGTTGTTGAAGGAATGGAATCAGGAGGGCACATTGGAGAAAACTCTACTTTCTGTTTAATCCCTCAAGCAAGACAATTGATCAAAACTATTCCTTTGATTGCTGCTGGTGGAATATATAATGGACAAACATTTGCTTCTGCAATGGTTCTAGGAGCAGATGGCGTTCAAATTGGAACAAGGTTCATGGCTTCAAATGAATGTCAAATTCATGAAAACTACAAAAAAGCAATAGTTAGTGCAACTGATGAGGATGTAACTGTTATTGCTAGATTCACTGGCCATCCAATTAGACTAATTAAGAATAAACTCTCTGAAAGTGTTAAAAAAACAGAAGAAAAGAATCCTTTCCCAGAAGAAATCAAATCAGAAAGATTTGCTGGAGCAAAAGGAGGAGATAATATTGATGCATTTCCTTTATTAGCTGGAATCTGCGCTGGAGGAATTAAAGAGATAAAACCTTGCAAAGAAATAATAGAAGAAATCATTAATGATGCAGAAAAAATATTAAAAGAAGACGAGAAACTTCTACAATAAATATGAATAGATTTAATTCAACATTTTTGTATCTATTTGTAGCTCCAATAGTAAAAGCAATCTTCATAAAAGAAATTAAAGGAAAAGAAAATCTTCCTAAAACAAACTTTATCCTAACATCAAACCACCAAAGTTATTTTGATATTCCTTTTTGTGGAACTGTCTGCGTTCCAAGAAAATTCACTTTTATCGGACAAATAGATAATCACAAAGGAATAGCTAAAGAACTTGTAAGACTTTGCTATCTATGGGCAGAAACAATTCCATTAAATAGAAATAGCGAAGAATCAAAAAAACAAGTAATGGAAAAAGCGATTGAAATGGTTAAGAGAGGATATGTTTTAAATATTTACCCAGAAGGAAAAAGATCTACTACAGGGGAAATACAAAGAGGAAAATGGGGCGTAGCAAAGATATTTTTAGAAACAGGGGTTCCTATTATTCCAATGGGAATCAAGGGAGCGTTTGAATTGTTTCCTCCAAAAGGAAAAATGAAATTTAAAAAGATTGTCAAAATTAACATCGGCAGACCCCTTTACTTCAAAGAAGAATTAGAAAAAGCAAAAAAAGTTGAGAAAAGTTCAGAAGAATACGAAAATATTTGCATTTCCATTACAGAAAAAATAATGGAAGAAATTAAAAGTTTAACTCATGAGTAAGATAAATAAAATACTAATTGCTAATAGGGGAGAGATTGCTCTTCGAATAATAAAAACGTGCAAAGAAATGGGAATAAAAACCATTACTTTGTGTCCCAATAAAGAGCTTAAAGATAATTTCATTGAAACAGAGCTTTCTGATGAATATTGTTTTCTTGAAAGAGAAGGCTCTGCTGGTTATTTGGATCAAAAAAGACTAATTGAAATAGCTAAGAAGCATAAAGCTGATGCGATACATCCTGGCTATGGATTTTTGGCTGAAAATTGGAAATTCGCTTATTTGTGCCATAAAAACAATATTATTTTTATCGGTCCAGAATATAATACTTTAAGAAAATTTGAAGACAAGGTTGAAGCAAAGCATATTGCTAAAAAACTAAAGATACCAACCCTACCTGCTAGCAATAATTCTATTAGAACAAAAAAAGAACTGATTAAATGGGCAAAGATAATAAAACCTCCCTTTATTATTAAAGCTCAAAGAGGGGGCGGGGGAATGGGAATTAGGATTGTAGAAAATGAAATGAATGAAAGCGATTTAATTTCTACCACTCTCAGTGTACAAAGACAAATGTCTTCAGGATTTTCTGATGTTGATTTTTTTCTTGAAAAGTATCTTCCCAATGCAAGGCATATTGAATTCCAAATAATAGGGGATGGTGAAAATATTATTCATTTAGGAGAAAGAGATTGTACAATCCAAAGAAGATTTCAAAAATTAGTTGAAGAAACTCCCTCTGCTTTTATTGACGAAAAATTAAGAAAAAAAATAGGAGACTGCGCTGTTAAAATTGGAGAATTTCTAAAATACAAAGGAGCTGCTACTGTTGAATTCTTAATGGACGATGAAAAGAATTTCTATTTTATGGAAGTCAATCCAAGAATTCAGGTTGAGCACACCATCACTGAAACAGTTACAGAAATTGATATTATCAAAGAACAAATAAGAATTGCCGAAGGGAATAAATTATCATTCAAGCAAAATGATATTCATTCTAGTGGTTGGGCGATAGAATTAAGAGTTAATGCAGAAGATCCTAAAAAGAATTTCATACCAAATCCAGGAAAAATTAAAAATTATGTTCCATGCAACAATGAAGGAATCTGCATTCATACTTTCTTAAAAAATAACCAAGAAGTATATCCTTTCTTTGATTCAATGATTGCTAAGATTGTTGCGCACGGAAAAAATAGAGAAGAAGCAATCGAAAAACTAAATAAAGCTTTAAATGAAATTGTTATTGACGGCGTTCCAACAACAATTCCTTTCTTTAAATCAGTTTTAAATAATCCTGTATTTTTAAGTAATAACTATTACACAAACTTTATTGAAAAAACTAATATACTAAAAGACTTAATTTATAATGTTCCCACAAAAGAAATACCTGACGAAGATATTGCTAAGATAGTATATGAAACATACGTGCAAATGAAAAATAACGGCATTGCAAAAAAAGTTTCGAAATGGGTAATGTCAAATAGATTAAAAATGATAGAATAAAAATATGGAATTAAAGATAAACATTAAAGGAAAAGAACATGTTGTTAATGTTGAAGAAAACGGGAACGAAATTAAAATAGTTGTTAATGGAAAAGAACATATTTTTAATTCCTCAACAGGAATTGAAGAAATCTCTTTTTTTCCTACTTCAACGTCTCAATCTTTTTCAAAAGAAATAAAAGCTGGTATTGCTGGCATTGTTTCTGAAATATCTGTTAAAGAAGGAGAAGAAGTTAAGGCCAACAAAAAACTCTTAACTCTTTCTGCTATGAAAATGGAAAATGAAATACATTCTGAAGGAGATGGAAAAATTAAGAAAGTATTAGTTAAGGTTAATGACAAGGTAAAAGAAGGAGATATTCTAATTATTTTAGAATAATATGAAAATAATAGAATTTGAAACAATTTCTTCCACCAATGAAAAAGCAAAAGAATTGGCTATTAATGGAACATTGCCCTGGACAGTGATTGTTTCTGAAAAACAAGAAATAGGCCATGGCACAAAAGGAGCTTCTTGGTTTTCTCCTAAGGGGGGCCTATACTTTTCCATAATACTGCCTCAAAATAAGATTCAAGACTCTCAGATTATTACAATTCTTGCTGCATCAATAGTTGCTAAAACAATCAAAAAAATGTTTAATTTGGAGCCAATGATAAAGATGCCTAATGATGTACTTATAAATGGAAAGAAATTCTGTGGCATTCTTACAGAAAACATCATTGTTGGAGACAAATTAAAATTTTCTGTGATTGGAATTGGAATAGACACAAACATTGATTATTTTCCAGAAGAGTTAAAAAATATCGCGACATCTGTTAAAATAGAAACAAACAAAGAAGTTGATAACAAATTAATTCTTAATAAAATAATAGAAGAAATTAAAAACCAATTTAAAACATTATGAAATTTGAAAAACAAATTAAAAAACTAGAAGATCTTTTGTCTAGTCTTAACAACAAAGAATTAGTTGAAAAGCAGCACGAAAAAGGAAAACTAACTGCCAGAGAAAGAATTAATCTATTGCTAGATGAAGGAACCTTTGTTGAACTTGATCCTTTTGTTAAAACAAGATGTACTACTTTAGGAATGGACAAAAAAGGATTTGAAGGTGATTCAGTAATCACTGGTTATGGAAAAATAAACAACAGAATAGTTTGTGTCTATAGCCAAGACTTTTCTAAGAATGGCGGGTCATTAGGAGAAATGCATGGAAAGAAAATCGTTAAGGTGATTGATCACGCATACAAGAATGGATGTCCTATTATTGGAATTATTGATTCAGGTGGAGCTAGAATTCAAGAAGGAATTTCTAGTCTTGATCAATATGCAAGTATTTTTAAAAGCATGGTAAGAGCTTCTGGCGTTGTTCCTCAAATTAGCGTTATCACAGGACCATCAGCAGGAGGTGCATCATATGCTCCTGGTCTTTCTGATTTTATCTTCATGGTGAATAAAATATCTCAAATGTATATCACTGGACCAGAAGTAATCAAAAAGGTAACAGGAGAGGAAGTTAATTTTGAAGACTTGGGAGGAGCTAATGTTCATTCATCTAAAAGTGGATGTTCTCATTTTATCTTTGAAGAAGAAAAAGAATGTTTGAAAGCTGTTAGAAGTCTTTTGCAATATCTTCCAGAAAATAACATGGATGATCCTGTTAAAATGATTAGCAACGAAAACAAAACAGGGGAGAGACTACTAGAAATTGTTCCTGAAGAAGGAGAAAAAGCATATGACATGAAATCAGTTATTTCTGAAATATTTGATACTAATTCTTTCTTTGAGGTTCATGCTAAGTTTGCCACTAATGCAATCGTTGGTTTTGCAAGATTAAATGGGGAAGTGATAGGTCTTGTTGCTAACCAGGCTAAATCAATGGCAGGAGTAATGGACATTGATTCATCTGATAAGATTGCAAGATTTGTAAGATTTTGTGATGCCTTTAATATTCCTTTAATTAACTTAGTTGATACTCCTGGATATCTTCCTGGAACAAATCAAGAACACAATGGAATTATTAGACACGGAGCAAAAGTTCTCTATGCTTACGCAGAAGCATCTGTACCAAAGATTAGTGTTATTATGAGAAAAGCTTTTGGAGGCGCATATATTGCTCTTGCTTCAAAACAATTAGGATACGATAAGGTAATTGCTTGGCCAGGAGCTGAAATAGCTGTAATGGGACCAGAACAGGCTGTTAAAATAATATTTAAAAAAGACTTAGCTGACTCTAAAAATCCAGAAAAATTAGAACAAGAAAAAATAGGGGAAATGAGAGAAATGGTTAACCCATTTGAAGCAGCTAAACTTGGACAAATTGATATGATTATCAACCCAAAGGACACTAGAGACACATTAATCAAGTCTTTAGAATTCCTATCAACAAAAAGAGAGGAAAAGAATCCTAGAAAGCATGGGAATATCCCTGCTTGACAAAAATTGAATGGCATTTTATAATATAGCCAGATACATTATGTTTGTTGACAACACAAGCCTTCCGGCAACGGATTATGAACGACTCATGAGTTTATTGAAGTACGCCCTCGAAAAAGGACATACTCCCAGAGCAAAAGAGCTCTATGCTAAAGTCATGGAAAGGGCAATTCATCCAAGAGAGAGAGCCCTTGCTGCACAGACATACGAACAAAGAACTCTTTTCTCCTTTTAATATACGGACCGAAATTGTACTATACAGTTATCGGTCCTAAGTCATCTTAGAAAACACTACTTGGTGTATTTTTTTTATTGACAAATAGAGAAGCATAATGTATTTTACAGGCAGCACAAGGTGCTCGTTACAAAAGAGGGGTAATTATGGGATGCGAAGGGTGTTCACAAGGATGTTTAAATGGAAACACAAAAGAAGGTGCCTTACTTGAAAAAATTGAAGCTTTAATCAAGAAGGGCAACCCCACAAACAACAAAATGTATTATCCGGGATTAGAAATCACTATCACTGGATTGCTGTCTGTAAATCCAGAATTCTGTCCAACATATGTTACTACAATCATCAGGAGAATATTAAAGGCAAAAACAGGGGACAAGCCTGATCAACTTATCGATGTCTTTAAAAAGGTCATCGTAAAAGAATTTAATGCTATGGATGACAACGCAAGCACATTGGGATGGTCAGGAGCCCAAGAGATACTTAAAGACCTAAAAGAAAATGTTCCTGAACTTGAGGAACCATTAAGAAAATATCTTCACAAGATGATAGGGTGCGAATAAAAAAATATTTATAAAATTATTTTATCAAGGAAAATTTCTTCCTTGTATTTTTTTATAAAAACCTATGGGGAAGAGTGCTTGACAGGACAAATGTCCTGATATATTATTAAATCATAAACGTCGTACAATGTAGGTTAAGCGACGCTAAAGGGGCTTTAAAATGTGTTAAACCAATATATACGTGTTTTACACCATTTAAGCCTTATATATGACCTTTTATAATACGTTTATAGAAATATGATGATAAATATATCATCTTAAATAATTCCCTAAAATATTTTTTGCACAAAATTTTAAAAATTTCGTGTTTAACAAACATCCAATGTTTTATGTGCAACCTCTAATTTACGTTTTTACAATAATAATGATTAATAACATATGCAAAAATCAGGAAAACCAATTATAAAGCATATTCCAGACTTTTTGGATTACTGTGAAATTGAAAAAGGTCTGTCTGATAATACTCAAAAAAATTACAGTCGCTATTTAAAGAAATTTGTTGACTGGCTAATCGCTATTAAAAAAGAAGATTTAAAACCTCATGACTTAACTCCTGAAGATATTTGGAATTACAGATTATTTTTAGCTAGATATAAAGACCAAAGATCTGCACCTCTATCTAAGCTGACTCAAAACTATTATCTCATCGCCCTACGATCGCTTCTAAGCTTTTTCACTGATAAAGACATCATCTCTTTACCAGCTGACAAAATACAACTTCCTAAAGATGCAAAAAAAGAACACACTGTAAAATTCTTAACCCTCGATCAAATAGAAAAACTATTACTAGCTCCCAATATTTTAACTACAGCTGGATTAAGAGACCGAGCTATTTTAGAATCTCTCTTTTCTACTGGTCTTAGAATAGCTGAATTAGTAGCTCTTAACAAAGAACAGTTTAAGAGCTTAAGTGATAAAAAAGACCTTGAATTAGGAGTCATTGGTAAAGGCAAGCACCCTAGAACTGTATACTTTTCAGAGCGAGCCTTAGATTGGGTTAAAAAGTACCTTAAAACACGTACAGATGATGACAAAGCTCTATTTGTACATTATAGGTCTCAAACCGCTTCAGAGGGCCGTTTAACGCCTAGATCTATTGAAAGACTAGTTAAAAAATATGCTACTTTAGCCAACATCCCATTCTTCACGACTCCACACACTTTAAGACATAGCTATGCCACAGATCTTCTTGGCCAAGGAGTTGACTTAAGAACCATTCAAGAATTTCTTGGACACAAAAATATTGCCACAACTCAAATCTATACCCATGTGACAAATAAGAGGCTTAGAGATGTTCATCGAGAATTTCATAGTGGTAAAAACATGAAAAACTAATTCTCCCCGATTCCCTTATGAATGTTTTATAATATATAAATGTCGCACAATATTAATACTTTACATTTTCTCAAATAGGTAATATATTAAATCCAGCACATTGTTGCTAGGAGGTAAAGCAAAAAAATGTTCGTTCTTATTGCACTGGTCGGTTGAGAAGCTACACCTAAAGTCGTCTAGCACGGGTGGCAAATCCCCTACTAAGTAGAACGACACGACCAAAAATTCTCACCCCGGAGACGTGCCTATTTCCGGAATACAAATCGGCAGCCACGATGATGAGTTCTTACTACACAAATAAAGCTCATTATCTGCAATAATAAATTAAAAAGGAGGTAATAAAGTGTCTCCAGACCCTGGATATGGTGCTTTCACACCTGTCTCTGCAGTCACTATCGTTATCCGCTAATCCCTGGTGACTATGGGATAATGTGGAATAACAACACACAAAAGGAACAGCCCGAGGGAGAATTGATATATTCTCCCTTGAAACACACCTAAACTTGTAATTATCACTAAATATGGTAAACTCTTTCATGGAGGTGATAATTATGGCAAGTAAAAAAGTAAGGACTTTGCTTTATGCGTATTTACAAAGATACGCTGTAACAAAACCATTATAAACATAAAACATCTTCACATTTTATGGGACAAACCAATTGTCCCGAATATCTAGAACTTTCGCTCCGCTTTAGGCGGATTTTATTATTTCCAAAAATTCATTAGCTTTAAGAGAAGCTCCTCCCACAAGAACTCCACTCATATTTGATTCAGTTAAATATGAGTGCACATTTTTTGAATCAACGCTTCCTCCATAAATAATTTTAATTTCATTTGAAACATCTTCGTCAAATTTCTTTGACAAGAATTCTTTAATAAAAACTCTAACCTCTTCAATCTTCGAAGGTTCTGCAAATTTTCCTGTTCCTATTGCCCAAACTGGCTCATATGCTAAAACAATTTTTTTAGCTTTTTCTTTTGAGGCACCATTTAAACATGCTTCCAACTGTTCTCCCAATATTTCAAATGTTTTGCCCTCTTCCCTATCTTCCCTATTTTCTCCTATGCATAAGATGGGAATTAAGCTTGAGTCTAATATTTTTTTAAGTTTTAAATTAATTTCTTGATTTGTTTCTTTAAATATATTTCTTCTCTCAGAATGTCCGAGAATAACATATTTACATCCTAAATCTTCAAGCATTAAAGCTGAAACTTCTCCTGTAAAGGCCCCCTTATCTTCTGAATAACAATTCTGTGCTCCGAAAGCAGTTGAATCATTAATCAATGAAGAAAGAAAAACAAAAGGAGGACAAATTACAATTTCAACATTATTAAAATCTTTAGCTCTCTCAACCACTGAATTTAATAATTCTTTTGCTTCATTTAACGTTGTTGGATTACACTTCCAATTAGCAATAATTAATGGTTTCATATGTTTATTTATTTCTTAAAATTTCTGCTTGATCTTCTGGAGTCATTGTAATTATTTCCATTCTTGCACTTAATTCAAATCCAGCAATAGCTTTTAATCTTGGGAAAACAGCAATTGAATAATGGAAACAAGAAACATCTTCTCCATATGGAGCATTAAAAAAATGAAAATTAAAAGATGGCTTTTTTAAAACTTTATCTAATTTAAATAATATTGTTTGCAAAGCTTCTGCTAAATCCTGTTTTTCTTTTTCTGTTATTTGATCAAAATAAGGTTCATGTCTTTTGGGAGTAATAATTGTTTCAAACATAAATCTGGGAGCAAAAGGAACATACACAACAAAACTATCGTTTTCAAAAACAATTCTTTTTTTATTCTTTTTTTCTAATTCAATTGTTTTGCACTGCAAGCATTCTCCTTTTCTTGAATAATACTCTTTTGCATTGTCTAAAATTAATCTAAATTCATTGTCAACAAAAGGCATAGTTATTATCTGAGAATGAGGATGCGACTGAGACGCTCCTGATAAGGGCCCGTGATTATGAAAGATAAAAGCACATTTAACAAAGTTGTGCTTTTTGTATTCAAGTAATCTTTTTTGATAACAGTCAATAACTTCTTTAACTTTTTTTAAAGGAAGGTGAGCTAAGGTCTTTTCATGATCTTTGGTTACAACCAATTCATGGAATCCTGCTGTTTTAGTTTTTAAATAAAAATCATTTTCTGCTTTTTCTTCTGTTATCTTTCCTAAAGAAAATATTGGATACTTATTAGGAATAACTGCTGTTGTCCATTTATCAAAATTATCGACTTCTTTTCCGTTAAAATAAATTAAAGTTGGTTTTTCTTGTTTTTCAATATTACAAAAAGGACATTCTTTTTGTTTAAGATTTTTAACATTAGCTCTTTGGGGACAAATAACAACCCAATTGCCACTTAATAAATCGTGCCTTAATTCAGACTGTTCATTATTTTTCATATATAAATAATACCATTTAGAGAATTTTTTGTAAAAAAAAGACCCAGGACTTATAGCTGATATTAGCTTGCCTGAGGGTGTTCAGAGATCTTAGCGTTAAACGCTGCAATCTCTGGATGATCCTCATGATACCTTGAAAGAGACTTCGAAGGATGAGTCTCTTCGTATCTTCGAATCATTTTTTCAATCTTTTCATCATTCTGTGCCTTCTTCTGCGCCAATTCAAACGCAGTGTACCTAGCATCCTTTCCGTTCATGATTACCAATCCTATTATAATATAATAGCCATTTTTTGTCAATAGTATGAAAAGATTAAAGAAATTTACAAATTTAGTTGGCAAAAAGCCAATTAAAATTGTATATGATTTTAAAATCTTTTTCAAGTAGTGAGTTCAATAACTCCGTCTTTAGTAACTGCCACCATATCTTCAGCGTGAACAGAAATTGAATTATCATTGGTTGTGTATGTAAAAGCATTGCTTGCTTTTTTAATCTTGTAGTCTCCTTTTGAAAGCATAGGCTCAATGCAAAAAACCATTCCTTCTTCTATCAAATCTCCTGAATGTCTTTTGCCATAATTTAAAACATCTGGATCTTCATGAAGCTCTGCTCCAATTCCATGACCGCATAAATCTCTGATTACATTAAATCCTTGCTTCTCAGCATATCTTTGCATTGTTTCTCCCAGGTCTCCGAAGGTAATTCCTGGTCTAACTTTTTTAATTCCTCTTTTAAGCATCTTTTTTGTAACTTTAACCATTCTTTGAATCTCTAAATCAACATCCCCTACTAAATATGTTCTGGCCATGTCTGTATTAAAACCATTAAAAAGATTTGGATATTTTTTCTTGTCTATTTCTTTAACAAACTTTTCTAAGGAAAAAAATATTCCTAAATCAATTGTAACAATATCTCCATTTTTCAAGACTTTTCCATTTGGTAAACCATGAACAATTTCATCATTAACTGAAAAACAAATACAAGATGGATAACCACCTTGTCCTTTGAAGTTGCATTTTCCTCCGCTTGCCTTGATAAGTTCTTCTGCTTTCTTTTCTATTTCTTCTCCTTTGGTTCCAACCTTAATCATGCCTCCTAGCGTATCAATAATACCCTTCAATATCTGGCCTCCTTGCCTCATTACTTCTATCTCTTCTCTAGTCTTGATTGTAATCATCTTCTATTGCCTTTAAAATGTCTTTTGAAACGTTTTCAACGCTTTGCTCACCATTGATAACAATAAGCATATTTTTACTCCTATAATGCTCAATAACAGGTTCTACTTCTGTTTTGAACCAATCTAATCTTTTTCTTGTTCTTTCTTCTGAGTCATCTGGCCTTACTATCATTTCTCCATGGCACTCTGGACACTCTTCCATGTTTTCTGGATCTCTACCTGGTAAAAATATGTATCCGCATTTTGAACATATTTTTCTCATGCTTATTCTCTTTACGGCCTCATCATCAGCTATATCTAATAAAATTGCTTTAATGTTTGCGCTCCATTCAAACCATTCCAAAGCTTCGTCTAATAAATATGCTTCTTTGATTTTCCTAGGAGAACCATCAAAGATAATTCCCTTAAGATCTTTTTTCTTAAGATTTTCTAATTCTTCCATCCAAAGCTTAAAAACAACTGGCGTATGAATAATACCTCCGAAATCAATCACTTGAGAAATCTTTTTACCTGTAAAATCATTAATCTTTTTTCTTTCTCTTAACAATTCACCACTTCCAATAAAATCAAAACCGTATTTTTCTTTCAAAAAATCTATTTGTGTCCCTTTTCCTGAGCCTGATTTCCCTAAGATGATAACGATTGGAATATTTTTATTCATTTATTTTTTTATTATTCTTAATTATATTATATCTTACCAACAAAAAAAGAGAAGCTGGTATTGTCCCCAGCCTCTCTCTTGTGTTTTATTATGCGTCGTACTGCCTCATTTCTAGCTGAGCATTAATCTGTTTCATAGTGTCTAGTGCTACTGAAACGATAATTAATAAGGCTGTGCCTCCAATCATAAAGCTAAATTGTTGAACTCCTGTTACTCCTTGAATAACTGAAGGTAAAATAGCAATTAAGCCTAAAAATGTTGCACCAATAATCAATACTCTATTTAATATTCCTTGTAAAAATTCTGCTGTATTTTCTCCTGGCCTAATTCCTGGAACAAATCCTCCCATTTTTTGTAAATTAGAAGAAATATTTTTTGGATCAAACGTAACAGCTGTATAAAAGAATGTAAATACAAATACTAAAACAAAATATGATATTCCATAAACCCATGGATTTTGCATAAATGATGTTAGCCATGAAAGATTCATAAATGATCCGATCATGCTAGGAATCATTAATAATGCTATTGCAAAGATGATAGGAATAACTCCAGCTGGATTAATATTCAAAGGTAAATATGTTGAAGCACCTCCATACATTTTATTTCCTCTAACTCTTCTTGCGTATGAAACGGGAATGTTTCTTCTCCCCTCATTAACTAGCACTACTCCAGCGATAATAATTAAGGATAGCAAAATAAACGCTATGTATGAGAATAATTGTGCTTGTTCAAAAACTAAGAACATTTGTTTAATGCTATTTGGGAAATCAGCAACGATACCAGCAAAAATTAATAATGATACTCCGTTACCAATTCCTTTTTCAGATATCATTTCTCCAAACCACATTAATATTGTTGAACCAGCAACAATTGATAACACTGCTGTTAAAATTGTTATAGGGTCCATTGCTCCAATTGCTCCCTGAGCTTTCAAGAACATTAACATGCTATATCCTTGGAATGCTGCCAAAGGAATAGATGCTATTCTACAATATTGATTGAATTTCTGTCTTCCTGCCTCTCCTTCTTCTTTATACAATTTCTCAATTTGAGGAAAGATCATTGTCATTAATTGGAAAACGATTGTTGCAGTGATGTATGGTCCTAGACCAAGCATAACAATAGAAACTTTATCTAATGCGCCTCCTGTAAACAAATTCAACATTCCAAAAAATTGGTTGCTTGCAAAGAATTCTTTAATTCTTAAAATATCAACTCCTGGAACAGGAATATTAGCCATTAATCTAAAAATGGCAAAAATTCCTAAAACAAAAAATATCTTTACAGCTAAATCTTTTGATTTAAGAATTTCAGTTAGTTTTTTAAACATGTCTTTTACTTCTTAGTTTTTGTTTCTTTAGAAGCTTTTACTTTCTTTGTTTTTGCCTTAACAGTTCCACCTGCTTTTTCAATCTTTTCTTTGGCTGTTTTTGAAATATAACAATCTTCTATAGTTAAAGCTTTTTTAATCTCTCCCCTGCTTAATATCTTAACAGGAGGAAGCTTTGCGTCAATTTTGTTTGAAATCTTTTTTTCAACAATGGTTGTTGGGCTCACAATTTCTCCTGCATTAAATTTCTTTTCTAAAACATCTAAATTTACTGCAACGCAAACCATTTGAGGACCAAAGTCATAACCTCTTAATTTAGGATATTTCTTTACCCATTCTCTGATAAGAGGTTTAAATTTAGCACCAGCTCTTCCTACTTGTCCTTTTCCTCCTTTTCCAGAGTATGTTCCTTTCTTTCCGCCTCTGCCAATTCTTTTTTTCCTCTTAAAGCTATTTTTAGGTTTTAATTGATGTAATTGCATATTACTTCTTCTTTAATTTAGACAAAGCTTCCATTGTTGCTCTGGCATTGTTCAATTTATTTCTTGTTCTAGATAATGTTTTTGAAGAAACATCCTGAATTCCTGCAAGAGAACAAATAATTCTAACTGTACCTCCTGCTACAAGACCCTTACCCTTCATTTGTGGTTTCAAAATAATAACTGATGGTCCGAATTTTGCATCTACTTCGTGAGGAATTGTTCCTTCAAGTGTTGGAACTTCTATAATATTCTTTTTAGCAGCTCTAGTGGCCTTATCAATTGCTTGAGAAACATCCAATCCTTTAGATACTCCAAGGCCAACTTTTCCTGTTTTATTTCCAACAACAATAACAGCTCTAAATCTCATAGTCTTTCCGCCTCCTGTTACTTTTGTAACTCTAGCCAAATCTAAAAGCTTTGACTCAAACTCATCTTTTGGTCCTTCGTTTCTTTTATCAAATTTCTTATCAAATCTTTTATTAAATTTTGGATTCCTCTTTTGTTCCTCCATAATATTTTATTAGAATTTTAATCCTCCTTCTCTTGCTCCATCGGCTAAGGCCTTAACTCTTCCATGATATTGGTATCCTCCTCTATCAAATACAACCTCAGTGATCTTTTTTTCTTTTGCTTTTTCAGCGATTAATAATCCTATTTTCTTTGCTGTATCTGTTTTCTTTCCTTTTATTTCTGAATCATTTACTGCAACTATAGTCTTATTATTTGCATCATCAATCAACTGAGCATAAATATGCTGATTTGAACGAAATACACAAAGTCTAGGCTTATTTACATCGCCTTGAATTTTTGCTCTCACTCTTTTGTGTCTTATTTGTCTTTTTGTAGTGTTTGTCAACATATTACTTTAATATATTATGCACCTGCTGCTGCTTTCTTTCCAAGCTTTCTCTTAATTATTTCATCAGAATATTTAATTCCCTTTCCCTTGTATGGTTCTGGTGGTCTTACTTTTCTGATTGTAGCTGATATCTGACCAACTAATTCTTTGTCAATTCCTGTTACTATGATAACGTTCTTTTCAACTTTAAATTCAATATTTTCTGGAGCTAAAATATCAACTGTATGGCTTAATCCAACATTTAATACTAATTTCTTTCCTTCAACTCCTGCCTTAAAACCAACTCCATTGATTTCTAATCTCTTCTCAAACCCTTTTGTAACACCATCAACCATGTTTGAAACAAGGGTTCTTGAAAGACCCCATAAAGCCTTTGATTTTAAATCATCTATCTTTTTTGGAGTAAATAAAATCTGGTTGTCTTTTATTTCAACATTAATTTCTGAAAAAAGATTCTTTGATAATTCTCCTTTTGGTCCCTTGACCTTAACTAAATTACCTTCGATCTTTACCTCAACTCCTGCTGGTATTAATAATGGTTGTTTTCCTATTCTTGACATATGTTTACCAAATTTCACAAATAACTTCTCCTCCAACTTTATTTTTTCTTGCTTCCTTGTTAGTCATCATTCCTTTTGATGTAGAAATAATTGAAAATCCATGTCCTGATTTAACTGGCTTCAATTCTAATGCTGTTGCATAAATTCTTTGTCCCTGCTTAGAAACTTTCTTAATCTTTGTTATCATTGATGTACCATCTACATTATACTTCAAATCAACAATGATTTTCTTTTTTGATAATCTTCCTTTTTTATCTAAATTCTCAATTAAGTTTTCTTTTTTCAATAATTCAAGAATGCTGTATTTAAAATCAGAATACGGATAAATTGATATCTGCTTCTTTCCTACTGCCTGCGCATTATTTATTATTGTAATCATGTCTGCTATTGGGTCCATAACAATATATTTTACCAACTACTCTTTTTAACTCCTGGGATCTCTCCTTTGTTAGCCATCTCTCTAAAACAAATTCTGCAAAGTCCAAACTTTCTAATGTATCCTCTTTTTCTTCCACACTTAAAACATCTTCTCACTACTCTTGTTGAGAATTTAGGTGTCTTTGCTGATTTTGCTTTTTGTGATGATGTTGCCATATTAATTCAACTTTTTGACTTTAACTTTTCTTGAAGGGAAAGTCAAGTAATTTTAACAATTCTAATCCTTCTTCCCTGTTTTTTGCATCAGTAACAACTGTAATTTCTAATCCTAAAATGATTGGTGATTTTTCTGGAGATATTTCTGGGAAAGCAATATGTTCTTTGATTCCCATATTTAGATTTCCAGCCTTATCAACATTTCTTGTAGGAATTCCTGTAAAATCTCTAGAACGAGGAAGAACAATATTGATCAACCTCTCTAAGAAATCGTACATCTTTTTTCCTCTCAAAGTAACCTTTGCTCCAATAATATTTCCTTCTCTTAATTTAAATGATGAAATAGATTTTCTGGCTCTAGTTAAAACTGGCCTTTGTCCTGCAACTTGAGATATATTATTAATAATATATTCTCCAAATTTCTTTTGTTCATCTTTTGTCTTTGGTCCAATAATTCTTCCAAATCCAGTATTAATTACAACTTTCTTAAGTCTAGGAATGGCCATAACATTCTTGTAGCCAAACTTTTCTTTCATTGCTGAAACTACTTCTTTCTTGTATTTTTCTTTAATCTTTGTTATTGCCATATTCTTTGAAATTAAATTCTAGCACCACATTTCTTACAAACACGGTACTTCTTATTGTCTACAATTTCGTATCCAACTCTTGCGGCTTTCCCACATTTTGAACAAACTATCTTAACGTTAGAAGTTTGAATTGGCCTTGGAGTTTGGATGATCTGTCCTTTTTGTCCTCCCTTTCTTGCCTTAACATGTTTTTTAACGATATTTACTCCTTCAATAACAATTTTACCATCCTTTGGGAATGCTTTTAATACTTTTCCTTTCTTGCCCTTGTCATTGCCTGATGTTATTAAAACTTGGTCGTTCTTTAAAATCTTCATATGTTTAAACTAAATCTTTAGTCATTGTTGAAATCTTGTCAAAACCTTTTTCTCTCACTTCTCTTGCAACTGGTCCAATAATTCTTGTACCTTTTGGTTCTTTTGTCTGTCCTTCAAGCATAACAACTGCGTTATCATCAAATCTGATATAAGTTCCATTGTTTCTTCTCACCTTTCCACTCTCTCTAACAATAACAGCTCTTAAGACTTGGTGTTTTTTAACAACTTTTCTTGGTTCAGCATCTTTCACTGCAACAACAATAATGTCACCCAAAGAAGCATATCTTCTTCTGGTTCCTCCTAAAACACGGATGCACTTAACCATCTTTGCTCCGCTGTTGTCAGCAACTTTTAATTTTGTCTGTGTCTGTATCATTTTCGTTTAATTATGCTTTTGAAACTATTTCCCATTTCTTATCTTTACTCATGGGCTTACATTCTCTAATAACAACCTTATCTCCTGTCTTGTATTCATTATTTTCCATGTGAGCTTTGTACTTCTTGTGAACCTTGTATCTTCTTTTGTATTTAGAGTGTTCTACTAATCTTTCAACCTCAACCACAGCAGTCTTCTGCATCTTGTCTGAAACTATTATTCCTTTTAATTCTTTTTTTGGCATATTATTTCTTGTTTAATATGGTTAAGATTCTTGCGATATCTTTTTTGTCTTCTCTCAACTCTTTAACATTTTTAACTGCACCTGAAACAGCTTTGAAGTGAATTTCTTCCATTCTCTGCTTTTTCTCGTCAATCAATTTCATCAATTCATTTTTATTTTTTGAAACTAAATCTTTATTCTTCATATTAGTCTTTCTTAACAAATTTTGTCTTAACTGGCAACTTATCTCCTGCAATTCTCAAAGCTTCTTTAGCATCTGTTTCACTAATTCCTTCTAATTCAAATAAAATTCTACCAGGTTTTACTGAAAATACATAATGATCAACTGAACCTTTACCTCCTCCCATAGGAACTTCTTGTCCTTTCTTTGTAACAACTTTGTCTGGGAATATTCTAATCCAAAGCTTTCCTCCTTTTCTCAAATATCTAATAATAGCTCTTCTGCAAGCTTCAATCTGGTTACTTGTAACCCATTTTGCTGTAGTTGCTTTTAATCCAAAACTACCAAAAGCAATCTTTGTTCCTTTACTCTCAAACATCCTTGTTCTACTTCTTCCTTTCTGGTGTTTTCTATGTTTTAATCTTTTTGGGGCTAACATGGTAATTTTTATTAATCAAATTTGTCTCCTTTATAAATCCAAACCTTTATTCCTATTGTACCATAAGTACATCTTGCTTCTTCTAAAGCGTAATCAATATCTGCTCTTATTGTCTGTCTTGGCAATCTACCTTTTTCCAGCCATTCTGATCTTGCAATTTGAGCACCATCTAATCTTCCTGATGCTTCAACTTTAATACCCTTAACAATTTTATTACCCATTACTTTCTCGATAGCTTGTTTCAATGTTTTTCTAAATGGTGTTCTTTTTTCAATCTTTTGCGCAATCCATTGTCCAACCAATTCAGCTGAAGTCCAAGGATTTGAAACTTCTTTAACTTCCATTTTCAATCTCTTTGCAAGATCACTCATTTCTTTCAAAGTTAATTTACACTTTCTGAATAACTCCTTAATTAATTCCAATCTTACCTTTTCAATTCCTTCACCGCCACGACCAATAATTAAACCTGGCCTTGCTGAATGAATTACAACACTTGTCTTGTTTGTGAATCTATCTATTTCAATCTTTTCAACGCTTGATTCTTTAAATTTCTTCGTTAAGAAAGTTCTGATAACAAAATCTTCCTTCAAATTCTTTAAAGGCTTTTCACCGTAATAACCGTGGCTCAACCAATCCTCAATTCCTTTTATTCTAAAAACTTTTGGGTGGACTTTGTGACTCATTTTATTTCTTCTTAACTATTTTCTTATTTTCTTTTTTAACTTCTTCTTTCTTCTCTACTTTCTTTGCTTTTACTTCTTTCTTAACTTCTTCTTTTCTCTGATCTAAAATTAATACAATATGTGATGTTCTCTTTCTAATCAAATCTCCTCTTCCTCTTGATCTTGGGAACAATCTCTTTCCAACTGGCCCTTCATTTACAATAACTCTTGAAATGTATAAATCTTTTGCTTCAATGTTCTTTGTAGTTTTTGCATTAGCAATAGCTGAATTCAAAAGTTTTAACATTGGTCCAGATGTTTTCTTAACTGCAAAGCTCAAAATAGTCTGAGCTTCTTCTGCTCCTTTTCCTCTTACCAAGTCTGCGACTAACCTTGCTTTTCTTGGTGATATATGTAAATGACTTAATTTAACTTGAAACATATTTCTTTATTTTTTTGCTGCTGGAGCTGGTTTTGGTGCTCCTCCCTTACCATCATCTTTTCCTCCTTTTCCTCCGTGTCTTAAGAATTTTGTTGTTGGAGAAAATTCGCCTAACTTATGTCCGACCATTTCTTCTGAAATCCTTACTTGAATAAAGTCTTTTCCATTGTGTACAGCAAAAAGGAAACCAATCATTTCTGGTGTAATTGTACAAGCCCTAGCCCAAGTCTTAATAGCTCCTGTGTCCATTGGCTTCTTCCCTTCAATTTTCTTGATAACGCTTTCTACTATGTATGGTCCTTTTTTTAGACTTCTTGCCATAATTATTTATTATTTCTTCTTCTTATTTCTTCTCTGAACAATCAATTTAGATGTCCACTTTGTCTTATTTCTTGTCTTTACTCCTAATGCGTGCTTTCCCCATGGTGTCTTTGGATATTTCATACCAATTGGAGATCTACATTCTCCACCTCCGTGTGGGTGGTCGCAAGGATTCATAACAGAACCTCTTACGTGCGGTCTGATTCCTTTCTTTCTGCTCTTTCCAGCTTTGCTCCAATTAATAAATCTATATTCTGAATTTGACACTATTCCAATTGAAGCATAACATTCGCTCAAAATCTTTCTTACCTCTGTTGAAGGCATCTTAATGTGAGAATAATTTCCTTCATGGTTCAAAACTGTTGCGCATGTTCCAGCTGATCTAACAATCTTTCCACCACTGCCTGGTACTAATTCAATATTATAAACCATAGCTCCTTCTGGAATATTTTTCAACTTCATTCTGTTTCCAACAGTAGCTTCTGCTTTTTCTGCATTAATAACCTTATCTCCAACTTTAATCTTTTCTGGAGCAATCAAGTATTTCTTTTCTTTGTCTTCATATTCAACAAGCATTAAAAATGCATTTCTGTTTGGATCATATTCTAAAGCAATAACTGTTCCCCAAACATTCATTTTTGTTTCTCCAAAATCAACAAGTCTGTATAGCTTTCTTGCTCCTCCACCCATGTGTCTTGAGGTAATTCTTCCGTCACTGCCCCTTCCACCTGTTCTCTTAATTCTAACTAGAAGTCCTTTTTCAGGTTTCTTTTTTGATAGAACCAAAAGGTTTTTCATTTTTAATGTCTTTCTTTGCATGTTATTGTGATACTACTTCTATTTTTTGTCCTTCCTTAACCTTTAAAATAGCTTTTTTAAATCCTGATTTCATTCCTTCAATCCTTCCTCTTGTTATTTTTCTTGCAGGAATATTAATTATCCTCACCTGCAAAACATCAACTTTATACTTTGCTTCTATTGCATTCTTAATCTGTATTTTATTAGCATTCTTTTCAACTTTAAAAGTATAAAAATTACCTTGAGCTGACATATTCACAGCCTTCTCGGTGATGCAAGGTGATTTTAATACATTCCAAGTTGGAGTAGCTAAAACCTTATCCTGTTTTTTTACAGTTTCCTTTTTTACTGTTTCTTTCTTTGCAACCATCTTTTCTTTCTTGGCTTCTTCTTTTTTAAAAATGTTTATTGCCATTTTATTCTCCTAAAAATGTTTTCTTAATTATCTCTACTCCTTCTTTGTCGGTTAATAAATATTTGTATTGAACTATATCTAAACAGTTTAGATCCTTTGCTTGGATTGTTCCTGTCTTAGGAATATTTCTCATTCCCAAGATAAGATTCTTATCCATCTTTCCTAAAGCCACTAAACAACTTTCTGTAATACCAATATTTTTCAATAATTCTTTTGCTTGGACTGTCTTTGGTTCAGTCATTTTTAATTCTTCTGCGATAACCAACCATCCATTCTTTGCTTTATCTGACAAAACCATAAACAAAGCTTTATTCTTAATGTTTTTTGGAAGTCTCTTTTTCCAAATTCTGTCCTTCAATGGTCCATGAGTAACACCTCCACCAATCCAGATAGGAGAACGATTAGAACCATGTCTTGCTCTACCTGTTCCTTTTTGTTTCCAAGGCTTAATTCCACCTCCACTCACTTCTGCTCTAGTCTTTGCGTGAGCAATAACTTGTCTTCTGTTAGCTGATTGTGTAGTTACTACTTGATGCACTAAATTAGTGTTCATTGGAACTTCAAAAATGTCTTTTGGTAAATCAATCTTTACACTCTTAACTGTCACCGCTTCTTTAATTTTTGTGCTTGTCTTTTTCATATTATACTCTTATCTCTAAAAGAGTTCCTTTTCTTCCTGGAACAGCTCCTCTCAAAGCTAAAACATTATTATCTAAATCAACCTTTACAACTTCTAAATTGACTGTCTTTCTTAAACTTCCTGTTCTTCCAGGCATTTTCTTTCCCTTGATAATTCTAGCTGGCAAAGAACATCCAACTGAACCTAATGTTCTGTGTTCATGTTTATTTCCATGAGTTGAAGAAAGTTTTCCATGAAAACCCCATCTTTTAACACCTCCTTGGAATCCTTTTCCTTTGCTGACTCCAGAAACTTTAACAATTTCTCCTGGGGTAAAAATAGAAGCTAAAATCTTGTCTCCTGTTTTTGCCTCAACAACAGTTCTGAATTCTTTCAAGTGTCTGTATGGAGTTCCTGTTTTTCTGATCTTACTTTCTTTTAACTTTTCAAAACCTATTTTAACAGCTTCGTATCCGTCTTTTTCTTTTGTCTTTATTTGAATAATTTCGCATTCGCCAGCCTTAACTAAAGTAACTGGAACAACTGTTCCGTCTTCTTTGAATATCTGCGTCATTTCAATTTTTTTACCTAATATACATTTCATACTTTTACAAGAAAAAACTGGGCAACCAGCCCAGTAAAGAGACTAGTGTTACTTTAATTTATTTATTTTTTACTCTTTTAAAGACAAATTTCTTAATCTTAATTTATTCTTACAAAATACTCTTAATTTCCGTATCCACACCAGCAGGTAGTGTGAGTGATTTTAATGACTCTACTACCTTCTGATTGGGATTCAAGATATCAATAACCCTTTTGTGAATTCTCATCTCAAATTGCTCCCTTGCTGACTTGTGAACAAATGTTGACCTATTAACAGTGAACTTGCTCACTTCCACTGGCAATGGAACTGGTCCTGCAATCTTAACTCCGCACCTTTCGGCCATGTCGATAATCTGCTGTGAACTCTTGTCGATTACCTTGTGGTCATAAGCACGTAGCTTGATTCTCAACTTTGGAGTAATTTCTTTTTCTGATTTTTTAAGGGCTGCTGACATCTCTTTCTTTATTTAATAATTTTTGTAATAACTCCTGCACCTACTGTCTTTCCACCTTCTCTGATAGCAAAACCCTGCTTCTCTTCCATAGCTACTGGAACGATAAGCTTAACAGTAACATCAACAGTGTCCCCAGGCATAACCATTTCTGTACCTTGAGGTAAAATTACATCTCCTGTAATGTCTGCAGTTCTAATAAAGAACTGAGGTTTGTATCCTGAGAAAAATGGTGTGTGTCTTCCACCTTCTTCTTTAGTCAATACGTAAATCTGTGTTGTAAATTCTGTGTGAGGAGTGATTGATCCTGGCTTAGCCAAAACTTGTCCTCTTTCAATATCTTCTTTCTTTAAACCTCTCAATAGAATACCAACGTTGTCACCAGCTTGACCTGAAGTTAAAGACTTGTTGAACATTTCAACAGATACTGCTGTTGATTTGCTTGTTGGTCTAATACCAATGATTTCAATTTCTTCATTAGCATTAACAATTCCTCTTTCAATTCTTCCAGTAGCAACTGTTCCTCTTCCTTCAATTGAGAAGACGTCTTCAATAGCCATTAAGAAAGGTTTTTCTGTGTCTCTAACTGGTTCAGGAATATATTCATCTAGCTTGTCCATTAATTCCAAAATCTTAGCTACCCATGGATCATCAGCTGTTGTTCCTTCCAAAGCTTTCAAAGCTGAACCTCTGATTACTGGAACCTCATCTCCTGGGAAGTTATACTTTTTTAATAGCTCTCTAACTTCACTCTCAACTAAATCAATCATTTCTGGGTCATCAACCATATCGCATTTGTTTAAAAATACAACTAATGATGGAAGACCTACTTGATGTGCTAATAGAATGTGCTCTCTAGTCTGAGGCATAGGGCCATCAGTTGCAGCAACTACTAAAATTGCTCCATCCATCTGGGCTGCACCAGTAATCATGTTCTTAATGTAGTCAGCGTGTCCTGGACAATCAATGTGAGCATAGTGTCTCTTTGGTGTCTCGTACTCTAAGTGAGCAATGTTAATTGTAACACCTCTTGCTTTTTCTTCTGGAGCTGAGTCAATCTGATCAACTGACTTTTCCATTACCTTATCTCCTCTTTTTGACAAAGAGTGTAAAATTGCGGCACTCAAAGTAGTTTTACCGTGGTCAACGTGACCAATAGTTCCTACGTTTAAGTGTGGTTTTGTTCTGTTAAAAACTTCTGCCATATTATTAATATTATTCTTATTATTTTTAGTTTATTATTTTTCGTTCTCAGCTTGTTACGACTAGCAAACTAAAGAAACGAATTAATGATTAAATTAACAAATCTATTTTAACGAAATTTTGGAAAAAGTCAACTCCTAGAAAGGCAGATCATCAATATTTAAGGATTCTGACTCTAATTCTCTTGGAATCTTTGGGGCTTCTGTCTTTGCTATTTCCTTTTCCTCTTTGTTTCTTTTTATCGACTTGTAATCATTAAGACTCATTATAACCAGAGAAGGCTCTCCATCGAAACCAATAATTACTTTTCCCCCTTCTTCGTCTATTATTTTTTTGATTTCCTTAATGTCCATATTATTTTCTCTTTCCCTCTGTAACATCTTTTGCAATGCTCATTGGGACTTTTTCGTAATGATCAAATTCCATTGTTGATGTTCCTCTTCCTTGAGTTAATGACCTTAGAGATGTTGTGTATTCAAACATTTCTGACAAAGGCACTTTAGCATAAACAACCTTAACTCCTGGCCTATCTGTTGTTTCATCAATCTGACCTCTTCTTGAAGAAATGTCTCCAATGACATCTCCAAGATAATCTGGAGGAACAACTACTTCTAATTTCATAATAGGCTCTAGTAAATGTGCTCCTGCTTTCTTGGCACCATCTTGCAAGGCCATTGATCCTGCAATTTTAAATGCCATTTCAGAAGAATCAACTTCGTGGAATGAACCATCGTACAAAGTTACTCTCATATCAACTAACGGATAGCCAGCAACAACTCCTTTTTCCATTGCTTCCTTAATACCTTTTTCTGTAGGATTAATATATTCTTTTGGAATAACACCTCCCTTAATCTCATTAACAAATTCAAATCCTTTTCCTCTTTCTAATGGTTCAAGTTTAATTTTAACATGTCCATATTGTCCTCTACCTCCTGTTTGTTTAACATATTTACATTCAGCTTCAGCATTTGTTTCAATAGCTTCTTTGTATGATACTTGAGGTCTGCCAACATTAGTTTCTACTCCGAACTCTCTTTTTAATCTATCAACAATAATATCTAAATGTAATTCTCCCATTCCAGAAAGAATAACTTCTCCTGTTTCTTGATTTGTTTCCATTCTAAATGTTGGATCTTCGTCTTGCAACTTCTTCAAAGAAGAACCCATTTTTTCTTGATCAGCCTTAGCTTTTGGTTCAACTTCAATTGAAATAACTGGTTCTGGGAAAGTAATTTTTTCTAAGATAATTGGATTATTTTCATCACAAAGAGTATGTCCTGTTGAGGTGTTTTTCATTCCTACAAAAGCAACAATATCTCCTGCATATACTTCTTCTACTTCTTCTCTTTCGTTTGCATGCATACGAAGAATTCTACCAATTCTTTCTCTTTCTCCTGAAACAGTATTAATCAAGTATCCTCCTTTATTAAAATGACCTGAATATGCCCTAGCAAATGTTAATGTTCCAACAAATGGATCTGTTGCAATTTTAAATGCAAGAGCTGAAAATGGTTCATTATCATTAGGGTGTCTCTCAATCTTAGTTTCTTCGTTCTTTGGATCTATTCCAATAATAGCAGGAACATCCATTGGACTTGGCAAATAATATACTACTGCGTCTAAAACTAATTGTACTCCTCTATTTTTTAATGAAGAGCCAATCAATACTGGAACTAAGTTTGAATTAATAGTAGCTTTTCTTAGTGTAGCTCTTAAATCTTCTGCACTAATTTCTTCTTCGTTTAAATATCTTTCCATTAAAGCTTCGTCTTCTGCTACAATCTTTTCTACCATTTTGCTTCTCCATTCTTTAGCAATTTCTTTCATGTTTTCAGGAATATCTTCTTTAATGACATCCTTTCCCATTTCTCCTTCAAACTTAACATGCTTCATTTCAATAAGGTCAATGATTGAGTTAAAGTCTGATTCTGAACCAACTGGGTATTGAATAGCAACTGCATTAGTTGTTAGCTTGTCCCAAATTGATTGCAAACTTTTTTCAAAAGAAGCACCCATTCTGTCTAATTTGTTAATAAAACAAACTCTAGGAACATGATATCTATCAGCCTGTCTCCATACTGTTTCTGATTGTGCTTCTACTCCTGCTACACCATCAAACACAACAACAGCACCATCTAGTACTCTTAAACTTCTTTGTACTTCAGCAGTAAAGTCAATGTGACCTGGGGTATCAATTAGGTTGATTCTGTGTTCATTAGATCTATCCTTCTTTGTGTAATCTCCTGGGCACCAAAAACAAGTTGTAGCAGCTGAGGTGATAGTAATACCCCTTTCTCTTTCTTGTTCCATCCAATCCATAGTTGCAGCACCTTCATGCACTTCACCGATTTTGTGAGATACTCCTGTATAAAACAAAACTCTCTCACTGGTTGTAGTTTTACCTGCATCAATGTGAGCAATAATTCCGATATTTCTGTATTTTTCTATTGGATATAGACGGGCCATAATATTTTTAATTTATAATTTAGAACACAAAACCTATTTAATGAAAAATAGGTCTGTTTATTAATTTATTACCACGCAAAGTGAGCGAATGCTCTGTTAGCTTCTGCCATTTTGTGGACATTTTCTTTCTTTCTAATTGAGTTTCCTTTATTTTCTGATGCTTCAATCAATTCTTCTGCTAATTTGAATTTCATTGCTTTTCCTTTTTTGTCCTGAGCAGAACCGATTAACCATTTCATAGCCAAGCTCAATTTCCTGTTTCCTTTTACTTCCATAGGAACTTGATATGTTGCACCTCCAACTCTTTTCGGCTTAACCTCTAATACTGGCGATACATTTTGAATAGCTAATCTAAATATTTCTACTGGTTCTCTCTTAGTTTGTTCTTTAATAATATCAAAAGAACCATAAACGATTTTCTCGGCAATAGTTTTCTTTCCGTCAGACATAACTTGATTGATGAATTTTGCAACCATCACATCATTATATTTCAAGTCTGGCATTATTATTTTCTTTTTGAATTTCTTTCCTGCTGACATATTTATTTTTTAGGTTTTTTAACTCCATATGCGCTCCTTTGTTTTTTTCTTCCTTCTACTCCAGCGCAATCATGGATTCCTCTTATTACGTGATATCTTACTCCTGGAAGATCTTTTACTCTTCCTCCTCTAATAGTTACGATTGAGTGCTCTTGCAAATTGTGTCCTTCTCCTGGAATGTATGCTGTCACTTCCATGCCATTACTTAACTTAACTCTACAAACTTTTCTCAAAGCTGAGTTAGGTTTCTTAGGTGTAGTTGTAAAAACTTTCAAACATACTCCTTTTTTAAATGGAGCTGAATAGGCTTTTGGCCTATTTTTTAATGGATTAAAACCAAAACCCATAGCTGGAGATTTACTCTTAACTTGTAATGGTTTTCTATTCTTTTTAATTAATTGTCTAATCGTTGGCATAGTAATATAAAATAAATGACAAGCGAAAATTCGCTTATGATTAAAGCTATCAAAAAAAATGTGAAATGTCAAATATTATTGAGCTGTCCATCCTCCGTCAACATATAAAATATTTCCTGTAACATATTTTGCATCATCAGTTGCTAAATATACTGCTGCATTGGCAATATCAATTGGCTCTCCCATATAACCCAAAGGGGTCATTCCTTCAATCATTTTTCTCATGCCTTCATCTTCTTGAACTTCTTTAGTCATATTAGTTTTAATAAATCCTGGAGCAATCGCATTAACTCTAATTCCTAATTTAGACAACTCTAAAGCACTTGTTTTAGTTAATTGATTAACTCCTCCTTTTGAAGCGCAATATGCCAAAGCTCCATTAAAACCAACTGTTCCCAAAATAGAACTCATATTAATAATTGATCCCTTGATTCCCTTTTCTTTCATTGATCTTCCTGCGGCACGGATTCCATAGAATACTCCTGATAAATTAACACCTATTGTTTTACCCCAAACATCATCAGACATAGTTAAAGAATCTCCTAAGCTTCCTATTCCTGCATTGTTAACCATTACGTCAACTTTACCAAATTTATCAACGCAAGATTTAATAAGATTATCTACTTCATTTGATTTAGAAACATCGCATTTAATAAATATGGCTTTGTCTCCAAATTGAGAAACATCACACTCATTAATATCTGAAAAAACAACAAATGCTCCTTCTATAACAAATTTCTCGGCAATTGCTTTACCTATTCCCGAAGAAGCTCCTGTAACTATTGCTACTTTATTATTTAATTTCATATTTTTAAATTATTGTTTATTGATTTTATTATATAGCTTATTGTATAAAAAAAGAAGGTCTTATGCATAAACATCTGCATATCCTTCTCTACACATGAACTGAGGGTTAAACAATACTTCTTGAAGATTGATTTCTCTAACCTCTTTGGCTGCTTCGAAATCGCCAGAATTAATATGCGCCGAATCACAATCATCAATGATTCTTATAATCCTGCAACCATTAGGAAAAGCAATCTCCCTATTTATCATTCTTATCAAACCGATAAGATTAACCATGTAAGCCGAGAAAGCATCCCTTGATCTCCAGCTAAGATGAATTTCCATGTCATGATTTTTGTAAACACGGATCCATACTCTTTGAAGACAAGGTGGCGAATCACTGAATAGGTCATCTTTCGGTTGCCAGGTTATAAATTGATCTTGATTTGACAATATTCCTGTTCTCAATCTTTCAGCTATTCTATCTCTTATTTTAATAATTTGATCAACCACTTCGCTTTCTTTTTCTTTTGAAGAAAAAATGCTCGCAAAATTTTCAAACGAATAAAAATATTTTTCTATAAAAGACTTTTCTCTTTTATTGCCATATGATACAAATCGTTCAAAATATATATAAATAAATTTTTGCAATTCTGATTTCTTCATATAGCTATTAAGATATTCCCTTGTAAATTCTTCTGTATACTCAGAAACCATCTTAAATGGAAATTTATAGTGAATTGTGCCATTAAGAATTTCGTCTATGGCCCTTCCAGTAAAAACCATTTTAAAATTAACATCTTTTATCTTTTTGACTTCTTTTTCTGATCCTATCGTCAGATAAATGCCATTTAACATGATAAAAGAAATCAATTTTGCCCAACCATTAATAAAGCTTGTAGTTTCCAATGTCTTAATCGGTGGTAATTTAAAATCTTTCATTGTAATAACCTCTGGCCCTTATGTTTAATTGTGAAGAACCATATTAATAATTATCATGAGAGATAATTAAGGTCAAACCCTAGAAAACCATTCCAAAAAATATCTAGCAATGTTAAAAATCCAATCTAGTCCTCCTGGAATTAAAAATACTATTACCATTAATAAAATAAAACCATATCGATATAAAAATTCTTTGATTCCTTCTAGGTTAGGAAATAAAGAGAATAAAACATGGGAACCATCTAGCGGAGGAATCGGAATTAAATTAAACAATCCTAAAGCAATATTATAAAAAACAACAATTGATGCAATTATTAAAAATCCTTGAGGCAGATAAGGCGTTCCAAACTTAATAATAAGTCCAAAAATCAAAGCAATAAAAAAATTAGCAGCAACTCCAGCAATTGAAACTTTTAAGTCTCCCCATCTTCTATCATTCAAAAGCATTGGATTAACTGGAACTGGTTTTGCCCAACCAATAATGGGCATTCCTGATATCATTAGAAATATTGGTAATAATATTGATCCAATTGGATCCAAGTGACTTATGGGATTCAATGTGAGCCTTCCTGCCATTTTGGCTGTAGGGTCTCCCAAAGAATAAGCAACGCTACCATGAGCAATTTCATGAATAATAATTGAGAATAATAAAATCAATAAAGAGAATATTGTAATTAATGTGTCCATACAAAAATATTAGCATAGAATATAAAAAAAGAAAGAACCGTTATGATTCCTCTATTTTTTCTTTAAGAATATTAAACCATGATTCAATATTTGAATTTTTTTCTTTTTTAATGGCATATTCCATTTTAATGGCATATTCCATAAACATTATCATCGATGATATTGAGCAAGCCTTTAGGACCTCTATAGGGACATTTTTATAAAGTCTCCTATTTACACCATCAGGACCGATATATTTTAATAAAATACAAGTTGCCCTATCTTCTCCAATTTGTTCTTCTGCAATTTTTAATAATTCAACTGCTTCCTTTTCAAAACCATCGTAAGATATAAGACCATCGGCCAATAAAGATAAAAATTCTTTATTGCTTTTAATTTTCTTAGCAATTACAACTGCATTTTCAACATCATTATCTGATAAAAAATCGATAATTACTTTTTCCGTATGATATGTTGCAGAAGTAGGCTTTATTACTTTTAAAAGTTCATTAATTAAAGCAGTATAATTACTCATATAATACTCCTGGCCCGAAGCCAAGCCAAAGATATAATATAAAATAAATAATGTCAACAGGGCTTGCAATTATTTATTTTTTTGATAAGATACTAAACATATGGAAAAAGTATGTACAATTTGCGAAAAATCTTCATCAATGGGAGGACACTACAAGAAATTAATTTCTAGGTATAATCCATCTCCAAAGAAAAGAAAATATCCCAACCTACAATGGGCTACTATTCCTGCTGGAACAACTTTAAAGAAGTATAAGGAATTTGCAGGAAAAAGAATCTTGCTTTGCGCTAAATGCATCAAAGCGCTCTCAAAGAAGAAATAATTTAAATTTAAAATACCACTCTTTCGGGTGGTATTTTTTTATTGACTTTTAATATTCTTGTGCTATTTTGAAGTAAATCAATGGAGGATTATTGTGAAGAAATTTTTCGTTATTAACTTTGAATTCTTCTCTATCGGTGGACAAACAAAGAACTTTGAAAAATCAAAATACGGCAAACTTATTTTTATTGATAATACTTGGGTATATGTTCTGGCTGACACAAAAAAAGATTTTACTTCTCTTGTAGAGAACATCCGTAAAATGTTTCCATTTTGGAGAACTGGACATATTGTCGTTGAGACAGAAAACATTATTAATTGTCTTGCTATTTTCTTGTCATATATTCGCTGTGGATATTGTTATAAGGATGATAACATCCATGTAACACACTACAACAAAGTTATTGATGAAAGAATTGACGGACGTAATCCAATTCTTAATATGAATTTTAACAATTGGCCTATAAAAATAAAAAATGTTGAAATTTTTTCAAACTGTGAATCAATAAACAAAGAATGGAAAGAAAAAGGTGTTCTGGTTTGTTGCGATGCAGCAGTAGAAGGATGTATATCAACAATTGATATGTGTCCTATCGGATGTCATAACTCTGGATTCGAAGATGAAGAATGTCTTCCATCCGCTTACGTTTGGACAAATAACACTCAAAAGATAATACAAAAAATAGATCTTTATGGCCAAAGATTTGACCTTATAGAGATCAAGTGGGATCGTAAATGATCCTTTCTTTTTTTATAAAAATTGCTTTTATTAATCTTTTTGATAACATTACTTTATATCGGGCTGTAGTATAGTGGTAGTATTTGCGCATGGGGTGCGTAAGACCTGGGTTCAACTCCCAGCAGCCCGACAATAGAAAAAACACCGATTTAACGGTGCTTTTTTAGGTCCTATTTCAAGTGAATCCGAATGAATTCACGTGGGTAGCCTCATTCATCTGCCAAAGCAGATAAAGATTTGGCCTCCCTGTTTAAAGTTGTTCGGAATTTGAAATATAGGACCAACTATATTATACCTTTAAATCTTCAATACTTCAACCAGTTGTTTTATCATTGCAACTACTACTGGTGCGGCTTGCAAGCTATTAGATTGAACACCTTCGTCATCAGCTACAATCCATGGCTCTTCAGTAGTTTTCACTTCTCCATTCTCATATTTGAATGAATATCCAGGAGTCATTTCATATTCATCAACGTAATCTCTTGCAACATCAGCTGGAATAGCATTCCTTAATCTAACTTTTGGAATTCCATACATAGAATCAGCTTTTTTCAAAATCTCTTCATCCATCAACAATCTTTCTTTGATTGGCTCTATTCCCTTTTCATCTCCTTCTTTCATCACCATTCTACCACCATCACATCCTGCCTCGTCGCAAATTAAATAAAATTCTTTTGATGATTCATCGTATCCAATCTTTGATGTTGGAAGAAGCTTCAAACTTCTAGATGCATTACATTTTGGACAAATTCTTCTCCATTTAATCCTTTCATTAATAATGTTCATTGGAACATCAATCATGATAAAAATATCTGGATCGTCTCTATAATCAACTAAATCTCTAAAAAACAAAGAAAAGTTCACTTGATCCATATTCCTTGGGAATCCGTCTAAAAGAATAACCTTTCCTTTTCTTTTGGTAATTTCTCTTTTAATTAATGCCAAAACTAATTCATCTGGAAGAAGTGTTTTTGTATTCCTATCTTCCATGCTTTTAATTAAATCTTCTAAAGGATAAAATCCTCTATAATTCTTTTCTAAGAATTCAATTAATTCTTTTTTCTTTTCTTGATCTTGCATTTCCAAGTCAACAGATCTCACCATGTCTCCTACAGATAAGTGTTCTATCTTATCTTGACCTAAAACTTCAGCAAGCATCTTAGAATAAGTTCCTTTTCCAGAATTCTTTTTACCTAAAAGATATGCAATAAAAGTATTTGTCTTCAAATATTCTCTAAGTTTTTCTGCTTCAGCTCCACATTTCAATTTAAAATATTCTTCTCTTTCTTTTGGATCAGCTAGATTAAATTTCCTATCCCCACCCATTTTTGTTTTAAAAATTGGAAAGTTCATTTTTTTATTTATTAGTTATTATTTTATAATTTTTTCCATCAGAGATAATTTTAATATCTCCGTTAATATCATTTCTTAATACTTTAATACCAGAATTACCTAGACGTGTCAAAACTTCTTCTGTTGGGTGACCATATGAATTTTTACCAACTTGAATCACTGCTATTAATGGACTTGTTTTCTCTACAAACTCTTGAGAGGTTGAATACTTTGAACCATGATGTGGTATTTTCAAAACATCAACATCAACATCATTCAATATCTTTTCTATTTTACTAGAAATATCTCCTGCGAACAAAAACGACGAATCATTATATATCATTTTTAATACTAATGAAGTATCATTAACATCTTTAAGTTCTTTGTCTTTTAAATTATTCTCTGGATTTAAAACTTCAAAAACAATATCTGATGCAACAATTTTGTCTCCTTTATTTAATGTAAATCTTTTAGCGTCTTCATTATAAATTGTTCTAACCCAATCTTCTCTTAATTCTTTTTTATTATCTACTCCAGTCCAAATAACATTTTCAATCTGATAATTATCAAAAATATTAAACATTCCTCTTATATGATCGCTTTCTGGATGAGTCAAAACAACCAAATCTATTGTCTTGTCCCACCATGGCATTTGAGAATAAATCTTTTCTAGAGCCGTTGCATTGCTAGGCCCAGCATCAATAAGAATTTGATGATTCTCTGGTGTTTTTATAAAAATGCAATCTCCTTGAGAAACATCAAAAAAGGAAACCTCTAGATTGTGAGGTCTTGCTCCAAGAAAAAATGAAAAGGCAATTAGGTCTAACAAAAAAAGAATTATTAATGAAAAGAATGTCGTATTCTTCATTTAGAAAACTTTGTATTGATTTCTTTAATTAATTTTTCAGAATCAATTCCATACATTTCACAAACTTTTCCTATTTCTAGTTCTTCCATCTCATATCTTGCGTAAGGACAAGAAACACACGGAAATTCATACTTATTTAAAATCTTTTCTATCTTTGGATTATCTATTATTTTATTTAATTTTGTTTTTTTTGTTATCTTCATATAATTGTTCCCCCGCCAATCATTTCCTTACCTTTATAGAAAACAACTGATTGACCAGGAGTTATTGCTCTCTGTTTTTTATCAAAAATTATCTTATTCTTAAATAATATTCCAGAGGAAGCGAGATGTCCATATCTTATCTTTGCCTTTACCTTTTGAGGAAAATTAATTTTGCTAATCCAATTAGCATCTTTAAATTTAAGTTCTTTAGATAATAAATCTTTTTCATCTTTAGAAACAATCAACAAATTCTTTTTTATATTTTTCTTAACAACAAAATATGGTCCTTGAGCAAGGCCTATCCCTTTCCTCTGACCAATTGTATAAAGCCATAAACCATCATGCTCTCCTAAAACATTTCCATTAATATCAACTATATTCCCTCTGTTCTTTTTTAAATATTTTTTAAGAAATTCTTCGTTTGAACCAATAACAAAACACGCTTCTTGAGATTCAGGAATATCACTTAAAAAAAGCTTTTTTTCTTTAGCTATTTCTTTAACTTTTTCTTTAGTATAATCACTTAAAGGAAAAATTATTTTATTTAATTGTTTTTGAGAAAGTCTTGAAAGAAAATATGTTTGATCTTTTTTCTTATCTTTGGGTTTTATCAAGTGATACTCACCATTTCTTTCTAAAATTTTAGCGTAATGCCCTGTGGCAACATAATCTACTCTTGCCTTCATTGCTTCATTAAATAATAATTTAAATTTAATTTCTTTATTGCAAATTACACATGGATTAGGAGTTATTCCTGATTTATAGCTTTCAACAAAATAATCTATTATTCTTTTTTTAAATTCCTTTCTTAAGTCAATAACCTTAAAATCAATATTAAGACTTTTAGCAATCATGCTAGCTCTTTTTTCTGCTTTCCTGAAACTATCAGAATCAACAAGTTTCATAAAGACTGCTAAGACTTCGTATCCTTTTTCTTTTAATAAAAAAGAAGAAACGCTTGAGTCAACGCCTCCTGAAAGTGCAATTACTACCTTTTTTCTTTCTTTTTTCATATCTTAAGAAATCCTGTGATGACTAAATCTATTGCTTCTTTTTCTGTAAGACCTCTTGATCTTAAATAATTCAATTGCTCTTCAGAGACTTTTCCTATAGAAGCTTCGTGGGTTAATTGAGCATCTCTACTTTCACAATCTAATTTAGGAATAGAAACTATTTTAGATTCTTTATCAACCATCAAACTATTACATTCAATGTGACCCTTACTTTTGTTTTTAGCGATAATTGAACTATAAGCATTAATGATACTATTTTTTCTTCCAACCAAACGAAGTCTTGAAACATTCTGAGAATCTTTGCCTTCTAAAACAACTTCTTCATTAATATCTATTTTTGAATTAATTCCATTAACAGAAAAATTCAATTGGGAATAAGAATTGTCTAAACAAATTATTTTATTTTTAATTTCTAAATTTTTTGGAGGAAAAAAATTTGTATAATTATACACCAAAGAAGATCCTTTTTCTAAAATAAATTCGTAGTCAGGCATAACATTATCTTTTTCTCCCCATTTATGCACATGATTATATTGTAAAGAAGATCCTTCTTTAAGAATTAACCTTCCCCTTGCCTTGTGTGTTCCTGATAAATTATTTTTTAGAGAAGCACACAAAACATTTGCTTTTGCTTTTATTCCTTTTTCAACAATCATTAAATTCTGTAAATCTTGTTCAATATTTCCTGAAGCAATATTAATACACGTTGAAAGAGGAAAATCTACTTGCTCTTTAACCCAGATGAAGTAACCTCCCTTTGGTTTTGATTTGAAATACTGTTTTGTCCATTCTAAAGACTCCCAAGCTTCTGAGCTAGGCATTATTACAACTTCTTTTTTCTTAGCAATATTTTTTATTTCGTTATCTATTTGTAAAAAGTCTGGCTTACAACTTTTTGCAATTCTTGCATTTGACATAACCGTATTTTTTAATAGTCTCTAAGACCTTTTTAGAATCATTGCTTTGACACATTATTTTCCCATCAATAATCACATTGATAACATCTGGTTTTAGATATTCTAATATTTCTCCTTGGTGAGTGATAATTAAAACAGACATCTTATTCTTTTTAACTATTTCTGAAATTAATTTAAACATTTCTTGCCTCTTTTTAATATCTAATCCTGAATCAATTTCATCTAATATTAATAGTTTTGGCTTTAATGCAAAAACTTGCATCAATTCAGATATTTTCTTCTCACCTCCAGAAAGATTAACGTTTAAATCTCTGTTTATAATATCTTCATTGATAATTCCTTCTTCTTTCTTTGACATCTTATTCAATAATTGAGATAAAGTTATTCCGCTCACTGCTGGAGGATTTTGAAATGCCAAAGCAATTCCTTTTTTAGCTCTATCCTCTATCTTGTCTTTCTTTATATCTTTTCCCTTAAAAAGAATGTTCCCATCTAAAACTTTATATGGAGGAAATCCCATGATAACTTTAGCTAAAGTGCTTTTTCCGCTAGCATTTGGACCAAGCAAAGCATGAATTTCTTCTGATTTTATTTCCAAATCTAAACCATTGAGAATCTTTTTCCCCTCAACTTCTATTGTTAAGTTTTTAATTTGAAGTAATTTCATTTCAAGTAGTAAATTAACCCATTGCTGGGTTAATTTTATTATTCATCATTTTCTTCAGTTTCTTCTGCGCCATTAACAGCTTCAATAGCTCCATATGGGCACAATGTTTCTCCCCCACACTCTTCTACTTTTCCTGAACTGATAACTTTTGCTTTATTATCTGCACCCATCTCCATTCCTTCTTCGCAAGAGAACGTACAACTTCCACATCCCATGCACTTATCTTTATTAACCTTATACGTTTTGTATGTTTTATCCATATTATTTTTTACAATTTTCAATTATTTTTTCTGCTAATTCTTTTGATTTAACACTAATAATACAATAAGAAGAATAGCCTATAAACATGAATTATTCAAGTAATTTATACACTTATACAATCTTCGCTTTTTTAATCTTTATCTTACTCTCTAATTCTTCTACATCTCCCTCAAACAAACCATTAACAGCTCCCTTAATTTGAATGCAAGATACTGCATTAGTGATACCTAACTTAATTGCCCATTCAACATCCATGTTTGACTTAATAAGGCCAGAAATAAATCCTGAACCAAAAGCATCTCCTGCTCCTGTCTTGTCAACTGCTTTAACCTTAATTGAATTTGCTTCGTACAAAAATTCTTCATAAGAAACAATAACTCCTTCTGGCCCCTTTGTAACAGCATTAATTCCTTTATGAATATTATTTAATTCTCTTACTATTCCCATTTCGTCTTTTTGATCAATCCCTGTCAACAAAGACGCTTCTTCAAGATTTAAAAGCAAAACATCTGCTTTCTTCAAAACCTCTTTAAGTTTTTCTGCTCCCATGGCAATCTGAGAGTTTCCTAAATTAACAGCTGTCTTAATTTTATTCTTGTGAGCAAAATCAATAATATCTTCTGTCATTTCACTTAACTTTCCTGACAACGGAGCGATATAAAACCAAGAACAATCCATGTCTCCCCAAAGAACTTCTTCTTTGTTTAATAATTCAGAAGCTCCCCTGAAAGTTAAAACTGTTCTATCGTCTTCTGAAGTATTTAAAATAACTGAACAATTTGTTGGTTTGTCATTTTTTTGGACAAATCTAGTATCAACCCCAATTTCTTCTAAATTAGAAACAATTTCTTTCCCAGGAATATCATTTCCAACAGAACCACAATAAGCAACATTAAAGCCTTGCTTCTTAAATGTTGCAGCTGAGTTAATTCCACCACCACCAAAACTAAAATACATTTCTTTGATATCAAACTTAGAGCCAAGATTAAAACATACTCCCAATCCTGATGGCAAGTCTTTATCTTTTAATATTTGCTCTTTAGGAATCTTAAAAAACAAATCATAGGTTGCTGAACCGAATGTTATTACTTCAAACATATTTGCTTAAACTTAATATTGTTTTAATTACTGTGTCAGAGTTTAAAGAAATGCTTTCAATTCCCTCCTGCATCAAGAATGCTGCAAAATCTTCATAATCAGAAGGAGCCTGTCCGCATATTCCGCAATACTTATTTTTTTCTTTACAAACTCTTATCACTTTTTTTATTAATTCTTTAACTGCTTCATTATTTTCATTACCAATATATGCAAGACCTCCATTATCTCTGTCTAACCCTAGTGTTAATTGAGTTAAATCATTTGAACCAATACTCATTCCATCAAATATTTCCAAGAACTTCTCAATCAAAATAACATTTGAAGGAATTTCACACATCACATATACAGGAAGACCGTCATCTCCTGTTTTAAGTCCACATGATTTAATTAAATCAACAACCTTCTGGCCTTCTTCAAGTGTTCTGCAAAATGGAACCATAACAGCAACATTGGTTAGCCCTAATTCATTTCTAACTTTTTTGATTGCTTCGCACTCCAATCTAAAGGCTGGCTCAAAATTAGGATTAATATATCTGCACGCACCCCTAAATCCAATCATTGGATTAGATTCTTCTCCTTCAAAAGGAGCTCCACCGATAAGATTTTTGTATTCGTTTGTTTTGAAATCAGAAAATCTAACAATCACTTTCTTGGGATAAAACGCTGCTGCAATCTGAGCAATTCCTTCTGCCAATTCTCCGATAAAATAATCTTTCTTGTTTTTATATTCTCTAGTTATTTCCTCTATTTTTTTTATTGTTTCTTCTGGAAGCTTAATTTCTCCTGCTTTAATCTTATCAAAATTAATCAATGCCAAAGGATGTATTTTAACTTTTTCAGCGATAATAAATTCTTCACGAGCAAGACCAACTCCATCATTAGGCAAAAATGATGCCTTGAAAGCTGCGTCAGGAGCGCCAATATTTAAAGTTATTTTTGTCTTTAATTCAGGAATTGCGGTTAAATCATATTTCTTTATTTCAAAAGGAATATCTCCTTCATAAACATTTCCATCAAAACCACTACTGCAATCAACAGTAACCATCATTCCTGTTTTTAATTTTTGAGTAGCTTCTTTTGTTCCAACAACACATGGAATTCCTAATTCTCTAGAAATAATTGCTGAATGGCATGTCTTTCCTCCCTCGTCGGTGATCACTGCTCCTGAAACAGAAAGTATACTATTCCAATCAGGGTCAGTCATTTTGGTAACTAGAACTTCTCCCTTTTGAAAATCTTTCATTTTGCGAAGATCTGTAATCACTCTAACTCTTCCTTTTCCAATTTTATCTCCAATACTAATTCCCTTTATTATCGGCTCCTTCTTTGCATCAATTACATATTCTTCGTATGATTTATTTTCTTTTGATTTTAAAGAATGAACTGTTTCTGGCCTTGATTGAACGATAAATAGTTTTCCTGTTTCTCCATCTTTGGCCCATTCAATATCTTGAGGAATCCCATAGTGTTCTTCAATTATGCATCCCCAATTAGCTAAAGTCATAATTTCATCATCAGTCAAAGAATATCTATTTTGATCTTCTTTAGAAACTGGAACCTCTTTTAATCCTCCTTTGGAATCATATATATATTTTCTATCTTTTCTTCCCATTTCTTTTGAAAAAATAGCTTTGAACCCCTGTTTCATTGTTGGCTTAAACACAAAATGCTTATCAGGAGTAATCCTTCCTTTAACGATAAGCTCGCCTACTCCAAAAATTGAATTGATTAAAACAACATTAGGAAATCCTGTATCAGTGTCTAGAGTAAACATTATTCCAGAAGAAGCCAAATCACTCCTAACCATTTTCTGCACAACAGCAGAAAGGTAAACACTTAATGGAGGAAATCCTTTTTCTCTTCTGTATGCAATTGCCCTATCTGTGAATAATGATGCAAAGCAATCTCTAACTCCTTTAACAACATTTTTTTCTCCTTTAATATTCAAAAATGATTCATGCTGTCCAGCAAAAGAAGCTGTTGGAGAATCTTCTGCTGTTGCAGAACTCCTCACAGCTACATCACAATTTTCTCCATATTCTTTGCAAAGTATGCGATATGATTCAATAATTTCTTGCTCTAAATCTTTGGGAAATCTTCCTTTTAATATTAAATTTCTTGCTGTTCTGCCTACTTTTTGAACGTTTTCCAATTTATTCAAATCTATGTCTTTGAAAAGCTTTTCTAATTTTACGTCTATCTTATTAAAAAACAAAAAATACTTATATGCTTCAGCAGTAGTCGCAAAACCATTAGGAATATTAATTCCCCTTGGAGTTAATTGAGAATACATTTCTCCCAAAGAAGCATTCTTACCACCAACAATTCCTACATCAGTTTTTCTAAGTTGAGAAAAAAATAATACGTTTTTCATGTTAAAATCCTCCACCAAATAAATTAATAATGCTTAATATTAAAAATACAATGATAAAAATCAAATCAAGAATAAGTATTATGATGTTCCCTTTTTGATTCATTTCTTAATTAAAGCTCTCATTGCTTTTACAGCTCTTCTTGTATCTGAATAATTAGGTATTTTATTATTCTCTAAATATTCAATAGCGTTTTTAGATGTCTTGCCCCCCACAAAACAACAAATAATTGGTTTTGTTGGATACTTTTTGTGCAAATCTACAATAATTTTAGCATTCTTATCGTGTTCTGTCATTATTTGAGGAGTTTCAATAACTATAACACCATTAACGTCGCTCTGCTTTAATAATAATTCTAAACCTAGTGCATATCTATCTGACAAAGCATCGCCCAAAAGATCTAACACGCTTGCATGTCCTACTTGAGCAATCTTTTCCATCCTTTTAATTGTTTCTGTATTTGGCTTAACAAGAGCGACTCCTAATTCTTCAAAATAATCCATTGTTAAAACTCCTAAACCTCCTCCATTAGTCAAAACAGCTATTCCATCTTCACATCTCTTCTGCCAAGACAATGCTTCAGCAACATCAATTAACTGAGATATTGTTTCAACAACTGTAACTTTACACTGATTCATTGCAGCTTTAAATATTTCATAATCTCCAGCAAGTGATCCTGTATGACTCAAAGCAGCGCTTTTGCCTGCTTCGCTTCTGCCTGACTTAATAATAACAATAGGTTTTCCTATTTTATTTGCAATATCAAAAAATCTTCTTCCTTCTTTTATTCCTTCTAAGTAAATCGCTATTGCATTGGTTTCAACGTCAGTTTCCAAATATTCTAAAAAGTCACATAAATTAATATCTGCTTCATTGCCGTATGAAACAACTTTAGAAAATCCTATACCTTCGTCAAAACTTCTTTCCATTACTGAATCAAGAAGTGCTCCTGACTGAGAAAGAAAAGCAATATTCCCTTTATTAGGAGTAACTGGAGAAAAAGATGCATTCAAATTATTGCTTGGATTAATAATTCCTAAACAATTTGGTCCAATTAAAGGAATCTGAGCATCTTTAACTATTTTCTTAAGTTCATTTTCTCTCTTTAGTCCTTCTTCTCCTGTTTCACTAAATCCACTAGAAATAACAACAATGCCATTAACTTTTTTGTTGCAACATTCTTTTGCAATGTCTATCACAATACCTGCTGGAACAGCGATTAGAGCTAAATCAACCTTACTTTTTATATCTTCTATTTTTTTATAACACTTAATCCCCTCTATTTCTTCTTTAAAAGGATTCACTAAATATATCTTTCTTTCTTTTTTTCCAATCAAAACATTTTTAACTAATCCAAAACCAACAGATCCTTCTTCGTCGCTTGCTCCTATTATGGCTATTGAACTTGGATTAAATATTTTATCTATCTTCCTCATATAATTACTCTAAAATCAGCAACTAATGATTTCTTATCGTTTACAATCACTGGATTGAAATCAATTGATTTAATATTTGTTTCTTTTGCAGATAATTTAGATAAATTAACAATCATTTCAATTATGCTTTCAATATCAACGGGTTTCTTGCCCCTGGCTCCCTGAAGAATATTATATCCTTTAACTTCTTGAATCATTTCCAAAGCTTCTTTTCTTCCGATTGGAGCTAATCTAAAAGCTACATCTTTTATTATTTCAATAAATATTCCTCCGAGTCCGAACATAACAACAGGACCAAATTGCTCATCATTTTTCATGCCAAGAGCAACTTCATTTCCAGAAAGCATTTCTTGAACTAATATTCCTTCAATATTCTTTCCTTTAATGTTTTCATTAATTTCATCCCATGCTTTATCAAATTGCTCTTTGTTTGAGATATTAGTTTTAACTCCTCCTAATTCTGATTTATGAAAAATCTTTTGTGCATGAATTTTTAAAACAACCGGATAACCAATCTTTTCTGCAAAAGCTAGAGCTTTTTCTTTAGAATTAAAAATCTCTGTCCTACAAACAGGTATCTTATACTTAGCCAACAATTGTCTTGTTTCCACAAAACTTAAAATCTCCATGCCTTAATTTTACCTTAAATAAGAAGCTAAGGCAAATAAATTGAGCCAGAGGTGAGAATTGAACTCACAATCTCCTCTTTACGAAAGAATTGCTTTACCGTTAAGCTACTCTGGCTTAAAATAGACTCTTAAACCACTCTACTATATTATTAATAATATTTGTATTGCTATTGTTTTTATCATCCTCTCCACTATCTGTCTTTTTAATTACAACTACTTTTTCTCCTGCCTTCTGCATTCCCAAATCTTCTCTTGCTACTTTCTCTAAGTATTCTTCGCTATAGGTTTCTCCTAGTCTAAAACTAAGGATTTCCTTTTCTTTTGTTAGAGATTCTACATTATTATTAAGCTCTTTTAAGCTTTTTGAAAGCTCTGTTCTTTTCTGAAACATCTTAATATTGCAATAAAAAAGATAAACAACAAAAACCAAACAAATAATAGACCAAAAAAGAAAAGATATCTTCTTCTTATCTACTTTTATCTTCCCCTTCACTTTTTTAATATTTTTTGTTAGCATGAATATATGATAAACAAAAATTCTAAAAGGTTTAAAATTATTTGGATAGTGTTAGTTTTTCTAATAGCAGTCTCTATGATTGTTTCTTTAGCAGGACCAGCATTGTTTCAATAATTAAGAACCAAATACTTTCAAAAAGACATCTGAGGGAATATTCAATTTCCCTCTTTGTTTTAATTCTTTCTTGCCCTTTTTCTGCTTTTCTAAAAGCTTTCTTTTTCTAGTATAATCCCCTCCATACAAAGGCGCAATAACGTCTTTTCTCCTAGCACTGATTGTTTCTCTAGCAATAATCTTGCCTCCTATTCTTCCTTGGATAGCAACAGCAAACATTTGCGGAGGCAAAACTTCTTTCAATTTTTCAACCATTCTTCTTGCTTCTGCAACGGTTTTTGTTTTTGGAAGAATTCTTGAAAAAGCTTCTTCTGGTTCTCCAGCAATCAAAATTTCTAGTTTTTCTAAATCAGCACTCCTGTATCCTATTTCTTTGTAAGTCATTGAAGCAAAGCCTTGCGTAATATTTAAAAGATTTTCATAGAAAGTTCCTATTATTTCTCTTAACGGTAATTCATACACTAAAAGATACCTATCTTTACCGAATGGCCTTGAATCAATATGAATTCCATCTATTTTGCTCACTAAATCAAATACACTTCCTAAATAAGCAGAACCGATAATTAACTTAACTTCTGTCCAAGGTTCAAAATGCTCTTTAAAGGAATCTGACCAATTGGTTGGATTATATATCATCACTTCCTGTCCCTTACTGTCATTTGCTTTATAGCATACCTGAGGAGCACCAATTACTAATTCTAATCCATATTCTCTTCTTAATCTCTCATTAATAATTTCTGCATGAAGTGTTCCCAAGAATCCGCAAAGAAATCCTCTGCCAAATACTTGAAAATTCTGATGCTGATAGAATAAAGCAGAATCATTTAGTTTTAATTTAGATAAAGCTAATTTCAGTGTTTCAAAATCTTCTTGATCTTGAGGATACATTGATACAAAAATCTTTGGCTCAGGATCTTTATATCCTTCCAAAGGAATCAATCCTTCTTTATTATCTTTCAAAACAACTGTATCTCCGATTCTAATTTTTTCAGCATCTTTAATTCCCGTGGCAATGTATCCAATGTCTCCTGATTTTAATTCTCCTGAAGAAACTCTTTCTGGATTAAAAAATCCCATTTCTTTTACAACTCCTTCTGCTTTTGAATTAAGGAGATAAACCTTGTCTCCTGTTTTAACTTTCCCATCAATAATCCTCACATTCGCTATCACTCCTAAAAATGTATCATATTGAGAATCAAAAATTAAAGCTCTTAGCGGAGCTTCTTCTTTTTGTTCTGGGCTAGGGACTAATTCAACTACCTTATCTAGCAACTTATCAACATTTTCTCCTGTTTTAGCAGAAATAGACATTATCTTGTCTTCTTCTAGTTCTAAAAAGTCTGCTATTTCTTTTTTAACCTCAGCTGTTCTTGCTTGGGGAGAATCTATTTTATTCACTGCAGGGATAATAACTAATCCTTCTTTTTTAGCTAATTCCAAATTAGTAATTGTTTGAGCTTGTATTCCTTTAGTTGCGTCAACTAAAAGAACTGCTCCTTCAACAGCCGCTAAACTTCTTGAAACTTCGTAATTAAAATCAATGTGCCCAGGAGTATCAATCAAATTAAAAACAACATTATTGTGCTTCATCTTAACTGGAGTCATTTTGATTGTAATTCCTTTTTCTCTCTCTAGGTCCATCGCATCAAGATATTGAGGCCTCATTTTTCCTTTTTCTACTGTTCCTGTTATTTCTAAAAAACGGTCAGCTAAGGTTGACTTGCCATGATCAATATGACTAATGATAACAAAGTTTCTAATTTCCATTTTTACTTTTTTTATTAAAGAAATATTTTGCCTCTTCTATTTTGAATATTTTTCCTAAAATTAAATAAACTATTAAAGCAACAAAACATACAATAACAAATTTTATAATAGAATCAATCAAAGAATCTGTAAATAACAAATTTATCTTTAAAAGAATCTGACAAGATACAAATCCCATAATAATAGACGATGTAAATATTTTTAAAAATGACTTTGCTAGATATTTAATACCAAAATCTCCTATCTTGTCTATAAGCAAAACAAACAAAAGAATAAATTCCATTAAAAGACTAAGATTAAAGGCAAAAACAAGTCCAGCCAAAGAAACACCATTTCCAGTTAATTCTAATCCTAAAAATGAAAATCTTTGGATTGCTTCCACACCATTAAATAAACTCACAAAGAAAAATGACAATGCTGTATTTAGGGCTACAAAAAATATAGCAACAAACGTTGGCGTGATTGTATCTTTTATGCTGAAAAAACCTCTTAATAAAACTGGGACCAAGCATTGAGCAAAAGTGCTAATAGCATATAATGCCAAACATATTGCGGTGAGCTCTGCTGCCACTCCTCCGAATTCTCCTGTTTTTAAAATAATATCAACTATTTCGTTTCTTAAAATATAAATCAAAATACCAACAGGAAATGAAATATATAAAACCTGAGAAAATATCTTTCTTAGTTGAACATTAAACTGTTCTTTATTTCCCTCTGCCCAAAACTTAGACAAAGAAGGAAAAACAGCTGTGGCAAAAGAAACCCCAATAATTCCGATTGGCAAATACCTTAAATTATTGGAAAGATTAAAAACAGAAATTGCTCCTGATCCAATTGTTGAAGCAATAAAAGTGATGATAATAAAGTTTATCTGTGCTGTTGAAGAAGCAATTGTTCTTGGAATAATTATACCAATAAATTCTTTAATTTCTTTGCTAAAAATATTAAGTACTGGCTTATATCTATACCCACAACGGATAGCTGGCGGTATTTGTATTATTAAATGCAGAAATGAACCAATGACAACCCCTACGCCAGCGCCAAACACCCCGAAATATGACGTTAAACACAAAACTCCAAAAATAATTCCTAGATTATAAAGAATAGGAGCAATAGAATAAGAAACAAATCTATTAAAATAATTAAGTATGGTTGAAAAAACTGAAGATAAACCAAAAAACAAAACACTTAAAAATATCAATCTTGTTAAGTCAATTGTAACTTGCTTAGCATGAGCATCAAAACCAACTACCATTGAAGAAATAATCTGCGGAGTAAATATCCAGAACAAAATTCCTGTAATTACAAATAATACGATAAACAAGTTTAAAACATTATTGATTAAATCCCAACCATCTTTTTCTTTTTTGTTTTCATAGTGCTGAGAAAATAATGGCAATAAAGAAACAACAACTCCTCCTGCAAAAATAATGCTATAAACTAAATCAGGAATTCTAAAGGCAGCAAAATAAATATCAAGATTCATTGATGCTCCAAAAGTTCCTGCAAGAAATCTGTCTCTTAATAGTCCTAAAACCCTGCTTAACAAAATAGAAACAGTTAAAATAATAGCTGCTCCTGTTATTGTTTTCTGCTCTGAATCAAAAATATCCTTAAAAGACATATATAAATATAATAGCCCAAAAAGAAAAAAAGGCAAATAAATTATTATTGTGCCGATTTTAATTCTTTAAGAATTTCTTTTTGTTCCGCTGTTTTAGGAATTCGATCCATTATTTCAAATATTTCCTTTTTGAGCTCTGGAAAAACCTCGAGCATATCTTTCCATTGTTCAAAAGAAAAGTTTAAAATAAGTTCTTTAAGTGACTCGTTAAGAACTTTTATGATCGCTCCGTCAAACATTCTTTGTCCACCTCCCAATGAACTTTGTCTTCTTTGTATAATAAATAATATAAATAGTCAAACTGTTGACTAAAACTATCTAACGTTTTACAATAAAGTACCTTAACGAATCGGATAGTCGCCTCGCAAGAGGAGGAAAGTCCGAACTTCTATTTCTGCTTCGGCAGATCTAAAAAGGTAGCGGGTAATTCCCGTCATTCGTGAGAAAGAGATGCGAACAGAGACGCTTTAGTCTGAAAAGATTGAAGTATCCTTCGGGATAAGCCTTTAGAGTAATCTTAAGGGTGAAACGGCTAAATTCTTACCTAGAAGCAAGAACAAACTCCTTCGGGAGAAAAAGTAGTTCGCTTGAGGCAGAGAGTAATCTCTGTCCCAGATAGATGACTATCTAAAACAGAATTCGGCTTATGGGTTCGTTAAGGCTAAAAAAGACCGCTACAAGGCGCTCTTTTTGTTTGTGGATACCGCTATTGACATCTTCTATATATATTATATAATATAGTCATGAATCTTAATGGAGAAGGCCTTGATCCAAAGGCATTTCTTGACAGAAAATTCCGAACTCCCGTCTACATAAATGCGGATACGGACTCTGCCATAAGGGGCATTGCCAAAGCTGGCATATCCCCCTTACACATCATTCCCCCTTCACAGAAGGGCGTCCCAAGCGATATTATGGTTGGCTCTTAAAGAGTCTCCTAGTATCGCTCTATTTTTTTTCAAAATATCTTTTTAAACATTCCTTGAATTTCTCAAGGTTTTCATTTTTTACAGTAAAGCCTGCTGCAGGAGGATGACCTCCAAAAACTTCTAATAATTCTTTACAACTTTCCATTGCCTTAACAGCATCCAATCCTTTTGGAACTCTTACCGTTCCCCTGCTAATATCTCCTTTCGTCCTATAAAGAAAAGTTGGCCTATTGAAATAAAGACTGATACGAGAAGCAACTGACCCAAGATGCTCTTGGTCCCAGATAGAAGATCCTTCAAAAATAACTGACGTTACTGGACCATTCTCAATTTTCTCTCTCAATTCTTCTGTTAAATTATTAATTGATACTATTTTTCTTTGATGTTCTTCAAAAAATTCTTTTGCCATTTCCCTAGCTTTATCAAAATCATTTTCTATTAAAAATTCGTATGGCTTTGGAACATGATTTTCTATAGCAACAGAATTAAGAGCACTATTAATTCTACCAATCATGTCTCTCTTTGAAGTATAATCCATTGGATTTAATAATGAAAAAATTGCTGCTAGTCCTGGCCTTTGACTTAGTTCTATCTTTTTTAATCCTTCTTCTATTATTTCTTCATTTTCACTAACTTCTGGCATCATGTCAAAAATAGTTGCCAAGGCTGCTAATTCTAAAAAGTTAATTCTTAATGATTTAGACATTTTGTCTTTTAATATTTCTTGAGCTAATTTAAAAGCCAATCCAGCATTACAAAAATCCTTAAAAGGATAATCATCTCCTTCTTGTTTTGGAGCTACAACTATTTCAGCATTAGGAACATGTCCTATTGGTTGATGATGGTCAACAACAATCACAGAAAAACCAGATTTATTAGCCTCATCTATTTCTTTAAAATTAGTTATTCCGCAATCAACAGTTACTATTAACCCCTTCGAAGTTTTTGTTTTAATAAATTCTAAAGCTTTATCATTAAGACCATAGCCTTCATTCTTTCTTTCAGGAGAAAAAGCCAAAACCTTAGGAAAAGATTCTTTCTCTTCTTTGGGTAATGTAGAGATAAGGTTGTCTATTGTTTCCTTGAGTATCACCATTGAAGCAACTCCGTCTAAATCAGAATCACCATAAATAATAATTTGTTCTTTATCTTTTACTGCTTTAATAATTCTTTCAGCTGCTTTTTCAATATTTTTAATCTTCAACATTTTCTTTTTTCTTACTATTCTCTTCAAGGGCAATTATACCTGGCAAGTCTTTTCCTCCTAAAAAATCAAGCATTGCTCCTCCTCCAGTAGATATATACTCTATTTTGTCCTCAATTCCAAGCTTTTGCACAGCATCTACTGTCTCTCCTCCTCCAACAGCTGAAAAATTAATTCCTTGAGATATTATTCTAGCAATCTCTAGCGTTCCCTTGCTAAAATCTTCTTTTTCGAACCATCCTAATGGCCCATTCCAAATAATTGTTTTTGCTTCACTAATAATTGATCTGTATTTTTCAATTGTTTCTGGTCCAATATCATAGATTCCCTCTTCTTTTCTCAACGTTCCTACTGCGCCAACTCTAGAATAATCTTCATCAAAATTGATAAGGCCCATGACACCATCTACGGGCAAATGTATCTTCGGATTAGTTAAATCTATATTCTTAACTAATTCCATTAAATCTTCCTCATCTTCTGTCAAAGAATCTTTAACGCATATTCCTTTGGCCACTAATAATGCATTAGCAATCTTTCCTCCTAAAAGCAAATAATCAGATTTTTCTAAAAGTTTCTCGATAACCCTTATCTTTGTCCCTATTTTCACTCCTCCAATAATAGAAACTAAAGGTCTTTCTGGTGTTACTAAAACATCAGACAAAACTCTAATTTCATTTTCTACTAAAAATCCTGGATAAGATGGGATATATTTAGGAATACCAACAATTGAAGCATGATTTCTATGGCATACTCCGAATCCATCCTGAACAAATATATCTCCTAATCTAGACAGCTCTTTAGCAAACTTATCATCATTAGACTCTTCTCCTTTAAAAAATCTTAAATTCTCAAGAACCAAAACATCTCCATCATTCATTTTCTTAATCTCTCTATCTACGTTCATTCCAATAGTTTCTGGAACAAAAGTAATTTTTCCTTTAATTAATTCCCATAATTTTCTAGCCGCTGGCCTTAAAGAAAATTTAGAATCTTTTTCTTTTGGTTGACCCAAATGACTTATTATAATAACCTTGGCACCGCTACTTCTTAAATATTCTATCGTTGGAATAGATTTTCTTATTCTAAAATCATCGGAAACATTTCCTTTAAAATCTACGGGAACATTTAGGTCACATCTCAAGAGAACCTTTTTACCTTTAACGTTAACATTTCTTAAATTATTCATATTATTATATTTTACAAAACAATTAACTTGTTGGCAAGAAAAAAGAGCACTATTAGGTGCTTTATTTTAATTCTGATTCACAAAGTGGAGATATGTTTTCCATGCATCGTGAACAGCGATTCTCTTGCCTTCAAAAAATTGTGCCACATCATTGATATTATCAGACACAACGCAAATGTTGCATAACTCTTCATTATCCCTAACAATAGACATCATTTCTTTTGATGTATAGGGAATTTCAATTTCTACTGCAATCATCGGTTGCATTGATTCGTAGCTGTAGATGACATCATGAAAAACAATAGATTTAAATGAATTTGTAAGAATTTCTTCCTTCATTTCTCTCATTAAACAATTCATTGCTGAATAGCCAATGCCTTTGTCATAAACAAGAGCGTCTGCCTCTGGATCAAGATATCCACCAGGAACGGCCATAATATAATCGCTCTCTATCGTAGTATTAACTCTTTTACCAAAAAGAATGTATCCATCTTCGGTAAGAGTCATTGCTCCGACAGAAATTGGCGAACAATAGCTTGGGTTGAATTGACCAGAGTCAAATTTATTACTTCTTCTTATCTCTCTGTCAAAAAGAAATCTTGAAAAAGACGTTTCATGGAATTTCAAATTTAAAATATCTCCTATAATTTCAATAGAAATTAATGACATTAATTTTCCATTAAAATCTTTCGGATGATTTTTTAAATGTTCTTGCCAAAAAACACTTTTTCTTTCCTTGTCTATGTAATTCCTGATTAAATTTATCTTTTCAAGGGAAACCCCTTTAAATGTTGACTTGGGCGAAAGAGAATATCCATTTTCCATTTGTTTTTTAATGTCTAGTTTCTCAATAATACAAACGCTATCCATATTAACCTCCTTAGATACTAAAAAGAATATAAAACAAATAAAATAATCTGTCAATTACGAATTAAGAACTTCTTTCTTTCTTTTTCGTCGAACTTCTCAATTGCATACCTAAGCATTGTTCTCGGCATTTGTTTGTAGTGTCTATTCAAAAACTCAATTTCTATTTTCTTGTTTCTCTTCCCCATTTCTCTCAACATCCAACCAACTGCCTTATGTATTAAATCATGCTCGTCTTTGAGCAATATTTCTGAAATAGCTATTGTATCTTTAAAATCATTGTTTCTAATAAAAGTATAAGTAGAAACTATTGATATTCTCTTTTCCCATAGATTTTTAGATTTAGCTAGTTTATATAAAACATTTCTTTCTTTATCCAAGAGAAAACCTCCAACAATTGATGGTGCTGACAGATCAACTAAATCCCAATTGTTAATATGTTTAGAATGTTTTAAGTAAAATTTAAATATTTTTTCTTTTTCTTTTAAATCAGCTTTTTTGTATTTTTCAATCAATATTAATAATCCTGTTAATCTACACTCATGTACCTTATCTTCTATTAACGACTTAACAATATCCATAGAAACATCTTTGCATTTTTTTGCAACATCTCTTTGGTTCGGAACTTTTATACCCCAAAATATATCTCCTTCTCCATATTGACCTTTTCCTGTTTTAAAAAATCCTGCTAAGTGCTTAGCCTGATATTCGTTCTTTATTTTATATAATTCATTTCTTGGATTCATATCAATTCAAGTAATGCCCCTAAAATACAAATTAATCCAAAAATTAAAGTAAATTTAGAAAAATTAATTTTCTCAGCAAAAGACAAAAGAATTTTTAAAAATATCAATCCAAAAATAAAACTAAATATTAATCCTATCCATGACTCGCTCGCAATTGATGGATTATCTAGATATAAATATAATGAAGATCCGAATACAACTGGCGCAGAAATTAGATAAGACTTTTTCAGTATTTTCTTAGGATCGCTTTCATTTAATGACAAACCAAATATGGTTGAGCCTGATCTTGATACCCCTGGGATGGCTGACAATCCTTGCAACAGCCCAACAAAAATAGCTGATATATTATTATTAATCTTCAAATTAATTTTCTTGCTTTGCAAAAACGATGTTAATAATAATCCAAAGCCGATAAGCATTAACAAACCCCAACCCATAGAAATTTCTTTAGATAGCTTATACATAGGAAAACCGATAACTCCTGAAACAAGTGTAACGATAACAAAAAACTTAAAAAACTCCTTATCTTTCATTAAAAGAAGATCTATCCAATCTTTGTAGAAATACACAAAAAGAGCCAAAAGAGTCCCCAAATGAAGAAATAACGCCAAATCAACACTATTTAAACCATTAACCATGCTTTTAGAAACCAAAGCAACGACTCCTTCGCTTGAAATCGGTATCCATTCAAATATTCCTTGCAAAAAACCTAAAAAAGCGTATTCCCACATTTTATTTTTCTATTATTATATATCTATACTTATTAAATTTATCTCTACAAAATTTGTATTTTGAATATTTATTTTTTACTATTTTTTCAATATCATTGACTTGTTTTTCATCAAATTCCATAAATATTTTTCCCTCTTGATTTAAAAAATCTTTAGCTTGTTCTAAAAACTTTTTAATTAATTCCATTCCTTTTTCTCCTCCAAGCAACGCAAGTTTAGGCTCAAACTCCTTAACGTCTTCACCAACCTCGTTCCACCTATCAATATCAACATATGGAGGATTGGCAAAAATATAATCATATGAAGAATTAATATTTGAAAAAATATCTGTTTTAATAATCTTTCCGTCAAAATTATTTATTTTTAAATTAATTTTAATCTGTTCAATTAATTGATCATCAATTTCTCCAAAATCACAAACAGAATTTTTGATATTTTTTAAAATGGCAATTCCAATACATCCAGAACCAGAAAATAAATCAAGGCAATGTAATTCCTTGTTTTTATCTTTCATCTCTTTGATTGCTATTTCAACCCATTCTTCTGTTTCTTCTCTTGGAATAAGAGGCCTTTTAGATAAATCTATCTTAGCACCTAAAAATTCTTTGTATCCTCTTTTGTAATCTTCTGGTAAGTCCATATTATAAAGCAACCATCATTCCAACAATAATTCCAATCATTATGCCTCCCATGATTTCAACGATACTGTGACCTAAAATTTCTCTCAACTTGTCCATATCTTCGTCTAAAACATCGATAAGCTTATTTAGTGATTGAGCTTGCTTTCCTGCTGCTCCCCTTATCACCTTAGCATCATAAATTATAAAAAATGCTAAAACTGAAGCAATGGCAAAAAATACAGAATCAAATCCCTGTAATATCCCTACTGCTGTTGCCAATGCTGAAACAGTGGCACTGTGAGAAGAAGGAAATCCTCCTGGCAAAGAGTACAAATTTAACTTAAAGTTTGTTTTTTTGTGCTTAAAAGCTAAAAGAAATGCCTTCATTGTTTGAGCAACAAACCAACCGATTATTGCTGCCCATAACGCTTTATTTAAAACTAATTCATTAAAAACTTCCATATAATTATTCTATCAGATTAACAACAATATTTAAAGACTAATATTAAATATCTTGCTTCTTTCTTTTGCTCCTTTTATCATTCTTATTTTGCCTGGCTTAACATTAAAATAATCAGCCAAAACCTCTACTATTCTTTTATTGGCTATTCCACCTTCTGCTTTTTCTTTAATATAAACATCAAAAGAATCTTCTTTCTTTTTTATTATTTTTTCTTGTTTAGAATCAGCAAAAGCTTTTACTTTTATAAACATATTAACAAAAGCCCCTTGTAAGGGGCTACTATTTATTGATTTATTCCAATCATTTCTACATCAAAGATTAGAGTAGCGTTAGGAGGAATAATATTTCCTGCTCCACGCTCACCATATCCCATTTCAGAAGGAATAGTTAATTTTCTTTTTTCTCCAACCTTCATTCCTAAAATTCCCTGCTCCCAACCTTGAATAACCTGTCCTGATCCAAGATTAAAAGTAAAAGGCTGCCCTCTGTCTACACTTGAATCAAATTTAGTCCCATCAATAAGAGTTCCTGTATAATGAACTGTTACATTATCTCCATTCTTTGCACCCTCACCTGCTCCTTCTTGGATTGTTTCTATTTTTAAATTTTCCATTATTTGATTGTCTTGTTCATTAGTTGTAGTATTGTTATCTAGCGGAGCATTAAGGTCTTTTGGCTTCATTAAAATATAAAAGACTGCTACGATGACAACTAAAATTAAAACCAAAGAAACAAGGTCTTTTTTATTGTTTTCCATAATTATTTAATTTCGTAAGAAACATTAACAGTAACTTGAACTTTTTGTTCTCCAACAACAATTTCCATGTTATTGCCGATACCACTAGTTGCTCTTTCGTTCAAACCAGTGATTGGAGAATAATAAGACTCTGTAAAACTTAGAACATCTCCAACTTGAACTCCTAGCTTGCTTGCAATTTCTTGAGCTTTTTCTCCTGCTTTTTTAATTGCTAACTCTCTAGCTTGCTTCTTTAAATCTTCTTCATTGTCAACAATGAATTGAAGTCCACCAACTTGGCTAGCGCCATAGTCAATAGCTCCTTGGATATCTCTTCCTAACTGCTCCTGGTTTCTGATCTTTACTTCAATTGATTCTACAGCCTCATATCCAACAATTGCTCTTTTTCCATATGGATAAGTATTAATATCAACTCCCTTGGTTATCCATTCGTATTTTGGATAGACACTATAATCAATTGTTTTCATGTCTTCATCATTTACATTCTGAACTTTCAAAAAAGATACAATCTTGCCAACTTTTTCTCCATTCTTTCTTATTGCATCATTGATAGTAACATCTGTTGTTATCACTGTAAAAGTAACTTGAGCTATTGTTGGAACAGAGTAAACCGTTCCTGTCTCACTAATCATTATAGTGTTTTCAGCTCCACTTACTCCAATATATTTGGTAGATTTCATTGTATTTTGTATTGCTACAAAAACATAAAGAATAAGAGCTACTATCAAAACAATACCAACGACTGTTAAAATCTTAATTAAAATATTTTCATTTTTAGGTTGACTCTCAAAATATTGTGCTTCCATTTTTTTATTTTTTAAATTTTATTGTTATTTCGACCTTTAACAATTTTAACTTATTCTAGTTCCAAGAGTTATTTCTTTCTCTGGAACAAGTATTGATAAATTATTTTCATCTTTAACGGCAAGAATCATTGCTTGACTCTCTAATCCCATCATTACCCTTGGTTCAAGGTTTACTACGAATACTGCCGTCTTATTAATTAATTCTTCTGAATTATATGCTTTACCAATCCCTGCGACAACTTGTCTTTTCTCTTGTCCAAAATCAACTTCTAGTTTAACAAGCTTTTCTGATTCTGCTACTTTTTCAGCAGAAACTATTTTCCCAATTCTTAAATCAACTTTTTCAAAGTCTTCAAAATTAATCATTAAATATATTCTACCAATTAAAAGAAAAAAATAAAAGCCCCCTAGTGGGGGCTGTTTAATTTTGAACTTATTCTCTGCCGTTTTCTTTCATTGGCCTAGCTTCGTCCACGATTAGCTTTCTTCCTTCGTATTCTGCTCCGTTGTACATGTCTTTTGCTTTTGCAGAATCTTCTTCTGTAGCCATTTCAACGAAACCGAATCCTTTAGATCTCTTTGAGAACTTGTCTACAATGATAGAGGCTGATGATACTTCTCCAGCCTTTGCAAACAAATCTTTTAGAGCAGCGTCATCAGTTGAGTAAGGAAGGTTCCCTACGTATAACTTCTTCTCCATTTTATTGTGTGAAAAATTGATTAATTAACGACCTACTCTCAACTAACAACTAGGCAAGAGCACGACCCACCTTGCGTGGTTATTTAATAGAATACAGTAATACCTTCTTATTGTCAATTAGTTTATTAACAAAATACCCTTAAGGAATAAAATTATTTTCCGATCTTTTCCGCCAATTCTACTAATCTACAAGAATATGCCCACTCATTATCATACCAAGCCATTACTTTAATCATGTTACCTTTTACTTTTGTGTATTCAGGGTCAAAAATAGAAGAATATGAATCCTTAATAAAGTCTGATGAAACTAAAGGAGCTTTCTCAATTCTTATTATCCTCTTCAATTCTTTCTTATCAGCTCTTTTTTCAAAGACTTGATTAATTTCTTCAGTTGTAGTTTCTTTGTTTAGTTCACAAACTAAATCAATCAAAGAAACAATTGACGTTGGAACCCTAACCGCAATACCATCTAATTTTCCTTGAACACTAAAGACAACTTTTCCAATAGCTTTAGCTGCTCCTGTTGTAGTTGGAATAATATTTTCTCCTGCTGTTCTTGCTCTTCTTAAATCTTTATGTGCGATATCTAATAAAACTTGATCATTAGTATATGAGTGAATTGTTGTCATGAATCCTTTAATGATTCCAAATTCTTCCTCAAGAATCTTAACTACAGGAGCCAAACAATTAGTTGTACAAGAACCCATATCAATAATTTCTTCTCCTTTATATTTATCATCGTTAACTCCTAAAATATATGAAGGAATATCATCATCTTTGGCTGGAGCAGAAATAATTACTTTCTTAGCTCCTGAATTAATATGCTTCTGATTACTTTCCTTGTCTCTAAAAGCACCTGTACATTCCAAAACAACATCTACCTTTAAATCTTTCCAAGGAAGTTTTTCTGGATCTTTTTCACAAAGCACACTTATCTTTTTTCCATCAACAATAATATTATTCCCATCAATTTCCACTGCGCCATTGAATGTTCCGTAGGTAGAATCATATTTTAATAAATGAGCTATGGTTTTAATATCTGACAAGTCATTAATAGCAACAACCTCAATATTCATCTTGTCTTCAATTATTTTCCTAAGAGAACATCTTCCTATTCTTCCAAAACCATTGATTGCAATTTTTACTGACATATTGTTAATCTTCTATTTTTAATAATTCACAAATCTTTTTTCTATCAAATCCAACAACCCAATTACCATCAATATCTAAAACTGGAACAGATGCTTGTTGTGTTTTTTCAATCATTTCTTTTTGAGCGTTCTCATCTGCAGAAACATCTATTGGTTCAATCTCAAAACCTTTTTCCTCTAAGAATCTTTTTAGTGTCATACAATACGGACAAATTGGTGTTGAAAATAATCTTATTTTATTCATATTTTTTCTTATTTAATTCTTCTTCTATTTTACACAACCTATTATACTTTGCCAATCTTTCTCCTCTGGCTGGAGCCCCTGATTTTATATAATCAGCTGAAATACCTACTGCCAAATCAGCGATAAAGGAATCACATGTTTCTCCTGATCTGTGAGAAACAATAATCTTCCATCCGTTTTCTCTGGCAATTTTAGCTGATTCCAATAATTCGGTGAGTGTCCCCACTTGATTAATTTTTAAAATCACGGCATTACAGGCTTTTTTCTGATTAGCTATTTTAATATTCTCAGGATTACTAACTGTTAAATCATCTCCTATAATCATAATCTTAGATCCTAGCCTACTATTCATTCTTTCAAATCCTGTATAATCTTCTTCTGAAAAAGGATCTTCTATTCCGATAATAGGATATTCATTAATCAAATCCGCATAATAATTCATTAAATCTACTTTATTATATAATCCTGTTCTCAACCCATAATATCCTTCGTCTTGACTTGAACCTTTTCTATAAAACTGAGTAGCAGCGACATCAAGAATAATATCAACTTTTTTGTCATACTCTGCTCCCTCTATTGCTTTTAAAATTAAACTTAAAGCAACTTCTGGCAAATCTATTCCTGGAGCAAACCCTCCCTCATCTCCAACATTAATAGAACTTTTCCCATAATTCTGCCTTAAAATCTTTTTTAATTGAAAATAAATTTCTGACCCCATTCTTAAAGAATCTACAAAACTATTTCCTTTAGGAACAATCATAAATTCTTGAAAATCCAAATTGCTTCCAGCATGAACTCCTCCATTAATTATATTAAAAGATGGCTGAGGCAATCTCATTTCTTCATTTTTAAATAAATTAGCAATATGTTCATACAAAGAAATTCCTTTTGCCGCAGCCCCTGCTCTTGCTATTGCCATTGAAACTCCAACAACAGCATTTCCTCCTAAATTAAATTTGCTAGGAGTACAATCAACTGTAATCATTTTTTTATCAATCTCTTCTTGGTTTTTAACATCTAGTCCAACAAGTTTTGGCCCAATAATTTCGTTAACATTATTGATTGCTTTCAATACTCCTTTGCCTCCATATCTTTTTTCATCATCTCTCAATTCAAATGCTTCTTTTATTCCTGTTGATGCTCCTGATGGAACTGAAGCAAAAAAAGAACCATCATCTGTGATGCACTCAACCTCAAGAGTTGGATTACCTCTTGAATCAAGAATCTCTCTTGCTATTATAGATTTAATTTTACTCATTAATATTATATTAACATTAATTAATATATTTGTAAGCAGAGATCACTGCTTTTGCTCCTTCTCCACAAGCAACAACAATCTGTTTAACCTTTCCTGAATTTGCATCTCCAGGAACAAAAAGCCCTTGAGTTTTAGTTTCTAAAGTCTCAAAATTAACCATTGCTTCTTTTCTTTCATTTAAATCAACTAATCCTTCTAGTAATTTCGTTGCTGGTTCGTAACCTGCTTGCACAAAAACTCCATCAAGCTTTATTGTTTTTTCTTCATTTGTATTTCTATCTTTGTATACAATACTATTAACAAGCATTTCCCCTCTTATCTCTTTCAATTCAACAGAAATAATAATTTCTACTTTTCCCGAACTTAATGCCTTGTCTTGATTGTCTTTTCCTGCCCTAACAGCATCACCATACTCCAAAATATATATTTTGCTAGCATAGTTATTAAGAAAAATAGCTGCTTCAAATCCAGCATCTCCTCCTCCAACAATTGCTACTACTTTATTATTAAACAATGGACCATCACAAGTAGTACAATAACTAACTCCTTTTCCTACATATTCCTTCTCTCCAGGAACTGATAATTTTCTTGGCTCTGCTCCTGTTGCAAAAATAACTGTTTTTGATTGAAAATTTTTTTCTCTCTTAGTTGAAACAAAAAATAGCCCGCTTTCTTTTTTTAATTCAATAACTTCGTCATCTATAACTTCAACTCCTTTTTTTCTCATCTGCTCCTCAAATTTTTGTATCAATTCAAAACCAGATATTTTTTCAAATCCAGGATAGTTTTCTATATCAACAGCCTTGCTAGCCATCTGCCCACCAAAAGCCTTAGCTATTACCAAGGTTTTCATTTTTTGCCTTGCTGAATATATTCCAGCAGTCATTCCTGCTGGACCTCCTCCGATTATAATTAAATCGTACTCCATTATAATTTTATTTCTTTTAAAAATTCTTTAATTTTAGGACCAAAATCGTGATGATCTAGGGCCAAAGTTAAAAATGATTTAAACCAAAGCATCTTATTTCCACATTCAAGCCATTCTCCTTTTACTTCGTACCCATAAACTACTTTTCCTTCTTCTGCCATTTTCCCAAGGACTTGGGTTATTGATACATCTTTTTGTCTTAATGATTTATCTTTTTCTAAATATTCAAAAACATCAGGAGTTAAAATCATTCTTCCTATTATTGCTAAATCAGAAGGCTCTTCTCCTTTTTTTGGTTTTTGCACGACTCTTTTTATCTTATAAAAACTGTTTGCTATTTTTTCTACCTCAACTACTCCATAGCTAGATAATTTATCTTGAGGCAACCTTTTCAACGCCAAAACAGGTCTTTGGCATGTCTCGTAAACTTCTTTTATTTGAGCAAATCCAGGATTTTCTTTTGAATAAATAATATCATCACAAAAGAAAACTCCTACTGGGTCTTTTCCAACAAATTTCTTAGCTTCAAATATTGCATTAGCATCTCCCAAAGCCTTCTTTTGAAAAACTGAAGAAAAAGAAACCTCCTTAATCATTTCTTTAAGGTTTTTAACTGACTCTAATTCTTGTTTTTTATTGTTTTCTTCTAATAGTTTTTCAAGAGCTGGATCTTCACTAAAATACTTTAAAACATCCTTTTGGTTGGGCCTTGTCACAAATTGAATATCTTTAATTCCTGAAGACAATGCCTCTTCTACGTTATAGTGAACCAACGGCTTATCAACTAAAGGAATAAGCTCTTTAGATATGACTTTAGACAAAGGAAGAAACCTTGTCGCCATTCCTGCTATGGGAAATATTGCTTTTTTAACTGTTTTTTTACTCATTTTATTTTTCTTTTGATTTTCTTAAAAATGCTGGGATCTCAAATATTTTTTCTTCTTCATCCTCTTTTTTCATTTCTTTTTCTTCTGCCTCTTTAATCTCAAGAGCACTTCTTCTAACTTCGACACCTCCCTCTTCTTTTATTTTCTTTTCTTTTCTAATAATTTTCTTTTTATTTTTTTCTTTCTTCTTTTCTTCTTTTTCTTTTTTGGGAGAAATCTTTTTCTTTTCTGGTTCTGATCCTGTTGCAAGAATTGTAATTTTAAGTTCGTTCTTCATTTTGGGATTCTGACTTAAACCAAAAATAATCTTAGCGTTAGGTGCAAATTCAGAAACCTTTTCACTCACTTGGGACAATAATTGTAATGATAGTTCTTTACCAGCCTCAACATTAAACATTACATTTTCAGCATTGTCTAATTTATAATCAAGAATCGGATTCTTAAGTAAGATTTTAGCAATTTCTTCTGCGCTTTGTGTTGACTTAGCTTTAACGAAATTTAGATAAGCAACCTTTTTCCTTCCCTCAAGAATAGTTTTAATATCAGCCCAATCTATATTAATCAGTCCCGGAGAATAAATTGTTCTTAACAGTCCCTCTAAAGACTCTGCTAATTTATCATTTAATAAATTTAAAGAATCAGCAAAGGGAACTTCTTCTTTAGTTAAGGTAAATATTTTTTCGTTAGGCAAAACCAAGAAAGCATTCAAGCTTTCCTTTATCTTCTCTAAAGCCTTAACTGACAATTCCATTTTCTTTCTTCCTTCAAAGGAGAACGGCATGGTAAAAATACCCAAAGTATTCAATCTCATTTCTTCAGCAATTTTAGAAATCACTGGAGTTGCTCCTGTTCCTGTACCTCCCCCTAAAGAAGAAACGATAATGTATAAATCTCTATCGTCTCCCAAAAGATGTTTTATCTTTTCAATATCTTCTTTAGCAGCTCTTTCTCCTATCTCAACATCTCTTCCTGTGCCAAGCCCTCTAGTTAATTTATTCCCAAAAGGAAAAGTCTTTAGTGTCCTTGGCAATGATTTTAATGCCTGATTATCTGTATTAACAGCAACAAAATCAACTTTTTGATATGAAAAATCTTTTAACTTCTTTAGAAGCTCAGCTATAATATTCCCTCCTCCACCACCAACTCCAATCACCTTAATTTTAACTCTTCTCATTACAGACTCATCAACGTCTTTTTCTTTAGTTGCAACAGGAGGCTTTTCTTGTTTTTTCTGTTCTTTTATTTTTGTTTTTTTCATTTTAAAACATTATAGCCCTTTTTTAATCAATTTTCAATTTAGATAAAATTTCTTCAAATTCTGTTTTTTCTATTGCTTTTGCTTGTCCAGCAGAAACAAAAGATATTCCATCGCCTTTAGTTCTAGGAATAACGTGCAAATGAAAATGAAAAACTGTTTGCTCAGCCGATAATCCGCTAGCATGATATAGATTCACTCCTTCTGCTCCATTAATTTTCATCTTTTCTGCAATTTTCTTTGCAACACTAACAATTCTTTCTAATACAATACTGTCTATCTCAAATATATTTTCTTTGTGTTCTTTGGGAATAATTAATGTGTGCCCCCTAGCTATTGGATTAATATCTAAAAAAGCCAGGACTAAATCATCTTCGTATATTTTGTAGCAAGGAATTTCTTCTTTTATTATTTTACAAAAAATACAATTCTTCATATTTTTATTCTTTAGTTTCTCCACAAGAAACGTCTACGTCTAATTTGTCTATTGCCATTGGCATTCCTTGATCATCTTTCCAAATAGTTGTTTTGATTACACAAATTTGCTTGTCTTTTTTGTACCCAGATATTCCTGATAATGTTTGAGAATCAATATTAAAAGAATCTATTTTAAAGCCATTATCTTCAAAATATTTTTTAACTAATTCAGATTGACTATTAGTGACACCAACAGCCACAAATCCTTTTCCGTTAACAGCTTCTGTACCAATCTGCTCTCCATCGTTCTCAACGCTCCAAATAAAAGTCTTTGCTTCAACAGAAGAAAATTCTATTTTGGTTTCTTTTTCTAAGTTCTGCAACAAAACAAAAGCAAGATCTTTAGGAATATTGCTATTAGAAAAAAACGCTAAATAAATTCCAAAAATAACGAGAAAAAAAATAACTAATATGAAAAGAATATCTTTATTCATTTTATGTTTAATTAAAAATAATCTTTTAACCCAAATAAACCAAACAAAGCAAAAAGACCAAATAAAAAGGTAAAGCCTGGAATCATTCCTAACAACCCAAACCATCCTAAAAATCCTACTCTCCATAAATCAGCTGGTTCCCTATCAATCACAAATTCCATAATACTATATAGCATTAGCATTATAAAAGCAGCTACGGTAATAAAAAATAATCCAAAAAAGAACCATTCTTCTATCTTTAACATATTATAAACCATATTATGAGCGAAAAAAGACGCAAAAGCACTTAAAAAAGCAGTATATATTATCTTTATTCTTTTGCTCATGTTTGCCATCATATGTTTATTTCTTTATTACTAATATATACTATTTTAGCTTCTAGGGAAAGAGGGTATTTCCACTATAAAAAAAGGGTGATATTACTTCACCACTAATTTGTTTCTTTTCTCATAGCCTCACAGATTCTGTGGGCAAGATTGAAAACTAAATTGATATTTTTAAGGTTCTTTTCTCTTCTCCATTTTGGCAAAACCATTATTTTCATATGCCCACTATAATTTGGCCAATTACTGTAAGTCTCAAAAAAGAAACTGTAAATTGTTTCATAGTTAGTTATTCCTGGATGATAGAACATATACATTTCTGCTGGACCAGCAGTTCCACCCATTGGGCCAGGTCCATTAGACCAGGACCCCCTAAGATCAAAGAAAGCTTTATTTTCTTCTTCAATTATCCATTCATCCCAAACGTTCTTAAAGAGATGATAAAAATCTGTTGAAGAAATTCTACTAAATCTTTCAATATCTTGCTGAAGAATCATGTAATATAAAATAATGTCTACTACATCACTGAATCTTATCTGACTCAACCAAGATTCTTCTCGGAAAGCCTTTCCCTTAATGTTTTCGTCTTTGCTTTCAAAAATTAAATCTAAAATTGTTTTTCTAACGCTTCTAGTCTTCATCGTAATCACCGAAATATAAAAGAGCCTATCTCTTTCATGCTTAATGTTATAAAAATAAAATCAAAAAGTCAAACAAAAAATATTCGTCATCACTATATTATTATAATGAAAATCGTAAAAAAGTCGTCCTCGGTAAATGGGACGAACTTAAAACCTTTTTAACTTATTTAAAGCTACAAATTTTATTCACGTTGTTTAATTTTTATTTACTGCCCTTGCGTGCAGAAACATGTTCATCTAAAAGACGCATAAGCAAACTCGCGAGAGATAGATATTCAATAGTTTTTAATGGATCCTTTTGAAGAAAATTTAAATGCGCTTTTTTATCTCTTATGCCAACAATTCCCTTAAATAGATTCATAAATCCTCTTTGTTCAGCTTTGTCTAAACTACTACTTAATGGATTAAATTTTATTTTTGGTTTTTGATTATCACAACCAAAAACTTGATTCATCAAATCATCCCCATCTAGTTCTCTTCCATTAGAATTTTTAGGATGATTAGCTCTTATTTTAACTTGATCAATTACTTCAACAAGTGCATTTTGAATAGCTCCTTTAAAGTCATAATTTTCAAATTGTTGAAAGGCAACTTCTTTTATTTTTGGATGAAAATCATATCTTGCAAAAAGCTCTGTTCTTTGTCCAGAAGCTGATGCTATTGGATATTTTTGAATATATTTCCATCTTCCACTATCTTTTACACGAATTAAAAAACCTGTTTTAACAACACGCATCAACGCAACACCTATATTAGAAGGAGTGAAGTGGTAACCATTTGCCGCCAATCCACCATTTACCTCTGAAAGGTCTTTTTTTGTTGTAAAAAAACCTTCTTGCCAAAGCTTCTTTAATAATTCTGTAACAGATTTATTTTTATTGTTTTTCATCTAAGTTTAAAATCGATTCAAAATATTTAGCACCTTTTCTATTCAATTTATAAACCATTATCTTACCTTTTGCTCTAGTTGAATTTCCGTCAAGATATTTAAGTAAAGATTTTGAAATAGCCTTTGAAACATTAGGTACTTGAACTTTTGCACCTAAATCCAAAGTTATTTTTGCTACATCTCCAGTAGTTAATCCTTGCTCTGGAAAATATTTATGACATATGTAAAAAGGTAAGAGAATTCGTCCACTCATTGCTGTTTTGTCTAAAATTTCTTTTTCAATTTTTTCTGCTTCATCGCAATTTTTTATTTTATTAATTATTAATAATATGTAATTACTTTCTTTTACTCGAATTTCTTTTTTAGGTGTTGATTCGTTTTCTTCTGTTTTGCCATTAGACAATGCCCCTAGGCATTCCTCTAGTAAATCCTTTATTTGACTTAGTTTTACAATTAAAGTTTGGTTATTCATATTATTTTCTAATTACGTATTCCCAATTTTTTGTCTCCTTATTTTTAAAACGATTTAAAATGCGTCGTTTAGTAAGATTTAACAAGTTCATTGCAACAGTAGATGAATTATGATAATGACCTACCTCCCTCAATCTTTCTAGGATTAAAGATATTTTCTTAGGTTTATCTAAAAAATTTTCTGCCATAAGCATATTAATTGCTTCTAGTGCTCCTTTGGGGACCTCTTTGCTTTTGGTTACCACCTTATCAACTGAAGAAATTTTTATACCAATTGATTCTCCAAGTTCATCCAATAAGGTTTTAATTTCGCTAATGATTTTTTTTGAGTCTCTCATATTTGTTTGTTTAATGATAATTGATATTTACTCTAATTAGATTATACTCTACAAAATTATTCTGTCAATGCTTTTATCCTTACAAAACAAGACTTTAAAAATTTTTATTATTGCCCAGCATAAGATTATCTTATTAAATATGATGACATATATAAATTAGTTGTTTTTCTTTATCCTTTTGTTTAATTCAAATAATCAAACTTGATTTTTAATGTTTACTTAATTTTATCATTGAATATTAAAAGAGTTATCACCATCACGCCATCTTAATTTATTTTTTTAAGGTTACATACTAAGTATTATTATTTTCATAATAATAGCTATTGGAATCCGCCCAGGAGAATAAGACGAATCATATTATTTCCCCAAACAAAAAACCGGCCCAACAACCGGTTTTCATTTGTTCGGAAGTAGGGACTCGAACCCCAATTACCAGGGCCAGAACCTGGCGTCCTACCATTAGACGACCTCCGAATATTAATCCTTCAAATACTTTCTAACAGCAAAATAGCTAGAAATCAAGCCTAAGCCTATTCCGATAACTAGATTTAGGATAAATACCCAGAAGAAGTTATTCTTAAAAAACAACAAACAATCAAACCCTAAAAACAATGTTTGCAACTGCTCATTAAATGCAAAAGGAATTATTAAAAACAAAAAGAATGATAGTGCTGCTGCAAAAACACCGCATAACATTCCTTGAACAAGAAATGGTCCACGAATAAATGAATTCTTGGCTCCAACTAATCTCATTATCCCTATTTCTTCTTTCTGAGAATAAATGCTCAATCTTAAGGTATTGAATGTGACAACCACAGCAATCAAGCTTAAAAATAATGTCACTAAGATTCCAGCCAAACTAACACTATTAGTTAAGCTAGATAATCTTTCAATCATCACTCCTCTTTTATAATCATTGACTTCATCAACTAAATCTTTGAATTGATCCTGTTTTAAATATTCAGAAATCTGCTTATATTGAGAAGGCTGCTTTGTCTGAATTCTCAATGATGGCAAAAATGGATTAACACTAATTAATTCCAATGCTTCTAAATATTTATCCCCTTCATGAGCTTTAACAAAAGAATCATATGCTTCTTCTGAAGAAATATATTCAACATTTTTTACTTCAGGAAGGTTAACTAATTCCTCTCTAATACTTAGAATAGAATCCCTTGCAACCTCTTCTTTAAATGTAACAGAAATATCTATCTTGTCTTTCAATTCTTGAGTCAAATACATAACTCCTCCTTGAAAGAAATATAAAGCTGTTCCTAGAATTGTAGCGATAAATATTACTAAAGCTGTAGCAAAGCTAAGAAACCCCTGTCTCCAGAAATACTCCCAGCCATTTTTAAACATTTTTCTAATATATTTAATCATAATGAAAATACTCCATTTTCTTCATCCCTAATTATTCTTCCATCTTCTAAAGTGATAACTCTTTTTTCAAGAAAATTAACCGTATCTTTACTATGGGTAGAAAGAATAACAGTTGAACCTGATTCATTAATTTTCAAAAGAATTTTAATAATATCTCTAGCATTATATGGGTCAAGATTTCCTGTTGGCTCATCGGCTAAAATTATCTTCGGTCTATGAATTAAAGCTCTAGCAATAGAAACTCTTTGTTGCTCTCCTCCTGAAAGTTCCTTAGGAAAATGGTCTACTTTGTTTTCTAATCCTACCAATTCAAGAACTTGCATAACTTCATCTTTTACTAATGATTCATTAAAATCAAAAGCTTCAAGAGCATAGGCAACATTTTCATAAACTGTTTTATATGGTAAAAGCTTATAATCTTGGAAAATAAATCCTATTTTCTGTCTTATCAAATATGCATCGCTTTTTTTAACATCAGCTGTGTTAGTATCATCAAACATTACAAGACCTGATGTAGGCTTTTCTTCACAAGATATTAACTTAAGAATTGTTGTCTTGCCTGCACCAGAACGTCCACAGAGAGTGACAAACTCTCCATCCTTTATTTCAAAAGAAATATTCTTCAAGGCTGTCTTTTTTTCTTTTACTAAATTAGGAGGATATTCTTTTGTAACGTTTTTAAATTCTATCATTTTATAATTTAATTTCTGCTTCTATAAATTCATTTAATTCTCCGTCTAACACTTTATCGGGTTGTTTTGATTCTACTTCTGTTCTTAAATCCTTGACCATTTTATATGGATGAAGAACATATGAACGAATCTGATTGCCCCAGCTGGCTGAAATCTTTTCTCCTTTTATTTGTGAAACTTCTTTTTCTTTTTTCTCTTGTTCAAATTGATACAATTTGGACATAAGGAGACTCATTGCTCTATCTTTATTCTTTCCCTGCAATCTCTCTGATTGACAAGCAACAACTATATTTGTAGGAATATGTGTAATTCTAACTGCTGATTCTCTTTTATTAACATACTGCCCTCCTGGTCCAGATGCCTTATAATAATCAACTCTTAAATCATCTGTCTTAATCTCTACTTCATTACCAGATATTTCTGGTAAAACTTCAACTAAAGCAAAAGAAGTATGTCTTAATTTTTGAGCAGAATATGGTGATATTCTTACCAATCTATGCACGCCTGTTTCTTTTCTTAAGAATCCGTAAGCAAACCTTCCTTCTATTAAAAATGTTGCTGATTTTATCCCTGCTTTTCCTTCAGCTCCTCCTCCTTCTCCAAATGATTCATCAAGTATTTCTAATTTAAATCCTTTTCTTTCGCAATACCTAGTATACATTCTTAAAAGCATTGCTGCCCAGTCTTGAGCATCTTGCCCCCCTGCTCCTGAATAAATAGATATTATTGCATTTCCCTTATCATACTTTCCGCTAAAATATGTTTCTTGCTCTTTTATATTTAAAACTTCTTCAAACTTTGCAATCTCTTCTTTTAGATTTTCTGAATCAAGGACCGATTCAAACTCTTTAAGATCTTTTAATCCTTTTTTCAAAACATTAAAAGATTCTATTTCTTCTTTTAATTCTGAAAGTTCCTTAGAAACTATCTTTGCTTTTTCTTGATCGTTCCAGAAATTAGGATTTTCAATTTCCTCATTCAATTTTTCAATTTTCTTTTCTTTGGAATTAATGTCAAAGACGGTCCTCCAAAATGAGGATTCTTTTTTCTATCTCTTCAACTGTTAATTTTTTTTCCATTACAAAAATATTATATCAAATATTTTACTTAACAACAAACGAACTAATTGTCGCTTTCGCTGTTTCTAAATATTTTTCCCAATCTTTTTCAGCTGTATTAAAACTAATCAACCAAACACCGTCTTTTTTATCTTTAATTAAGACTAGCCATGATTTAAAATCAGCTCCTTGCTGTCTTTCATGTCCTTCAATTGAATAAGCTTCCTGGCTTCCGATTGTCATAGGCTCTTCTTTGTCTACTGCAAAGTCAGGAATACTTTTAATTACCTGTTCTTTAATATATTCTACATATTCCCCCATTGTTCTAGACTTCATTTCATCATATGTAATCATGAAATAACTTCTGAAATTTATATTTTTCAATTCTTCTTCTTCATGATCTTCAATGTCTTTAACAATCGTAGCTGTTACTCCAGAAATAGATGGCTGTTCCATCCATCCACTTGGAATATCTATTTTAAAAGCTGCATTGTCAATTGACTTAGAATCTTGGTTCAAATTATTTATGCTACTAATCAAAGCGCTTCTAATTTTATACTGCCCAAAAGCATATCCTGCAAAAAATACAGCTATCAAGCATGCTGAAATTAATCCTGTTTTTAAATACTTATTCATGTTTCTTTTCTATCAATAATTATGGTACCATTATAGCATATTATAATTAAATTTAAATATGCAAAATTATTATAAAATATTGCTCGGAATTGTCATTTTAGGGATAATAATCTTCTTTTTTCCCAAAGGATATGACTCATATAAAGAAGAATTAGACCTTCAAAAAAAGATTGGCCAAATGCTGATAATCGGATTCAGGGGAACCGAGGTTGACAGAATGTCATATATCTCTAAGGCTGTTAATAATCTTAATCTTGGAGGAATTATTTTGTTTGACAGAGACAACCCATCAAAACAATTTCCAAGAAATATCACTGATTACGACCAAACGAAACAATTAATCTCTGATATAAATAAATACTCAAATCATTCATTATTTATTTCAGTTGATGCTGAAGGTGAATATGTAAATAGGCTTAAAGAAAAATATGGATTTAAAAATATTCCTAGCGCAGAACAGTTAGGAAAAGGAACATCCGAAGAAACAAAAAATTACGCTGTTAGCTTAGGACAAGAATTAAAAGATTTAGGATTTAATATGAATTTTGCTCCTGTGGTTGATGTTAATGTAAATCCAGAAAATCCAGTGATTGGATATCTAGAAAGATCTTTTTCAAATGATCCTGAAAAAGTATACGAACATGCCTCCAGCTTTATCAACGGACTTCATGAAAATAATATTATAACAGCTATAAAACATTTTCCTGGTCATGGAAGCTCAACTGTTGATTCTCATTTAGGCATTGTTGATATAACAAATACATACAAACAAGAAGAATTATTACCATATCAAAAACTAATAGAAAATGGATATTCTGATATGGTTATGACAGCTCACATAATTAATACCAATATTGATTCAACTTACCCTTCCACATTATCTCCATTATTTATTAAAAATATTTTAAGAGAACAATTAGGGTTTAAAGGAGTTGTTATTTCAGATGATATGCAAATGGGAGCAATTGTTGATAATTATGGTTTTGACGATGCAATTATTAGAGCTATTAATGCTGGATGCGATATGCTCATCATTTCAAATAACGGAACAACCTATGACGAAAATGCTCCACACAAAGCTGTTGAAATAATATACAAAGCTGTTAAGGATGGAAAAATATCTGAACAGCAAATAAATGATTCATATAATAGAATCCAAGAATTAAAACAAAAGTACGGGATATAAAAAAACAATAATCGTATCGTTTAAATATTAAACAGAAAGAGCTTAACGCTCTTTTTTCTCTATTGACAAAACACTCTAAATCTTTTATTATTCACTGGCTCAGTTTAATGATAGGAAAGATCCTTGAAAACTGAAGGAGCGAAAGAATGAGCGACATACTATCTCTTGCTATGTCCTTTTGGTACCTTATTGTTATCATCTTGATAGCAGTATGGTTCTCATTAAAAGGACTTCTTCTCGTCGGAGACGACGAGGTAGGAATCATTACCCGTCGAATGGGCGGAGAACCAATGCCTCAAGGGCACATTATAGCGCGCAACAGAAAACAAGTTGGCATTCAAGCCGACACGCTACAACCAGGTCTTTACTGGTTTATGCCCTTCGTCTGGATTGCCAAAAAGAATTCCATTACCGTGATCAAAAAAGATCAGGTTGGTTATGTGTCTTCGATTGATGGCAAGCCATTGCAAAAAGATCGGACATTTGGCGATGCCGTCGAATGTAATAATTTCCAAGACGCTGCTATGTTCTTGGAAAATGGGGGCTATCGTGGCCCACAAATAGCAATCTTGCCCCCAGGAGAATACCGAATTAATACGGAAATATTCCGTATTGAGGTAGAAGATGCGACAACAATCGAATCTAAACAGATTGGTATTGTTATCGCTCAGGATGGAATTCCCCTTCCTTCGGGATACATGATTGCACCAGAGGGCGACCCAAACATAAATCACAAACGCTTCCAAGACGCCCAGGCCTTCATTGATGGAGGTGGATACCGTGGCCCTCAGCTCGAAACGTTGCAGGCCGGACTGTACTACATCAACACAAAAGTGTTCAATATTAAAGTTGAGAATATCAAAGAAGTTCCTCCTGGATTTGTGGCAGTCATTCGTTCCAATGTTGGACAAGAGATTTCCAGAAGCACAAAAACTCCTGCCCTTCAAGGAGAAGGAACTACGCTGAACAGTCCTCTCAACGATCAAGAAGTTGTTCTCACAAACAACAAATTCGAAAGAGGCATTCTTGACAAAGCGGTAACTCCAGGTGAATACAACCTAAATCCTTTGGCCTACACGCCGTACTTTGTTCCAACAAGTGCAATTACTGTTGACTGGGCAGCAGCTGAAGCACTACGAACAGAAAAAAGAATGTCAAATTCTCAAGATCTTCCCACCGAAGAAGTGGACAGCTTAAGCGCAAAAGCATTCTTCCGCTTCAGCACCCTCAAGGTAACATCTCAAGATGGATTTACGCTTAAGGCTGACGTGCGAATGGTTGTTCGCGTCAAACCGGAAAACGGCCCATTCATCATTGCTCGGTTCGGATCAATTGAAAATCTGGTTCACCAGATAATTCATCCGCTAATTGATTCATCTTTCAGAAACAAAGCTGGAGAAATGAAAGCTCTGGTATTTGTCAAAGAAAGAATCAGGCTTCAAGAAGAATCTCTTAAGCACGCCAAAGAGGCTTTTGCTCCGTATCATGTCGAGGCACAGACCCTGCTCTTATCGTACATCGATGTTGACGCAGAACTGCTTAAGACACAGACGGACAAAGAACTTGCTCTCCAACAGCAAGAGCAGTACGAGGAGCAAGCTGCAGCCCAGAAGAAGCGGATTGAAGTTGAGAAACAAAAAGCCGAAGCTGAAAAACAGGCTGATGTCGTAAAGGCAAAACTGTCAATCGACATTGCAAGAGATGAAGCCACCGCTGCTCGAGAAAGTGCATACGGTGACCGTGACTCTACTAAAGCCAGAGCCGATGGAAAAGCCTATGAGGCAAAAGAAATTGGTCTGTCTGAGGCTGCTGCAATGCAGGCGAAAGTCGAGGCTATCGGCAAAGAAGCGCTCACTTCAATCAAAATTATTGAAGCAATCGGCGCCAACAAGATCAACATCACTCCACACATCCTGGTTAATGGTGGAAGTGGAAACGGAGAAAACACTCTCCTCAACGGAGTCTTGACCGGAATCCTTGCCAGCCAATTCCCAGAAACAAAAAAACTTCTTCCCGCGACTGAAGAAAAAAAACAAAAGTCCCAGAAGAAGAAAGATGATCCTACTGACCTATCAGGTCTTCCAGGTCTCATCGATTCCGTCACTAAATAAGACGGAACCAGCTCTTATTTTTTAAAAAAACTGCATCAATTCATGAGGCAGTATTTTTATTCAAAAATTATTCTTTTTTTAAAAAATCTATCAATTTCTAAAAGTACGGGATACAAAAAAAGAGAATCACTTCTCATAAAATTTTCTTACTTTCAAAATAATATTAGAAGCGTTCTCTCGGACAAGTTCTTTTATGACATATGATTGTTTTTTCTGATAAATGTGCCAACAAATATCAGAAAAGACAGCACACTCTAATCCTTCAAGAGTTTTGGTGGTATTCATAAAATATATCATCTTTTCCATATAAAAAGATATTTGTTCTGATTTAAGAGTTAAGAATTGTTCTAATTCTTTATTTTCAATTAAAGCTCTTGCTCTTACAACCTTAAAAGCATCTTTCAAGACATCTTCTTCTTTAATAGCAATCTTATCGTTATACAAATCTTCATTAATACAATAATAAATTGCCTCGCTGTCTTTTGCTTTTAATTCAGCGTATAAATCGCCTAGATCTCCATATTTTATTTCTAATTCATTGGGAAAAGTTCTATCGAGAATTTCTATTGTTCTTATCAGCTTACTTAATGTCATATTCATGTTTTAAACCTCCTAAAAGAACCTTATTCCTTCAAATTAAAAATGTCAATATATTGCCAATACAATTAAGCAATGATATATATAGATTGTTGACAAAATAATAAATAAAAAGTAATGTCATTTCTAGTTCTAAAAATAGCTAGGATGTCTAATTAATATGAGCCACGTAACGTGCACTGCAACACTGGTAAGATGTCTTGATCCTAGATTTGTGACACAAATCGAAACATACATGAGAGAAAAATATGGTGAAGGTAAATACGAAAGTATGGGTATCGCTGGACCAAGCAAAGAAATTGCTGGAAAAACGCTTGATGGAGAATGTCTACTAAACACTATCGGAAGATGTATAAAATTACACAATACTCCAAAGGTTGTCTTAATGCTTCATAACGATTGCGGAAATTACGCAATTAAAGATCCGATAGAAGAAAAAAGAATCCAGTTTGAAGATGCCAAAAAGTGCCAAGAAATTATTATAGAAAGATTCCCAGAGCTATCAGTAGAAACTATTTGGGTAGAAAAAAACTTTGAAACAGGACAAATAAGTTTTTCCCCCATAGAATAGTTTCCTTATATAAAGAAACAGATCCCTTATCAGGATCTGTATTTTTTTATTACTTGCTCTCTTTTCTCTTTTGTCTCAACCTATCAACATCTTTTAAGTATTGTTTTCTTAAGCGAACATTATTGGGAGTAATTTCTAAATACTCATCATCATTCATAATACTCAAGCCTCTTTCAAGGGTAACTTGAACAGGAGGTGTGAGCTTAATAGCATCATCAGAACCAGAAGCTCTCATATTGCTCAATTCTTTTCCTTTAGTTGGATTAACAGCTAATTCATTTCCCTTAGAAACGTTTCCGATAACCATTCCTTCGTATACTTCGTCAGCGTGTCCGATATATAACACTCCTCTTTCTTGAAGTCCCCACAATGAAAATCCTGCTGCCTTCCCTGTAACCATAGAAACCATTGAACCAACATTTCTTTTTTCTATTTCTCCCGCATGTGCCCTAAACCCAATTACTCTGCTTGCTAAAATTCCCTCTCCACGGGTATCCATAACAAATTCTGGTTTGTATCCTAAAATTCCTCTAGTCGGTATTTCGAATACAATTCTTGTGTGTCCTTGTTCTGGCCTCATCTCAGTCATTATTCCTCTTCTTTTTGAAAGCTTTTCAATTATTGCTCCAGAAAATTCATCTGGCGCATCAATAATAACTTCTTCATATGGCTCAAGTTTTTGACCATTCTCTTCTTTAATAATTACTTGAGGTTGAGAAACCTGAACCTCGTATCCTTCTCTTCTCATCTGCTCTAAAAGAATAGCGATGTGCAATTCTCCTCTACCGTAAACCTTGTAATGATCTGTTGAAGAAAAATCTACCTTTAATCCAACATTAACTTCAAGCTCTCTTTTAAGTCTTTCTTTTAGTTGTAGATTTGTAACGTATTTACCATCTCTTCCTGCGAAAGGAGAATCATTAACCAAGAAATCAAGAGAAATTGTTGGCTCGTCAATCTTAATCATTGGCAACGGTTCTAATGTTTCGTCAGAACAAATTGTTTCTCCAATATCAATATCAGCAATTCCAGCAATCATAATAATGTCTCCAGCTGAAGCTTCTTCAGTCTCTCTTCTTTCTAGTCCATGGAAAGTAAACATTTTTACTATTTTTCCTTTTCTTGTTTTTCCTTCTGAATCTTTAACAAACAATTCTTGCCCTTTTTTAATCTTTCCCTCATACACTCTACAAATAGCCATTCTTCCTAAGAAGTTATCGTATGCCAAATTAAATGGCTGAGCTCTTAATGGTTTATTAATAGCATTTTCTGAAGAAGCCAAAGGAACTTCTTCTAAAATCATATCTAACAATGGACTGAGATCTTTAGTTTCGTCTTCCATTTTTCTCTTAGCAAGACCTGATCTCCCATCAGCATAAACATAATTGAAATCAAGTTGTTCATCATCAGCTCCCAAATCAAGAAATAATTCATAAACCATTTCCTTAACATCATCTGGTCTAGCAGCTGGCTTATCAATCTTATTAATAACAACAATAGGCTTTAATCCTAATTCTAATGATTTTTTTAAAACAAATTTAGTTTGAGGCATTGGGCCTTCTTGAGCATCAACAACTAAAAGAACTGAGTCAATTGATCTTAAAACTCTCTCTACTTCTGAACCGAAATCAGCGTGACCAGGAGTATCTACAATATTTATTTTTGTATCTTTATAAAAGATTGAGCAGTTTTTAGAATAGATAGTAATTCCTCTTTCTCTTTCTAGTTCGTTTGTGTCCATACTAAAACCTTCCTCAGCTACGCCGGTTTGTCTCATTAATGCATCAGTCAAAGTCGTTTTCCCATGGTCTACGTGGGCAATGATTGCTATGTTTCTTATCTCCATAAATTAAAAAATCTGCCAAAAAAGCAGAAAGCTTTGTATATATTATATAGAATATATTTTAAATTTTGTCAAAAAAAATTTGCAACCAACGGCTGCAATATTAAAGATTCTTGGAAGAACCTTCTTCTGGATCGTAAAAATAATTATTAGGACATGCATAATTTCTGCATCCTTTTTCACAGCTTCCATCACACAAAATATAACTAAAGTTGTTATTAAAAAAACAGCTGTGATTATTACAATATCGACACCAATAAAAAATATCTTCCTGCTCACATTCGTCTATGTCACAAACAAGACAACATCCTTGGCATTCGTTACTGACGATAAAGGGTGTGATCTTGACGTCGGCTAGAGCTGAAGCCCTTTCTATTCCCAACACCAATGATACTAAAAATGCGAGATCCTGGTCTTTGTAATTTGTGCGCCTTTTGAAGATTTTTCGCAGTCTTAATCTGGTCTGAAAAAATGATTTCTGCAAGAAATTTTTTAATCGCTATCACCGACTCCATAAACAATCTCCTAGGTCGCTATATTGCGAACTGAAAATATTCTATCACAAATTAATAATAATTCAATTTAATAAATCCTTTGACATCTTTGTGTTTTTATGGAAATATTAAATAGGCACAAGGTGAAAAAATGATATTAGGGCACTATTTAGAATGCATAGAAGCTTTCTATGAAAAAAATCAAGAAATTTTTACAACAGAAAAAGATTTCATGATTAGGATAAGAGCCATTGCTGAAAGAGGAATTATCTCTACAGAAAAACTAATTCAAATTATGGGCAAAAAAAGATTTATCTTGTTTCTGAATCAAATGAGCACCGTTGAAATGAAGGAAATTGCAAAAAATTCATACGAAAAAAACAACCGCCCATACTAATTTTATGCTCCGCGATTATATCAAGGAGCTTATGTCTTTTATAAACTAAGTGATATAATTTATATATGATAAAAATTAAAGATCCGATAAGTGGAATAAGTCATTTAATAGGAGCCATTCTTTCAATAATAGGAACTTCTGCCTTAATATATTCTGGATGGCAAAGCAATTCTTGGTTAAGCATATTTGCATATTTTGTCTTTGGCTTCAGTATGATTTTCCTTTACTCTTCAAGTGCAATATATCATTTATTCGGGCACTCAGCAGAAGAAATAGATATTTTCAGAAAAATAGATCATGCAATGATATATATTCTTATCGCTGGAACATATACACCTTTCTGTTTAATTCCATTAAAAGGACTATTCGGTTATACGTGTATTGGCGTTGTTTGGTTATTAGCAATAATAGGAATATCTTCTGTTTTTTTCAAAGGATTTTGGGCTAATGTTCCAAGAAAAGTCTATACTGCATTGTATATTATAATGGGATGGATGAGTTTAATTATTGTTTATCCCTTAAGTAAAAAGGTTCCTTTGGAAGCTTTATTCTGGCTTCTGTTGGGAGGAATATTCTATACTGTTGGTGCAATTATTTATTCAAGAAAAAAACCGAACATCTCAAAAAGTTTCGGTTTCCATGAATTATTTCACATTTTTGTTCTCTTAGGAACAATCTGCCACTTCTTAACGATATATAAATACTTAATTTAATGCTGTTTTAAGTTTTCCCTCCGTGATATTTTAATTCGTATACTTTTTCTTTACTGAAATAAATTTCTTCGACTCCATCAAAATAATTAATATCTCCAAAACTCTTATCGCAATACCTCCATTCATTATCTATGAATTCTGAAGGACCCCTAAATGGTCTTTCGATTTTTACTAATCTCATTGCACTTTTAAGGAATCTGTAAACTTCTTTTGGATCAGTATCTGAGATAACCCTTCCACAATAATTCATAACCCAAACAGTTTTTCCATTATTCAAAACTATTTCTTCTCCAACAAAAGGATTAAAACCAAAAAATATATCTCTATATTCCCATTCTCCTTTTTTATAAATTAACTCTTTGCCTCCATTGTCTAATTGCTTTTCTTCTTTCTCTCCATTGCTAGCATATGTATTAATTTTTGCTTCAATTAAAAACTCTTCTATCTTCATTGCTTTTATAATTATTCTATTGTTTTATACTGTTCATGGCTCCATGCTGGAGAGCATGATATCAAAAGAGTAAATTGGCCATCCCAAAAAAATTTTTCATTTGGCTCAATTAAAATTATATCTCCCTCATTAAGACTTATCTCTTTCTCATTAACAATAACCTTGCCAAATCCCTTAACAACATAAACTAATTCTTTACATTCTAAATTAACAACGCTTCCTTTTTCTGGATATCTTCCGGAAACCTCAATCAAAGCATCATTAATATCTTTACTTTCTGTACTATATTCAAAAGCAACACAATTTTTCCCATTTTCAAATTTCTTTGTTTGATTTTTATAAACAATTTCCATATTATTAAATTTACAACTATATAAGTTTAAATTTTATAATTTTAATTATTGTGTTCCAATCAACCCTATCTCCGTAATACTTTTTATATGTCTCTAGCATTTCTTTTTCATTTTCAAACCTCTCGTGACCTTCAAAATCTTTCTCCTCAATCTCCGAAAATTTCTTCTCATAAATACTTACAATCTCAGCATCAGCAAACTTCTCTTTTGTCTCCCAATACAATAAATATATTATATCGCCAATTTTAAGATCTTTATCATCAAACAATCTCCATGTAGTAGTTTTTCTACCCGAAATAATTTCTTCTGCTAAAAGATGTTGAAATTTAAGAGTTTTCATAATCTTATCTCCCACGACCACAACATTTCTTATACTTCTTTCCGCTTCCGCAAGGACATAAATCATTTCTTCCGATTTCTTCTCCCTTAACAACTTCGCTTCTTTGGGAAGCTTCTTCTGTTTGTGTTGGCTTGCTCTGATTTGTAATCGTAGCTTTCATTATTGTGTTGGCAAGAACATTTTCATAATTAGACAATAATTCATTAAACATTTTAAATCCCTCTTTCTTATATTCTATTAAAGGATCTCTTTGTCCATATGCTCTTAATCTAACAGAATCTCTTAAACTTTCCATGTTTTCCAAATGCTCAATCCATAAAGTATCCATAACTCTAAGACTGGCTACTTTTTCAAGCTGTCTCATATTTTCAGAGCCAAGCTCTTCTTCTTTCTTTTTATAATCTTCCTCAGAAACTCCGTGCTTTGTAATTATTTCTAATATTGTTTCTTTTAAATTTTGATTCTCTAAAATACTTTTTCTCTTAGAATAAATACTTTCTCTGTGCTTATTTAAAACATCGTCATATTCTAAAATATGTTTTCTGGCATCAAAATTAAAGCCTTCTATCTTACTCTGAGCTGATTCTATGCTTTTGCTGATTAACCCATTTTCGATAGGAACATCTTCAGGAAGCTTAAATGCCTCCATGATACCCTTGATTCTATCTCCTCCAAATATTCTGATAACATCATCATCTAAAGAGACAAAGAACTGTGTTATTCCTGGATCTCCTTGTCTTCCAGCTCTTCCTCTTAATTGATTATCAATTCTTCTAGCTTCGTGCCTTTCTGTTCCAATAACACAAAGACCTCCCAATTTTTTAACTTCTTCATTTTCTTCTGGTGTAGAAGGTTTTCCTCCTAAATATATATCAACACCTCTTCCTGCCATATTAGTAGCAATGGTAACAGCTCCCTTTTTTCCTGCCTGGGCAATGATTTCTCCTTCTTGTTCGTGATGCTTAGCATTTAATACTTTGTGAGGAATTCCTTCTCTTAAAAGAATTTTACTTAAATATTCATTCTTTTGAATTGATGTTGTTCCAACAAGAACTGGCTGATCAATTTTATTCCTTTCTCTTATTTCTTCCGCAACAGCTTTAAATTTAGCTTCTTCTGTTTTATATATTTTATCCTGAAGGTCTTTTCTTGTTATGGGCTTGTTTGTAGGAATAACAATAACTTCTAATTTATATACCTTATCAAATTCTTCAGCAGATGTTTCAGCTGTTCCAGTCATTCCAGCAAGCTTTTTGTACATCCTAAAATAATTTTGGAAAGTTATTGAAGCTAAAGTAATTGATTCAGGCTGAACCTTGACTCCTTCTTTTGCCTCGATAGCTTGATGTAATCCACCAGACCATCTTCTTCCCGGCATCAATCTACCTGTAAATTGATCTACAATAATTACTTCTCCGTTCCTAATAACATAATCTCTATCTAATTTAAAAAGTATTTCTGCTTTTAAAGCTTCTTCCAAATGATGAACATATTTTATTCCTTTCTCGTCATAAATATTTCCTACATTCAAAATACTTTCAACTTTATTTATTCCTTCTTCAGTTAAAGTTATTGCTTTCAACTTTTCATCAACTTCATAATCTTCTTTTTCTTTAAGCCTTGGAGTAACTCTTGAAAATTCACTATACCATTTAGAACTTTCTGCGTCAGGAGCAGAAATAATTAAAGGAGTCCTAGCTTCATCAATTAAAATAGAATCTACTTCGTCAACAATTGCAAAATTAAATCCTCTTTGAGACATATTATTGAGATCGTAAACCATATTGTCTTTCAAATAATCAAAACCAAACTCATTGTTTGTTCCATAAGTTATGTCTGCTGCATATGCTTCTTTTCTTGTGCATGGTCTTAAAAAATCTTCAACAACTAAAAATCCTCCCAGTTCATCTCTAGTTTTATCTTTTTCTTGAGATTCTTTTTTATAATTAGGATCGTAAATAAATGATTGATCATGATTGATGCAAGATACTGATAATCCAAGATAATCATATACTTGCCCCATCCAAACAGCATCTCTTCTTGAAAGATAATCATTAACTGTTACTAAATGGCATCCTTTCCCAGTAAGAGCATTTAAAGACAAAGGCAATGTTGCTGTTAATGTTTTTCCTTCTCCAGTTCTCATTTCAGCAATCCTGCCTTGATGCAAAACGATTCCTCCAATTAACTGACAATCGAAATGTCTTTGATTTAAAGTTCTCTTCGCTGCTTCTCTTGTTAAAGCAAAAGCTTCTGGAAGAATATCATCTACTGATTCTCCTTTTTCTATTCTTTCTTTAAGCTCTTTTGTTTTATTTTTTATTTCTTCTGCACTTAAAGAAGAAATACTCTCTTCCAAAGAGTTGATTTTCTTGATAATAGGACCAAGACTTTTTATGAATTTTTCATTGGCATTGCCAAATATACTATCTAAAAACATATTATCTTTAATACTATATTATTAAGCATGAAACGTCAAAGAAGGGATTGCCCCTTCTTTGCTAACAATTTATTTTATTTTTATTTCTTCGTTTTGCTTGCTCTTTGTTTTCTTTTTCTTTCTAGTGTTCCAAGTTCTTTATATTTTTTAATTTGTATCTTAAGCTCCTCTTTGGCAGATGTTAATGAAGATTTCAAGTCTTCTTTTTCTGAAACTCCCCTCAACATTTTTCCTCCAGGCATTTCTACCTGAGCTTCTGATCTAAATATTTCTCCTTTTTTGTGATGCTTTGTTGTGACTCCTATCTCTACTTCCATTAAATATTCATAATTTTTATTCTTTGGCAAAAATCTATTCAAACTTCCTATCTTTAAGTCAACTAATTTTTCTAATTCATTATTTAATTTTATACCTGTTGCTTTTATTTTAATTTTCATATTTAAAATTATGTTAACTAAAACAACTCTGTATGAGTTGTCTTAGAGAAAATTATTTCTTTTTCTTTTTAGCAGTTTTCTTTTTAGCTGCTTTCTTTACTGGTTTCTTCTTAGCAACTTTTTTTACTGCCTTCTTCTTTTTTGTAGCCATTTTGTTTTGAAAAAGGATTATGTTTTATTAATCGACCTTTTTCTTGGATAAAAATTATTTAAATTATTTTTCCTATTTATATTTTCTTATTTATTAAATAATTTGTCAATAGCTAGAGACTAAAAAATTTGTATTTCTTCTTCCAATTCTATAAAATATTTTTTCTGAACTTCATTTTTAATTAAGTTTATGAGTTCTATAACATCATCTGAGGTTGCTTCTCCTAAATTTATGATAAAATTTGCATGCTCTTCTGAAATTTTCGCATTTCCGATTATTTTTCCTCTTAATCCACATCTATCAATTAAAATTCCTGCTGGAATAATTCCCTTTTCATTAAATTTTTTCAATTCTTCATCATTAAAAATTATTTCTTCATTAATTTTCCCAAAATAATTTTTAAAAATAGAACCAGCAGAAAAACCTTTCGGCTGTTTTGCTAATCTTTTCTCTAAATTTGTTTTTATTTTTTCTTTTATATCTTCCTCTTTTCCTTTTTTCAATCTAAGCAAAACAGAAAGTATTATAATATTTGGATTGCTTTTAAATTTGCTTATCCTGTATCCAAATTCACAATCTTCTTTTTTAAAAATTTCGTTTACAATCTTTTTATCATCAATAATTAAAACGTTAACGCTTTCTATTGAATCAGAAATAGATTCATTAAATGCTCCTGCGTTTCCATTAACAGCCCCTCCCAAAGTTCCTGGTATTCCAATAGCCCATTCTAGTCCAGTATAATTATTAAATTGGATTACTAGAGATGATAATGGAATCGATGCCTTAACTAAAATATATGAAAATCCATTTTCTTCTTTTATTTCAAAATAATCATCTCCCTTATAAGCAATTATCATTCCGTCAAATCCTTTATCATTTATTAAAACATTACTTCCTCCCCCAAGAAGATAAAATTTCACATCCAAAGATAAGCATTTTTCTATTGCTTTTTTTAATTCTTCTGGATCAGAGGTAGATAAAAAATATTTAGCAGGTCCTCCAATTTTAAAAGTAGTATGATTTTTCAACAAAATATCTTTTTGTATTTGAGGAAAATCTCTTTGTAGTTCTTCAAATATTTCCATATTAATCACATATTAACATAATAAAAGAATAAAAAAAATAGACATCTAGGCCGTTTTAATTATATGGTCCGTAACGATAACTCTCGTCAACGGTCCATTGACCACGATGTCTACGTTGCAGCTTTCTATCTCTTTTCCTCCATTGAGGAAAACAACCTTTGCAACGCTTGCCCCCATAAAGGGATACGCTTTGTTGGAAATATAGAAGATGTCGTCATATTCTTGCATGCTTCGAACATTATCAATATGTTCAAGCGGCCCTCCGTCTTCTGCTCCGAATGATTGGACGAAAGAATGTTCAAAAAAATCAAGACTGTTTATTTTTCTGGAAATGTAAAAAATTGGAAGACCCGAGGAAGCAAACAAATCAATATTATTACCTTCCATTTCTTTCAAAGCCTCTTTTACTCCTTTCACTGGAGAGGCTTCGTCAATTTTTTCTATAAATCTTATCTTGGCCATATTTTTGTAAACAGAATGCACTGATGTTTTCTGTCCAAATAATATGGCTCTAGTCTGATCTGACGTTAATCCAACGTCTTCCCTTATTTCTGCGATAGCATCACAGAAAAATTCGTCAACCAAACATCCCTCAAATCCCAGAATTGCTGCTTTTTTCTTCATAATATACACCAAAAAGCTATGTAAAGCTTTCTGCAATCATACTATTAAGATATTAGACTATTGTCAACTTAATTAATCTTTTGAGAGCTTCTCAAGGAATTAATTTTTTTAGTTAAATTTTTATCTAAAGGATTAAGCTCAAAAGATTTCTCGTATTGATATAAAGCGTTTTCGTTATCATTTTTTGATTCATATATCCTTCCCAAATAAAAATATATTTCTGTATTATAGGGAGCAAGTTCAATCGCTCTATTATAAGCTTCTATGGCGTCATCTTTTCTGTCTTCGCCAATCGGATTAGTATTTTCATATATCAATCCTAAATTTTTCCATGTTTCAAAATTATTAGGATCTCTCAAGCAAGCATTTGATGCAAAATCTTCTGACTTTTTAGAATATTCTTTAATATATTCTTTTTGTTTTTCTTTTCTTTCAGCTGTTGTCCATTTTGTTTCTAATTCTTCGCTTGCTTTGATTAAATACATTTGAGATAATCCTATTTCAACTCTGCTTGTCTTCCACAAATTAAAAGATTTCTCTAAATAATTAGTTGTTTCTATTGTATTTTGAGAATTTTTAAAAATATTTATAGCTTTTTCGTAATAAACTCCTGCGCGACAATAATTAATAAAATTAAAAATGCAAATTAAAATAAATATTATTGAAGTTCCAAAGATTGTTTTAATAAAATTACCAGGTATCTTTATATTTTTTTCCTTTCCATCTTCTTGGCTGTTCCACAATCCAAAAATAAAAAATGTCAAAAACAAAAATACAGAATCTATTTTATAAAAAAACATTAACAATGAAACACAAAACACAATAGGAAATATTAAGTCTCTTACATTAATAGAAGAATCTCCATTTTCTTTTTTGTAATTAATAAAATAATAAAATCCTTTCTTATAAACAAAATAAAATAACAATAATATCAATGCCCCACTAATAATTCCAGTCGTAGTAATAATTGTTAAAAAAGGAAATGTTGCTTCTGTAAAAACAATCTCAACCATTCCCATATCTTTTCCTTTATAAAGAGAATAATCGTAAGCAAAAGTCCCTAATCCAGAACCGAATAAGAAATTCTTTGGATTCTCGGTGAGTACATTCCATGAAACATTAAAACTCTTTTCATAAGAAAGCTTTTGCTCAAAAGATTCTTTTCCTAATAAATTTGGCAAAAAGAACAGAGAAAAAAATATTAAAAGCATTGCTAATGATAAAACTGACTTCTTTCTTTTGATATTAAATTTGCTCTCCAGCATACTTCTCCAAAAAACAAAAAACATTCCTGCAGCAACAAAAAGCCACGCTAACTTATATCCAATAATTAAAATAGAGGCTGAAAATAGAATAACAAATACCCCCATTGAAACAATCTTTGAATAATTATAACTTGGCCCATTTCTAAAATATCTTAAATTGTTAAATGCAAAACAAAGAACTACAACAAAAGCTATAGCTATTAATATCGCTGAAGATTCTGGAGCATTAAATAAAGCAATCTCTATGTTTGTAAATTTCTGAATCAAAAACATTATCGAAAGAATAGCTGATCCAGCAACAAAATATTCTAATATTCTTATTATGTCTCTCCTTTTTAAAAAAGAAGCTGCAAAAAAAATAACAAAAGACGATATTAAAATTAGCAAATCGTTTGCTTCGTTAATGTTTCCCCAAAAACTTAAAGAAATATTTTTTGATAAAAGAGTTGAGAAAACAAAACAAAGAGCTAAGCCAGTAGCAATTCTTTTTAATAAATTATCATTAAAAGAAAATCTTTTAGATATAAAAACATCTACTAGTTGAATAAATAAAAATACTATAGCAAAAAAAATGAGCACAGCCTTTTCTGTCAAAACTTGAACAGTATCAATCTGTGGCAAAAAGAAAAATGGAAAAACCAAAGCAAATGCTGAAAATGTCCATTTAAAGAGTTTTTCTGTATTGTGTCTATACATATTTATTTACCACTTTTTATTTCAATAACGTCTCCATCTTGAACAATATAATCTTTTCCTTCTGTTCTGATTAATCCTTTTTCTCTAGCTTGAGCGAACCCTCCACACTCTATAAGTTTTTGCCAATTTATCACTTCTGCTCTAATAAAGAATTCTTCAAAATCGCTATGAATAGCTGCTCCAGCTTTTGGAGCTTTATCTCCTAATTTTATTGTCCATGCCCTAGTCTCATCAGGCCCAGTTGTTAAAAACGTTATCAATCCCAATAATTCATAGGATGCTTTTATCAATTCGTTCAATTTGGGTTCTGGAGACAAACCAAAAGAAACTCTTTCTTCGGAAGACATCTCACTGGCTTCAAATTCAGTTAATATATCCATTATAATAATTGGCCAATTATTTTTCTTAAACTGATCTAAAATATCTTGAGAAACATCCTTCTCTTCTCCATTTAAAAGATAGAGTCTTGGTTTTGATGAAAGCAATTGATAACTTTTAATTATCTTTTTTTCTTCTTCGTCCCATTCTAAATCAAGAAGCATTCTTCCCTCTTTTAATAAAGCTTCTACCTTTTTCATTATTTCAACCTCTTTTAATAATTTCTTATCTCCTGACTTAGATTCTTTTTCTAACGAAGATAATCTTTTTTCAACAGTCTCAATATCTTTAAGAATCATCTCCGTATCTAAAATTTCTTTATCTCTAACAACATCTATCTGTGACCTTGTATTAACAATATTTTCATTTTTAAAACATCTCAAAACATAAATGATAGCATCTACTTCTCTGATGTTAGCTAAAAACTTATTTCCCAATCCTTCTCCCTTGCTTGCACCCTCGACAAGGCCTGCAATATCAACAAATTCTATTGTTGTATATACTTTTTTCGCTGATTTTGTTAATTCAGCTAATTTATTTACTCTTTCATCAGGAACAGCAACAACCCCAACATTGGGGTCAATTGTACAAAAAGGATAATTTGCTATATCCACTTGTTTTTTAGTTATGGCCTGAAACAATGTTGACTTTCCAACGTTAGGAAAGCCAACTATTCCTATATGCAATGACATCTTCTTTATTTTTTACCTAATAATATTCCTGCCTCTTTTTTTAAATCTTCTATCTGTCTTCTTGGTATATTATATCTTTTGCTGAATTTTTCAATATTTATATTAAAAACTTTCTCAACAAGCATTAAATTCTCTTTTCTAAATACTTCCATTAAATAACCTTTAAAAGAAGGAAGGATTGTGATGGGATAAAGTTTTTTAGATTCAATCAGACTTTCTAGTCCTTCATCCTTAGGATAATTCCATCCTAATAGTTCCATCTTTTTACAATTAGCATATTTTATCGCTTCTGTTGTAAATTTAGAATTAGTAACAATTAAAAAATTAAGCTTCTTGTCTTTAAATCTGTTCGTCTCTTTAATATCACCTAGAATTGCATAACTTTTTAAACAAACATTAATGTCTATTCTATCTTTTGAATCATTTCTATACTTACATTCTCCGAGATAGGTAAGATTTTCTTTTTCTGCCAAAAAATCTAATTCATAACTTGAGCAAGCCCCATTAATAATCTTGTTAATATCAACCTTCATTTGATAATTAGAAAGAACATTTCTTACAAAATCTTCAAAACAAAAACCTGCTGGTCCAAGTTTTTTCATCGCTTCTTTAAGGCTAAATCTTAAAGCAACATACACATCTTCTTTTTTTAACTCGTTCCTAATATTATCAAAAATTTCTGATGTTTTAATGTTTTGATAAACTTCTTTTTCTATTTTTCTAGCAATTTTTTTTGCCAAATAATCAGTAGCTCCTGCCCTCTTAGCAGAATTTATTATTTTCTTAACAGAAAATTGTTCCTTATCCCCGTTTAATTTTATAACCTTAATTAATGAAGGCATTAAGAAATCTTTGATTTAATCTTTTCTTTTATTTTTTCGTATGTCCCTTTGATTGATCTAACTTTAAAACTATTCTTAATATAAAAAACTCCAATAAAAATAATAACTATTCCAAAAAAATAAGAAAATATGATTAATGCTTCTTCTGGATAGATTATAAAACATAATCCCAAAAGAATAGCCAAAACACCTGTTAGGAAAATTATCCACCAGTTCCCGCTAATTTCTTTAACATAGCGGTCAATTATTCCTATGCCTAGAAAACCTGCCTCACTTGATGTTTTTTTCTTCATATGTTTCTTAATTATTTTTTATTTTTTCAAAACATTTCCTGCAAACAGGAATATATTTATACGTTCCATCTTCTGGAACAACTGAAGGAAGTCCTTCTAAAATAATTTTATCATCTTTAGAAATAACCGTATAGACCGCGTTATGATCTTTACATAGTTCACAAACAGATTGCTTATATTTCACTTCTTTTGGTCCGATTTCTAATAATCTTTTTATAGTTCCGAACATCTCTCCCTTGTAATCCATATCAAGACCAGAAGCAACAACCTTAATTCCTCTATTCAATAATTCTCTCACTGAATCAACGTCTTCTTCTTTAAACATATGAATCTCGTCTATTCCGACTATCTGATTTTCAAAATTTAAAATATCTTTTAAAGAGTCTATTTTCTTCCCATCAAGTTCAACTCCTACCCTAGACCAAACACTATTATTTCTTACATCTTTTTTGGGCTGATAAAGTCCGAAAGAAATATTTGTATATTTCAAAGGAGTAAACTGTTCTATCATTGTAAGAGATTTTCCACTCTTCATTGGTCCAAGTATTAGAAAAAGATCCATAGATTATCTATTGTCACCACTTCCTTGTAATTGATTTCTGTCTTGCCTTGATTTCAATTTCTCAATATTTCTTTCTACAACTGTTTCTAGAGAAATTCCTAATTCTTTTGAAAGGTTTGCAACATACCACAAAACATCTCCTAATTCTTTGGTAATTTCTTCTTTTTTTTCTTCTGAAACGATTCCATTGCCATCCCTTATCACTTTCTTAATCTTTTCAGCAACTTCACCAGCTTCTCCTGCTAATCCTAGTGTTGGATAGATAAAGTTATTGTCTTTATTAGGATAAATAGCTGTTTTTCTAGCTTCGTCTTGATATTCTTGAAATGTCATTTTTTTATTGTTTTATTATTATCTTAAAGAAATTATATCAAATAAAAAAAATAAAGCCAATTCAGCGTAAACTTATAACATTATAATCTCCCAAAAGTCTATTTCAACTTTATGAGGATTATTGAAACCTTTTTTTAAGTTTATTCTCGGCTTTATATATATTATATTATTCTCTCCTTCAAAAGGATCTATTGTATATTCACCATCAAAATGGCCAATAGACATGTTCCACCTTGCGGTGAGAAGATCAGCCATTTCTTTTCTGGTTATATACATTCTCCTAATCACGTTTGGATTATTTATTAATTCCTTCGCTTTTGCTTCCAGTATTTTTACACTGTTATGTACTACTTGAGTGCCCACGCCAACAGTTTTATTTATTGATGTATATGGACAAATATCAGTAATAATTATTACTTTTTTTATCATCAATAATCATCCCTTAAGCCAAAAGGCTTGGCATCATAATATAATGCCAAGCCCTTAAAGTCAAACTTATCTCTTAATAGCTTTGTAAATAGTAAATGCTATTGCACTTCCAATTAAAGCTGTCGCAAGTTGAGGCCAACTCATCATCAAAGCAATTTTTGAGGCCACTGTCTGCTTGATAAAAAACTGTATGATTAAATTGCTTGAAACAAATAGCAATGCAAACTTTAATAATGATCCTGAAATAGCTCCTAGCCAATAATTTTTTTCTACTAACTTGTTGAAAATATAAACAAAAACCATATTTCCCAAAACAATAAAAGGAATCATTGGAAAAAGAACTGCTGGAAGAGTTCCAACAAAAAGAGAAATAATGCTTGGCAAGAAAGACAACAATAGCGCTGAAGGCAAACCAAGAACTATTGTTGAAATCAAAAGCATGGCATTAACAATTGATCCTGTTATAAATTGATTTCCAATTAACGGAGCAAAAACCATGACAGCAAGAAATAGTGAAAACTGTGAAAGCTTTATTAGTGAGTCTCTATTTAATATTGTTTTTGTTAATTCCATATCATTTTAAATGTCTTACTAATTTTTCCTCGATATTTTCGAGAATAATGAGTATGACATATTTTATGTATCACTTCTTTATTATTTAAGAAATCCTCATATAAATGTTTAACTGCTGGATTCTCATGAGCAAGCCTTAGCTCTTGAGAACTATCAACATTATACAATGCTTCAGCTCTTTTTTTCCTTATCTCCTTGTCAATCGGCATTGGCTGTCCCCCTCCACCGATACATCCTCCTGGACAAGACATAACTTCAACATAATCATATAGCTTTGGATTTGTTTTCAATCTTTCTAATAATTTCTTAGCATTTCCTAAGCCATTAACAACAGCTATCTTTAAAGTTTTGCCATCAATTTCAACTGACATTTCTTTAATTCCACTCAATCCTCTAGCTGCTTTAAATTCTAATTCTCCTAATTTCTTTCCTGTCATCTTTTCATAAGCTGTTCTTAGGGCTGATTCAGTTACTCCTCCAGTTGAACCATATATAACTCCTGCTCCAGATGGATGGTTCCATGGAGTATCTGCTTCTTCTGCTATTAAGCATCCTAAATCAATCTTATGATTCTTAAACATGCAGGCTAATTCTCTAGTAGTTAAAACATGATCTATTGGTTTTAATCCATCTACTCTCAATTCTTCTCTTGTAATTTCATATTTCTTTGATATGCATGGCATCACTGAAACAACGACTATTCTTTTTGGATCAATATTTTCTTTTTTAGCAAAATAAGTTTTGATTAATCCTCCCATTATTATTTGAGGAGATCTAACGCTAGTTAAATTAGGAATAAATTCTGGGTAATAAAATTCGACATATTTAACCCATGACGGACAACAAGATGTAAACATTGGCATTGTCTTATTGCCTTCAATCCTTTCAATCAGTTCTCCTGCTTCTTCAATTGTTGTGACATCAGCAGAAACAGAAACATCAAATACCTTATTAGCTCCCAGCTTTTTAATTCCAGCAACTAATTGTCCAGTAACAACCTTTCCGTAATCTAATCCAAATTCTTCTCCAATACTACTTCTAATTGAAGGAGCAAATTGAAAAACAACATATTTATTCTTATTCTTTAAATCTCTTTCAACTTTTTTAACAGAATCTGTTTCATCAAAAGAACCGCTTGGACAATGAAGCAGGCATTGCCCACAATAAACACAATCCTTGTTCTTGTCCTTAGATGGCACCACTTCCATAAATGTTCCCTTTTTCTCAACCTCTAAAAATCCTACACCCTGATCACGACAAACTTGAACACAATCATGACAATCGATACATTTTGAAGTGTAAAAAAGAAGGGACGGTCCAAACCTATATGTTGGATAACCCTTTTTTCTGTCTGTAAATCTTGAAATCTCAATATTGCAACTCTTTGCTAAAGAAAGAAGTCTGCAATAATAGTTCCTCACGCATCCTTTACAATATTTAATGTGTTGAGAAAACATCAATTCTAAATTAATTTTCCTAGCTCTAGCTATTTCAGGAGATTCTGTAATAACTTCCATTCCTTCTTCTATCAAAGTAGAACACGATGTGTGAAGTCCTTTTTTCCCAACAATAGAAATTAAACATAAACGACAACTCATTTCTGCTTCTTCTAAGTCAGAATGAAAACAAGCTGCTGGAATCTTTATTCCGTTCTTCCTAGCAACGTGAAGAATGGTATCTCCTTCATTGCCTTCAACTTCTTCGTTATTGATTTTTATTTTAATGATTTTCATTTTTTCAAAACTTTTTCAATTAAACTCTTGAATGGAGTTGGGATTCCTCTGCCCAAAGCACAGAAACTTGTTTCTCTTAAAACAAAAAATAAATCATCTAATAATACTTCGTCTAATTTCTTGTGCTTTACCATTTCTAAAATTCTAAATGCTCCTTCTCTGCACGGAGTGCACTTATCACAATTCTGAGTATGAAGGAATTCTGCCCAATGCTTCATAAGTGCCCAAATATCTGTTTTCTTTTTATTAAATACTGTAATTGATCCTGCTCCAGAAGCTGGCTTGTCTAATTCATTTGGTAGAAATATTTCTCCTGACGCTCCCCCTCCGACTTGAACAAAAAATTCAAAATTAGGATAATTCCCTGTTTCTTTTAGAATCTTTTCAACTGACATGTCTACTGGTAGCTCAAACACTCCCCTTTTTTTAACATCTCCATTAACAGAATAAAGCCTAGTTTTTTTGTACTCTCCCTTTATTATCTTTGAAACATAATAAAAAGTTTCAACATTGTTCATTAATGTTGGACACCCAAACAAACCGCTATCTGTCAGAAAAGGAGGTTTTTTTCTTGGCTGAGCCCTTCTTCCTTCTATCACTTCGCAAATAGCTGTTTCTTCTCCACCGATATAACCAGCTGTTTTTTTAAATAAAACTATGTTCTTATTTCCAATAGCATTCTCAATTCTTGTTTTAAGCTTCTTGTAATAATCCTTGTTGATATATATATAGCCCTTTTGAGCCCCTATTGTCCTCATAGCAACGTCCATTCCTTCAATTAAATCATTTATGTGGTTCTCTAATATATAACCGTCTTTAAAGACATTAGGCTCTCCTTCTGAGGCATTACAAATAACATATTTAGTATCTCCTTTAGCTTTCTCTGCTAAATCCCATTTCATGTAAACAGGAAAACCAGCCCCTCCACGGCCCTTTAAATCAGCCTCTTTTAATTTAGCTATAATATCCATTAGTTTTATCTATAAATAAACCAGATTGTATAATTTAGAATTGTAGCAAATCCTACCCAAGCCATATATGGCACTAAAAGATAAGCTGCTTTTTTTGATTCTTTTTCAAAAGAAAATATTGTTGCAACTATTAATATAAAAAGCAAAATAATTAATAATAAAGAAACTAAATAATTATTAATGCCAAAAAATATAATCGGCCATAAAAAATTAACAAATAATTGCAAAAAGAATAATCCTAATTGTTTGTCCACATTCTTATTTTTTTTCTTTTCCCAGATAATAAATACAGCAATTCCCATTAAAACATATAAAACAAACCAGACAGGTGCAAAAATCCATGCTGGCGGGAAAAATCCAGGATTAACAAAATTAGCATAAACTTCTTTAGCATTATTTCCTGATAATGTGTTGCTCAAATAGCCGACACCAAGGCAGATTGCAATAAAAACCAAAGGCGAAATAATATTTCTAATTTTTAGTTTCATAAATATTTATATTCTAAATTATAGTATTCTTTGTCTTGTTTTGGCAACTTGACTTTAACTTTTATTGTTTTTTAATCAAACACTTAATTCAAACCTTGAAACAAATTCATTATCTAATATTTCTTTTATGTTCTTAAAAGGAATAATAACCTGCTGTCTTCCTGAAGAATATGGAGCAACCTGATATTGATCAAAATTAAATACAATTACGTCTTTATTGAAAGTAAAAAGCTTGTAATTCTGTTCACTAGCCTTAGCTCCCTCTCTTATCCAATTTTCATCACTGAATTGATCTGTCTCGTTAATCTTTAGCAAATATTCTATAGATTTCTGAGAAATAACATCTAAATAATTCTTATTTTCATTAAAAATATCTGAAAGCATGATTATTTTCCCATTCTCTATATCATAATTGAAAACATAAGACGTTGTTAAGGGATGAGCTCCTCCTGTGTATTCAAGTGTCTCAATTCTTAAACTAATATACTTTTTATTAATCTCATATGGCTCATAATATAATTTCAAAGTATTTTCTCCTTTCCATGATCCTTCCTTGTTAATACTATTTTTAAAATTAAAAACTAAATTGTTTATAAAATTATTAATATCAATATTAACTTTCGCGTTATCAACTGCTCCTAAGTAAGGATATTTTACTTCTATTTTGAAATTACTTCCTTTTTCTGTAGAATCTTCAGAAAAAATATAAGGCTTAGTTATTTTAAATGTTTTTTTAATTCTATTTATCTCGTCTTTAAGGCTATCATTAACAAAAGAAATTGCAATAAAGTTATCCTCATATCTGCCAAGATAATCTAAATGAGAATATTCTGGATTGCTTTTCCAAAATGATTCAGAAATAACGCTCATTCTAAATGCTTCTTCTTGTCCTTTTAAAAATGAGCACACTTTTATCTTATTCTGAGACTCTCTAACTTCGTAGTTATCTTTCCATGAACTAGGAAACTTAAAAGAAAAATTATATTCATTATTATTATAATTAATATATTCTATTTCCCCTTTATCACATTTTCCATTATATAAATCCCAGACATTGCACGTTTGTCCACTAAAAAAAGTACATGTTCCATTTTCAGCCTCTTCTTCTTCGTTAATAGTAATATTATATTCTCCTCCCAAAACAGCACAATAAACTGCTGCATCAGTTACATATCCTGTTATTCTAACTCCTGATTCTGGACACTCTCCTCTAAACAAAGACCATTCTTCGCATTGTCTATTATCTTCCAAAATACATACTCCATATTCTTGTCCATCGCCTGTTTTTCTAATTTCTACAATACCGCCATTGTCTACACAATTTTGAGAAGCAGGATTTGAAATAGATATTATATTTTGAATATTAAAAGCTGTCCCTTTGTATGTTTTAAGAAAAATAATTCCAATTATAATTACAGCCAATGCTATTAAAAATATTATTAATGTTATTCTTTTTTTCATATTTTAATTATTAATTTCTATTTTCCCCTGCTTTATAAAATCTCTTAATTCTTCGCTAGATTTTTCTGATAAGCTATCTAAAAAGGCTTGTTTTTCTTCTCCTTCCATTAATTTAACTTGAGAAACTTTATTTTTCACAGGATAAAGAGTAAAGACTTTCTTGTTAGGATATATTTCTAAACCTACTGCTAAACCTTCTTGAGTTTCTTTTGAAAAATACTGATCAAAAATAAAGTTGCCAAGAGAATAGAATATTAAATGATTATTGTATATTTCTATTTCTTGAACAACATGAGGATGTCCTCCAATCACAATATCTGCTCCATTATCAATCATCTGATGCGCCAAATCTTGTTCCTTTTTAAGGCTTTTTGCTTTATACTCTTCGCCCCAATGCATCAAAGAGATAAAAATTGATTCTGGATTATAAAATTTGACTCCTTTAACCCAATCAACGATTTCTTTGCTTGTGCAATTCATGGGAAATGTTGTATTGGCACCATAGAAAACTATTCCATCTTTTTGAAAAACATGCATATCGTCACATTCTATCGGATCGCCAAAATAATCAATATCTGATTCTTTTAATATCTTCTTAGTTTCTTCAAGACCAGCATCTCCTGTATTTAAAGTATGATTATTGGCAAGAGATAAGATCTTAAAGTTAGCTTTATTCAATGATTCAAGAACTCTTTTATCAAAAGAAAACTTCATTGATTCATCAGAAAAATCTTCAGGCTCTTCATTTATTGGACCCTCAAGATTTCCAACTAAATAATTAAACTTTGAGGAAAAGCTTCCAATCATATCTACTGGATATGAAAACCCTGATTCTTTCATTATTTTTTCAACCCCCCTATCAAACATCATGTCTCCAGCAAACAAAATACTATATGGAGCAGGTTCTTCCTCTTTCTGCTCTTCTATTTTAGAATTAAAACTTTCTTCTGATTCAGCAGTCAATATTTTTTCACTCAAGAAAATTCCAATTAAAACAATTATTAAAATTAAGAAAATATACCTTTTCTTCATGGATTAATTATAACATAGGTAATACTTGAGACCAAATCACTAAAATGATACTATTATTATATGGAAAACGAATTAATTATACTTCCCTTTGATCATAGGTCTTCTTTTGTGAAGGATATTTTAAATGTAGAAAAATCAAGCAAAAAAGATGAAGAAAAGATAAAGGAATTAAAGAAAATAATCTTTGAAGGATTTATGGCTTTTGCTTCAAGCCAAAAAGATAAGCCTCTAGGTATTTTGGTTGATGAGATGTATGGAGAAGAAATAATCAAAGAAGCTAAAGAAAAAAATATTATAATTTCTATTCCTGTTGAAAAAAGCGGGACTAAAGAATTTGAATTTGAATTCAATGACTTTGAAAAACACATCAAAAAATTTAATCCTGATTATGTGAAGGTGTTATTCAAATACTCATCTAATGACAACAATATAAATTCATTCAAAAAACTATACAAACTAGGACAATTCTGTGAAAAAAACAATTATAAATTAATCTTTGAATTACTTATTCCTTCTAAAGATAAAAGATTAGAAGAAACATTGAAAGCAATTAAAGAATTAAAAAACTTCATCAAGGTTGATATCTGGAAAATGGAAGGATATTCTGAACAAGAATGGAAAGAGATTATTAAACTATTGAACGAAAAAGAACAAATAATTGTTCTGGGTAGAGGAGAAGACAAACAAAAAGTAGAGAACTGGCTTAAAGAAGCTTCAAAGATAGACAAGATTATTGGATTCGCTATTGGCAGAACAATCTTCCTTGAAGCATTGAAAGAATATTACCAAAACAAATTATCTAAAGAGCAAGCAGTAAAAAAGATAAAAACAAACTTTGAATATTTTGTTAATCTTTGGGAAAGTTCTAACAGTATTTAATATTTTCTATTTTGTATAAAAAAAATAGAGATCAAGTCTCTTATGTTTTTATTTATTAACAAATCTTCCAGATGGAGTAATTTCGATAGTTAAACCGTAAATTTCTGATACGTCTCCATCGTCATAGTGCGCAGTTACTGCAACTAGATTTCTAACACCATGATAATAGTTCAAAGATTTTTCCTCATCTTCTCTCAGATTGATGCCACTACGTCTCACCAAGCAACATCCGATTCTCAACATTCTTATACCAATCCGGTAAGCAATTTTTTTAAGAGCAGCCATAACACTCTCACCATCCCAAAATTACCACAAAAACAAAAAACTGTCTATATTATAAAAAAACAGGCTATGGCTCCTTTAATGTTGCTGCCATAACCCCTTCGTCTTTTCCCACTACTATATAACCACAGCAATTCCACTCTTTGCCATCTGGCGTAACAGAATCAGCATAGAAACAAACTTCTTTTTTGTGTTCTGTTATTTCTTTTACCACAATAGGAAACTTAACTTCAACATTTCCCATATAGTAAGTAGTGATTGTTATTGGAGATTTATTTTTTAATGAATTTTCCAGTTGTTGCTTTGTAATACCAGTAAATCTAATAGGAATATTATCCATATAGCACCTCCTAGAATGCTGATTAATATATATTACATATTTACATTTTTGTAAACAAAAAAGAGGCCTAAGCCTCTTTAATTATTATTTTAATGTGAATGCTGCTTTTACCGTTATCATCACTTCTTTTTCTATTGTAGACAAATCGTAGTTACCATAATCAGATATTTCTACTGAATTAGGCTGCATCACTTGTACTACCCCCATACTAGCTGATTTTAATGCTCCTACTTTCTTGCCAGTGCTTTTAGCAATACTCTCTGCCCTATTTTGTGCATCTTTCATTGCTTCTGGCAAAAGACTCACTCTAATTTCTGGCAATTTAGTATAGTAGTATTCTGGAGAATAAGCTGAATAGATAACTCCCTGGCTAATAATTAAACTCACGTCTTTTGAAAGATTTTTAATCTTTTCTATGTCAATAGAAGTTATTAAAACATTCTGTGTTAAATTATATTCCTCGGGACCTCCTGTTTTTTCATAATAATACTGCTTCTGCATTGATACAGGAGAAATTGTTATTTCATTATCATTAACTCCGTTGTCTTTAAAAAACTTTAGAACTACTTGTTCATCCTGTTTCATTTGAGTGTATCCTTGGTTTAATTGGCTAGCATATACTGTTCTTGAAAAACTAGCATTCCACTTAACAGTATCAGCTTTTACTGATTGCTTAGCAGAACCAGTAACGCTCAATGAATTATCAGCTGCTTTAATCTGCATCAAAGAATAAGAAACAATGCTTAATCCTAAGATAAAACATATTCCTAAAATTATTGTATTTTTTGTAATAGCTTTTTCTATTTCCATATTTTTATCTTTTATTATTTATTATTCTTATTATACTATAATCAAATTATTAAATCAAAAATCATACCTCTCTCCATACTCTGGAACGATAACATCTTTTTTTGTAATCTTTGAAAGACTTCTTGCTAAAGAAAGACTTGTTTCTTCTTCTCCGTGAACAACAAAGATCTTCTTAGGTCTTGGATTTTTGATAGCTTCAGCCCAATTAATTAGAAAAGTCTGGTCTCCATGTGAAGAGAAAGATGTCACTGTACATGCTTCTGCATTATTATCATATCTTTCTCCATCAATATTCACGAAGTCATCTTTATTCAAAAGGTGCCTGCCCAATGATCCTTCTGTTTGATAAGAAATTATCATAATGGTTGTAAAGGAATGCTTTAAATATTTCTTAAGATATGAATTAATTCTTCCTCCTTCAAACATTCCACTGCCCACAAGAATTAATTTAGGAGTCGGAGACTTCTGAGCAATCAAAGAATCTTCAACTGTTTTTGATAATGATAATCCAGAAAATTCAAACAAGTCATCTCCTGAATTAATTAAATTATTGGCTTCCTTGTCAAAAAATTCAAAGTGTCTCTTATATATTCCTGTAATCTTTATTGCAAGAGGGCTATCTAAAAATGTTTGCATGAATGGAATTTCTTTATTTTCCATCAAAGAATTCAATTCATACAAAAGCTCTTGAGTTCTCTCTAAAGCAAAAACTGGAATAATCAATACTCCATCTTTTTCAATTGTTTCTATTATCTTTTTCTTTAGCATTTCTTTTCCTTTCTGCTTCGGCTCGTGCAACCTATCTCCATAGGTTGATTCAATAAATAGTGCATCTGCTCCAGAAATAATATCTGGATCATTAACAATTGGAGCAGGAGGATTGCCAATATCTCCTGAAAAGACTAATTTCTTTTCTTCTTCTCCTTCTTTAATCCAAACTTCAAAAATAGTAGAACCTAAAATATGTCCTGCATCTCTCAATCTGATAGAAATATCTTCTGTTATTCTTCTATCTTCTCCATACTGAACAGGATTGAAAAGCCTCATCAATAAATCAATATCACTTTCTGTAAAAAAGGTAACTAGTTCTCCTTCTTTTTCTGAAACTCTAAGTAAATCTATTATTATTGCTTCTGCTAAATCTTTGGTTGGCATTGTTGAATAAATCTTACCCCTAAATCCTCCTTCATATAATTTGGGGAGTCTTCCGCAATGATCAAGGTGAGCATGAGTCAAAAGAACAAAATTGATTTCTCTTGGATCAAAATCAAAATCTTTGAAATTTCTTTCAAAGTTATGATCATGATTCTGAAATAAGCCGCAGTCAACAAGAAATTTAGTCTTGCCTGTTTCAACTAAAATGCAAGAACCCGTCACTTCTCTTGCTGCTCCGTGAAAAGAAATCTTCATCTTATTATGGCTCAAATAATGATTCTGGTTCTAAAACTACTTTTCTTACCTGATCAAATTGTTTAGCAGTTTTGATTATCTCTGCAGCAAGTAGTCCTGTTCTACATGAACCTCCTGTTGTGAATCCTGGAACCTCTGTAAAGGTTAGAGTTAATGTTCCTTTTTCACTAAGCTCAGCATTTAATAATTTAAAATCTACATTAGGAAATTCTGTTTCAAAACCATCATTTCTTTCTGATTGAGCTAAGTTTCCCTGAATCAACAATTCTATTGTATTTTTAATTATATCTTCACTATCAATAACGCTTCTTTTAATTGGTAAAACAAAATCACTATCACAAGAGACTTCTTTATCATCAGATGCTTTATAATAATACAACTCAACTGTTCTCTTGCTAATCGGCTCATACCAATTGATAACAACGCTAGCCATTCCTGTCTTAATAGTTATATCAGCCTTCTTTTTGGCTGTATCGTAATTAATTGTTTTGTAAATATTATCTCCAACATAGTTAAATCCATTTAATTCCTTAGAAGACAATGCTGATTCAAAGATAATCTTGCCTTCCATTGTTCTAGGCAAGCTAATTATAATTGAACTTGCTCCTGCTTTTATTAAAACATTAGGGTTTTCAACTAAATCACCAATCTTAAGATTAAGACTTGATGCTCCTGTGGAAATATCAATATTTCCTGCCATGACTTCACTCAAATCAAGACTATTGCTTGATGCTCCACTATTAAAAACTAAATCAACTGGAACATTTTTATTAATTCCTAATTTCAATTCATTCTTAGGAGCATTCTTCCATTCGTTCTCTTGATCAATATTAATCTTAATATCTTGTACATTGTCGCTTAATGATGAATTAACAGTTGCTTTAGCAAAATTACTTAAAATATTGCCTTCAACAAGCTTTATTGTGTCTAAGCCATACAAACTAATATCTCCCATTCCTGCGTTTATTTCAATCTTTGCTTTTTTTATTTCTAATTCTTGAGAAACAATAATCGGCATATTCACTTCTCTGTTTTCAACAAATGGTTTAGGGCTAAAGAATGAAATACACATCAAAACAATAACAATCAAAGAAACAACAGAACCAACCATTAAAGAAACATTGTCTTTCTTGGTAAACAAGGAAAGACCAAGAAAGATGATAAAGATTGGCCAAATCATCCAAATATCTACATTAATAGATATTATATTAAGACTATTCAACATTATTATCAATCCAAAAATAACAACAAAGACTCCTAAAAAAGACCTGTCTCCTCCCAAATTAACAACTTCTTGTTTTGTTTTCTTTTGTTCTTTTTTCATTTTAGTCTCTGTTGTTAAAGATTAATCTGATTCCAAGAGCAATAATCAATACAGCCCAAAAGATTCCCCAATTAATCCATCTGAAGAAATCTAAATCAAAGACTTGTTTAAAAAGTATATTCAAACCGATTAAAACGATAATTAATCCAAACACATTCCTACTATTTCTAATCCATGCGCTTTTCTTAACTTCTTTAGCTAATCCCTGTACTTCTTCTGCAACATTAGATTTTTTCCCTTCTTCGCTAGGAATAATCAAAGCCATTGCAAAGTACAAAATAATCCCTACTCCTCCTGTTATTGTGAATAGAACAAAGATTATTCTAATTATAATAGGATCTATTTCAAAGTATTCTCCCAATCCTCCACACACTCCGAAAATAATCCTGTTTGTTTTTGAACGATATAGTTTTTTGATGTTATTATTCATATTATTATTTTTTATTATTAAATTAATTATTTTATTTTTTCCATTCTATGTGACCGTTAATGCCATTGTTTTCAAAAACTTCTAAAATTTCTGTGCAAAACTTAATTAGTTTTTTATCTTTTGTTTTCTTTGAAAGCTCGTACAAACGAATAAATAATTTTTTTCCTGTTTCTGTTTGTTTAAAATTTTTCTTTAAAAAATTATGCGCACTGCAAAGCGTTTGCCCGTTTTCAAGTATGGCCTTTCCCCCTAAATCTTTTGGTTTAATATGATCTGCATGAATCTCTATTCCATCTTTTAATCCTTTGCCACATATAACACATTTATAATCATCTCTCTCAAAGATAGCTTTTTTAATTGCTGGCGTAAAATCTTCAAGGTTCCTTTTTTTAATCATTGAAGGATCATATCTATAAATTCCTTTCTTTACCTTTATTAATTGCCCTTCTTGATGTAATTTTCTAATTCCTCTATCGGGATCTCTAAATGATTTACCAGTTCTTTTTTTAAACTCTTTAACGGCCCAATCCACTACCTCTGGATCTTTTATATCTCTCTTCGGATTACTTTGAAAATATTCCATCAATAATCCTATTTGACTAATTTCTTCTTGTTTGTTCTTTCCCATAATTAAACCGATTTGATATCTTTTAATGTGCTTGCAATTTTATTCGCTATCGCTTCAATCACTGGAATAACAACAGAATTGCCCATTTGTCTATACATTTGAGTTCTAGACACAGGAATTTTAAAGTTTTTAGGAAATCCCATTATCGTCTTGCATTCATTCTCTGTAAAAAGCCTGATGCCTGTTTCTCCGTCCTTAACAAACGTTCCTGTAAGTCTTTGAATTTTGTGATAGCTAGAAACAAGGGTTTTTGTTTGTATTTTAGAATTATTATCAACTATAATCGGCCTTCCATCATTTTTCTTGAAAAGATATTTTTCTTGAAGATGCTTTGATATTGAATAACCATTAGCATCTTTTTCTAAATAATCTCCAATAAAAACCTCTTGCTTATTACCTTTCGGAAACTCGAAATCAAAATCATTTATCAAATCTTTTTTAAATCCTACCATATAAATTCTCTTTCTTTGCTGAGGAACACCGAATTCGGAAGCATTTAAAACTTTATAAAAAACCTTATAACCACTACTATCTAATGATTCTAAAATTACTTTGAATGTATTTCCTTTATCATGATTAATAAGACCAGGAACATTTTCAAGCAAGAAAGCTTTATTTTTCTTGCAATTCATAATCCTTAATATGTCATAAAATAACGTTCCCTGCGTCGCATGCGCAAAGCCTTGTCTTTTTCCTATTGAGCTGAATGGCTGGCACGGAAATCCAGCAACGAGAATATCAAAATCAGGAATTTCTTCTTCTTTAATTTTTGTTATATCTCCATAAGGAATTTCTCCAAAATTAGCTTGATATGTTTTTTGACATGATTCATCCCATTCCGAAGAAAAAACACATTCTCCTCCAGCCCTTTCAAATCCCATCCTAGTTCCACCTATGCCAGCAAAAAGATCAATAAAAGTAAAATCTGCCTTCTTTTTTTCTGGCATACTAAACAAATCTCTAACTATAATTCTGTTTTTATATTTAACGTCTTGCACTTTTCTGTTTATTCTTTTTATAAATTAATTATATCACTATATAAAAAAAGTAAAAAGTATTTTTAGCAAAATCTTAACGTTTTTCTATTTTGTGTAATTATTATATTGCAGTTCTTTCAAGGAACGGCTGTTATACCGAACAATTCGGAATGGAGTCATCATGAGTGGAATCGGAAAAGGAAGAATCAGACAAATGAGAAAAGAAGGAATTCCTGAAGAAAAAATACAGGAAATCGTTGTAAAGGGAGACGACAAAGCGGCCAAACAAGCAATAAGCCTCTTAAGAATGATCAAGAAGAGAGAAAAAGGGCCATTCATGACCCTTGAAAAAGCAGCTGAAGAGCTTGGCATTGAAGTGAGGTAGCATAAAAGCTTTTTAATTTTAGGCTTTTTTTGTTTAAAAAAGCAAAAAGTGCATTCAAGCACTTTTTACCTTCTGTTATTAACTTTTACTATTCTTTGCCCATGAAAAAGGCATAAGCTACGTACAAGGCAGACAATCCTACCAAGTCGTAGATAACTTTAGTGATCATTGTTGCACCAAAAATAGTTGCTACTAGGTCAAAGCTGAAAAATCCAACTAATCCCCAGTTCAATCCTCCAATAATCACTAACACCAAAGCGATCAATTCTATAGTGTTAAGTTTTTGCATATTATATTAAAAACTTATTTACAGCGAACCGACCTTTGAAACACTATCTATTTTACCTTTGTCTGCTTGGAAGGGCAATAAAATTGTCCACAATTTAATAAAATTAAACAATTTGGCAATAATCTTTAATGCATTTAAAAAATGATGAAATTTTACTAGTGGAAGAATTTACTAAATATATTCTTTTTCTAGCTCTAGTCAAAGAAACAAGCATTTGACAAATTTCGCTTCTTGTTGCTTCTTTTTTTAAAGGAAATTTTCCCTCATCGAATCCAATTAGAAAAACCACATCCGCACTTAAACCTTTCGCCTTTAAAATACTACAAACTGTTATATCTAAATTATTGAGTGGTCTCTTAAGATTTTTATGCTCATTCACCAACTGGTCTATAAAAATTTTCTTTCTTTGTTTCTCGTTTTCTTTTATGGTAATTTGATTTTCTAAATTATTAATAGATGATTCTCCTATTCCTTCTCTTTTACTTTTATTGCTGTCTAAAATTTTTCTTAAAACTTTTGCATTCTTTTCGTGACAATCTTTAAATTTTTTAGGAATACTATCAATAAAAGACTTTTGATCATTATAGTTTTCTAAAATTATTCTATTTTTTCTTTCTTTTTTTAAATCTTTTATTAATAAACGCCACCCTAATAATAAATTATTATTTGAGACTTCTGATATGTATTTATATCCATTGATTTTGCTCTCTTTAAAATCAAATACTTTATCATTTACACTTTCATGATTAATATTGGAAAATCCTAAATCTTTTAATCTTTGTGCTACCTCTGCTAATAAATAATGACATAAACGACCCTCTCCAAGAATTAAAACTGTTTTAATTTTTTGATTTTCTAAAATTTTTTCGAGCTCTTTTTTTATTTCAAAATGAATATTTCCTTGGATGGTTTTCAATACTAAAATTTTTCTATTCATATCGTTGTCAGGTGTTTTTTCTGGCAAATAACACACGTACTGCTTTTCAATACGTTCGCCTTTATCTAATTCAAAAAAATTGACTATAGCATGAAATGATTCGATAATAACGTTTGTACATCTAGAACAAAATCTTAAAATCTTACTTTCAAAGTCTTTATTATCTTCTTTAAATTTATCTCTTATAAATTTAGGTAAAGAATCTTTAAGCTCCTTATATAAAGATTGATCATCGTCCCCAACAATTAACATTTTATTTTGGGTTGAAAGAAAATCAATAAATGATGACTCTATCTCATTAAAATCTTGGAACTCATCAACTAAAATTATATCGTATTTTGGTATTTTATTTTTATCCTTTTTGCAGATTTCAACAGCATAATGTATAACATCTTTTTCTCCAATAGTTTTATAATATTTTGTCCTCTCTTGATAATTTATATCTCCTATTTTAAAACTTTTAATCCCTTTTATTTCTAAATCTTCTTTAATAATTTCGTATATTTTTGGATAATATTTCCATCCTTTGGGGCAATGTTTTAATACAAAGTCTCTCGCAAATCCATGCATAGTTTTTGTTTCAGCTAATCCAGCAAGATCATCAGCTAATGAATCTGTAAGCTTTCCAACAAATGTTATTGCTAAAAAATTTGTTTTCCCTGCTTTTTTTTCTTGATCTAAAACTTTTTTAAACAAAGTACTTTTCCCTGTGCCTGGACCAGCAACAACAACTGTGCTTTTTTTTCTAATACTTTTTAAAACATTTTCTGTGTCGCTATTTCTTTCTTTTTCAAAATCCATATTTTTACAAAAAACACCTCAAAATAGAGGTGCTACTTATTATCTATTAATTTATAATTTATTGACTTCATATTATTCTGTCGCTAGAGGAACCTTTCCGCAAACACTCTTGTATTCCTCTATCTTCTTTAATATATCATCTATTTCTGGTTGAACGCAATACATCTCTCTTCCATCAGTTAAGGTAAGGTAGACTTCTCTATCGTGATTTTGAAATGCTTTCCTGACTTCACAATTCTTCAAATAATCAATAGCTGCATCCCATTCAATAATAATAGGACCATTATCATTAATCAAACTCTCTTCAAAAACATCTAAATCTCTCACTAAAACAATGCCATCTTTTTCAATTCCCTTGATAACAACTCTTTCTCCTTGAATTAATTCTGAACAAGATTCAAAACAAACACTCTTCTCATCAAATACAAGTTTTTTATTCACTGCTGAACTTCCTGGAATATCATATACTAGATACCATGATCCTGCTTCTAGTCCTGGATTATCTTTAACCAAGTTCCCTGTTTTCACAAAATTATTATCTTCTAACGAAGCTGTTTTGCTAAAAAACTGATGATAGATAAAAGCACCAAATATTCCTACAACAATTGCACTCAAAAAGAATACAATTACTGAAATACCTTTTTCTTGTGACATTAATTTAATTCTATATCATTACTAATTATTTCAAACACATCTTTAAAAAGAATCTTGCCTTTGAATTTCTTGCCTTCTAAATATAGTGGCATCCATAGATTGTCATCAGGCCACATCTTGTCAAAAGGAATATCATTAATATCAAACCATTCTGGTCTCATTTCTTCTGTTTCAACAGGATCTCCTGAATATTTTAAAACATTAAAGAAATGAACATCTAAGTATTTATTATTATCCAAGAAATCAAACTCAATTGAACCTACTTCTTCTAAAACTTCTGCAACAAGCCCTGATTCTTCAAGCATTTCTCTTTTAGCTCCTTCAATTAATGTTTCTCCTTCCTGTAGTTTTCCTCCGAAACCATTCCACCTTCCTTCTCCAAATCCTCTTTTCTTCATTCCTAAAAGAATCTTGCCTCCCTTTAAAGTCAAACATAAGGTTAATGGTTTTGGTTTAAGTGTGCTAGCAAATTCCTTTGCTTTGATAATATCTTCTTCATTTGGCCTTCCCTTGTTCTTGCCTCCAAACAATTTCAATGGACCCCAATTAGAAAACCCTCGACAACTAAATGAATCAATAAATCTTCCTCCTCTCCTTAAAATTGCTTCTTTTAAATCTTTGTTAAAATCATTGCCAATCATTTCTTGAGTTCCACTGGTAGCAAAAACAAAGAATCTTTTGCCTTCAACATTTTTTAATTTATTTATAACGTCAAGAATCAAAGGATGATACCTAAATCCATATATTCCAGAACCAAGTCCAATCACATCATATTTCTTAACATCAAAATCTTTAAGCTCATTAACCTTAACTAAGTCAGCATTAAGCTCTTCTGCTATCACCTTAGCTATCTTTTCTGTATTAAAATGATGATATGAATAATAGATAATTAATGTCTTCATGCTTAATATTTTAATACAAAATTAGATTAAATGCTAATTCTCTTGCCTTAAGGCATTGATTGGATCCATGTTTGAAGCTTTCTTAGCAGGATAAACTCCAAAAAATATTCCAATAAGCCCAGAAAATAATAATGAAAGAATAACTGATAATGGAGAAACTGCAAAGCTCCAATTAATTCCAAAAGAAACAGCAACAATATATATTAAAAATGAAATCAAAATTCCTCCAATCACTCCAAATAATCCCCCTAAAAATGTTAGAACCCCTGCTTCATAAATAAATTGATATAAAATGTCTTTTCTTTTAGCTCCAACTGCTCTTCTTAATCCTATTTCAAAGGTCCTCTCAATAACTGAAACGTACATAATATTAGTGATACCAACTCCTCCTACTAATAATGACACAGCTGAAATAACTGCGAGCAAAGCTGTGATAGAAGTCAAAACAGTGTTCATCATTCCCTTAGCATCATCCATTGTCATCACTTCAAAATCATTTTTATCTGGATCAGTGATGTCGTGTCTTTCCATCAAAAGAGCTTGTATCTCTTCCTTTACATCATTTATCTTAGTATCATCTCCAACCTTAACTGAAACTCCCATAACATAATCTGTTCCGAGCATTTTCTTTTGCATCACTTTAGTTGGAATGTAAACTACTGAATCCATGTTCAATCCAAATGATGCTCCTCTTTCTTCCATCACCCCAACAACTCTAAATGATTTGCCTCTCACATAAACATTCTTTGAAACAGCATCATCTTCTCCAAATAAATCATCTTTAATCTTGCTTCCCAAAACAATAACTGGGGTAATTGATTCTTCTTCTTCAACAGTATAGAACCTTCCATACTCAATAGGAAGCTTTTCAATCAAAGGAGCTTCTGCACCATAACCAAAAATCATTACACTTTTTGCTTCTCCTTGATACTTGATTGCTTCTTGCCCTGTAACATATGTAAATAAAGCTTCTACGTTATTAAGTTTTCTTAATTCTTCAACATCAGTATTTTTAAATGTAGTGATTGTTACTCCTTGAGCCATATCTGCTCCACTACCCATTCCTCCTTTCCCAGGAATCCTAACCTCTACATTAACCATATCAGAACCATATACTTCAAGTTCGCTTAAAACCATTGCCTGAAGTCCATTGCCAGCAGAAATCATAACAATTAAAGAACCTATTCCAATAGCAACAGCAATAATAGTCAAAATAGTCCTGCTCTTCTGCCTCATTAAACTATCAAATGCTAATTTAATTTGATTAATTATTTTATTCATACCTTAATGCTTCAATTGGATCTAATAAGCTGGCTCTTCTAGCAGGTACAATTCCAAAAATAAGGCCTATACTGATTGAAACTAAACAGCCTAAAAATATTGAAGAAGGAGAAATGATAAAGCTCCATGACAAACCATAAGCTATGACCACTTGAGCAATCAAGAATAACAATAATGAACCTACAATAATTCCAATAACTCCACTAATAAAAGTTATTGTCATTGCTTCAATTAAGAATTGGAAAACAATACTGCTGTTCTTGGCCCCTACTGCTTTTCTTAATCCTATTTCTTTTGTTCTTTCTTGAACTGTTGCAAGCATGATATTCATAATTCCAAACCCTCCCACAATTAATGAAATGGCTGCAATAGCTGCTAAGAAAAACTTCAAAGCATCAGTGATTGATGAAATACTTGTAATTGCCTGCTGAGTAGAACGAACATTGAAATCATCTTCAGAAGGAGTATCAACTTTGTGTCTATCTCTTAAAATAATCTTAATATCTTCCATTGCACTATCAATGTTTTCTATCTTATCAACCTTAGCTCTAATAAAAGATAAGTGATTAATTCCTAAAAGAATGTTCTGGGCTGTTTTGATTGGAACATACATGTCATTATCCTGTGTTTGCATTAAGCCCCCTCCTTTTTTCTTAAATACTCCAATGATTGTAAAATTAGTTTTCTTAATTTTAATCTTTTTCCCTAAAGGATCTTGATCAGGAAATAAATCTTCAGCAATCTTTCCTCCTAAAACAACAACTCTTGCATTACCTATTTCTTCATCTTTAGTAAAAAATCTTCCTTTTTCTATTTCAGCATTTTCTACATCAATATAACTTGCTGTTGTACCATAAAAACTAGCACTTATGTTTTTGTCTTCAACAGTTATGACATCACTACCTTTAACATACATTGACAAAGCTTCAATATGAGAATTATTAGAATTGATTATCGCTTCTCCATCTTCATATTTCAAAGTAGTGATAACAATTCCCATAGCTGATGCAGGGGGACCATTCTCTTCTGCATAACCAGGAAGTACTCCTATCAAATTAGTTCCTACAGATTTTATTTCATTCATAATCAAAGCTTGAACACTCTCTCCTACTGATAAAACAATCATAACAGCAGCAACTCCGATAATTATTCCTAGCATAGTCAAAAGAGAACGCATCTTATTGCGCACAATCATTTGCCAAGAAGTTTGTACTGATTCAAAAAAATCCATAACTTTTTATTTAGCAAGATCATCTTCCGCTCTCTGCCTGCAAGAAACTTTGCAATCTTCAATGATTGATCCATCTTTTATCTTAATCATTCTTTCTGCATGTTCAGCAGTGCTCTTTTCGTGAGTAACTAGAATAATTGTATGTCCTTCATCATTCAATCCCTGCAATATCTTCATCACTTGAGCTCCTGATTTAGAATCAAGATTTCCTGTTGGCTCATCAGCAAAAATAACTTCTGGGTCATTAATTAAAGCCCTTGCAATAGCAACTCTTTGTTTTTCTCCTCCAGATAGTTTATTAGGAGAATAATTCAACCTGTGACTTAATCCAACTTGATCTAAAAGTTTCTTAGCTTTTACAGATCTTTCTTCAACAGGAATATTTGTATATGATAACGGAAGCATAACATTTTCCAAAACAGTAGACCTATTTAAAAGATTAAATGATTGAAAAATGAATCCTACCTTTTTACTCCTCATTTCTGCTAATTGGTCATCGTCTAACTTGCTAACATCATCTCCTTCAAACTCATATACACCGCCAGTTGGCTTGTCCATGAAACTTAAAATATGCATTAAAGTAGACTTGCCTGAACCTGATGGTCCCATAATTGAAACAAATTCTCCTTTGTTAATGTCAAAAGTCACTCCCTTTAAAACAGGAGTGACGACGTCTTCATTAACAAAGTCTTTCTTTAAATTTTTAATAGAAATCAACATCTTATTTTACAGTCTTAATGATAACCTCTTCTCCTTCATTTAATCCTGAAACAATCTCTGTTTTTCCTTCATCAGCTTTAAGACCTGTTTGAATTGTTCTTTCTTCAACACTTCCATCAGCTTTTAAAACCTTAACATATTTCTCGTTATCTGCTCTTGTCATGATAGCTCTCGAAGGAACATACAAAACATCTTCTTTTGTTTCAGTATTTATCACTACATCAGAACTCATTCCTGGCTTAATGAAATCACTACCATCTTCAATAGTAACCTTAACCTTGTAATAAACAACATCTTGTATTTCTGTTGAAGAAGGGTCTATTGTTAAAACTCTTCCCTTAAGTTTATTGTCTTTGCCTAAAGCATCTAAAGTAACTTCTGCGATATCATCTTTTTTAATTTTAACTACATCTGTTTCTGGAATATCAACTTCTATTTCGTAATTAGGAGATAACAATTCAACCATTGCTTCAGAAGAAGAAATTAATTCTCCTGCTTTCTTGTTAACTTTAGTAATGATTCCATTAATTGGAGCATAGATTATTGCTTTGTTTCTATTAGCTTTAGCTTGATCTAGGGCTGCCTCATAATATGCAATATCAATATTTCTTGGTTTAGCAATTAATGATTCGTAATTAGCTTTTTGCAATTCTAAAGCTGCTTTTGCTGAATCAACATTAGCTTGAGCAGTATTAATATTATTTTCATTCTGAATCTTTAAGGTAGCCAAATCATTTTTGATTCCTGACATTGTTGTCTGAGCAGTACTTATATATGCTTTCTGATTATCAAGAGATGCTTTATTTGATGAACTAACAACATCTTTGTAGGTTGTTGTCTCGCAAGCGTCTCTCATTATAGTTAAACTATTCAACATCTTTTGTAAGTTAGAAACAATTTCATTAACAGCTAAATCTGTATCTGCTCTATTGTTACTCAACCAAGCTCTATCAATATATATTTTTGATGAGTCTCTTGATTGTTTAATAACTTCTAAGGATGCTCTAACATCAATGCCTTCTTTATCAATAGATGTAAAATAAGCTTTTTGAACTATTTCTGCTGCACCGTAAGCATTATACATTTTAATATATGCATCATCCATTCCTGTTAAAGCTGCAGAGTATTTAGATGACAAATTCCTTTCTGCTAAAGTTGTAATATCTGCTAATGTTTCCTCAGCTTTATCTAATGTAACCTGAGTTGAATCAACTTGCTTTTTAGAAACATTAATAGCTTCATCAGTTGCCCCAGCAATCTTCTGATCTAAAGATGCTTGAGCTTGATTAACAGCAGCATTAAGTTGGGCTAATGATAGGTTAGCAATCCATTGTCCTCTAACAACTTCTTCCCCTTCTTCAACTTTCACTGCTTCAACAATACCCATACCGTCAAAATGCAAGGATAGTTTATTTGAAGATTCTACTTTTCCTGTAGCATCAACGGTCTGAATCAAACTACCTTTTTCTATTTTAATTGTTTCGTATTTAGTTTTTTGTGGTTGAAGCATTGGAATGACAATAAAAGCTAAAACAGCAAGAACAATAATTGCTATCACCCAGAATCTTTTTGATTTAAAATTGATCTTAATTTTTTTCATATTATTATTTATTATCTTTATATATTTCCATCTGACATTTAGCACAGTCAAACTTTAAAGAAAATCTTTGCCCCTTGCTATTTATCAAGAATAATGGCTCATTCAATTTTACATCTTTATTTTCTTTTAGGCAACGCCCCAAATAATGCCTTAAACAATGTTTGGTTGTCATAACTTTCTTGCCTTTCACTCCTTTGCTAAGCTCAAAAGCTGGCTCTATTTTTTCAACTTTGTGATGCTTATAAAAAGATTCTGCTAATTTATTTGAAACATTCCATTCATATGAAAGATTCTTTTCAATAAACGGCTCGTTATTTTTTTCTAAAGTCATCCTCTCTCTATTATACTTACTATCCCTTTTCTCTTTGATCTCTTCTACTGCCCTTCTTCTTAAATCATTAATCGCTGAGACTGGCATAAAAATTGGCTCTTTCCATTCTACGCTCACCTTCTTAGCATAAAATATTGTTCCCCCTAATTTACTTAAATGATTTTTAATATTTTCTTCGGCTGTTTCTTTTTTCTCTGCTTTCTGATTTTCTTGTTTCAAGTTAATATTAACAACATTGTACTCATTATCTTCAAACATTAAAGAGACTCCGCTATCTGTTTCTTTAAATGAAATATTCAATGGAATTAATCTTTCACAAGGATTATTTTCCAGTTCTTTCAAAAATTTAACATCTACATTCCTGTAAACAGGAACTCCCTCTCTTAACCCTCTTGCGTCGTTTAAAAATATCTTGTCTCCTTCTTTTTCATTAATATTGCTCCCTTGTAAGGCCCCTTGCTTGTCAAAGAAACAAATACCATCTCCATTATTAATCTCTACCTCTCTGTCTAAAACAAAATACTTTCTTGTAGCAATTTTCACTCTTCCTAAAAACTTTCCGATTGATTTAGGAGATGATGATAAAATATTGTCTTGTCTTCCTTTTAAGAAATAATTTGTATATGAACGATTGAATGTCTTTTCTAGGTCTGGCTCAAAATTACAAAAGACATCACCTGATGATGATTTTTCTAATTTCTTTTTCTTGATTATTTTATCTAATTCTTTCCTATAAAAAGAAACTACATTATAAACATAATCTTCATCTTTTAATCTTCCTTCAATTTTAAATGATGTTATCCCTGCATCAACTAATTCTTCTAAGTTCTGAGACAGATTGAAATCCTTTAAGCATAACAAGGGCTTGTTCTTAGCAAGAATCTTTCCCCTGCTATCAACTAAATCATAATTTAAGCGACAAGCCTGAACACATTCTCCTCTATTAGCACTCCTTTGATTAGTTGTCTGACTCATGTAGCATCTGCCACTAAAACTAACACACAATGCTCCATGAACAAACATTTCTAATTCTAAATTAGTATTCTTTTTTATTTCTTTAATTTCTTCCAAAGAAAGTTCTCTTGCTAAAATTACTCTTTTAATTCCAATACTTTCCAAAAACTTTATCCTCTCTAAAGAATAATTATCACACTGAGTACTAGCAATTAATGAAATAGGAGGAAGATCCATTTCCAATATTCCCATATCTTGGAAAATAATTCCATCAACCTTTATCTTGTCTAATTCCCAAATCAAATCCCTAACTTCTTTCAATTCATTGTCATACAAAATAGTATTGATTGTGACATATATCTTAACTCTAAAATCGTGAGCATATTCAACCAACTTCTTAATATCTTCTAAAGAATTCCCTACATTGGCTCTTGCTCCAAACTTAGGAGCGCCAATATATACAGCATCAGCCCCAGCATTAACTGCGGCTATTCCTACTTTTAAGTTCTTAGCAGGAGCCAAAAGCTCCAATTTTGTGTTCATGTTTCTAGCTTAACAGATAAATTTAAACAATCAAACTTTTCCTCTTTATTTGTCTTTGATATTCTATTGCAAATCTATGAGCTTCATCTCTCACCCTAATCAAAAGGTTTTCATCAATATCTTTTCCTTTGTCAAAAAAGAATTCATTCTTTTTTCTTTCTTTTCCTTTAGCAATCCCAACTACAATTGCCTCTAAATTATTTTCTTTCAAAACTTTCTTAATTAAATTAAACTGAGGCTTTCCTCCATCAACTAAAATAATATCTGGCCACTTCCATTCATTGTGTTTAATTCTTCTTTCTAGTACTTCTCTCAAACAATCTACATCGCTCTGTCCTAATACTTCTTTAATCTTAAACTTTTTATATTCACTCTTTATCGGGCCTTTGCTATCAAAAACAACCATGCTTCCAACCTTAGCTTCTGTTCCTAAATTAGAAATATCATATCCTTCAATCCTAACATCTTTTTTTGTATCAAATGATTTATTAACAAAACTTTTATCTAATAAAGAAAAATCTCTAATCTTTTTCAAAGAAAATATTTGATCTCTTAATCTTTTTGCTTCTTCATAGCTTTCTTTTTTAGAAACTTCTTTCATTGTTTTCTCCAAAGAAGATAATAATCTTTTTTTCTTTCCTCTCAAAAACATTATTAAAGGTTTGATTGCTTTGTCTTTGTAATCCTTGCTATTAATTTCATTGGTACATACTCCCAAACAATGACCAAGCTGATAATCAAAACATGGTTTCTTAGCATTAGGATTACATTTAGAAATGTGAAACAAGGAATGCAATATCTTTAACAACTCTGTTGTTCTCAATTGAGCATATGGTCCAAAAACATATGCATATTTCTTTTCTTCTAAGTTTCTTTCTCTAACTGCAAACAACTTAGGAAATTCTTCTTTGGTAATCACTAAGTAGTTCCAGCTCTTATCATCTTTTTCCTTAACATTATACTTAGGCTTAAACTTCTTAATGTAATTAGCTTCTAATATCACTGCTTCTAATACAGAATCTGTTTCTCCCCATTTAATATTCTCAACTTGATTCATCATCATTTCAATCGGCCTAGTTGTTTTTGGCTTTAAATAACTCCTCACCCTATTTCTTAAAGATGTTGCTTTGCCAATATACAAAATCTCCCCTGATTTATTATAAAACAAATAAACTCCTGGATTGTCTGGCATCTTTTTAATTTTGTCTTCTAGCTTAGCCATTTTTCAAAACTCTTCTTAAATATTTACCTGTCCAAGTATTCATCTTAGATAATTCTTCAGGGGTTCCTTCTGCAATTACCCTTCCTCCTTTTTCTCCTCCTTCTGGTCCAAGATCAATAATCCAGTCAACGCATTTGATAAAATCCAAATTGTGTTCAATCACCATGACTGTATTTCCTTTAGAAACTAATTTCTGCAAAAGTATTATTAATTTTTTAATATCATCATAGTGCAATCCTGTTGTTGGCTCGTCTAATAAGTAAATTGTCTTTCCAGTTGCATACTTTGACAATTCTTTACTTAATTTAATTCTTTGAGATTCTCCACCTGACAAAGTAGTAGCTGGTTGTCCCAAAGTTAAATAACCCAAACCTACTTCATTCAATACTTTTAATTTATCATGTATGCTTGGAATATCTTTAAAGAATTCAGAGGCCTCTTCAATTGTCATGTTAAGAACTTCTGATATGTCTTTTTCTTTATAGTGAACTCCTAAAGTTTCTTTATTAAATCTCTTACCCTTGCAAACATCGCAAACAACTTCAACATTGGGCAAGAAGTGCATTTCTATTTCAATACTTCCTTTCCCTTCACAATTCTCACATCTTCCTCCTGGCCTATTAAAGCTAAATCTTCCTGATTTAAATCCTTTCATTCTTGCTTCTGGAGTCATAGCAAATAAATCTCTTATTTCATCAAAAACTTTAGTATATGTTGCTGGATTAGAACGAGAAGATCTTCCAATCAAAGATTGATCAATTCTAATAACCTTATTTAAATATTCATGCCCCTTAGCATCTTTTAATTTAATATTTCTATTAACTCTATTGAACTTTCCTGTAAGGTGTTTGTAAACTATATTATTCATTAAAGTTGACTTGCCTGAACCAGAAACACCAGTTAAACAAACTAATCTTCCCAAAGGAATATTAACATCAATATCTTTTAAATTATTTTCTCCTGCTCCTTTAAGTTTAAGCATTGGCATATTGCTTGAAACCCCTCTTCTTGATTCAGGAATCTCTATCTTTTCTTCTCCTCTCAAATATTTTCCAGTCAAAGATTTAGCTGCACTCCCATATTGCTTAACCAAAGTTGTTCCCTTTTCTTTGGTTAATAAAGAATTCAATGGGCCAGAATAAATTATTTCTCCTCCATGTTTTCCAGCTGCAGGACCAAAATCAACAAGCCAATCACTGGCAAGAATAGTATCTTCATCATGCTCAACAACAATAATACTATTTCCAATGTCGCATAGATTCCTTAATGTCTTAACTAACATCTCATTATCTCTCTGATGCAAACCGATTGTTGGCTCGTCTAATACATACAGAGCTCCAACTAATTTAGTTCCAACTTGAGAAGCTAGCCTGATTCTTTGAGATTCTCCTCCTGATAAAGTTCCTGACATTCTATTTAAGCTAATATAGTGCAAGCCAACATCCATCATAAATTGCAATCTATTTTTTATCTCCTTTAAAATAACTTCTGCAATTTCTAATTCTTTCTCAGTTAATTCCTTGTCTATCACACTAAAAAATTCCAAAGCTTGTTCAACTGTTAAATTAGTTGTATCCCAAATATTCTTTTCAGCAATCTTCACGCTCAAAGCATTATCATTCAATCTCTTTCCATTACAAACAGGGCAAGGATTAACACCAAATAATCCATCTGTTCCCAAGCCATGACACTCAGGACATGATCCGTATGGACTGTTGAAGCTGAATAATCTTGGTTCAATCTCAGGAAAACTAAATCCGCACTTAGGACAAGAATACTCTGTACTAAAAACTCTCTCTTCTTTTGTTGGGAAAATAACTGTGCACAAACCATCAGACATATCTATTGCTGTCTCAATCGCTTCATTTAATCTAAAATCTAATTCATCATCAATTTTATTAAAATACATTTTGTCTATTACGACCTCAATTGTATGCTGTTTTCCTTTTTCTAAAGGAATCTTTTCTTTCAAGCTTTTAAATTTTCCATCAATTCTAACTTCAGCAAAACCAGATTCATATATATCTTGTAATAATTGAAAGTACTCTCCTTTTCTTCCTCTAATCACTGGAGACAAAATATATAAGTTCCCTTCCTTTTTGTCTTTCTTTAAAATCTCTTCTGTTTTCTTAAATATTTCATCAGGAGACATTCTATCAATTTTAATTCTACAATGAGGACAATATGGCTTGCCTATTCTTGCAAACAAAACTCTCAAATAATCATATATCTCTGTAATGGTTGCCACAGTTGATCTTGGATTAGCACTATGAGCTTTTTGACTGATTGATATTGCTGGAGATAATCCCTCTATTTCATCAACATCAGGCTTTTGCATTCCTCCTAAGAATTGTCTAGCATATGATGATAATGATTCAATATATCTTCTCTGTCCTTCAGCAAAAATTGTATCAAAAGCAAGGCTAGATTTTCCTGATCCAGACAAACCTGTAAACACTACCATTTTATTGCGAGGAAGTTCTAGTGATACATTTTTTAAATTATGCTCTCTTGCTCCCTTAATAATAATTTTGTCTTGCATATTATTTCTTTTTAGCCTCTTTCTCTAATATTGATATCTCGTCTCTTAGTATTGCTGCGAGTTCAAATTCTAATTTCTCTGCAGCATCTTTCATTTGTTGTTTCTTATCTTTTATTATTTCTTTGATTGGTCTAGCGTCACCCATAATATCCATTTCTAAAATTTTCTCACTATATTTTCTTGCTTTTAATTTCTTGGTATCTAATCCAAACTCTTCTAAAATATTCTTAATATTCTTTTCTATGGTTTTAGGAGTTATTCCATTTTCTCTATTATATTCAATTTGAATATTTCTTCTTCTTTCAGTTTCCTTAACTGCATTATCAATTGACTTGGTAATATTGTCGGCATACAAAACAACACGACCATTAACATTTCTAGCAGCTCTTCCAATCGTTTGAATCAAACTTGTTTCGTTCCTCAAGAATCCTTCCTTATCAGCATCAAGTATTGCTACTAATGACACCTCTGGAATATCTAATCCTTCTCTTAAAAGGTTAACTCCCACAATTACATCAATCAATCCTTTTCTTAATTCTGTAATCGTTTCTATTCTTTCAAGTGTTTTAATATCACTATGCAAATATTTAACTTTAATGCCTTTTTTCTCTAAATAGTCACTCAAATCTTCTGCCATTCTTTTAGTTAAGGTTGTAACCAAAGTTCTTTCTTTTTTAGAAATTTGCTCTTCTATTCTTTTAACTAAATCGTCTACTTGGGAATACCCTTCTTTTGCTGTTATTGGTCTTAAAATCACTTCTGGGTCAACTAATCCTGTTGGCCTAACTATTTGTTCAACTACTTGTTCGCTAGCCATTAATTCCCCTTGTCCTGGGGTAGCTGAAACATATATTGTATTCTTAGACAATGCTTCAAATTCAGAGTGTTGCAACGGCCTATTATCATATGCACTGGGAAGCCTAAAACCATAATCAATTAAAGATCTTTTTCTTGACTTGTCTCCGTTATACATTCCATAGACTTGAGGAATTGTAACATGAGACTCGTCAATCACAACCAAGAAATCATCGCAAGCTGTTTTAAAATAATCCATTAAAGTGAAAGGAGGCTCTCCTTCTTTTCTTTGATCAAAATGCCTTGAATAGTTTTCTATTCCTTGGCAATATCCAATATTCTCAATCATTTCCAAGTCATAATTAGTTCTTCTTTTGAGTCTCTCGTGCTCCAAAACCTTTCCTTCTTTTTCAAAGTATTGCAATCTTTCTTCTAATTCTTTTCTGATTTCTTTAATCGCACTATTTCTTGTTTCTTCATTTAAGATGTAGTGCTTAGCTGGAAATAAATATACTTCTTCAACTTCTCCCAAAATATTCTTCCTAATGAAATCTAGTTTTTCAATTGATTCAATCTTATCTGAAATATTAAAACGATATATTATTTTCTCATTAACTGGCATCACTTCAAAAATCTGACCTCTCAATCTAAATGTTCCCAATTTCAAATCATCAGTTGTTCTTTCAAATTGCATTCCAATTAATCTTCTTGAAAGTTCTTGTCTGTTAATCTTATCTCCTTTTTTTAATGTGAATAAAACTTTCTTATACTCATCAGGAGAACCTAAACCATAAATACAAGAAACTGATGCAACAATAATTACATCTTTTCTAGTTAACAATGCCTGAGTGCAAGCATGTCTTAATCTATCAATCTCTTCATTAATCTGAGCTTCTTTTTCAATATATGTATCAGTATTAGCTAAATATGTTTCTGGCTGATAATAATCATAATAACTAACAAAATATTCAACTTTATTATCAGGAAAGAATTCTCTGAACTCATTACACAATTGAGCAGCTAAGGTCTTGTTATGCGAAATCACCAGTGTTGGTTTACCCACCTTCTCTATAACGTTTGCTATAGTAAAAGTCTTTCCAGAACCAGTAACACCTAAAAGGGTTTGTTTTTTCATTCCTCTTTTAAGTCCAGAAACAAGCTTTTTAATTGCTTGAGGCTGATCTCCAGCAGGCTTTAATTTTGTTTTTAATTCAAAAAGCATATAATTTATACTGATTGAAACTAAATTATATCATTTTTATACTCTAAATACAATATACCCTCTTCACAAAATAGAAGCATTAAGATAACATATAAATATGTTAAATATAAACAAAACAAAGCAATTATTTCTATCTTTTACCACGCTAGTTGGATTGTTTTTTGCTCAAGCAGCTTTAGCAATCTGCCCTGTTTGCACTGTTGCAACAACAGCAGGAGTCGGTCTTGCAAGATGGTTAAAAATAGATGATTCAATAACTGGAATCTGGATTGGGGCTCTAACTATTTCTATGGTTGCCTGGACAATAGATTGGTTAAAGAAAAAAGAAATAGATTTCACTGGAATGGGAACTATTATTTTTGCAATATTTTATTTCTTAGTAGTTTGGCCATTAAGATCATTTGAGATCATTGGAAATCAATACAATATCCTATGGGGATTTGATAAACTAATATTGGGAATAACTGTTGGTACAATATTCTTCTATTTATCAGAAGAACTGCACAAAAGACTAATGAAAAAGAATGACAATAAGCCATACTTCCCATACCAAAGAGTAATTCTCCCAGTAGGAATATTACTCATCTTAACTATAGTATTTTACTTCTTCACAAAATAAACAAAACGGAGACTATTCATCTCCGTGTGTTATTTCTGTGCCATCTATTTTTTTATACAATATCTTTTTAAGTCCAGTCCACCAATCAGTAAATCTTGTTTTTTTCATTTCTTCAAATACTTCTTTAGCTGATTGAGTTTCTAATCCTTTCCCAACATTATTAATCCAATCATATGCTAATTCGTCTCCCAAGTCATAGAACTCTTTTGCTGTAAATGCTGTTTCCAAATGATCAGCATCTTTTGCTATTATACCTTCTTTGGTATTTCTTTCTTCTGTTTCGTTAAAATACTTTTTAATCTCTTCTCTCATCTTTTCTGGAACTCTTTCTGCTTGCTCGTAAAAAGCTTTTTTCTCGGCTTCTTTGCTATCAATGTACCTTGAAGCAACTCTATGCAAATCTCCTATTCTTGTTTCTCCGTTATCATGAAACACTAAAATAGAAGCTACTCTTTCTGGGCTTAAATTAGTTCCATTCTTTTCGTTTTCTAAAATAGTTAGAATATAGCCAATCTGTGCGGCTCTTAAGGCATGCTCAGCAACAGAGTCAGGATTTGAGCCTATAAGTTTGAATCCGTTATGCATTTCTTTTTTTAATACCCCTATTTCAAAAATATAATTAACAATGTTTTTCATAATTTTTAATTTTAATAGATCCTTTTCTTATTATTTTTATTTTACCATTAATAAGGGAAATAATCGTTGATGGTTCTGATTTTAAAGTACCACTATCAATATAAAAATCAACCTCTTTTTTAAAATACTTCTGAGCTTCTTTAATGTCTCTTGCTGGTTTCTTTCCCTCTAAATTAGCGCTAGGAACAATTAGCGGACCAGTTGCTTTCAATAAAGAAATTAAATCTTTGTCTTTGGGCATCCTGAAAGCTAATGCTTTAGTTCCTCTATGCAAATATTCGAATTTTTTATATGAACAATTTAAAACAATACTTATCTTGTCTGGCCATAAAGATTGAAGAATCTTCTTTTCTTTATCAATCTCAATGTTAAATAGTTTTAAATCATTTAATGACCCAATAAGTATAATTACTGGCTTTAATGGATTTCTTTTTCTTATCTTATAAACCCTCTCCACGCTCTTCTTATTTAAAGCAGAACAAACTATTCCATATATAGTATCAGTAGGAATAACTCCAACAGCACCTTGCTTTATCAAGGTTTCAATATCTTTTATTAAGGATTTACTAAATTTAATCATAGATAAGAAAATGGTATCAGATTAATTAAAATAAAAAAAGAGGAGTCAGAAATATGACATTGCTTTGATGTGTCAATTTTTCTAAACCCCCTCAAATTATCAACAAGATAATCAGAATCAAAAATAATTCCCATTTCAAAGCGGCTTAACTGAGTTTGTTTTTGATCATAACTCAAAGCCTCTGTTTCTTGTTTTCTGCTTTGCTGGAATCTTAAAGAAATTCCTTCTTCGTCTTTGATAACAAAAAGGGAACATCTTTTTTCTTTTAAAGCAATTGATAATTTACTAAGCCTTTCAAGCTCTCGCTCACAGGCTATTTTTATTTTAAAAGTTCTATAAAATTCTTTCTTAACCTTAATGGCAATCGTTTTGCCATTTCTTTTTATACTAACCTCGATTTTTTTCTTTTTAACCGCGGCTTTGTATAAAAACTCGCAAACTTCGAAATCGTCCCTATCGTTACAAAGTAGCGTAGGAACAGATTCTGGCACAAAGTACAAGCCAATCGCTCGCACGAAGCCATCCCCTTCTTCCTTTACCACTCCAACGATCATAGGACACCACGCAAGATTAATAATATATTACATTTATCTTAAAAGTCAAATTAAATAAAAAAGACTTTGCTATATTATTTAGCAAAGACCTGATTTTTTTGCTTTAGCCTTAAGAGCATTGTCAACATTTATCGTTATTACTCCAGGAGCCCTTCCTGGTTCCCTTATGTATTTTGACCATTCCCAATCAGTAAGAATACTCAGTCTTAGAACTTTTAATCTAAGCATTTCTCTTGAGTATTCATTAAAAATAATCATTGAAAGATTAAAAACAAACGTTATGCTAGTTGCTTCAAGGATAGTTTGATCTTTTAACGACAAAATGAATTTTTTGTCGAATTCAGAAAACTGTACCCTGTAATTGGTTCCGTCAACTCCAGTAACAGCGAAATCAAGGAACCTAGGATCCGTAGGACTAATCCTTTCGTCTCTCATCATTTTTCACTTTTCAATTCTCCTAAATATAATATAAATTGAATAAAATAAAAAATCAAGAACAATTCTTGATTCTTTGATTATTAAGCTTTTTACTTAAAAGAGTCTTCCAAAATATCTCCTATCTTTTCCCCTCTCTTTTTTACTATCTTTCTGGTTTTCTTAAACAAGTATATTGTTTTAGGATTTATTATATATGGAAGGAAATGCATTAAGCAATGTAATAAAAATACATCTATTGCAATAAAAATAATTATTGGCAATGTTTTGTAAATTCCAGCAACAAATATTCCTACAAAAAAGAATAAATGGAATAAAGACAATATTAAAAATGATAATAAGTCAAAATGGTATAAATAAGTACGAGATTGTTTTGATATTGTTCTAATAACAATATCTAACATTAATGTTAAAATCATTACCAATATTATCACTTTCCACATCTGCACCTGAGGATTATACAACAACATTATATCAGGAACATAATTAAACTTAAGTAAAGCCGTCCAATTATTTATTTGATATGGTAAAATCACGACCAAGCTGAATATTGTTAATTCTAAAAGAAGCAACCCGTAACAAATAATAGGATTTAATAATATCAATATTTTTGTGCCAATCCTTTCCCAATTCAAAGTTCTTATGATCCTCATCGTAAAAGAAAACGTGAAAACAACAAATACCCAGCCAATCAGATTTTCAAAAGGAACTCCATACCATTCTTGATCTAATGGAATTGACCAGTTCCAAAATCCTAATCTTATAGCTACTATGTCCATTGATAAATCAAGGATTAAAGCCGTCAAAGCATCCATAATCGGGCGAATCTTCCATGGAATATTATACTGATCGCTTAAAAGCATTGCTGAATAAACAATAACAGCCCATCCAAAACCTATCACCATGGGAACATTAAATATTTGGAAAAAGAAGTTAGGGCTATATGAATAAGTATGAGCAAGATAAGTATTGCCAATCTCAAGTATCATTCCAAAAACTAAACAACTAAATAGCTCTATGATACGGACCTTATTCTTGTGCATCATCTCTCTTGTTAGTATTGCTGCAAAAGCAAAGAATCCTAATAATTCAAAAATAAAGAAAAGATAATTGCCTAAAATAAAATTATACATTAACATATTTATTTCTAAGAAATTAATGGTATCTCTATTGTAACCTGTGTTCCAACTCCCTCCATTGAGTCAACAGATACGACTCCTTTCATTAATTCAATAATTTGTTTTGTAATCCATAAGCCAAGACCAGTTCCAGTGATAGATTCTGTTTTTTGGCTTTTAACTCTATAGAATTTCTGAAATAACTTCTCTCTATCTTTAGCTGACATCCCAATTCCAGTATCTTTAACGACAATAACTAAATTCTTTTCTTTATTATTTTTTACTTTAATATCAACACTTCCAGAAGGAGTATATTTAATTGAATTGCCGATAATATTAATTAAAACTTGTTTAAATCTATCTTTATCAATACTAACCATTGATTTAGAATTAGGTTCCAACACAGCTGATAATGCCAAACCTTTTTGATCTGCTTGAATTTTCATTTCTTTTACTGTTTCTTCAATTAAAGGCCACGCATCCATTTCTTTAAGCTCTACTTTTAACCTTCCTTGTTCAATACGAGAAACATTTAACATGTCTTCAATCAAAGAAGCTAAACGATCTGATGAAGTATTAACTATGCCTAAATTCTCTTTTGCTTCAGAACTTAATCCAGAATTATTATCTTCTAAAACCATTTCTACGTATCCTTTAATAACAGTTATAGGAGTCCTTAATTCATGGGAAGCCATTGAAATAAATTCGTCTTTCATTTGATCAACTTCTTTGATCTTGTTATACAAAATTGAATATTCAAATAATCTAGCATTGGCAAACAAAAGTAAAACAATCAAAATAACCGTAGCAACTAATATCCAAAAAGATTTTACCAAAGCCACAGATAAGCTTGTATCAACAACATCAGCTGATAAATACATTGAAAGCAACGCCTTTTTCTGCCCATCTAAATCTTTTAAAGGATAAATCACTAGCCAGTAATTATTAAATTTACCTTGCTCTGTTGTAGGAATGGATACTTTTTGCGCACTTGGCCAATTCTTATTCCATGCTACAAGATAAATCATCGCATTATCTGTTCTTCCTATTTGTTCCTTGTTTGTACTTGAAACTAATCTGAATGTATCATTTTCATAGTAAAAAACATCAAGACTTTTAACATCATCATTATAAAAAGACCACGTATCAATAAAACTCTGCATCTGTTCTGGAGAATCAAGACTTTTAGAAAGACCAGCGTTAATGCCATCACTTATTCCAGTTGCCTTATTTTGCAAAGCATAATTCACAGTCCCCTTAAGAGATTCTGAAAACATTAATGCGTTTGCAATAACCAAACCAGGAATAACAATCATCAAAGAAAGCGAATAAAAAATTTGCCTGTTATCTAATAAAAATTTTTTAATTGAACTTGTCTTTTCCATGATCTATTAAGCTGTTTTCCCTCTAATAATTAATAATCCGACTATTAGAATCAATATTAATCCTAATCCTCCGAACATATAAGAAATCATCATATCTGTCTGCTTATTTTTGACAGATGTAGCATCTTCTAAATTCATGTATTCTTCCATACTCACAGCTTGAGCTTCTTGTACAAAGAATAAAGTAGGAATGCTTTGAGCAACTATTCTTCCTTCGTCATCATTGATAGCAACATAAACTTCGTGCTTTCCATCAACTAAAGTTTTGTCTAAATCATAAACCCAATTACCGTTTTCATCCGTCCTTACAGTAACAACAATTGGCATGGCACTGTAAATATACAAGGTAACAACAGTATTCGGCTGAGCTTTTCCTTGAAGCCTCATTGAAGACTTTATAGCTTCCCCTTCTATTGGCTTTGCTGTTTCAACTGTTGCAACACTCAATAGTGTACTTTTTGCAATTTCATTAAATTTAGGCTGCTCTAAGGGCTTATTTTCAACCAAAGCCTTATCTACTCCAGATAACACAACTTCTACTTTTTTAACTTCTACAGATAAAGGATCTTTATTGTTATTAATTTCTATCTTGTCATCAACCCCATCATCATCTGTATCTTTTTTAAGCGGATTTGTTCCCAAACGTTTTTCTAGGTCGTTTGATAATCCATCTCCATCATCATCAAATGAAATGGCTACTGGAGAAGCAATCTGCTGTTGAGATGATTTAACTTCAACCATTGGAATCAAAGTAGCTGTAATTAATGTTGGCTGTGATTGTTGTCCTTCTTGGCTAATTTGATTTTTTGCCAAAGGAATGTTTTCTATTTTAACCTCAACTTTTTCCTGTTTATTGTCTTTTACAGTATCAACGGTAATTGTTTTTCTCTCTGTGTTAATTTCAACTGTTTGTCCTGATGCATCAGACATGGCCTGTTTAACATCTTCAGTAACATATTCTTTTAAGTCAGATAAGATAACATCGTCTATCAATTTATTACATTGATCATCTTTTAATCCACTACATCTTAATGGCTTTCCATATGTCTTCAAAAGATATTGATGACATCCATCTTTGGTATTAATATTTTTTGAAAGACATTCTGAAACTATTTTTGATTGCTGTAAGTATAACTCACATTTACTCGCAGTATTCCATCCAGCCTTTATACACTCTTCTGGTAATTCTTTTTTAACCTCTTCTGCTGTTTTTGTTTCTAAACTTCTTACGGTTTCTATTTGGCTAAAAATAGTTTTTACTGCTTGTTCTGTAGTCTGACCTGTTTTTTCTGTTTCTAAGTTTGTTGTTTTTGATTCTGTTGTTTCTGGTTTTGAAATTTTAATATCTGTACTTTTTATCGCTTCTGTATTTGAAGTTGAAATACAAGCCCTCTCTACTTGTGGAGGATTATCAGCAACATAACAATCAAACGTTCTTTTACATTCTCTTGATTGTTTTCCATTAATACAGCTTTTCCACTCTCCACAATCCCACTCATCTCTTTCACAGGTTTGAATTGTTCCACAAGAACGAGTCCTTGTTTCTTCTTTTCCATTAATACATTCTGTAATTTTCTGCTGTCCATTAACACACTCACTCCATGAAGACTGAATAGTCTTGCAAACAGTTTCTGTTGCAATAGAAGTATTGTATTTTACACAGCTTCCAGTATTGTAGTAATCATTGGCTCCAGCTGGACAAGCACAGGTACATGTAGAATAATTCCATGTTCCTGTTGGATTACTATTAATACAATTATATTTTTTCTGTTCTAAAACAGAAGTCATTGTACATTGAGAATCTGTTGCAGGGCTAGTAGTAATAGTACTGCTTGTATTTATTGTAGATGTAGTTGGCGTTGTTGAGGTTGTAGAAGTTGTAGACGTGCTTGAAGATGAAACTGAAGTGCTGGTAGTTGGCGTTGTTGAAGTTGTAGTAGATGTTGTACTTGGATTCACAGTAGATGTTGTTCCCGTGGTAGTAGTTCCTGTTTGTGTAGAATAATAAACACAACTGCCTGTTCCATAATAATCAATAGACCCAGCTGGACAAGTACAGGTACATGTAGAATAATTCCATGTTCCTGTTGGATTACTATTAATACAATTATATTTTTCCTGCTCTAGAACAGAAGTCATTGTACATTGAGAATCTGTTGCAGGGCTAGTAGTAATAGTACTGCTTGTATTTGTTGTAGATATAGTTGGTGTAGTTGAAGATGAAACTGAAGTGCTGGTAGTTGGCGTTGTTGAAGTTGTTGTTGTAGTAGTTAAGCGAACACAACTACCTGTTTCATAATAATCATAAAAACCTGACGGACATTTACAAGTGCAAAGACTACTATTATAAACTCCTCCGCTCCATTCACAATTATCACGTTTTTGATCATTCAATAACGTTCTAGTTGAGCATTGTGATGTCTCAGCATTAACACTAAGAACAACCTGGCTATTTTGTCCGTATAAGGCCAAGGCTGCTATGAAAACTAAAGAAAATATCACAGCCGAAACAATTTTATTAAACATGTTTTTATTGTTTATGTTTTTATTAATTAAAAAACCTCAAAAAAGAGGTGTTATTAAAAACTTTGAATATTTATCTATTTTATTAGCGCCCAAACAAATAGTTTGCATATTATAAATATATAAATCTAGCTAACAAAAATACATTAGCCTTACTATGTATTTATTTTACCAAATATCATTTTTTATTACAAATATTTTCAAGCATATTTAAGCTACTTTCTGTTATTTTTTGATCTTTTTCAGTGTTCACATAATACATGAGATCATTTTGATCATTAGAATGATCTAATCCTATGGCATGGCCAAGCTCGTGAGCTAGAACCAAAACTAATTTATTATAATCATCAAACTGATATATATTAATCTCTTTCATCGTAGAATCAGTTGTATAGTTGCCCTGTTCAAATTCTCCATCAAAAGAACCACTGATTGTATTGTATTTGCCAACATTTAAATTAAGCTCCACTGCTAAGGTGTTTAAACCATTAACTAGTTGATTTATTTGGGGAACAATATCATTAATTTCTTTTTCTTTTTCTTTAATTTCCTCTACCATACTATTCAACGCCTCTTGCTCTTTTAACAACGTTTCTCTTTTCCCTTCAATCCTTGGATTTTTATTCCAAACGATAACATCCTGTTCATATTTATTTCTCCTAGATTCGTAAGAAGAAACTAAATTATTATATGCTAATATCTTTTGATTATAGCTATTCAAAAGATTTTGATATTCACTTTTAAGATTATCATACGTTTCGTTAGCCTGATCAATGTCTTCATTAATATCAGTGAGCTTGCTTGTTGAATCTTGCCTATAATCATAAATAAGATTTATCTGCAGTTTTCCTTTTTCAGAATAATTAAATAAATCTCTACCTGATGGTCTTTCCCAAAGATCTTCTGCGTCCTTAATTGCTTTTAAAAATGTTTCTTCTGATATTCCAAATTTATTATTAAAAATTCCAATAGAATATTCTATTGGCTTTTCGCAAGGATGATAAAAAAACTTATTTTGAAGATTATCTAAGGCAAGCCTGAAATCACTACTATAAAAATATAAAAGACTAAAAAAGACTAAAACTGAAATAATAATATTTACTATCTTAAAGCTCATGCTTTATTTTTTCTCAACGCAATTTTTTAAAACTTGCTCTCCGTCTCTTTCTATAAATGCTGTGTCTCCTTTATTCCAAAAAACAAATGATTCATCTTGATTAGCATATCTTGCTCCTGATCCAGAAATTGTCCTAAGAAGAGTGAGGGTTTCTCCGTTGCCCATAATTATTCTAGCTCCATCCTTAAAAAACGTCACAGATATAAGTTGTCCGTCTTCGCAAGAAAATTTAGCTAAAATTATTCCTGGAATTGGTTCCGCTGTTATAGATTTTATTTTTACTTCTTTGTACATTCCTCCAAGATAAAATCCTAATGTAAATGTTCCAAAAAATAGAACAACTGCTAATAATTGAGAATACCACGTAATTTTTTTGAAATCTATTTTATTTTTTTTCATATTATATATATTATAAAAATATTATTTATAAATGTAAAGGATAAATTATATTTTAAAATTATCATAAACAAAAAAAGAGCCTAAGCTCTTTTTATACAAACGTTATCGCTTTTCCTTTTTTCTTTCCTCTCCCTGTTCTACCAATCCTATGAACATAATCTTCGTATGTTGCTGGAATATCATAATTAATAACATGAGTTACATTATTAATATCCAAACCTCTAGCTGCAACATCAGTTGCTACTAATATCTTTCCTTGAGACTTAAAAAAATCTATAGCTTTTTTTCTTTTAGCCTGAGTTTTGTCTCCATGAATTGATTCTGCTTTAAATCCTCTTTTGAATAATTCTTTAGAAAGCTTTTCTACTCCACGTTTTGTTCTGCCAAAAATAAGGACTTTACGGAATTCATCTTTAGACAGCATTTCACATAAAATATCTGTTTTATTTCCTCCGCCCACCTTAACAATGTCTTGCTCTACATTAGCTGAAGACTCTCTTGTTTTTACAGAAATCTTTTCTGGGTCTTTAAGAAAAGTACGAGCCAATTTATCAACTTCATCAGGAAGCGTTGCAGAAAATAATAGTGCTTGTTTATTTTGAGGCATTTTTCCTAATAAAAATCTCATATCTTCAATAAATCCCATATCAAGCATTCTATCTGCTTCATCCAAAACAACTGTTTTGAATTGAGACATATTAATAGATCCTCTTTCTACCATGTCTTTAATTCTTCCTGGTGTCCCAATAATGAACTCGTACTTTCTTTTCAAATTACGAAGTTGATCTCTTACATTGGTTCCTCCTATACAAATAACTGAAAACATATTTAATCGAACTGAAAAATCTCTAAATTCTTTTTCTATTTGCATTGCCAGTTCTCTTGTTGGAACAATTATAATTGTTTTGCTTTTTTCCAAAATAGCCTTGTTGATTGTAGGTATTAAAAAAGCTGCTGTTTTACCTGTTCCAGTATTAGCTATTCCAACAACATCTTTTCCTTTTAATATCAAAGGAATGGCTTTGTCTTGAATCGGAGTCGGCTCACGATATCCTTTTGAGATAATATTATGCTTTAATCTAGAATCAATTTCAAAATCCTGAAAATTATATTTTGGCACATACACAATTTCTTCCTCTTCAACTACACCCTTTTGAACGAATTTTGAAATGTCTATTTTGCCATGAGAAAAACCGCTTTTCTTTTTAGGAAAGCCTCCTCTTTTAAATCTTGAGCGCGGTTTAAATTTATTACTTCTTGAAAATCTTCTTGTTTGCATGTTTTAATTAAAAAGACGGAAAATCTCTCAATACAGAGACTCCGCCTCAAATATCTCAATATTACCTACAAACTATATTATATTTATTCAATTATGTCAACCCCTTATTCTGTTGTTTGTCCATCAAAATCTGCTTCGTTTGCTTCAGCTTCTTCTTTTGTGGCACGAATAATTCCATCCTTGTGATGTGCAGGAGAATAAATCGTATATAATTTTAAACTCTCTGTATTTGAAACATTAATAACATTGTGTTCAGCATGAGCAGGAACGATCACAGCATCTCCATCTTTAACATCATATTCATTGCCATCAATTATCACTTTTCCTTGTCCAGCCTCAAAACGGAAAAATTGATCATTGTCTTCGTGGACTTCCATACCAATTTCTTCGCTTGGCTTCAAACTCATTAAAACTAACTGACTGTGAGCACCTGAATACAAAACTTTACGAAAATTATCGTTTTCTAAAGTCATTTTTTCAATATTATCTTTAAATCCTTTCATATTTTTATTATTTATTATTATATTAAATATATTATACCAAATAATGCTACAATTTGACAATTATTATTTTTTATTTCAATATTTAAAAACCCTTATGGATTTCTGGTGATTACAATGAAACAGGACCTTGAAAAACCAATATTTGTAATAGATACAAAACCAAGAGTGAGAAATTATCCTGAAAGACACATCAACATTCCTCATTTCAGAGAAAGACCACCTTCTAGCGATCCTTCGTATTACGATTGGCATTATCTCTTTTGTGATTTCTGTGTCCATCAATCAAAGCTAGAACAAGCTAAAATTCTTGAAAAAGAAATATGGGAAGCATTTAAAAATAATGATCTTAAAAAAACAGAAAAAATCTTTGAAGAATTACTTCTTCTTAGATCTGTTCCATTTGAAAAAAGATCCATTGAAGAAAAATGGAGCCATATGATGGAACAGCTTCCTGGAGATATTGGTGGCCCAAATAAAAAAGAAATTGCTAAAATACTGTCAAAACAGTGTTATGGTAATGTTCTTGAGGCAATGTGTGGATTTAATTCGTATTTACTTCCTTCAAGGAAAAGAATTGTATTTGCTCTAGACTTCTGCAAAGAAGCTCTTGAGAGATATAAGTATCCCGATAGAACAAGAATACTTTTAAATCTTAATCACATTAATCGCAACAATAAAATTAAATTCTTTGAAGACGGACAATTTGATGCAATCACTGTATGTTTTGGAATTCAGTACATTGAACATCCTGTTTATCTTTTCAGAGAATTTCACAGATTACTTTCAAAGAATGGATCTCTCTATTTAGTTGAAAATCCAAGACAACATTACGAAGATATGTATTGTCGATGGTTTAAACCAAAACAACACATCTCTTGGCTAGGACAAGCTTTCGATAATGTTGAATGCCGAGAACTTCCCATAGCAGAAGAATGGGAATTAAAACACGGAGGCCATTATTATCTATTCAAAGCAACAAAGAGCTAATTTAAAAGCTCTTCTTTTTATTAATAAAAAGAGGCCCTATCGGCCTCTCGTTTATTTCTTTTTCTTAGAAACAACTTTCTTTTTTGTTGTCTTCTTAGTTTCTTTAGCTACTTCTTTTATTTCTTCTTTAGAAGCTAGCATTTTTATTACTATATCTATTTTAGCGTTTAATTTATCAAACTGTTCCTTGTATTCATTTCTAGGAGCATCATTTCTATTACTAAAACTATTCTCTCTTCTTTCTGGAAATCTATCTCTTCTTTGACCGTCTCTTTCTGGCCTTCTTCCTCCATGATTCTCAAAACATTCACTACAATAAATAGGCTTATCATTAGTAGGCTTAAATGGAACTTCGCATCTTTTGCCACAATCGCTACATATTGCTTCATGCATTTGTGGTCTTCCTCTATCTCTGCCGCCACCAAAAGAATCTCTTCTTTTAAAATCTCTTCCTCCTCTGTCTCTGTTAAAACTCATAATTTTTTATTTAATATTAATGTTGAGCTATTATAGAGCATATAAGATAATAAAGCAAGCTATTCGTCAACCTCTCCTAGTTTAATATACTTATCCCAAATATCTTTAAATTCTTTTGAAACACCTAATAATTCCTTTAAGTTACCAGAAACTATTATTTTCCCACTCCTGAAAAAATATATCTGGTCAAACATTGATAGAAGATGGAGTCTATGAACCGAAGCTATAATTGTTTTATTTTTAAATTCTTTGAATATATTTTGAAAAATAATTGCTTCATTTTTTGTATCAACTGAACTTGTTGGCTCATCTAACAATACAATAGACTTATCCTCACAAGCCATTAATCCACGAGAAAGAGCAAGTCTTTGTCTTTCGCCTCCACTTAGATTAACCCCTTTTTCAAAAATATATGACTCTATTTTATTTGGAAGCTTTTCTATTACATCTGTAAAACAGGCCATGTCTGTAAATCTCTTAATATATGATGCTTTGTGATCAATGCCCACAGTAATATTTTCTTTAATTGTTGTAGAAAATATTTCTGGATCTTGAGGAATCAAAGCAATATCAGAACTAATAGCACTAAATCCATTTTTTAATAATTTATTATCCAAATAAATCTTTCCTTTTCGAGGAATATACAATTCTCTTATTATTTTTAAGAATGTTGTCTTCCCGCTTCCAGAATCTCCTATTAAGGCAATTCTCTGCCCTCTCTTTATCGTTAATGAGATTTCATCTAAATGCGTATCATTTTTTGCATCGTGGTATGAAAATGTTAAATCACTTATCTTCAATTCGTTCCAATTTGAATCAATACTAATTTGTTCAACCTTATTAATGTCTTTAAAATTTTTAGCAACTTCTTCCGCGTTCATCACAGCAGCCTTTTGTCTCAAAATATCTCCATACATCCAGGCAAATCTAAAAAATTGATCTGTTATTCTTTGACAATAACTATATAGCGTATAAATCGTACCGATTAAAATTACTCCATTAATGTTTGAATAAAAATATGAGCCTAAAACAAATATCGTCATTAATGTGCTACAAATTGACACAAGACACCATTTAGCTTCATTGATATTAATATTTTTACAAAACAAAGCAAATGGCTCCATTATCTTCTTATAAATAGAGGATGCTACTAACTTTTCTATTCTTAAAATGATCACTGTTGTGATGTTGCTAATAACATCGAATATCTTTTCTGATATCTTATTTTCTGCTCCATACAATGCCTTATATTGCTTTACTAAAACTTTATCAAATTGAGAAATTATAAAGAACGTAAAGATCACTACAAATAAAACAATATACCCTGACTGCAAATTAAAGTAAGTTAAAACAATATACGAACTTATAAGTCTAATGATAGCTTCTATAATTTGAAAAGTTGATTCAGAATATCTATATAAATAAGTTGTACCCTTTTCTATCTTATCAATCGTATCCCCTGAATGATGATCAGCATGCCATTCAATTGGAAGATTGGTTGTTCCATCAATTAAATATTTTTTATAATTGGCACGAACAAGAAAAGCATTTCTTGTCTCAATCACTCTTGCTGGTCCATGAAACAACCAAAAACCTATATCTATAAGAAGAATTATTCCTAAATAAAAAAGTAATGATAAAAAGTTAGAACTTGTTATTCCATTTTCTTGAATAAAATTCAACATTCTTCCTATTACCAATGGTTCTATGAAAGCAATACAATTAGCAACAATAAACATTAAAAAATAAAGAATCACATTCTTTTTGTTGCCATAAGAAAATCTCCAAAGTTTCTCTGTTAAATATATTACTGGATTATTTTTTATCTTTGATATCATAACGAACCCATTATAAATCTATTAAATATATAAATCAAATATTGACAACACAATAAAAATACATTAAATATATCTCAGCACAGGTGATTCTTGTGACAGATGACATCGAAACTGTTGAAATCGATTACGGACCAGATTATTGTGGTCTTGGAAAATCAATCTTCAAAAAAAGAAAAGCTGTATTCAGAACAAAAGATAACCGCTTGATTACAGACATTATTTCGTCTGTTGGATGGGACATTAAAAATCACAAATGTGACGTATACGTCATAAAAGGTCACAAAGTAATTATTGAAGGCAAGTACAGCGTAGAAACAATGACTGGAACGCTAACAATAAGAAAGCAAAACAACTAATTTTATTAGTCTGTTTTTTTATATAAAAACCACCCTAAGGGTGGCCATTATTTAAAAATTATTATCTTGAAAAAAACTTAAACATCCATCCCAACAAACTTGCGTTTTGCTGAGAATTCTTTAAAGCATTTTCGATTTCAAGATTTACTTGCTCAAGAATTTGTATTTGCTGAGTTAGCATTTGATGGTCTCCTTGATTTGGAAGTTGTGTTTTAATCTGATTGAGCTGCTCTATTTTTTCACGGTTTTGTTCTAAAAGTTTTTCTGACTTATTTATTTCTCCATAGTTAGGACCTATTAAAAATTTAACAAAACTATTTCTATTCTCAACCTTACTCAAACTTTCTTCTATTTGGTCTATGTTTTGATTTTGCTCTTGAGCTATAACCTTAACCTGTTGACCAATACCTCCATTCCTATCAGCTACTTGTAGCATTTCTTGAACTGCATTTGCCACTTTGCTTCTTCTTTGCTGGGACATTTCTGAACCCTTACCTTGTTCAGAACCTTGTTGCTGTCCTTGAATTTGAGTACTTTCTCCTTGATTATTGATTTGATTTTGATTTTTAACCTGCTCTCCAGCCCCGCTACCGTCTCTTAATTGTTGTTGTGTTTGTTGTTGAATCAGCTGCTCTGTTTCTGAACCAGTTTGATTTACTGTATTTTCTTGTTGTTGAACCTGTTCATTGTTTTGCGTTTTTACCTCTGTTACGCTGCCTTGATTATTAATCTGTGTCTGTTGCTGAATCTGTTGTTGAATTTGAGTTCCAGTATTACTGTTAGGACCTACTGCACTAACACCAGTAGCAACAAAAACAAACATACAAATTAATAAACTAATTAATATTTTTTGATTTGTTTTCATATTTTTAATTTATTTTTTTATTGACCTTTTATATATTATATAAAAATATTAAAATATATTCAATCTCTTTTTTTATTCATATTTTCTAATAAGTTCTCCGCCAATAAAACATGCTCTTGGTTTGGCTCAAAAAGAAGAGAACCATGGTCTCCTTTTGTAGAAATAAAATGATCAACATTTCCCTCATTTACATTTTCTAAAACTTTTTCTATCGGAAAAACCTTATCATTAGCCCCACAAACGAGACCAACCCCCACTCCTTTATTTTTCAAGCGCTTAGTTAATTTAAAAATATCTGCTTCTGACATTGCTTTAACTTCCTTATGAGCCAAAGCTGGATTTTTTGAAATATATTCTATAAAATCTTTAACACATTTCTTAATTCCTTCATCGTCTAAATTTTTACTATTAGTTTTCTCTTCATTGGGCTCGTCAATTGAAAATCTTTTAATTAAATCAACATATGAATCTTTTCCTATCATTCCAGCAGGAGCAACAAAAACTATACTCCTAAATAATTCTGGATAAAGATTAGCCGCAATAGCCATAACTAAACCCCCTTCCGAGTGAGCAATTGCATCAATCTTGTTTTCTCCATTCTTTTCTAAATCTTCCTTAATTATTTCTATAACCTCTAAAGCTTTTTGATATTCTGATGTTGAAAAATCATCGCTATCCTCTCCTTCTAATATTTCTTCTCTAGAAAAAGTAGTTGACACTACCCTTCTTCCTTGGCTAGTTATTGTTGACAGTATCTTTTCTGGAGCTTTTATAATCCCCCAGCCAGGAGAAAAGAATATTGACTTGCTGTTTTTTAATTTTTCTGGATTTTTTTCTATATAACCATTGTTGTCTGCAAAATGAAAAGTTTCTAAAAAAACATCTGCTTTTCTTCTAGCTTTTGCATACGTCTTTTCTTCTAATTCATTACCCTCTTCTTTTTCTATTTTTGTTTCTTCTGGAATATCTTCTCCTGAAAAGATTTTCTCGAAAAATGACATATATTTATTGTTTTATTGTTTCTATAAATTGAACTACCAATGGATTGCATTAAATTAATTGTTTTTATAATCATACCACAAATCAAAAACCGACTAAAGTCGGCTTTTAAATATTATTTCTTTTCTTCACACTTGCAGTCATCTCCACATTTGCATCCCCAAGTACAACATCCTTGTCTTTTGCAAATCATAGATATTCCAGCAACCACTAGTAGTGATGGCCAGATTATCTCCCAAACACTTGAAGAAATAATCCCTAGGTTCTGTAAAAGGAAAACTAGTCCGATTACAATGATAGCTATTCCAAAAAACATATTATTATAAATATATTATTTTAATAATGACCTTTTCCCATATTTTACCATATAAATCTTAAATAGAGTATATGTACAAAAATCTCTGCCATTCTTCAATACATTTATCAGCTAAATCAATAACATCTAACAATGTTCCAAATTCTTCGACATCAACACCAAATCTATTCTGTTTTCTTGTTGGATCGTAATATCTAACAATAGGGCTTAAAATTCCTGAATCTTTGTGTTCTATCAAATGATTTTGCGGCTCATATTTATCTATTGTCTTGTGTTTTTGCTTGTTAGCTAAATCCCTGCAAAGAGATAGATAAGAACTTTTAGAAATAAATATATCTATATCTCTTCTGCTATATCTGCTCTCAACCAGCCAATCACGCAAATGATAACATTGAATAAAAAAGGAAGTGAAAGCATCGATTGCATTTTTAAAATTATCATCTGTTAAAACTGAAAAACGCTGAATGTCTTCTTCCAATCTTTTTATTCTCTCTAATTGCTCCTCGTATGGAAAAACGTATTTCATCATTCTAAATTAAATTTTCTCTTAAAAAAATCGTAAACTAAATTATTGATTTCCTTGTTTTCTTGAAGTATAGATAAATGATCCGATTTTTCAAGAATGTGCATTTCTGAATCAGGAACCATTTTCTTAATCTTTTGAGCAATATCTGTCCTACAAATAGCATCATTCTTGCTAGCAATAATAAAGGTTGGAACATCAATCTTAGAAAATTGAGGCTTTAAATTCATACGAGACATCACTTTAAAAGCTTTTTCAACTATCTTATGATCTGTTCTTGTTAATCCTTCGTAATGAATAAAAATATCTGTTTTATCTATCTTGTCTGCATAACTCTTAAAATCTATCATCTTGTTGCCTTCATTGTATTTAAAGTGTTTGAATGTTTTGTCTTCAAGCCTCTTAGGCATAACGCCTCCGAAAAGCAACTTTATCCATGATTTATAAAAATACCAATTCTTTTCCTTGTCTTTAAGTATTTTATATAAATTCTTAAAGAAATATCTTAATAATCTCAAATCAATATATGGAAATTGTAAGGCTGGATTAAAATACGTTGTATTGATGAAAATCATTCCCTTTATGAACTGAGGATATTTTGATTCAAATTCAGAGGCAATCATTCCTCCCATACAATAGCCAAACATTATAATATCTTTAATGTTTTCTTTTTCCAATATTCCCTTTATATCATCAACTACAAGATCAAAAGAAAAATCATCTGCTTCAGAATGTCCATGTCCCCTTATATCAATATTCAAAGTCGATATTCCCTTGTTGTTCAAAAACTCTCTTGTCATTTCCATAGCCGTATAATTCATAACCCAGCCGTGCAAAAGAACAACCACTGGAAAGTTTTTTTCTTTTTTGTCGTACCTGTAAAAAATCTTAGTTCCTTTTTTAGATAAAAAATAATCTTTTAATTCTTCCATGTCTATTTCTTTTCGTAATGGCCAAATCTATACTTAAATATATCTGATCTTATCTCCCCGAATAAAATCCTATAAATGGGACATAATAAATACTTGATAGCTGTAGTAAAATAACCTTCTTTTTTAAATCTTCTCACAGAACACATTATTTTTTTAGAATCAAGCATTTTAAATTTAGCTATCTTTTTAGACCTATTAACGTAATCATTATCTTCTGCAAGCTTTATCGTATTATCAAAACCATTAAGTTTTTCATGAATTGTTTTTGTTGAAAAAATACAAAAACCTGGCATATGAGGATATATCTTTTGCATCATCCATAGCCATATGTTCAAAAAAGAATGATTAATCTTGTCTATTAATTTATTACTTATCGGCTCAACATAACAACCAGCCGTGCCAAGACACCACTTGTCAATTTCTTCTAAATTCTTTTCTAAAAATCCTTCTGGAAGACAAACATCTGCATCAAGAAATAATATTCTTTCGTTTGAAGCATTTTTTGCTCCTAAATTTCTCTGATATGAAACATTTCTAACATCAGATATCACTAATTTAATACGATTATTGTTCTTTTGATATTCTTCAACTATTTTTCTAGTAGAATCTTCTGATTTACAATCTACCACAATAATTTCAGCCTCCTTGCCTGTATTTTGCTTTAAAATACAGTCCAATAGATTGCCTATGTTTTTTTCTTCATTTAATGTAGGAATAATAATACTTAACATATAATTTTTCTTTATTCTATCAAAAAACTGCCTTATTTAAAAGGCAGCCCTTAAACATCCTACATTAAGCTCTTTACAAAGACTCCGATATAATATGGCCAGATAACTATAGCTAAGACTCCTTGCCAAAAAGATAATTGTAAGAATCCTATTGTAAATAGCCACCCAACAAACCAGATTATTCCACACCCTTGATTATCTATTTTTATTTTTTCCATATTATTGTTTCTTATTTTTTGTTAATAAAATAAAACTTAAGAAAAAAGCGATTGTAAAAAAGACTGCTCCGTAAAAACAAGGAGTCAAAAATGGATTTACTAATCCAGGTGTACAACTTGTGATGCATTCTTTTTTGTTCAACCAACTTATAAGCTCTAAAACAAAATTAAACCAAGCAAAAACTGTTCCCAAAAGAAGAACTATAAATTGTAAACGAATAATTTTTTTCATTTTTTAATTAGATTGTTGTAATTATATCGACCTATTATATTTTAAATTTAAATGTATTAATCATTTCTTCATCATAACACTCATATGATTGATCTAATAACTCTGGATTTGTACTTTGGAATTTACATTCTTGCCCCAGAACAACAGACATTAATTTATGCTTCTGGGGAGAATAAATTATTCTATGAGAAAAATTTAAAAGGCAGTTTCCCCACCAAGGGTCAGAATCACTATTTCTTTCTCCCTTAAGATATATCTTGTAGTTTCCGTCGTCTTGAAGCTTTTTATTTTCTATTGAACATCCAGAACCAAAACTTTCTTTAACGTATTTTAAAATATCATCTTCATCCTCAATATTATTTATTAAAATTCTCCAACCCAAATAAGGACTATAATATGCTTCTCCACTATATTCATTGAATTCTTTTCTTATCTTTTCCAAAGAATAAGATGATTTAACGCAGTTTCCCTGATTATCATATTTATAATAATCTTCTAAAACATATATTGCATTATTGTCTTGAACGATTCTTAAGGGCTCCATTCTATCTTTTTCGCATCCAATCGCAAAGACACTTGAAGGAATCTTAATTGAAAAACCTAATTGATTATTTACGTATTCGTTCCAATCAGAAGTATCTATCGGCTTTTTAACGTATTTGTTGGTTTCTTCATTTTTAAAACTAGAAATTGATTCTTTTTCTGGACAACAAAACAAAACTACTCCAATAGAGATTAAAACAAGAAACAAAATGATTAACAATAAAACTAATTTTTTATTTAATTTATCTATTAACATCTTTTTCTATTTTTGTTTTTCTTGTCTTAATTATACCTTTAAATCTATTTTCAGCCAAAGATCCACAATCAAGTGTTCCTATTGCCATAATTATAGCTTCTTTCTCTTCGGAATTAATAATTCCTTTTTTTGATAATTTCAATAAAACATTGATTGCTTTTTTATATTCCATATCACTTATTCATATTTCTTCAAATCTTTCTTAGCCCTATTAATAAACTTACCAAAATCACGCTCTTTTTCTCTTTTTTCAATATCAGACATTTCATAATAATCAACTTCTTTTCTTAAGCTTATATAATTATTGTACTTATCTTTATCTAATCTTCCTTCTTCTAAGGCCTTTAAAACCTCGCAACCCGATTCATTGGTATGAGTACAATCATTATATTTACAGTCTTTTCCTAATTCAATAATTTCATCAAATAAATTATCTATACCTACATTAACGTCTGTCATCCCGATTTCCCTCATTCCTGGATTATCTATTACTATTCCTCCATTCTTCAAAAAATACATTTCTCTGCTTGTTGTAACGTGCTTCCCTCTATTACTATATTCACTTATCTCTCCTGTTTTAATTATATCTTTTCCAATCAGCTTGTTAATCAAAGAAGATTTACCAACTCCTGATGAGCCAAGGAAACAATATGTTTTTCCTTTTTCAATATAATATTTCAATTCATCTAATCCTTGCTCATTTATAATACTAGTTAAAATAACATCTATATCTTTAAATCTTTTCTTAATTCCTGACATTATATAGTTTAAATCTTCTTGAGAAGCCAAATCAATTTTATTTAAAATAATAACTGGTTTAATTCCTTGATCTTCAAGAATAGCCAAGTATCTTTCAAAGCGATTAAGACTATAATCCCTATCAATTGATTCAACGATAAAGGCCACATCAATATTAGTTCCAATAATCTGAACTTCTGCTCTTTTTCTGACCCCATCTCTATCTCCATGCTTTCTTTTGATTAGCGTTTTTCTTGGCAAAATTCTATGAATAACGGCTTGATCTCCTAATTCTTCTATCAAAACCCAGTCTCCGACAGCAGGATAATCTTCTCTTGATGAAGCATTAAACATCTGTTTTCCTGTTATTTTTCCTAAAAACCTACCATTCTGATTAATTAATTCATATGCCCCTCTATGTTCTGATGTAATTCTAGCAACAGAAAAACTATCCAAGTTCATTTCTTTTCTCTTGGATTCAAAGAATTCATCATATCCCAAATCTTCAATTTTTAATTCAGATAGCATATATATAAAACTATATCATAAAAACAAAAACCGACAAAAGCCGATTTATATTAAGACCCCTCCATAATTCAATGTTTAACAAAGAAACAGTGAGTATTAATTATTTACACAAAGACTCACAAGGAATTCCATCTTTATCACCATCAAGACGCAAAAGACCACAAAAACTATAAAAATATTTTGCCTCTTCACAAGAATTCATTTCCGTACAGAATGTTTTTGTGCCACATTCATAAAATTTATTATCATTAGTTCGAACGGTGGCATTTTTTCTTGCATCTGTACGTACTTCTTTTGTTTCAATTGGCGAGATGTGACAATGATTTTGATCTTTTTCTAGACTCCATTTTTCACAATTTGATTTGCAAACATGACAACCTTTTGCATCGGTTTTACCAGGATGCGCAAAAACACTAAACGGAGTTAATGTTAAAAATATTATTAAAATTAAATATTTGTTAATCTTAACCATTTTTTATGGCATTACTGTAAGACCTATAACCAAGGCTGTTCCGATAATAACGGATGCAATAATTATTGCCACGCCGATATTACCATTTTTAATTTCTACCCATTCGTCTATAGGGGTAATCAAGGAAAATACTTTAACCAAAATACCTAAAGCTATGGCCATCGATATGGCGCCAGTGATAGCCCAACCAAAAGTTATAAAATATTGTTCTAAAATATATAGCATATTTTTAATAATTATATTATTTTTTTAATAATTCGAGACTTCTTCATATTGGCTTAATGAACAAAACAAGTTTGAACCCTTTTTATTTATTTGACATCTAAGGTTTATTGATTTATTCTTTACAAAAAGGAGGCCTTTAACAATGTTTAAAAAAATCTTGCTTATTGTTGGGATCGCCCTATTACTTATTGGAATTACTGGATATTTCTATGAATCAGCGTTGATTGTTTTTGCAGGAATGATTCTAGTTATTATAGCATGGGCAATAGCTGTCTCTAGCGTTCCTCAAGAAAATCCTGGCATTTAATTTAACGATTTACATCGTTATTTTTTTTAATTAAATTAATTACTACGTTATTCAATTATTTTAGCATTTCCAAATTACCATCTAAAACTATTGGGTTCATAGCTAATATTTCTGAAGTGTATTGCATATCGGGTACTTGATAAAGAACATATAAGGGCTTATTTAAAATATGAGCGAACGCCATCTCAATTAAAGTATTTCCTCCAATGTAGCCACGGATATTTTTCTTCTCTGGGTTTACCACTAGCACAGCATCATAATTTTTCATCTTTTCAAAATAACCCCTAATTAAATCGTACTTTATTTTAATGTCGGCTCTTTCTTTTTCACTGTCGCCTGGCTTGTCTCTAATTTCCCTTCTCTTCACTCCTTCGGGAACTTCTACCTCAAATCCCATTAATTCTAACTTATTCATGATTTCAATAATTTCATCAGCGGCACTAATTGACCCACAAATTATTATCTTTTTCATATTTTAAATTTATTAAATATTAAAATAATTATATCATAAATAAAAATCGCCTAACAGTCGGCCTTTAATTTGCTTGGCAAGTAGAATAAATTGAAACCTTTTTAATGAAAGTATAAAAAGCTTGTTATCGCTAATTTTAATGCAAAAAATAAAAGAATTAAAGCAAAAACTTTAAAAATAATGGGAACAAAATTAGTTTTTATTAAAAATGGTCTAAATTGAGAAAATAAAAAAGTTAAGAAAACAGTTGCTGAAAACCACCCCAATTCAAAAATTATTAAAAACAAAATTTGTCCTCCCATGATCTGTTCTTTAAGTAAGAATGCCTGAGGAATACAAATAGTAATCCAAAAAATCCAGAAAGGACCATTAAAAATCGTTAAAAGAAATATCTTTTTAAAGGAGAAAACTTCCCCCTCTCCGCCAAGTTTTTTAATTTTCCATATTTGCGAAGCAAGCCAAACTAAAACTCCTGCCCCGATAAAAGAAATTGCGTAGAAAAATGATTCTGGAATATTTATCGAAAAAAATAAAGTTAATATAAAAATAGCAATAATACTTTCCGCAATCATTGCCATAAAAACAACAGGCAAACTTTTAGCAAATCCCTTTCTCAAAGCTTCTGTAAAAGATGCTGTTAATATCGGCCCAGGATTTGCGCCACCAATAAGACCCAATAAGAATATACTTAAAAGTTGAAATAATATCTCCATGGCTTGATTATATCACAAAACAAAAAACCGACTAACGGTCGGCCTTTAATTTGTTCAGGAATTCGAAAGAACTTGGAACCTTTTTAAAAAACTTATTGTTCTTCTAACTTTACCTCGTCTGGAAACAACAATTGAAATGGGTAGCCCACGTAGTTTCTTGTTATCTTTCCACAATTAATACCTTTAATAAATTTTACCATTTCATCTGTAATTTTTTTAGGATCTGCTTGATTATCTTTACCAACATATTCAATCTCTACAAAATACCCCAACCCCTTCACAGAATCCATAGAAATTTCGTATTCTCCATATGTCCAAATTTTTCTCACCTTATCTACTACTACAAGAGATTTAAAATTAAGAACTTCTAATATTTTTCTTAATTGATTCAGATCTTCTATTTTAGTTTCATATTCATCGCAATAATGACCCTTACCGTTTTTATCAAAATGCCAATTCTTATAATTTATTGAATACTTTCCACTAGAATCTCTTAATCTTAACCATTCTTCCACTGGACGAACTTCTATAAAATTACGATGAATCGGAGAAAAATACTCATCTATTTGATGATTTTCTTTTTGAAAAACTGCGTTCTTTTCTAAAAACTCTAATAAGGGTTTACTATTTTCTATATTAACTTGAATTTCTATTTCGATATTATTGTTCATTTTTCTCTTCTTTTATTATTTTAGATTATTATACCATAAATAAAAATCGACCAAAAGTCGATTTTGCCTCAAAACTCGGTAAGTGGGACGAACTTGGAACCTTTTTAATGATTAATATAAAAAAATTAAGGAGACATAATTTCTCCTTGGTCATTGATTTTAAGAATAATTGGTTTTCCAGGCCTCCTCTTGTCAATAACCTCCCCCATTAAATTAAAACGGAAATAATTTTGCCAAGAAGAATGAATTTGGTCAAAATCACATTCTCTGCTCCATTCATAACAATCCTGAAGAGCGATTGATTTTTCACTCTTGGGATAGCCAAATAAAGCTTTTCTTAATCCATCGCGTTCAAGAGATTGAACCAACATTCCCTGAATGCCGACAATTTTAAATGGAAAAGTTGGATTTTTAACAACGATGTTGCTTCCATCGGTAAAGTTAATACTCCACTTTTCGCCCTTCTTTAGTCGTGTTATGTTTTTAATTTGCCTAATCACTATCATTGAGAGTAAACCTCCCTTGGCTAAGAAATATCATGGTATAAATATTTAGTCAATATAAACAAAAAACTGACTAATAGCTGACTTTAAATTTGCTCAACTTATGGAACGAACTTAGAAACTTTTTAATTCTAACCAATTAAATAACATCCCCGATATTATCTTTTATAATATCTAAGGCAGCCTTATGCAATCTTAAATTAGAATGACTAGCGCATAGATTTTTAATAACTGCTACAGAAAACCCCCTATCAAAAGCATCTCTTGCAAAGGTAAGCACACAATTTTCTGTATCTATTCCAGCAAGGTCAACTCTTTCAATTTTATTTTTGTTAAGTAAGTTTAACAATTTATTATCTACGAAGCTCCCGTAGGTATCTTTCGTAAAAAGATTTTTCTTATTTATAAATTCTTTAAGTTTATCAACAATTGATGTTTCTTTTTCTCTCATAAACCCCTTCCATTTTAAATTTTTAACAAAATTACTATCTTTATGATTTAAGTATTTTGTAAAAATAATCAAATCATAATTTTCTTTATTTTTCTCAATAAAGTCTTTAATCTTAGAAGGAAGCTTGCCAGTTAGTTTATTAATAAAACCCTTCTGAACATCAATTATTATTAAAGCTTTTTTCATATTTTGATTATATCACAAAACAAAAAACCGACAAAAGTCGGTCTTGGAACTGCTCCCGTGTACGGTCCTGGACTATTTCTAGCCAATAACCGTAAGGGTTAATTAGTTTATATTTTGATTATAGCACACCGGCGGACGGTCAGAAAATTATATTATCTTACCATTTAATTCATTTTTAAAAACGCTGATACAACAAGCTATTGAACCAACTATACCAGAAATTATTCCTATATTAGAAAAATAATCTTTTTCTATAAAATTTACAATAAAAAGAGATATTAGCGATATTGAAACTAACAAAAATGTTAAAACAGCCGCTACTATTTTTTGATGAGTCGGAGCGACCTTAAAACCTATATAAACAAAAGCTGCTCCAGAAATTAGATTACTCATTATTTCTATAAAAAAAATATTCAGCCAAGAATTAGGATCAATATATCCATAAGATGTTATATTGTGAATAATTTTCCAAAGAGCAAAAGACAAAATAAGCCCCAAAAATGATAAGGGTAAAACAGCAATCCAACGTATTAAATTTTTAATTGCTTTATTCATTGTTAATGTTTTTTCTACCTTAATTAATGATGCTAAAAATAATACTCCCGAAATCAAATCGATTATCTGCCAAATATCCCTAGATAGATAAAAAGGAATTATTGGATTAAATAAGATAGCTATAATAACAAAAATCCACGCCCATCCATTTTTTCCTTTCTCATATGATAAATAAGCAGAATAACTACCTATAATTAAAACCGCCCATCTTAAAAATTGGTAGTAGCCGTAAGGATTATCGGCCAAAGCCAAAAATAATAAAATAACTACTAAAATTTTGAACCAATTTTCTTTTATTAATTTTTTCATTTAATTATTTTTTCACGAATTATAAAAAACCCCAAAACAATTAAAAATATTCCGACAGTTAACAGTCTTATATTCTCATCAGGATAATAATAGTATATATTTTCGTATCTAATTCCCTTATCAAAACTAAAAAAATTATAAACAAATAACGACGACCCAATAATAAATAAAATCTGGCCAATATATTTTTTTGTTATATTTAATATTTTCATGTTTTTACAATTTAAAACACCTTAAAAAGAGGTGCTCGTTTATTAACTAATAATTTGTAAATAATTACATGTCTCATATATTGCAGGGGTTATATTTAGTTATCTTTATAATAACTATCAAGCACAGCCTTCAATGTCGCCTTATTATACGAGTTAGCTCTTCTTTCTTCATCAATTGTTGGCTGATCTAAGGCGCCAGAGATAATCTCAAATTGAAAATCAGAATTCACTTGATCTATAAGTTGAATTGTTTCCCTTATATCGCTTTCTGATGCTGAGTCTGAATTTAGTTTTATATATGACTGACCTAACGAAATCCAGTCTCTAGCTAATTTAGTGATTTGTGATTTACCTTCAGCACAGGAAGAAGTTAATAATTCCCACTCATACTCATAATTGATACAATCAATTTCTTTGGCCATCTTTAGCAATTCTTGACCATTGTTAATTGTGTAGGAGCCTAACTCACCCCATGCAACTAGTTCCTCTTCTGGAATTTCTTTTATATACTGCTCTGCCTGTTCTTTAGTTAGCCCTGTGTCGTCTGCAAAATTTTTAACAATATCAGCCTGATTAACACTATAAGCAGTACCTCCAATGATTATTGTAACAATTGTTCCGATTACTATGTTTTTTATGTTATCCATACTTTTTAATTATTATATTAATAATTTATTTTTAAAATAAATTAAAACACCTCAAAAAGAGGTGCCTTGATTGGCTAATTGATTATTAATTATTTGACCGCAACCGGTCTCTCGATACTTTTTCATATGGCTCGGTAAGTGGGACGAACTTGGAACCTTTTTATCCCTTAATTATTAATCCTGCCGATACTGCTGCTACTAGCTGAATAAACATATCAACTGCTTTATTGCTGATATATTTTAATGTATTCACTAATTTTCCTTCTTTTTCTTTAATAATTTCTTTGGACGATAATGCCTCCATTATTTCTTTTGCTAGTCTTCTTTTCAAACTTTCGTCTAAGCTTGATTTTAATATTTCATCAGAAAGTTGTTTTATCAATAATCTGGGATCGTTATCTTTAGAAAACTGATTATTTTCAGATAAAAAACCTTCAACATTTTCTAATTCTATGTCTGTTTCGAATCCATAAAATTCACAATTCTTAATTGTTAAATCCTTGGAATTAGTTGCTTTTATTGCTGGCATATTTTTAATATTTTTGAATATTTACTGGATCAAGTATATTTTCCAAGCTATAAATTTCTTTTAGTGATGAAAGTTATTTGTTTATCTGCCCTTTATAATCTCCATGCTTTTTTAAGGAGAGCGTAATAACTTTCATATCCGTGATCCTTTAGATATTTAAGATAAATTTCCCTTGTAGGTATATTACTATAATAAGGCGTGGGTCCTGTAGAAAGTCCTCCTCCGGGCCCTGTTGATAATCCACCTCCGGGCCCTGTTGATAATCCACCTCCGGGCCCTGTTGATAATCCACCTCCAGGTCCTGTGGATGCTCCTCCCTTAGGGCCTGTTGACAATCCTCCTAATGGTCCGGTTGATAACCCTCCTAATGGTCCGGTTGAACTATTTCTTGGCCACATATTTTTATATTAATTTTTTAATTTCTTCTAAATCTTTATAGGTTTGCTCAATTATATTTTGAAAACATTCTGGGCAAAATCTTTTTAAGGAATTAAAACCTAGTCCTACTTTGGGTATCCCAAAACAATCTTGTCCAGAATTAATATCTTTATGACATCTAGAGCATTGGCTTGTTCTCTTTACAATAACTCGTTCTGGCCTTCCGTTAGATGAACCTATTAATGAAGGTGTTCTACCTTTTGGTTTTTGGTTTTGATTTTTCATATTCGCTTTTTGCTTTATGTATACGGCGAACTATGGTTTTTAAAATGTCATCAATATTTTTAGGTTCAATGATGGCCTTAAGTTCGTCGCTGCTACACTTCGACCTTTCTTTACCTAAACGTGTATTTATTTCGTGGTTCACTATCATTATTGCAGAAACTAAATTATTCTTTCCTTTAGCGTTAAGTTTTGTATACTTATACGGAAGTTCTGTTCCTGCTATTTCTAATCCACAATTATTTAAAATAATTTTGGCCAGACGACTACCTTGATCATTAACGCGATCTCTTAATCCTTCCCACTCTTTTTGTGGCTGAACAGGAAATGACTCTGTTGGAAGGTTATGTCTCATTGTTTCAAGTTTTGCATTTTTAATCATTTCTTCTGCCTTATCAGGATCCAAACCATAAAGTCTCAATCTTTCTTTTAAGTCATCTATAATATATTTTTCGTCCATATCTGCTAAATCTTCTTCCCATAGCGCATCCACTATTTCGTCATTAATAATGACGTCATTTTCTGACGCTGTTAATCGAGCGGAACCATCTCGAACACTCGTAGGTAATTCTGGCTCTGTGCCTCCGACAACTTTCTCCCAAAATAATTGATCATCGTTTTCAAATTGCTTAAATTCTTTTACTCGCTGATCAAGATTCATTCCAAGATGAGTAACAATATGCCCTAGATTATCTGGATGAGTAGGATCGTTTTGAACAACTACACGCATAATACGACCTACAAATTGAATATAAGGAGCAAGAGTTCTAAACGGTCGAAAAATGGCTGCAACACTAAGTTTCGGATGATCAAAACCCTCACCAAGCATCTGCACTTGTATTATACAATCAAGAGTTCCATTATAAAGATTTCTTAATACTTCTTCTTGATCTTCCTGTTTTTGCTTACTATGAATAATATCTGCGTTATAGCCACGCTCTCTATAAATAGCACGAATATCTTTGGCATGATTTATTGAACAGGCAACGGCGATTATTTGATGTCGTGTGCCTGTTTGACGCAACTCTTCAAGTTTCTCCAAACTACTTTCAACAATGTGTTGATTGCATGGTTTCGCTAAGGCAATATTTTTACTGAACCAATCCTCTTCTTTCATTTTTATTACTTCTTCAAGTGTGTATGTTTTTCCTGTTCCATCGGCAAAGGAAAGTTCTACTTCTTTTGGTGCAATATAACTTGCTTTTAAGCGTTTTATGTATCCTTTTAGCGTGGCACTCCTGAATGAATAACGATACACAAGCTCTCCATCTATTTCCTGCCTATCACTTCTAAAAGGTGTCGCTGTCATGTGTACTACTTTCGCATCGGGAAAATGTTCCAACACTTTTTTCCAACTATCAGCGGCACTATGATGTGCCTCATCAATAATTATTATATCAAAAAATTTATCAGAAAACTGCATTAACCATTTATCTACATTGGTTGAAAGTTGTTGTATATTGGTAATAACAATGTGACTTTTTTCAGCAACAGAAATATTGCCCGATTCCAACGTGCAAGCTAATGGTCCAGATATCATTTGATTGTTTGTCAAAACTTTTGCTTTTCGCCAAAAACATTTTTGTCTATTGGTAATATCCATTGCATCATAAAGATTCTTTCTTATGGTTAAATTGGGAGCTATAATCAGTACTCTTCCTTTTGCGATTCCCAAAGGAAGGATCGAGGCTAATCCTGACTTGCCACATCCAACAGGTATTTGAAGTATTGCTTTATTCTTTCCGGATTGGAAAAAATCATAAGTATGTAAATATGCCTCTCTTTGTGGCTCACGCAATTCTTCGTTATCAGCGATTTTATAATCAAGACTTGTAAAAAATGAATTTATCGGCTGATTAGAACGTAACCAAACATCTAATTGATTCTTTTCGAATATCCATTTTTTTCCTATTTTACTTGCTGGAATTCCACCTTCACGTGCAAGTTTATAAAGGACTGTCTTCCCCATTCCAAGATATTTAATGGCTTCCTCAATTGAGAGCCAGTCATTTTCTTTTTTTTGGTTGTTTAATTTTTCTTTATCCATATGATATCAAATGATATCAAATGATAAGTTAATTGTCAAGGTCTTTTTCCTCAATAAATGAGCCTAATCGCTTACAAGGGTAATATAAAAATCTGCTAAAGCATCAAGATATTGAACTGCTTTTTCATCATCTACGTCTACTCCATAATATTTTTTAAAGTATCCTTGAAGTTTAATTATTAACTCTTTAGAATATTTCACATCGTTAGACACTTTCATAGTGAAATTAGTCTATTAATTTCTTCTGGGTTGTATGTATAGGCTGTTTTGATGTGAATAATTTTTAGACCAATTGTATTCATTACTTCGTCTACAAAATTATCTCTTTCTCTACGAGATGTATTATTGTGAGAACTGTCGTCAAGCTCAATCGCCATTACTGGTGAAAATTGTTTATCAAATAGAACAAAATCGACTGTCTTTCGGTCGATCTTATTCAAGTAAGTTTTATAATTTACTGTTCCAGAAACTAACGCAAGATTTGAAATTTTAACTTGAGGAATGATATAGTAACGATTACTTGCTACTCTCTCTAAAACGTCGAAGAACTCTTTTTCGGCTTTGGTCATCAATCCCTCCTTTTTCTTATAAGGTAGCTCCCTCTCTTCTTTTGGTTTTTGTTCCCTTAATTTTATATAAAAAATAAAACCAAAAATAACAATAAGAAATAAATAGAAAAAACTGTTATCCATATTTTATTAATTAATAATTATGGCTGTGGCAGTTTTTATACAAAAAGCCCACCACAGGTAGTGACCGAAGCCACTCATACCAGTTTCCCGATATGGCCGATAAAGACATCCCATGATGGGTTGTTTATTCTTTATCGGACTTACGACCATGCTTTTATTGCTAAAAGTTTAGGCCTCATATTTAATTGTGCCTTTATCTTATCTCAAAATCTTGAAATTGTGTAGTCCTTGACTTATTTTATCCTCAGGTCTATATATTAATTATTATTATCATAGTTACTATCATAAGAGTAGTCTTTAATTAACCGCCAGTTAAATACAGCAAACAATTAATAGAAAAGGTCGTAGCGTATTTTCATAAGAAGTACAATTTGGAATTGTCTGATGAAAAGGCAGAGGAATATATAAAAGCTCTTGCCGATTTTTGTTTGGCTTTTCTTGAAGAGTAAAGGGTAAATAAGTCCAATGGGGGCTTCCTTTGCCCCCATTGGGTTACACTTGATTACTGTGTCAATTAATCAGAAAGAAATTGAATATTATCAAGATTTAGTTAAGAAGCATTATTCCGACGATGAAGGTTCTTCTGGCTCTCATTTAAAGCTTTCAGGAAGAGTTCTTATTTGTAATAAAAATTTTCAAATTGCTTTTTATCAAGTTAGGGCAAGAACGTCTAAAGAAGAAAAGGAAAGACAGGAAGAAAAAGAACGTACCGAAAAAAATTATGCAAATTGTGTAGAAGGCGACTGGTTTTGGGAAAAGAGAGAAGAACGAAATGCTTTACGCTTGGCTAATAAAGAAGCTAATCGTGAAAAAAATCTAATAAGCTCTCATCGAAAAGCTACAAGCAGAATGAAAAATATTATTGCTTGTAATGCTTGGCAATGGCCAAAGAAAAATGGACGTATATTCCCTCCTGTCTTCCTTACATTAACTTTTAGAGAAGATGTGAGCGATACGAGAATCGCCAATCGTATTTTTAGTAAATTCATACAGAGATATAACTACAAAATTTTTCAAACAAAAAATAAATTATTGCAGTATATCGCTGTTCCTGAGTTTCAAAAAAATGGAAGAATTCATTATCATTGTTTGTTTTTTAATTTACCATATAATGTTAAAAATTATGATATTGCTAGAGATGTTTGGGGTAATGGCTACGTTATGATGAAAGCTGTTTATACTAAAACTATTTATGGGTTATCAAATTATATGTCCAAGTATTTAGTTAAAGCCCTTGATGATAAAAGATTATTTCATAAGAAAAAATATTTTCCTAGTGCCAAATTGCTTAGGCCAATAATTCTTAAAGGATATTATAAATCTCTCGATATTCTTGAAGCCTTACAAAGAACAAGGCCTCTAGAAAAAATTATAAATAAAAAATTTGAAGTAGATTTTATCGGTATTATGAACTTTTATTATTGCCAATTAGAACCAAACGAAGATGCTTCTGATTTACTTCCAGAGCTTGACCAGTTTACTCAAAATGTTCTACAATCCGAAATTAATAAAGAACAAGATAAATTAAAACTATGAAATATATAATTTATTGCAGAAAATCTACTGAATCTGACGACCGCCAAATATTGTCTATTGATTCACAAGAAAGCACTCTTTTAGACTTAGCCCGTAAAAATGGCTATGAAATTTTCCAAACCTTTAAAGAAAGCAAATCTGCCAAGAAACCTGGCAGACCTGTCTTTAACGAGATGATGTCTTTTATGGAAAAAACAAAAGACGAATATTGTATTTTAACTTGGAACTTAGATCGTCTTGCCAGGAATAGTTTTGACGGAGGTAATATTATCTGGTTTATGGATCAAAGGTTTATCACCGAAATAATGACTTGTGATAAAGTTTTTAAAAACAATGCTGATGACAAGATGATGATGAATATGGTTTTTGGTTTCGCCAAGAAATATGTTGATGATTTAAGTAAAAATGTAAAAAGAGGAAATAAAACGAAAATGGAAAAAGGTGGTTGGCCTGGTTTTGCTCCTTATGGCTATTTAAATGATAAAGCAAATAAAACTATTTTAGTTGATGAGGAACGAGCTGGATATGTAAAAAGATGTTTTGAATTATTCTCTTCAGGAAGATTTTCTTTAAAAGATGTTACGAAAATTATGGAAGAGGAAGGAATGAGAAGCCGTGGAGGTTGTAAGGTTAGTAAAAGCAATATTCAAAATATTCTTACTAATTCTTTTTATTATGGCTTCATGCATAAAGGTGATAATTATTATCAAGGCAATCACGAACCTTTAATTTCTAAAAAAACTTTTGATGATGTTCATGAAGTTTTAAACCGAAGAAGCCGATTCAAAAAAGAAAAACATTTCTTTCACCTTAGAGGATTGTTTACTTGTGCTGTTTGTGGTTGCTCTCTAACTGCAAGCAAGAAGAAGGGTCACGATTATTATTACTGCACTAACGGCAAAAGAGTCTGTTCTGAACATAAGAATTATCTTCGCTCTGAAGTCCTTGATAGCCTTATTATTCCTTTCTTCGATAAGATCAATATTGACGAAGAAATTATTGAGATTGCTTATGAATCCGTAAAAGAAGAAAAAAGACTTCAAGGGGCTAATAATGTCGAAACTAAAGAAATCCTCGTAAAACAGCTAGAAGGGGTTAAGCGAAAACAAGAGGTCTTATTGGACAGTTTCGTATCCCAAACCACCCCAAAGGATATTTATGCGTCTAAGATGACCAAATTAAATGGCGAGGAGATATACATAAAACAAAGATTGTCATCTTTAGAACTAGAAAAGAACAAAGAGGCCATTATTGATGATAAAATAAGGGATTTCTTGCTTAATACCAAAAAACTAAAGGACGATTATTTAAATTCTAACGAAATAAAGAAAAATACTATCGCAAATCGACTACTTTGGAACCTTAGTGTGAGTGGTCAAAAAGTATTGAATTATAAAGCAAAAGAACCATTCAACGTACTGTTAAATGGCCCTAAAATTTGCGACACGGTATCTTTGCTCCGGTGGTAGGATTCGAACCTACAACCTATTGCTTAACAGGCAACCGCGCTACCATTGCGCCACACCGGAATATATTCACAATATATACTAATTTTAATATTTTTTCAACCATTAAAAAAAGGCTGGGATTGTAGCTTTAAATTTAACTTAAGAACCATATTGACATAAAAGCCTTCTGGCCTTCCTTCAATAATACTTATAACTTCCTTGTATTGATTTAAAGCTTTTCTCGCCTCTTCCTTGTACCACCTAGAAAGTTCAGGAAAATCTGCCAAAGAACCGATTGAAACAATCTTTTCAATAGGGATGCTGTATTTAACAACATCTTCTAGGGAAATATTGATCACTCCGTCTTTGAGATCCTTCTCTATGTCTTCAAGAGAATCTATCTTGGTAAATATTCCCCAATAGCTAGAAAGCTTTGACTCATAGTAATTGCAATCTCCTCCGACAATCTTTATAACCGACATGAAAGCGGCTTTGTCTTGAATCCTTGCATTCCTAAGCCATTCTTTTTGAGAAATAACCTTACCCCGATACGAATACTCCTTTTCCATAGCATAGAAAAGATCTTTTATTTCCCGGGATACATTTATTTTGTATTTTTTAAACAAACTGATTGCGAATAAAAATAAATTGTCTTCTGGAAGAATTGTTGAATAGTCTCCATTTAAAATTTTCTTTTTTTGAAAAATGTACGATTCTATCGTATATCCTTCAGGAGCTTTTGTTTCATTATCAATAACATTGTCCACTACCCTGAACCACGAGTAGATAAATATTAAAGATTTGTTTCTCTCAGAAAACGCTGCAAAGAATAAAACCATCAAAAGTTTCAAAATTCCTAAGAAAAAGCCGTAATTTTCAATTCTCCCAATCCTTATTTTTATTAAAAGATAATAAGGCTTAACTTTTAAGTTAAACGATTCAAACATCTTTTAACGCCTCCCAAAGCACCAATAATTGGTACATGCTGGGAACACTATAGCAAAAAAAGAAAAAGAAGGCAATTGCAAGCAAATATTAGACGAATCTTAATATCCCTCCAATTTCTTCAAGTCTTTGTGTTGTCTAATCTTCTCAATAGCCTTAGCTTCAATCTGTCTTATTCTCTCTCTAGTTACTCCAAATTCTTGTCCTACCTCTTCCAATGTATGGGTAACTCCATCTTCTAAACCAAATCTCATGAATAAAATCTTTTGTTCTCTTTCTGCTAGGTCTTTAAAGATTTCTTCCAAATGTTCTCTTAATAATGTTCTTCCAGCTTGAGATGCAGGAGACTCAATCTTTTCATCCTTAATGAATTCTCCCAAAACACTGTCTTTCTCATCTTCTCCTACTGGAGTTTCAAGTGATACTGCTTTCTGAGAAATCTTTTCTAAGTGTCTCACCTTTTCAACCTCAATTCCCATTTCAGCAGCAACTTCTTCTGCTAAAGGTTCTCTGTCTAATTCTTGTAAAAGCTTTCTCTTGGCTTGAGTATATTTAGTTAATGTTTCAATCATATGAACAGGGATTCTAATTGTTCTTGCTTGATCAGCTAAAGCTCTAGTGATTGTTTGTCTAATCCACCAGGTTGCATATGTAGAAAATTTGTATCCTTTTCTCCAATCAAACTTCTCTACAGCTCTGAACAATCCAAGATTACCTTCTTGAATTAAATCAAGCAAAGTTAAGTTAGGAGATCTTCCAATATATTTCTTAGCAATCGAAACAACAAGCCTTAAATTAGCTTCTGCTAACTTTCTCTTTGCGTCTTCATCCCCTGCTTCAATTCTCTTAGCTAAATCTTTTTCGTCTTTTGCTGTGATAGGCTCAATTCTTCCTATTTCCTTTAAGTATGATTGAATAGAATCAATCTTTCCTGAAGAAACTCTTTTTCTTCCTTTTTTCTTTGCTCCTGCTCCTTCTTCTACCTCCAAATAGCCTCTTGATTCTTTAATATCAATACTAGCTTGTTCCATCTTAGAAAACATATCTTCAAGCTCATCCATATTTTCTTCAATATTGGGAAAATATGTTAAAACCTCTGAAAAAGTCACAAAACCTCTTGTTTTTCCTTTTTTCATCAAAGCATCAAGCTTTTCAGGAGTGATAACATTAATTATCCTCTTTTTTCTTTTGAGTTTGGGCTTAACAACCTTCTTGTTTTTTATAACCTTTTTGACAACCTTTTTTATGGGCTTCTTCACAGGCTTCTTAGTCTTTTTTACTATTTTCTTTTTTGTTTTCTTCATCTTTTTTAATTAAGTTATTGAACTTATGCAAAAGATCTTTTATTTGTTCAAATGCTCCTTCTTTTTCTAGTTGTTTTATTCTTTGTGATAAATCTCCTCTTTGTTCTTTTTCTTTTAAAATTCTCAATTCTTCCAAACACTTATCCCATTCTTTGTCTATTTCTATTTGTGATTCTTTCATTATTTCAGAAGAAATAGCAGAAGAGCTTAAAAGGTTTACCATTTCTGGAGAATCCCCTAGATTCCTACTTAATTCTTCAAAAGAAATATCTGGCTTCTCCTTTATAGCTGTTATTACTTCTTTAATCAATGGAGAAAGTCCATTAATCTCTTCTTTCTCAATTAAATTAACCCTTGAGCTATCTATTAAAAGAATATTTAACATTGATTCTTCCAAAAGCTCTTTCCTTGATTTCTTTTCTTTTTCAATCATAGAAACTTCTTCAAAAGACTCTTTCTCAATATCAATCTTTTCCATCTCTTTCCTAATGTCCTCTTCTTTAATCTTTAACTTATGAGACAAGCTTTCTATCCAATAGCTCTGTTCTATGTTATTACCAATTTTCTTGAATATAGGCAAGAGGTCAGAAACAATCTTCTTTTTGTCTTCCAAACTATCAACATTTCTACCTTTGAACGCGAGATTGAAATAAAACTCATTAATTGGTTTAGCATTATTGATTAATTCCCTCCATTTTTCTTCTCCTTCAAATAAAACAATATCAGCAGGATCTTTTTCTTCAACCATTCCCATAACCTTAACGTTGAATCCATTTTTTAAAGCCATGTCTATTCCCTTTTTAGTAGCATTGTTCCCAGCAAGGTCCATATCAAATGCTAAAACTAAATTAGAAGAATATCTTTTAATGATTCCTAAATGAATTGGGGTCAAAGCTGTTCCTGAAACAGCAATACAATTAATTATTCCTGTTTGATGAGACATTATGCAATCGACATTGCCTTCTACTAAAACGCAGAAATCTTTTTGCCTAATCTCCATCTTGGCCTTATCCATTCCGTATAAAACTCTGCTTTTATCATATAATAAAGTATTGGGGACATTCAAATATTTTGCCTCATCGTCATTGCTCCCAAATATTCTACCTGTAAATCCAATAACCTGAGAATTTAAATCACAAATAGGAAACATTATCCTTCCTCTAAATCTATCAAATATTCTTTGTGAGTCTTTTTTAGAAGCCAAGCCTGCTTTAACAATATCTTCTTTATTATATCCTTGCCCGATTAAAAAATCTGACAATCCTTGCCAAGTTGCAGGAGCATAGCCAAGCCTCCATGAATTAATAGTCTCTTCTTTCAATCCTCTCTTCAAAAGATATTCTTTAACTTCTTCTCCTGTTTTACTCTTCTTAAGTTGGGCTTCATAGAATTTGCAAGCACTCTCACAAATATTCAACATTGTCTGTCTTTCTGTTTTTGTTTTTTCCCACTCTTTGTCTTGAGTCTTTAATTGAACCCCTGCCCTCTGGGCTAAAACTTTTAAAGCATCAGGAAAATCAATCCCTTCTATTTTCATTACAAACTTAAAGATATCACCCCCCTCATTGCATCCTCCAAAACAATGCCATGTTTGCCTAGCTGGAGAAACAAAAAACGAAGGTGTCTTTTCGTTATGAAAAGGACAACGAGCCCTGTAGTTAACTCCTGCCTTTTCTAATTTGATGTATGAAGAAACAACATCAACAATATTCAGTCTTGATTTGATTTCTTCGATGTCAGAAGCCATGTATTTAGTACTGGTATGATAACACTTTTGACCTAAAAAACAAGAATTATTGTTTCCACTCTCCCAAAACAAGCGTTTTGCTTATTTCTTCTCCGTTTCTTAATATCTTTAAATCAACTGCCTGTTTAGGATCATACTTAGCGATAATTTTAGATAAAGAATTATTTTTTGTTATTTTTTCTCCTCCCATTTCTAAAATAATATCATTTTCCTGTATTCCTGCTGTTTCAGCTGGAGACCCCGAAGAAATAGCTGGTTCTCCATTAGAACCTCTGATTACCAATGCTCCATAATTAACACTTAAATTCTTTTCTTTAACAACATTCTCATCAACCAAAACATATCTTACCCCAACAAAAGGATATGATATCTTTCCTAAAGATTTAACCTGCTCTACATCTTTTTTTGCTTTATCAATAGAAATTGCAAACCCAATACTTTGTCCTGTTGAAGCAATTGCTGTGTTTATTCCAATCACTTCTCCTTTTAAATTAAGCAATGGCCCTCCTGAATTACCATGATTAATAGCAGCATCTGTCTGAATAATATCTTCTAGTGTTTCAGATCCAAAAGTTCCGCCTGAAGCAACTACTGTTCTTCCTAGTCCTGATATCACTCCAACAGAAACAGTATTTTCAAATTCCCCTAAAGCGTTACCAATCGCAATCACTGTTTGCCCAACCTGAATGTCGTCAGCATTTCCTAATACTAATGGCTTAAACTTATCACTACTCTCAATCTGCATAATTGCTAAATCTTGCACAGGATCTTTAGCTAAAATCTTAGCTGAATATTCTTTCCCATCAGCCATGATAGCCTTATATTCTGCTTTATCATCATATGCAACGTGCTTGTTTGTAACAACCATGCCATCTTCAGAAACAATGAATCCTGTTCCTGAACCAACTTCTTGTTTTTCTGTTCCTGTTTGCTTTTTTTGATAAAAAAACCCAAAAGGATCAGAGCTATATGAATAAACAGGAACCTCTTGAGAAATAACTATACTCACCACTGACGGAGAGTTTTGTTTAACAACATCTATTATTTTCTGTTCTTGGGTTGTTTGAGGGATGTATTCTTTTTCAATCACTTTTTCCTGCTGAATAATTGGCACACCAGCAGAAGCCACTTCTTGTTTTAATTTAAGATAAAAAACATAACTAGATCCTATTCCTCCAATCAATCCTATTAAAAACACTAAGATAAAAAACAAAGGAAGAGAAGGAATCTTCTTTTCTGAAATCAAATTCTGCGGATTGCCTGATTTAAGCATTTTATTTTTTATTTCTGGTAGTTGATATATTGACATATTAGTATGTTTTAACCTTTTTAAGTAAATACAAATTACGACCTAAAAATATTTCAATTATTCTTTTAATAAAACTTTCGCCTTGTCCCATATTTCTGGATCATTATAATTCAATTTTGTATAGTACCACCATTCTGCACCCCAGAAATAAAACGTGCTTAATCCTGTATTTTTGGCAAAGCTCACGTTTTCTTCAAATTGTTTGCCATCCATTGTCCTCTTCTGTATCCAGATTGGGGTGCTCATTATTGAATTAGCACACCATGGCTCAGCTTGCAACTCCACCCCTATCACTTCTTTTCCTCTAAATAGCTCTACTAGCTTAGCTCTGCGATCATAAAAAACAGCTGGTAAGGGATATGTAATATATTGTCTTATTTGATCTTGCCAAACTCTTTTGTATGTTGTTACTCCAATAACATCACCGTATTTAGATACTTTGGACCAAAATGATAATTCTCCGCTATCTGTAACAATTACTTTGTGATTGTTGTCTATTTTTTTAACAAGCTCTATTTCTTTAGCTAAGAATTTTTCATCTTTCCATGGACAAGCTCCAAAATTCAAGAATATCTCATTTTCAACTTGCCACATATATAATGATTTTGAATCTTTGTATCTATTAACAACAGTTTCAAGCATTGAAAGAATAGCTTCTTGCTGCTCTTCTTTTTCCATGCTCACGGCCCAAGTTGGCAAATGACATTCTGGCCAGTGAGGAGTTCTCATTCCTATAGCTAAAATTGCTTTTGCGTCTCTATTTTCAAGCTTGTTCATCTGCCAATCAAGCTCTGTAAAATCATATTTATTTTCTTCTGGCTCAATTAAATCCCAATGAATTGCTATTTTAAAATTCTTAGCTCCCAAATCATCTAACATTGCTAAAAATGTTTCCCTAGGGTCAATTCTTAAAAAGTCTGTTTGTTTTAAAGAAAAATTAACCCCCCACTTAATCTTTTCTGCAGGCTTAGCTGTGCCAACAAAAAAATATACAAAAAATGTTGCAACAATAATTATTAAAAACCAAGAAATGTATTTAAATAAAGGCCTCATCCTCTATATTATAATCAAAAAATTAGTGTAGGGCAACAGCATTGATTCTTTCCTTATATTCTTCGCTTGTTATAACTTTTTTAGCCAATAAATTATTCAAACCAGAATAATAATGATCATTTAATACTTCTCCTGAAATAGTTTCTTTATAAATTCTAACATTATCTATTAATCCATTGAACCATTGCGATCCATACCTTCCATAACCTATATACAAATCACCATCTGATTCATAAGAGATAGATCCCTTATTGCTATTGCTTGTATATTCTGTGCCAACATAACACTTTGAACCAACTAAATAATCATAAGTCCAAGCAACAAAATTCCACTTATTTAAAGTTAAAGATGGAGAAATACAGGTAGAATTCCAAACTCCTCCAATTCTAGCGTGCGGACATATCTTATCAATATAAGAACTAGAAAAAGTCATAAAATGATAGCCATAACCACCAATAGACTTAATAAGTATTCCTTGATAATTAACATCTAGTCTTGTTGGTTTAATCCATGCTTCAATAGTTAAATTAGAAGTCATATTAAGATTAGAATCATTAGATACTGAAATTCTGTCATCTTGACCATCAAAATCAAAACAATTTCCATAGACACAACCATCTGTTGTTAATTTAGGAAGATTGTTTGTCCCAGAAGATCCTTCTAAGGTTCCCGTAAAAAAGCTCCACGAATCAGGTGTTTTCGCAATTGAAGGAAAATCAACTTGATCAAGTTTCCATTCAGCAACCATATTAAGCATTAATGCGTTTCTTATTGAATTAGAAAATATCTGAGCTTTAGCGATTGTCGCTTTGTTTGTAACTCCATTCATTGAAACAACAATTAAGCCAGATAAAATACCAATCACTGCGATGACAACAAGTAATTCTATTAAAGTAAAGGCTAATTTTTTACTCATTGTTTTATATCGAAAAAATAACTAACCCTGCACAAACAAGCAATATCGCAACAATCTTTTGGATTACTATTTTTTTAGATATTTCTTCTTTTAAGACTTTGGGTAAAAAATAAGTCATCAATGCAGTCATGATAAATAAAAATACGTACTGGACCCCTCTCATTGAGTTAATAACAGCTAAATATGCAACTGGGGCTAATGATATTGCCCAACTTTGCAAAACAGTTGCTGCGCCACCTGCAATTTGAGTAAAAATAAAGAGAAATAAGTTTTCTTTTCCAACGCCACCTTTCTTATTGTCAAAACACCCTTCTCTAAATTCTTTACTTAATAACAAGAAAATAACCAACAAAAAGCTAAAAATCCTTATCCAAATAAATCCTTGCCAAAATCCTAAATCTAAAAATACCATTTTAGAAAAAACGTAATCTAGGGAAAAAAGAACTGCTGTTAAAAATGATATCTTTAAGCTGTCTTTAGTGAGCTTTAAACTCTTGTCGATTGAGATGATAATTCCTCCTATCAAAAGCATTGCAAATGCAATTATTTCGTTGATTCTTAAAACTTGAAATCCCCAAAAACAACAGGTAAGAATAAAAATTAAAATTGGCTGACTCGCTCCAATTGCAGGCATCACTCTTGAAACTTCAAATCTATCTAAAGCTGAGAATAAACAATACAAACCAAGAATATAAACAACAGCATCTAAAACAATCCATAACCATTGCATTCCTTGTGGTAATCCAAAATTAAAACCAAGCAAAGATGCAAAAGGAATAACCAATATAGCTAAAATGCTAGACATTCCAACTGTAAAAGTATATTCCTTTGGCTTAGCTGGACCAGCTAAAATTATCTTATCTCCCAAAGAAGATAAACTGTAAAAGAAATATGAGAAACAGGTTGCTATAAACCAGAGCATTTTTGTATTTCTTCTTTAATCTTAAATGTTCCCATTTTTTCAACCTCAATAAATCCTTGCATCGCCATTTTAGCAAAATAGCCTGATTCTAACCAATCAAATAACCAATCCTTTACATGTTCAATATCTTTTTGATCAGCTCCATACCCTGATTTAATCAACCAGTTTCTGTTAAATTCTTCTTGTGACCCGATTGTTGGAGCAATAATAATTGGCAAACCTAAACCAGCATAAAATGAAAGTTCGCTTGGTTTTGTCCATAATATATCTGTATTTCTTAAAGCTGAATTAAATGCATCGTAATATTTTTCAAAAGTATTTTCATAAATTAATTCTATCCCTTGCCCCATCAATTCTCCTAGTCCTCCATTATTAATTTCTTTTTCAAAATAATCTTTAATATTATTTTTTGTTCCAGCAACTAAAATTATTTTTAGTCTTCCTTCATTAATACTCTTTTTCAATCTTCTTATTAATTCCACGCCTATTTCTTTTTGAGCCCCTGCCCCTCCAACTGTATACATTATTGTTAAAGGCCTTTTGCTTTCTTTAGGAAGTTTTCCTATTTTTTCTGTGATTAAAGAACCATAATTGTTTATATATCTTCTACTAGGGTCAAGATTAAGCAATCTCTTGCCCATATCCTCCTTTAATGTTTCCATTTTCTTGCTTCCGATATTTTCTACTGGAAGCGGATAGCCACTTAAAATAATATTTTCTTTTTTAACTCCATATAATCTCAATCTACTAACAACTCTCCCTGTCGGAGCAAAATATTTTATCTTAGATTTCTTGGGATTCATTGGCGCCCAACTTCTTGAAACGTCTGTATCGCAAACTACACAAAATATTTCTCTAGGATATTTGAAATATTCTGCCATAAAAGCAGGATTAAAAAATGTAGAGACAAAAGGTATATTCTTTTTAGAGCATTTTTCTATAAGATCTTTGCCCCATCCTTTTTCAAACAAAGGAAGAGTTCTTCGCTGTGTAAAACTAGAAGAAGACAAATCTCTTTTAGGATAAAATTCATTAATCTTCTGTGTTAAATCAAAAAGATAAAAAGCAAACTCTCCCAAAAAAGGAACCTTTTTAAATCTAGAAACAAACTCATAAAATCCTCTTGAACTTTCCCATATTCTTTTATCTTCTTCAGGTATTCCCAAATAATCATTAGCAGAAATTATCTTCCCTCCTTCTGCAAAAGATTTCAAAGGATAGGCCGTTCTTTGATGCCCATACCCCATATTTATTGAAATAATCCAAGCTGTTTTTGCCATGTTGTCTTAATTATATATTACTGAGCTAAAAACTCCAAGTCTTTTTTATTTGATTTCTTATAAATCAAATAACATATAGGTATATAAACTATAAAGAATAAATAAAAAGGAATATCTGTTTTTAGAAAAGCTAAGGGCACTGAAGACGAGATATTAACAATGAAAAACAATAAAGAAACAAAAATCGTACAAAATAAAGAAATAATCCATCCTAACAAAGGAACGATAATGCCGATAAAAGGAAATAAAATTCCTAAAGCCATTATTAAAGGAAGAAATGGAGCAATAGCAATGTTTGAAAAAATAGAAACTAATGAAATTGAATTGAATGAATTTATTAAAACAGGAACAACAAAAAACTGTGCTGACAGTGTCATAGTAATTATTTCTCTTAAAAAGCTACACCTATCTTTAAAAAACTGATTCAAACAATAATTAATACTAGGCCCCACAAACATCATTCCTATAACAGCTAAAAAAGATAATTGAAAACCTAAATCAAATTTCAAAGCTAAGGGATTCTCAAAAACAATCAAAAAACCCGCAATAATTATTGTTCTCCAGACTGAAGACTGTCTCCCAATTATCTGTGACAAAAGCAACAAACATATCATTATTCCTGACCTCACTGCTGAAGCAGGCATGCCCACTAAAATAATATAGAAAATAGTAAATATAACTACAGCTATTTGGGCTTGTTTTCTCCAAAATCCAAAAATCATTAATAACTCAAAGAGCATAAATGAAAATAAAACCATGTGCGATCCAGAAATAGCAATTGCATGACTCAGTCCTGAAGCATTGAGCCTTGCTTTTAAATCTTTATCCATTCTTGAATCATCTCCTAAAATCATAGCTTCAATTACAACGCCTTCTTTGAATGGCATGTCTTTTTTAATCTCTTCCCTTGCCCTGTCTTTTAGATAAAAAATAAAGGGAACCTTCCCTTTCTCAATAATTTCTATTTGAGGAAAATTAAATAAAACAGATATTTCGTCTTTGGCTAAATATCCCCTATAATCAAAATCATCATATTTTTCAGGAATTTTTAAAATTCCTTTCACTAAAACTTTGTCTCCAAAATCAATCTCTGAATCATTGCTATCAAAAACCAATGCTCTGCCTTTTTCAAAACAAACAACAATTTCTGTTTTTAATAATCCCCTTTTCACCTCTTCGCAAACATTTCCCTCTAAAGAAACTTCTTGATTATTAAACTTAGTTAGATAATTATTCTCAATCTTAAAAAGAGAAAAAGAATAACAAAACATTCCTAAAGAAAAAAGAATAAGGCAAAATCCTAAAACACCTAAATTGTTTTTCCAAAATACCCCAATTAAAATAAAAGAAATAATTAAAACAATCAAAATAAAATAAAATGAATCAATAAAAAACGAGGCAAATAAAACCCCGATTATAAAACTAAGAAGCAAGTATATAAATATATCTGATTTATCCATTAGATTCTCTTGATCCTTTTTATTAACAGCATGCCAGTGATAAAACCTCCGACATGACCCCAATAAGCAACAGTGGTCTCAATAGAACTTAAAGAAAATATTTGATATAAAAACCAAATAAAAATATAGACAACGGCTGGAACAGATATAAAGAAAATTAAAGGAACAAAAGCTTTGATTTTATTCTTAGGAAGTAGTATCAAATAACCACCCAGCACTCCTGAAATAGCTCCTGAAGCCCCTATTACAATTGTAGAGGGGTCTACCATCGCAAGAGAATAAACTACAGCTCCTCCAACGCCACAGGCTAAATAAAAAGCGAGAAATTTAAGACTGCCCAATTTAGCTTCCAAAGCTTCTCCGAAAACCCATAAAAACCACATATTCCCTATTAAGTGAAATAGATTTCCATGGAGGAACATAGATGTAAAAACTGTAAAAATTCTACCATCAAAAAGATGGCTTGGAGCAAATCCGAAAATATTAATGTAATATTCTAAATTAAAAACAGTATATAAATAGAAAAAGACATTCAAAGCAATCAAACTAATTGTAACAAATGAGATTCTTCCTTTTATTCTATTTTCGTCGTATAGCGGAAACATTATCTTATCTTAAAAACATTAAAATTGCTTTTAATTTCTTCTCCTATTTCTTTTAATAATTTATCGTCAAATGGTTTCACACTACTAAGTCTATCATCTATTGTTCCTTTCTCTCCTCTAAATCCTTGCAAATAATATTTATTGGCTGGGGCAATATCTTTAGCCATTTGGATAATATCTTCTTTTGTATGAATACCTGGAACAATTGTTGATCTAAATTCATAATCTATTCCTGAATTTTTAATAATTTTAATTGATTCTTTTATATTTTCAATATCAATTTCTACAATACCTGACCCAATAATATATTTTTCTTTATTTAAAGGTGTCTTAATGTCCATAGCAATATAATCAACAACACCTTTTTCAATCATTTTTTTTATCACTTTGGGATTAGTTCCATTAGTATCAAGCTTAACTAGAAATCCTTCTTCCTTTATCTTTCTGGCAAATTCTATTAATTCGTCTCCGCAAACAGTCGGCTCTCCTCCACACAAAACACAACCTTCTAATAATCCCTTCTTTTCATTTAAAAAATCGAAAAACTGTTTCTCTGAAATCTGGGGATGACTCTTAATTTCTTCTGGAATTACTAATTCTTTTGAATAGCAGAAAGGACAACGAAAGTTACATCCAGATAAAAAAACAGTACAAGCTAGTTTGCCTGGATAATCAACAAGGGTAACTTTTTGAAGTCCTCCAATTATCATATTTTTTGGTTAAAAATGTGCGGTCTCCCGCACATTCTTTTATTTTTTATTTTTTTCTAATTTCGCGAGAGAGTTTTTAACCTTGAATTCTTTTCTATTGTGAAATTCGTGTTGCTTGCCCTCGTTCCATTGTTGTACTGGTCGCAAATAGCCCACAACCCTAGAATATACTTCTGTTTCTTGAAAATTCTTCAGGCTTTTATCTTTTTCAAAACATTCGTTGCATTTGAAAATAAACTTTTCCTCTCCTCCTGCTAAAATATATTTCAATAATTGCCCATTTACGATTTCTTCGTTTTCATTAACAACAATTTCTTTTCCGCAATCATGACAAATATTGTTTTTGTTCATATTTTTATTTCTTTACCTTTTTTTGAGACTTTTTCTCTAAATTAGCAAGAGAACTTTTAACCTTAAATTCTTTTCTATCATGGAATTCTGCCTGCTTTCCTTCATTCCATTGTTGTACTGGTCGTAAATAACCTACAACCCTAGAATATACTTCACATGGTTGTTCAATTGCACACTTGGGGCATGTAAAATGCTTGCCTGAGATATATCCGTGAGTAGGACAAATTGAAAATGTTGGAGTCAATGTTACGTATGGTAATTTATTATTTTCAAATATTTTTCTTACAAGTGTTTTAACTGTTGCAATGTCTGATATTTCTTCTCCTAAAAATAAGTGCTCAACAGTTCCTCCAGTATATTTGCATTGTAAATCATCTTGTAATTTTAGTTCTTCAAAAATATCATCTGTATAGCTCACTGGCAACTGAGTTGAATTAGTGTAATAAGGAACTTTCTTTGTTCCAGCAGTGATAATGTCTGGATATGCTTTTCTATCTTTCTGAGCAAATCTATATGTGGTTGATTCGGCTGGAGTTGCTTCTAAATTATAAATACTTTGTGTTTCTTTTTGAATTTCAACTAGTTTTGCTCTCATGAAATCCATAATTTCTAAAGCAAAAGCTTTTCCCCTTTTTGAACCAATATCTTCTCCGATAAAATTCAACAAGGCTTCGTTCATGCCAGCAATACCAATTGTTGAAAAATGATTAGCATAATATTGCCCCTTTGCTTTTTTTACTCCTGACAAATAATGTCTTGAATATGGATACAATCCTTTCGCTGTAAATTCTTCAATTGTTTTTCTCTTAATCTCTAGACTTTCTTTAGCAATATTCATAACATTGGACAATCTTTCAAAGAATTCTTTCTTAGTCTTTGACAAATATCCAATTCTTGGAAGATTAATTGTAACTACCCCGATACTTCCAGTTAATGATCCTGAACCAAATAATCCACCACCTCCTCTATTATTTAATTCAGATAAATCAAGCCTTAAACGACAACACATTGACCTAACGTCTTCTGGCTTCATTTCTGAATTAATATAATTAGCAAAATAGTTAATGCCATACTTTGCTGAAGCCTCAAACATTGGATCTAGAGAAGGATCATCCCATGGGAAATCTTTTGTAATATTAATTGTGGGAATTGGAAATGAAAAAGGTCTTCCACTCTTATCTCCCTTAATCATTGCAATATAGAATGCTTTATCAAGCATTTTCATTTCTTCTGCAAATTCTCCGTATGTTTCTTTCTGAGGCATTCCTCCAATAATTACAGGCTGATTGGCAAACACAGGAGACGGCTTTAAATCTAAAGTAATATTAGTAAAAGGACATTGGAATCCTACCCTTGTTGGAACAGCCATATTGTATAAGAATTCTTGAATAGCTTGTTCAACTTGAGCATAACTTAAATTATCATATCTAATAAATGGTGCAAGCAAAGTATCAAAATTAGAAAACGATACTGCTCCAGCAGCTTCACCTTGCAAGGTGTACATGAAATTAACAATTTGCCCTAAGGCTGATCTGAAATGCTTAGCTGGATATGATTCAATCTTTCCGTTAACACCGCCAAATCCTCTTATCAACAAATCGTATAAATCCCATCCAACACAATAACAAGCCAAAGTATCTAAATTGTGTAAATGAACATCACCTGACTCATTAGCTTTTCTCACTTCTTCTGGATAAACTTTATTCAACCAATATTTCTTAACAATGTATGAAACGCCATAATGATTCAAACCTTGAAGAGAAAATGCCATGTTTGAGTTTTCTTGTACCTCCCAATCAAGTTTGTCCAAATAATCATCAACTCTATCTACTGCTTCTTCAGAGATTGCTTGTGCCTCTCTAATCTTTCTTCTCTGTTCTCTGTACAAAATAAATGCTTTTGCTGCTTCTACTTCTCCGTCTAAGATTAAAGCTTCCTCAATAATATCTTGAATGTGCTCAACATTAGGATTTTCATTCTCTTTAAATCTTCTATTTAAAATTTTTATAGCTTTTTCAGCAATTTTCTGACTCTTTTTTCCATTTCCTTGCTTGGTAGCAGTAATTGCTTTCAAAACTGCATTAAAAATCTTCTCTTGATCAAATTCTGCAAGATCTCCATTTCTTTTTTGGACTTTGGTGATGTGATTTTTGATTTTCATATTACTATTTTATACTCCAAAAAATTGGCTGTCAATTTTGACAAAATCTTAGAAGGTTTTATGCAAGAAAAAAGACTTGACATTATTCTTTTTCTTTGCTTGTAGCGATAATTGTTACCCTAATTTCGTCTTTGTTTAAATTTTTATCAAAGGAAGCTCCGAAAACTATTTTTGATGATGGAGAAGTTTTCTTTTTTATCATTTCTGCAATCTTTTTTACTTCCGAAAGGTAAAAATCTTTGTTGCCTGATGTTACATTAAACAATATTCCTTCTGCTTTATCCATTGGAAATTTAATCATTGGAGAAAACAAAGCCTTTTCAACTGCCTGAATCGCTCTATCTTTACCTTGAGCCTTGCCTGTTCCAAAAAATGCAGTACCACTATCTTTTAAAATTTCTCTGATATCAGAAAAATCTAAATTAAGTATGCCTGGGTTGATAATAACATTAGAAATACTCTCTACTGCCTCTTTCAAAAGTTCATCACATTTATTAAATGCTGTTTCAATTGATGATTTTGCTGGAATCAAGTCTCCCAACTTATCGTTTGGAATAACAACTAAAGTATCAACCTTTTTTCTTAATTCTTCTAAGGCATTTAAAGCAATCTTTTTTCTTTTTTTACCTTCAAAAGAAAATGGAAGAGTAACAATTCCAATTGTTAATGCTCCTGACTTCTTAGAAGTTTCTGCAACAACTGGCACTGCTCCTGATCCTGTTCCTCCACCCAATCCAGAAGCTACAAAAATAATATCAGCACCTTTAACAATTTCTTCAATTTCTTTAATGTTTTCTTTAGCAGAAAGTTTACCAATTTCTGGCCTCATTCCTGCACCAAGTCCTTTGGTTATTTTTTCTCCAATTCTCACCCTTAAATCAGCTTCTTTTTTCTTTAAATCTTGCGCATCTGTATTAACGCTAACAAGTTCAACATATTTAATCTTGGCCTTCATCAACCTGTCAATCGTATTACATCCTGCGCCTCCCACTCCAACAACTTTTATTCTTGCTAAACTCATATATTTAAATTAAGGGATAAAATTTTCAAAAAATCTTTTAATTCTTTTTCCAAAACCAGAAGAAGATCCTCTTGTTTCTACTTTCTCCATTTTATTCATTATTAATCCGCATACTGTAGCTAAAGAACTATCCTTTTCCAATCCTTTAAAATCTTTAGGATATCCTATTCTGCAAGGAAGTTTAAATTCTTTTTTAGCTAATTCAACTATTTGAGGAAGTTTTGCTCCCCCTCCTGTCAAAACTATTCCACCAGGAAGCAATCCTTGTTTTGAAACCTTTTTAATTTCTTTATCAGCTAACTCAAATATTTCAGAAACTCTTGCTTCGATAATCTTTCCTAGTTCTTTTTCAGAAAAAGTTAAAACATTTTTATTCTTTTTCTTATCATTTTTTTTCTTTTTCTTTTCTTCTTCAAAGTCATCAAAATCAAAATCTTCAGAGCTGGCACAAGTTAAATCAATTTCTATTTTTTTATTTCCACCACTCACCCCACATGACCCATGCTCTCTTTTTATTCTTTCTGCTATTTCTATCTCTGTTTTAAAACCAATGGCAATATCATTGGTAATATTTGCTGAGCCAATTGGAAGAACAACCAAATTAAGAAGTTTGCTTTCTTGAAATACGACTACACTTGTTGTTCCAGCCCCAATATTAATCAAAGCAACTCCTAATTCTTTTTGATTAGGGTTCAAAACAGCACTAGCATCAGCTATCGGCCCTGGAACAATATTGTCCTCGTCTAATTCTCCAACTGCTTCAATAATGCTTTCTATGTCAGAGGTAAAAGTTGATAAGAGATATGCATCTAGTTCTAATCTCACACCCTGCATACCCAATGGATCAATTATTTCTTTTTCTCCATCAAGAGTCCATTCTTTGGGAAAAACTTCCAATATTGTTTTGTTACCTGACTGTAAGTTAATTGTCTTAACATCTTCAAATATTCTTTCCTTGTCTTCTTTAGAAACTTTTTGATCGGCTCTCCCTACTGATATTAAAGCGTGACTAGGAACTAGCTGAAGTCTTGTTCCGTTAATATTAACAAATAAGTTTTCTATCCTGCAATTATTTCTCTTCTCTACCCTTTCCAATAATTCTTGCACTCTCTTTGAAACTTCTCCAACTTCTCTTATCCTCCCCTTGTGTACACCAAAAGAATCTATCTTATCAAAAAACAAAACTTCAAACCCTATTTCTTGATCTTGTTTTACTCCAACAATTTTTATAGTATCTGTCCCTATATCGAGACCAGTAATAACTTTTGGTTTAGACATTTTTTATTTAAATATTTTTAAGAGATACTCATTTTGTTTAGAAAGCATTTCTTTTTCCTTTTTTCCACCCTCCTCGTGCTCATATCCTAATAAGTGAAGAATTCCGTGAATAACTACCCTTGTTAATTCTTTTTTAAAATCTTGTCCGTTCTTTTTAACTTCGTCAGTTGAGATAACTATCTGATTCATATCATCTCCAAAAGAAAGAACGTCTGTTGCTTTATCTTTTTTCCTATACTTTTTATTCAATTTTCTGATTTCTGAAGAATCAACTAATGCAATAGATAAATCTAATTTAGATTTTTCTAATTTTAATACTTTTTCAGCGATTTTCTTCAAAAAATCTTTGGAAACGTTCTTGTCTCCTCCTGAGAGTTTAATAATTTCAATCATTGCTTTTGAGTATATTTTACAAGATTAAGAAACATATTGCAAGTTTAACAAAAAACAGGCCTCAAAAGCCTATTTTTCTATAATTTTAACTATTTGCCCATTCTTTTACAATATTCCCTACATCAATTTCTTTTCCTTCAAAATCGTGATCGCCATCTTTTATAATACGTCTTTCTTTTACGCCTCCAATCTTATCAAACAACATGTTTTGATCTTTAATTGGAATGTCTTCGTCAATGTCTCCACTTATCATAAGAACTTTACACTTAATTTTATCTGCTATTTTTAATAAATCGTGTTTTTCGCTATCTTTAATAAAATTAAAACTTGCTTTCTCAATAATTCCTTGGTTGCTATGACTATCACAAATTCTAGCTTTTGCTTTATTACATTCTTCTAAAACTTCTCTAATGTCATTTGTTTGATTAAATAATTTTCCAGAAACAAGCGGATTCAAAAGAATAATCCCTTTTAAATTATTATTAACTGCATAATTAGTAGCACAATAACCTCCCAAACTATGACCAACAATTAAAAATGACTCTTGATAAAAAGTTTGAGATTTAGACCAATTAATTACATCTTCTAAATCATCACAATAACTTGAAATTGTTCCATCCTCCATCTTACCATCACTTTCTCCCAAAGCATTAGTTGCATCAAAAGAAATTATTGTAAAATTATTTTCTTTTAATCTTTTACCTATTTCTTTTAATATTGGCTGTTCTTTGAAACCAAGAAATCCATGCATCAAAAAAACCAAACCTTTTTGATTTTCTTCTTTATCAACAACAATTACTATTTTTAATCCTTTTCTATTTTTTATAATTATCTTTTCCATTTTATAAATTAAAAACACCTCTTAAAGAGGTGTCTCCATTAATTTCCCAGTTCTTCTCTTACGACCTTCGCTACCAAGTTTCCATCTGCTTTTCCTTTTGTTTGAGGAGAAACGTCTTTCATTACTATTCCAATATCTTTCATTCCGCTTGCTCCTGTTTTAACAACAACGTCCTTAACAATGGCTCTAATTTCATCTTCTGTTAATTCTTTAGGCATATACTTCTTCAATGCCTCTAATTCTGTTTGTTCTTTTTCAATCAAGTCTTGCCTTCCACCTTGTTCAAACTGAACAATACTATCTCTTCTTTTCTTAACTTCTGAAGAAACAACTTCAATCACTTCTTCATCAGTCAATTTCATCTTTTCTTTTAATTGCTCTTCTGTTAAATTAGGCTCTTTCTCTACAATCTTTACCCTCTTGTCCATTTCTTTATTAAAAATAGAAGAAGATAGCATCCTTAAGGTGGATACTTTTGACTCGTTCTTTTCTTTTAATGCAGAAATTAAATCTTTTTTAATTTCTTCTGAAATCATATTATTTAGATTTACCTAACTTCTTAAGCTTAGCAAACTCTTTCTTCTTGGCTACTCTTGCAAGAGCAGTTCTCTTTTGCATGTTTTCACTCTTAACTCTCTCAGAAAATCTTCTTTTTCTGGCTTCGATAAGAACACCGCTTTTTTGTACTGCTTTTGTGAATCTGTAGACAAGAGATTGTGAAGTTTCTCTTGGTTGTTTTGCGATCTTCATTTTATTTCTCTTTTAATATATTTTTAATTTCTTTAATAATATCTTCTTGTTTTACCTCGACCTGTTTCGCTGTTTGCATGTTTCTAACTAATATCATGTTATTCAAAGCTTCTCTTTGACCTAAGATAATCACTACCTTAGCTCCTAGCCTGCTAGCTTTTCCTAGCTGACCCTTGAGAGAATCTTTACCGAACCCCTCACCAACTCTGATATTTGCTCTTCTTAATTCTTCTAAAACTGGCAAACTCTTTTTCTTGGCTAATGGTCCAATTTGAGCAAAAAATATTTCTGGAACTGTGGGAAAAGAAACCTTTGCTCCGATTTCTTTCATTTGGGAAATAATTCTTTCTACTCCTATTGCTGCACCGCAAGCAGGAATATCACCTCCTCCCAACATTTTCACTAGATTATCATATCTTCCTCCTCCTGCCAAGGCTCCTGATCTTACCCCGTCTTTTTCAGCCTCTATTTCAAAAACTGTTTTCGTATAATAATCCAGTCCTCTCACTAATTTGCTATCTAAACAATATGGTAGTTTTAATTCATCTAAATACTCTAAAACATCTTTTAAATGCTTTTTACACTCTTCGCATAAATAATCAACACTTTGAGGAGCTTGAGATAATACTTCTTGACACTTCTCATTCTTGCAATCAAGAACTCTCAATGGATTAGTCTTAATTCTTTTCTTACAATCAGCACATAAAGAAGAACTTTTTTCTCTTAAAAACTTTACCAATGCCTTCCTATATAATGGTCTACAATTATCATCTCCAATAGAATTAATACGAATCATTAAATTCTTCAATCCTAAGTCATGAAGCGTTGCATACATAACAAGAATTGTTTGAGCATCAACAATTGGATCTTTTTCTCCCATTATTTCTGTTCCTAATTGATAAAATTGTCTAAATCTTCCTGCTTGAGGCTTTTCATATCTAAAGAATGGTCCCATGTACCACAATCTCACTGGTTGAGGCAAAGAAACAAATCCATGTTCAATATATGACCTTGCAACACCAGCTGTTCCTTCTGGTCTCAATGACAAGATATCTTTTCCTTTTGTTTTTAAGGTAAATAATTCTTTTTCAACAATATCTGTATTTATTCCAACGCTCCTTATAAACAAATTAGAATCTTCAAGAATTGGAGTATCTATTTTTTCAAAATCGTAAAAAGAGAAAACTTTTTTAGATGTCTCCATTATCTTGTCATAATATGCTTGATCCTGGGGTAAAATATCGTGCATCCCAGTGGGCGTTTGAAATTTTGGCTTACTCATATAATTTAATTAATTTTGTATTGTTTGTTGCGAACTTATTGAATTTGCTAATATCTCATAAGGAGAAAGTCTTACCAATATTCTTCCAACAATATTTTTCATTGGAACAAATCCCCACTTTCTTGAATCAGAAGAATAATTTCTATTATCTCCCATAACAAAATAATCATTTTCTCCTAATGTTGCTGGCCCGTATGATAATCCTGTTTTCCATTCTTCTCTAACTTTATCTGTGATATACAGAGATTCATCAACTTTAACTTCAGAACCACTGTTCATTGAAATAAAAACCTCTCCATTCCTTATCTCTATCGTTTCTCCTGGAAGAGCAATTATTCTTTTAATGTATCTTTGAGATGGATCTTTAGGATAATTAAAGACAATCACTTCTCCTCTTTGAGGGCTTCTCATTTTAAAAGAAACCTCATCAATAATCAAGTAATCAGCTGAATGATAGTTAGGCTCCATTGAATTTCCTTTAACAACGAAAGGTTGAAAAAGCAACATTCTCACAGGAATAACTATTGCTAAAGCAATTAATAATATTTTTAGTGCGTCTAATAAAAAAATGGTAAATTCTTTTAACTCCATACAAATATCATATACCAACTTGACATTTAACGCAAATGTTCTATTATGTTAACACTGTCGGAGGTGACAGCAATGATTGACGAAGAAGGACTAAAGAAGCTGATTAAGGTTATCAATGAAAAAAAACATCTTCGACTAAATGCTCTTTCCCAAATTGAAGAAGCAATGGAAAAAACAACCAAAGCTATCGAATATTCCCAAGAAGCAGACAGTGACACAAATCTAATCGACAGTTGCAAAGAAATTGCTCGTGCTGGCGTAATAATTGCAGTCGAGGAGCTTGCCGCCACCCTTAAAGAGGCTGGCTACTAAATTTCACTGTTTTTTGTTTGCCTAAATCTATCAAAACAGTATAATGAAAATAATATGAAATTAATTATCGGCTTAGGAAACTACGGGATTGAATACGAGAAAACAAGACACAATTACGGATTCATGGTAATTGATGCTTTTCAAAAGGAAAACAATTTCCCTGAGTTTAATATGGATAAAGACTCTAATTCTCTTGTTTCTAAAGAAAATAACATTATCCTTATCAAACCTCAGACATATATGAATAATTCTGGAACAGCTGTAAGAAAGATTGCTAATTTCTATAAAATAAGCAATAAAGATATTATTGTAGTCCATGATGATGCTGATGTTAATCTAGGAGAAATAAAAATCGCTGAAGACAGAGGGTCAGCTGGACACAATGGAGTTGAATCAATTATTAATGAACTTAAAACTAAAGAATTTACAAGATTAAGAATGGGAATAAATTCAGAAGATCCATCATATTCTGAACCAATTTCAAGAGGAGAAGGCTTGGAAGCTATTGTTTTAAAAAATTTCAGCACAAGCGAACAAGTGATAGTAGATGAAACAATCAAAAAAGCATTACAAAAATTAAAAGAATTAATCTAAATGAAATCATTAGTAATCGTAGAAAGTCCAACTAAAGCAAAAACAATAAAGAACTTCTTAGGCGCTAACACAAGCGTTTTGTCTTCCTATGGCCACATCAGAGATTTACCCAAAAGCACATTAGGAATAGATGTTGAAAAAGACTTTGATATTAAATATGTAATTCCAACAAAGGCCAGAAAAAACGTAACACTTCTTAAAAAAGAAGTTGAAAAAGCAGATACTATATATATAGCCACTGATCCTGACAGAGAAGGAGAAGCCATTGCTTGGCATCTAATTAATGTTCTTAATTTAAAAGAAGAAGATTACAAAAGAATTACTTTTCACGAAATTACAAAGTCAGCTATTAACGAAGCACTTGAACATCCAACAGAATTAGACATTAATCTGGTTGACGCTCAGCAAACAAGAAGAGCATTAGACAGAATTGTAGGATATAAGCTCTCCCCTTTTCTATGGAAAAAAGTAGCTAGAAGATTATCAGCAGGAAGGGTCCAGTCAGTAGCTGTAAGATTAATTGTTAAAAGAGAGCAAGAAATAAAAAACTTTAAACCAGATGAATATTGGTCTATTCACGCAATTCTTGAAAATAAGAATAAAGAACAGATTGAAAGCACCTTAATCAAGATAAAGGGCAAAGCTGTTCCTAAGTTAGGAATAAAAACTCAAAAAGAAGCTGAAGTAATTAAAATTGATCTAGAAAATACAAAATACCAAATCTCTTCAATCGAAAGGAAAGAAACGAAAAGATCTCCTCTTCCCCCATTCACAACATCTTCATTACAACAAGAAGCTTCAAAAAAATTAAGATTCCCTGCCAAAATGACTATGAGGATTGCTCAGGGATTGTATGAAAATGGTTTAATCACTTATCACAGAACAGATTCTTTAAATCTTTCTGAACAATCAATATCTTCAGCTAATGAATATATATCTAGTAAGTTTGGGAAAAACTATACAGAATCAAGAAGATTTAAGGCCAAAGGAAGAGCACAAGAAGCTCATGAAGCCATAAGGCCAACTTCAATTGATAAAGACCCTGATTCAATTAATCTAGACGAAAAGAACAAAAAACTATACAGATTGATCTGGAACAGATTCATCGCTTCTCAAATGAAAGAAGCTATTTTTGATTCAACGAAAATACAAATTCAAACTGAAAATGATTACACCTTGCAAACCAATGGATCAATTTTAAGATTTGATGGATTCTTAAAAATATACCCAATGAAATTTGAAGAAAAAACATTACCAGAATTAAAAGACAACGAATCTTTAGATTTATTTGAAATTAAAACAAATCAACACTTCACAGAACCTCCTGCAAGATATACCGAAGCAAGTCTTATCAAAGAACTAGAAGAAAATGAAATTGGCAGGCCATCAACATATGCTCCTATCATTTCAACAATCCAAGACAGAAATTATGTTGAAAAAAACAAGGAAAGAAGATTTGAACCAACTGAAATTGGAATTACTGTTGATGAAATGCTCACTCAACACTTCCCTCAAATCGTTGATATAAAATTCACTGCTCACATGGAAAAAGACTTAGATGAGATTGCCCAAGGAAAAGAAAATTGGAAAACATTATTAAAAAATTTCTACCAACCATTTGAAGAAAATTTAAAAAATAAATATGACGAAGTAGAGCAAAAAAAGCCTACTGATGAATTGACCGACAAGATGTGTCCTAAATGCGGAAAAATTCTTGCAATTAAATATGGAAGGTTCGGAAAATTCCTTGCTTGCACTGGATTCCCTGAATGCAAGCATACTGAAAGCATTGAAGACAAAACAAAGAAAACTGGCATCACTTGCCCAGAATGTGCTCAAGGAGAAATAATCCAAAAAAAATCTAAAACAAAAAGAATCTTCTACGGCTGTAGTAATTGGCCTGATTGTAAATTTGCCCTATGGGACAAACCTACAAATGAAAAATGCCCTAAATGCGGATCAATAATGGTAGAAAAAGGAAAAAAATTAAAATGCTCAAACAAAAACTGCAAGTAATCCTTGCAGCTTTGTTTAATAATTAAATTAATTCTTAATCTTTTTCAACCACTCATTCATTTCTTCTTCTGATTTAAAGTTCATTACTACCTGAATATTATTTTTCTTTTTGCTTATTTTTAAATCAGCAATACTTAACACCTGCTTAATTTTCTTTTCTAAAAACTCGCTAATCATTTGAGGAGCTTTCCTGATTATATTCTTCTTAACTGAACTACCTGCATTAATTTCCTTTACCCTTCTTTCTGTTTCTCTCACTGAATATCCTCCGTTGATTAATTCTTCAAGAAATTCCTTAACAAACTTTATATCTTTAAATCCAAGCATTGCTCTTGCATGTCCTTCTGATATTTTTCCTTCTTTTAGAGCTTTCTTAGCTTCAATCGGCAAAGCTAAAATTCTTAAACTATTAGCAACCGCTTCCCTGCTAGCACCTGCGATTTTGGCAATTTCTTTTTCAAGCAAACTAAATTCTGTTCTTAATCTTTCAAAAGCTTCTGCCTTATCAATTGGATTCAAATTTCTTCTTTGAACGTTTTCGATTAAAGCTATTTCTAATTTCTCTCTATTTGATTGTTCTTTAATAATAACTGGGACTTGCTTCAAGCCAATTCTTTGAGACGCTCTCCATCTTCTTTCTCCAGCCACAATCTGATATTCATATGAAATTCCTCTTTCTGTTTTTTTCTCCAACTTATTCACGATAATAGGCTGAAGCATGCCATACTTCTTAATTGATTCACCTAAAGAATCCAAAGCCTCTAAATCAAACTCTTTCCTTGGTTGATAAGGATTAGGCTTTATTTTATCTATCTCAATCCAGAAGATAAAGTCTTTTTTTACATTATCAGCTGGAGCTTGATTGCCATCTTTTTTTGGTATTAATGATTCTATTCCTTTTCCAATCATATTATCCTTTTGATATTATTTCTCTTGCTAATTCTCTAAAAGCATGAACTGCTTTAGAATTCGGCGAATGCCTTAATATTGTTTTCCCTGTTACCGGTGACTCTGACAAAGCAACTACTCTTGGAATAATCGTATCAAAAACATAGCCAGGAAAACTTCTTCTCAAATCTTTAGCAATAGCTAATGATACTTTATTCTTTCTGTTATACATTGTCATCACTGCTCCTAATATCTTGATGTCTCTCTCCATATTTTCATTAATGACTTTGACATTATGCAATAATTGCCCCAATCCTTCCATTGCTAAATATTCGCATTGAACTGGAATTAATATCTCGTCAGCAGCAATTAAGGCATTTAAAGTTAATATTCCTAATGATGGAGGACAATCAATGATAATAAAATCATAATCATCTTTTACTCTATCAATCACTTCTTTCAATCTGAATTCTCTGTTTTCCATATTAACAAGTTCTATATTTGCTCCTGCAAGATCATGGGATGTTGGCATCACATCAAAAGCTAAAAATTGAGTCTTCTTTATTATATCTTTAGGAGAAATCTGCCCCAATAAAGCATCGTATAAAGAAACATTCAAATCTCTAGGCTTAATACCCATTGAAAATGTGGCATTAGCCTGAGGATCAATATCAACTAATAAAACTTTTTTTCCAAATGCAGTTAAAAAAACAGGCAAATTAACAGCAATTGCAGTTTTTCCTACTCCTCCTTTTTGATTAGTAATAGCAATTACACGTGTCATTAAATAAATTTTACCACAAGGGGTTTAAATTTACAAACAAGTTTTTTTGTGGTAAATATATTGTATTGCCGAAGTGGCGGAACTGGCAGACGCGTAGCACTCAAAATGCTATGGGGGTAACCCCGTGAGAGTTCAAGTCTCTCCTTCGGCACATTAAATAATATCTTTTTCTACTTTTTCTTGAGGCAAAGTATTTTTATTTGCTCCGATTTTCCTGCCCGGATAAACAATGGTTCCTGCTCCTGTTTTAACATTGTCTCCAGTAATTGTTCCTAGTTTTTTTCTAAATGTATCTATCAATTCCCCTTTTACCATTGTCTTAATATTTTCTCCGTCGTGTTTCAAATTAGTAGTTATCGTTCCCGCACTCATGTTACAATTTTCTCCAATAATAGAATCTCCAATATATGCCAAATGAGCAGCATTGGTATTTTTTCCAATTATTGAATTCTTAATTTCAACTGCCATTCCTATCCTACAATTATCCTCAATCACAGAATGATCACGAATAAAACAATTAGGACCAATTATACAATTCTTTCCAATATATACTGGCCCTTCAATATATGATCCCGCTTTAATAATTGTTCCCTCCTTAACAATAACTTTGTCTTTTAAAACAGCTCCTTTTTCTATCTTCCCTTTCTTTTCATCTTTCTCTCTTTTAATTAACTCTGGAAGAGCTTTAAAAATATCCCAAGGATATGAAGCTGGAATCCAAAAATCAGCAACTACAGCACTCAATCTTTCTTGTTTAATAAATTTTTTAATATAGTCTGTAAACTCATACTCTCCTCTTGCTGATTTCTGTATTTCAAATCCGAATATCTTTTTAGGCAAACAATACAATCCTGTATTAACTAAATTAGAAGATGGCCTATCTGGTTTTTCCAATAATTCTTTAACAAACCCTTCTTCAGCAGTAATCACTCCAAACACAGATGGATTTTCGTGTTCTTTTAATAAAATTGAAGGAAACTTATCTATCGCTTTCTTAATATCTTTTCCTGAATAAAAATCATCTCCATTTAAAATAATAAATTTGTCTTCTAGTAAATTATATGCTGATTTAGCTGCCATTGCTGTTCCATTAACTTCTTTTTGTTCTATATATATCACCTCAATCCCCTGATATTTGTCTCCTATTTTTGCCTTAATCTCTTCCCTTTTGTATCCAACAATAATAATAACCGAAGAGACAAGCCCTTTAAGCTCTTCTAAATTGTGCTCTAAAATTGTCTTGCCCAAAAGTGTAAACAATGGCTTTGGTCTTGTTTCAGATATCGGCCAAAATCTTGTCCCACTTCCTGCTGCTAAAATTACTGCTTGCATACTATATTTTTAATAATATCTTTGCTAATTTATCTGAATCATGAGCAAGCTCCCCTTCATCAAATAAAAGATCTGCTCCTATGTATTTCTTTTCTTTAGGCAAATTATCAAATTTAACCATTTCTAATAATTCTGGATGCTCTTGCTTATACTTATTCAACCTATTTTCATTGGGCATCTTATTGTTGTAAATAACATAATCTAGTTCGCATTTCAAACATTTTTCAATCTCTTTTACAAAATCAGAAACACCAAAACCATTAGATTCTCCTTTTTTAGTCATTGCGTTGCAAACATATACTTTTTTAGCTTTAGATATTTTAATTGTGTCTGCCGTTCCTTTAACTAATAACACCTGCATCAAAGAAGAATAAATATCTCCTGGTCCGATGATAACCATTTCTGCCTCTTTAATTCTTCTCACTGTTTGAGGACAAGCATGAACTTCTGGCTCTAAAAATATTTCTTTAATCTTTAAATTAGTATTGTGTTGAGGAGAATCAATATTCATTTCTCCAATAATCTTTTGCCCATTTTCCAATACCGCGACTAAATCAGCTTTGTGAATAGTTGATGGAAGTATTCTGTGATTTCCCATTAAAAAACTATTCATCTTTTCAAAAACAGGCTTATAGCTTCTTTCTTTTAAAAACATTGCGGCAAAAAATAAATTTCCTAAAGTGTGTTCAGATAATTCTCCTTTAGGAAATCTGAAATTTAAAAGATCTTTTTCTGTTTCTTTAAAAATACACAATTCAGTAAAAGCTCTTCGAATATCTCCTGGAGAAATAATATCAAATTCTTTTCTCAACTTGCCTGATGATCCACCAGAGTCTAGCACACAAGAGACAACAAAGAGTTCAGTATTTTTATCTTTCAAACCACGGAGCACAGCTTTAGGCATAGCATTGCCTCCACCAATACAAACTATCTTCTTTTTTATAAATGGATTTCTAAACATTTATCAATATCTACTTTATTATCATTAGTATCTTTATTAATTGCTTCCTCATAGTTATATCTATCTTTCTTATAAAATACACCTAAAGGAATCTTGCCCTCTCCATTATAGTTCCATTCTGATATTAAAGCCATTGCCTTGTCTTTTGAGTCATTATTATCAACAGCTTCATATGCTCTTTCATTATAATCTTGAAGTGTGTTAAAAAATGATGGACATGGTTGCAAGATCTCTAAGAATGAAAATCCTTTGTGATTAATAGCTTTTAACATCAAATCTTTTAGATGATCTACCTTTGCTGAATAACCCCTAGCGACAAAAGAAGCTTTGGCTGTCATAGCTAATTCAGGCAAATTAAATGGCTCTTCAATATTACCTTCTGGGGTTGATTTACCTTTTAATCCTTTGGGGGAAACAGCTGTAAATTGACCTGTTGTCAAAGCAAATAACCTATTGTTATGTAAAAATACATTTATATCAGCATTCCTTCTGGCAGCATGGATAAAATGAGAAGCTCCCTCATTAAAAGTTCCACCATCTCCTGTAAAAACAATAACCTTTAAATCTGGATTAGCCATTTTGATTCCCTCTGCTGTTGCGATTGGTCTGCCATGAAGAGAATAAAAACTATTAACATTAATATAATCAACAATCTTTGAATTGCATCCAATATCACTAACTAAAACTATTTTCTCTCTTGGAGTTCCATTGTTAACTAATTCTTCTACTACTTTTTTCAAAGCCATTAATATTCCAAAATTGCCACAACCAGGACACCATGTATTAACACAATTTGTTTCTAATTCTTTCATATATTTATTTAATCTTAGATTCTAGCTCTTCTAATGTAAAAGGCCTGCCATCATATTTTAAAATCTTTTTATCGACTTTAATGCCATAAGAATTTAAAACATTTTCCATCTGAGCTGTTGCGTTTGATTCTACAAGAATTACCTCTTTAGCTCCCCTCAAAGCATCCTGCATTTGTTTTATTGGAAATGGTTGCAAAACAATAGGTTGAACAACTTTAATTCCTAATTTCTCGCCTACTTCCCTACATACACCCTTATTTGATCCCCAACAAATAATAACTTTTGAAGAATCTTTGCCATAGGTTTTTACAGCTTCCAAACTATCTACTTCCTTTTTCATTTCTTCAAACTTTCTCAATCTTTTATCTTGCATTAATTTAATACTAGAAGCATCTTCTACTGTAATTCCTTTTTCATCGTGTTCATAACTTGATACTTTAATAACTTCTGTATTTTCTCCAGGAAAAACCATTGGAGAAATGCCGTTATCTGTATTTTTGTATCTTCCGTATTCTCCTTTTCCATCCCACATCAATCCTTCTTCTTTCTTTAGTCCTTGGACCTTATCTTTATCAAAAGAAAATGTATTCTCAGATAGTTCTTTATCAACCAAAAGAATTGCTGGGGTTTGATACTTCCAAGCAAGATTCATTATTTTATTTGACCAAATAAAAGCTTCTGTTGCATCACTTGGACAAATAATAAAACGAATAAAATCTCCATGACCTGAAGCTAAGGTAAACAACAAATCTCCTTGTCCAGAATATGTTGGAACTCCTGTCGCTGGCCCAGGCCTTTGACTATTAACAATCACTATTGGCACTTCTGACATTGCTGCTAAGCTAATAGCTTCTGTCATTAAAGCAAAACCACCACCTGATGATCCAACCATTGTTCTTTTCCCAGCAAAAGCACTACCAATAGCCATATTAATTACTGATATTTCATCCTCTGTTTGCATTGTTGCTACGTTCAATTCTTCTTTATGATCAGCCAAATAATGCAAAATACTAGTTGCTGGGGTCATGGGATAAGCAATGTATTTTTCAAGTCCCGCAGAAACAGCTCCTAAGGCTATTGCTTCGTTTCCTGTTAGTAGTGGCTTGTGTCCATTCCCAGTACTTTCAAACTTAACTAAAGTTTCTACGCTATCATATGCTTTTTTAGCAATTTCTATATTTTTTTCAAGTTCTTTGTGTATTTCTTTTTTTAATACTTTTTCTAAGATAGAAAAATCTACTCCGATAATCTTAGCTAAAGCTCCAATCAAGGCTGTGTTAGACATAATTGGTAATCCACTAGTTTCTTTAACAATACTATCGGCATTTACTCCTATTCCTTTATCAAAATTTATCTTATCTTTGTTAAAAACAACCTTACCATCAGAAGTAAGCTTGTCTTCGTGTTGATCAATAGTTTTTTTGTCTAATGCGAGCAAAAAATCTACTTTTTCTCTTTCACAGAAAATTTCTTCTGTTGAGACTCTAATTTTTGAAAAATTATGCCCTCCCTTAATCAAAGATTGATAATCTTCGTGAATAAAGATGTTATATCCTAGTTCATTAAAAAACTTAGCGATAATCAGGCCAGCTTTTCTAGACCCTTGTCCAGCAGCTCCGCCCACTATTATTGAGAATTCTTTTGTATTTTTCATGGGCCCATTTTAACATAAAAAGGATAAGAAAAAAAGCAGTTAATCCACTGTTCTAATCCTTATTCTACTGTCACGCTTTTAGCTAAATTTTTAGGTTTGTCTATATCTCTCTCTAAAACATTTGCAATATAATATGCAAATAAATGTAAGGGAATTAAAGATAAAATTGGAGTCAACATTTCTAAAGTTTTAGGAATATAAATCACATCATCAGCAATCTTTTTAATTTCTTCATTTCCTTCTGTTGCAATAGCAACAACTTTTCCTTTCCTTGCTTTAACTTCTTCAATATTTGAAATCATTTTTTCATAAACTGAATCTGTTGGACAAATAGCTATTGTTGGACAATTTTCATCAATCAAAGCTAATGGTCCGTGCTTCAATTCCCCTCCTGCTGATCCTTCTGCATGCAAATATGATATTTCTTTTAATTTCAAAGCTCCTTCTAGGGCAACAGGATAATTATACTTTCTACCGATAAACCAAAAATCTCTATATCCTTTGTATTTTTCTGCAATCTTTTTAATCTCTTCTTTTGTTTTTAGAATTGTTTCTGCTAATTGAGGAAGTTTTGCCAATTCTTCAACAATTCTCTTTCCCATAACTAAAGCCATTTCTCTTTGTCTTCCTAAATAAACTGTAATCATAGCTAAAGTTGTTACTTGCCCTATCAAAGCCTTAGTTGAAGCAACAGCTATTTCTGGACCAGAACGAGTATATACTCCTGCGTCAGTTTCTCTTGATTGAGATGAACCAACAACATTAGTAACCCCTAAGGTAAGAATTCCTTTTTCTTTCATTTCTCTTAAAGCAGCTAAAGTATCAGCTGTTTCTCCTGATTGAGAAACAAATATCGCAACTGTTTTCTTGTCGATCACTGGCTTTCTATATCTAAACTCAGAACCAATATCTGTTTCAGCTGGAATGTCAGAATACTCTTCAAGCATATACTCACCTATCTTACAGGCATAGTGAGCTGTTCCACATCCAATTAAAATAACTTTTTCAATTTCTCTTAATCGTTTTTCAACTGATTCCAATCCTCCTAATTTAATTAATCCTTCGTCTTTCAAAAGTCTCCCCCTCATGGCATCTTCAATCACTCTTCCTTCTTCCATTATTTCTTTAAGCATAAAGTGCTTGTATCCTCCTTTTTCTGCTTGTTCAATATCCCATTCAATAGTTTCTATTTGCTTTTTATTTTCTTTTTCTTCTTTAAAAATATTAAATCCATCTTTTCTCAAAACAGCAATTTCACCATCATCTAAAATAATAATCTGCCTTGTACTGGCAATAATTGCAGAAGGATCAGATGCAACCAAAAACTCATCAACTCCAACTCCAATAATCAATGGCGATGACATTCTAGCTGCCACTAATTTGTCTGGATCTTTAGATGAAATAACAGCCAGACCATATGTTCCTCTAACATCTTTCAAGGCTTGTTTAACAGCATCTTCTAAAACTCCATCAAAGTACTTCTCAATTAAATGAGCCAAGACCTCTGTATCTGTTTCTGATTTAAAAACATGTCCTTCTTTGATTAATTTTTCTTTAAGCTCTTTGTAGTTTTCAATAATTCCATTATGCACCACAAATATTTCTCCCTTACAATCACAATGAGGATGAGCATTTTCTTCTGTAACTAAACCAGTAGTTGCCCAGCGAGAATGGCAAATAGCTAAATTTCCATTAAATCCTTTTTTAATAAATTCTTTTTCTGTTTTCTCTATTTTTCCAACCCTTTTAAATAGAGACGGCTTCTTTTCATTGATAAAGCAAAAACCATAGCTGTCATAGCCTCTATATTCTAACCTCTTTAATCCTGCTAAAAGGATTGGAGAAGCATCTTTATTTCCAATATATCCAATAATTCCACACATATTATTTAATAACAATATTTATCAATTTAGGAGGAACAGAAATAATTTCTTTAATTTCTTTTCCATCTATCCATTTCTTAACCCTCTCGTTGCCTAAAGCAATCTTTTCCATTTCTTGTTTTGTTAAATCAATACCAATCTCTATCTTCTCTCTAACCTTTCCATTGACTTGAATAATTAACATTACTTTTTCATCTTTAACAAGTTCGGGATCAAATTCAGGCCACTCTTCATTAAGAATACTTTCCTTGTGTCCTAATATTTGCCACAGCTCTTCACATAAGTGCGGAGTGAATGGAGAAAGTAATATTAATACATTTTCCATTTCTTTTATTCCAAGCTCATTTTTCTTTTCTGAAACATCATTAATATATTCCATAAAAAAGGCTATCGGAGTATTAAACTTCATTTTGTCTAAATCTTCTGTAACTTTTTTAATTAATTTATTAGTTTCAGCAATAACATTAATTGAACTTTCTTTGTTGTTTTTGCATTCAATAAATAAATCCCATAATTTATTTAAAAATCTGTGAACTCCTTTGGCTCCATTGGTGCTCCAACCAATCGCTTGATCAAATGGACCCATAAACATTTCGTATGCTCTTAAAGTATCAGCGCCCAATTCTTCATATATTTGATCTGGAGAAACAACATTGCCTTTTGACTTACTCATTTTTGTTCCATCTTGAGCTAAAACTAATCCAATATTTCTTAGTTTGTAAAAAGGTTCTTTTGTTGAAACAAACCCAATATCAAATAAAAACTTATGCCAAAAACGAGCATATAATAAATGTAATACTGCATGCTCTGCTCCACCAACATATAAATCAACTGGCATCCATTTATTCTCTTCTATTTTATTAACAATCTCTTTATTTTCTTTAGGACTCAAATACCTTAAATAATACCAACAAGAACCAGCCCATTGAGGCATAGTATTAGTTTCTCTTTTAGCAGGGCCTCCGCATTTAGGACATTTAGTATTGACCCATTCATCAATAGCAGCTAAAGGAGATTCTCCTGTCCCTGTTGGCTGGTATTTATCAATATGAGGAAGTTTTAATGGTAATTCGTTTTCAGGGACACCAATCATTCCACATTTTTCACAATGGATAATTGGAATCGGTTCTCCCCAGTATCTTTGCCTTGAAAATACCCAATCTCTTAATTTGTAATTAATTTGCTTTTCAGCTTTATCTCCTAATTTCTGTCCAATCTTTTCTCTTGCTTCAACTGATTTCAAACCATCAAATTCTCCTGAATTAAATAATATACCATCATCAATAAAAGCACTTTTCCCTCTTTCTCCTGATTCAGGCTTGATAACGTCAATAATTTCTAAATTATACTTTTTAGCAAAATCAAAATCTCTTTCATCGTGAGCAGGAACAGCCATTACTGCTCCTGTTCCATAATGGTACAAAACATAATCTGCAACAAAGACTTCAATCTCTTCCCCATTTATTGGATTAATCGCTTTAATTCCCTTAGCCTCAACTCCTGTCTTGTCTTTAACTTCGCTAGTCCTATCTCTTTCGCTCTTATTCTTCGCTTTCTTAACATATTCATTAATTTCATCAATATTTTTTATCTTATCTTTTAATTTTTCAATCAAATGATGCTCTGGAGCTAAAACAATATACGTACAACCAAATAATGTATCTGCTCTAGTTGTAAAGACTGATATTTTTTCTTCTGAATCTTTAATATCAAAAGTTATCTGCCATCCTTCACTCTTTCCAATCCAATTCTTTTGCATTTCTTTAATTTTATCTGGCCAATCAATCCCTTCTAAATCATTTAATAATCTATCTGCATATTTGGTAATTCTCAAAACCCACTGATTAATATCTTTCTTAGTAGTTTCAGCGCCACATCTTTCACACTTACCATCAACAACCTCTTCATTAGCAAGTCCTGTTTTACAAGAAGGACACCAATTAATTGGTAATAATTTTTTGTATGCCAATCCATTCTCAAATAATTTTAAGAATATCCATTGAGTCCATTTATAATATTCTGGATCAGTTGTATTGATTTCTCTGTCCCAATCATAACTTAGCCCAGCTGCTTTCATTTGCCTTTTAATATTGGCCACATTTTTAGCAGTAGTTATTTCTGGATGAACTCCGTGCTTTATCGCAAAGTTTTCTGCTGGCAAACCAAAAGCATCCCAACCCATTGGATGTAAAACATTAAAACCTTGCAATCTTTTAACTCTAGAAACTATATCAGTTGCTGTATATCCTTTTAAGTGTCCAACATGAATCCCCTCTCCAGATGGATATGGGAACATGTCTAAGGCATAAAATTTAGGAGCATCTGGATTGTTTCCTGTTTTGTATGAATCATTCTTTTCCCAATATTCTTGCCACTTCTTTTCAATTTCTCTAAAATTATACTCCATACTGTATCATTAATAATGCTGAAAGAATTCCCAATATTATTGAGATTGTAAAACCAGTCCAATACCATGAATCCAATCCAAACTTAGCATCCATTGTTCTTTCTGTCATTAATTTAAAATAAAGAAAAAAACAATGGGAAGATATTCCTACAGCTATTCCGAACAAAATAGCCCTAATGAAATATATAAGCTCTTTACTTATCATATGCCTTTAGAATACCACAAAAGAACCCAAAATAAAAGTCAGCCTAATTTAAACAAATCTACAGCATTTTTAGCTGTTATCTCTTTTATTTTCTCTATATCTTCTCCTCTAATTTCTGCTATTTCTTTAAGAATAATCTCTAAGGCTAACGGATTGTTTCTTTCTTCAAATAAAGGAGGAGAAAGGTATGGACAATCTGTTTCTATTAAAACCCTCTCTAGTGGAATTTTCTTTAAAACCTCTTTCATGTCCATTTTAAATATTATTCCATTGATTCCAATATATAGGCCCAGATTAACAAACCTTTCCATTTCTTCAACTGATCCAGTAAAACAATGCAAAACTCCTTTTGCTTTTCTTTTAGATATAATTTCATATAAATCATCAAAAGCAGAACGACAATGAATGATTAATGGTAAATCTAATTCTTCTGCCAAATCAAGATGCTTTTCAAATATCCTTTTCTGCTCCTGTTTAAAAGATTCCTTCTTACCTGTGCCTTTTGGCTTGTACCAATAGTCTAATCCTGTCTCTCCTATTGCCACAACCTTTTTGTTTTTAGCTAATTTCTTGTATTCCTCATAATCAAAATCTTTTTCTAAAAATCCTTCTGCTTCTCCTGAATATCCTTTATTCTTTAAAAATTCTGAATCAATGTTTAAAGGATGTAAACCAACAGATGCGTACACATCATTAAAAGATTGAGCAATTTCTATTGCTTTTCCAGAGCTTTTCAAATTAGTTCCAACATTAATCATGCCTATTTTAAAATCAAGGCATTTTTTAATAACATTTTCTCTGTCAGAATTAAATTCAAGAAAATTAAGATGAGCGTGAGTGTCAAAAATCATATTCTTGGAAAAAGAGACTCTTCTTTTTTAACGTTGAAAACATTGTCTTTTTCTCCTAATTGACTTTTCATCTTTTGAGACGTTTCTGGTAAAAATGGCTCAATTAGTTGAGAAATTATTTTAAGTGAATACAAGAGGTTTGAAAAGATTTCTTTCTTTTTTAATTCTTCTGTGACTTCCCATGGTTTTTCGTTCTCAATATATTTATCACAAAAAGAAACTAATTCCCAAATATCAAATAATGTATCGTTAAGTTCAAAAAACCTTTCATCAACTTTTGCCCTAATTTCATCTGTTTTCTCAATGAAAAGATTATTGGGTTTGATTTTAAAATCTTTATTAAGTCCTGCTTTTTCTACCATTGCAATGGTTCTAGCAAATAAATTACCCAAGCCTGAAGCTAAATCTGAATTATATCTTCTTTCAAACTTCTCGTAAGTAAAATCACCATCTCCTGTTGCTGGTATTTCTCTTAAAAGAAAATACCTCACTCCTTCTGCTCCATATTTTTTAACTAATTCTATTGGATCAATCACATTGCCAATACTCTTAGACATTTTCTGTCCGTCAACTGTAATGTAGCCATGAACAAATAATGATTTAGGCAAAGACAAGCCTGCGGATATTAATATTCCTAACCAATAAACAGCATGAAACCTTATTATTCCCTTTCCAATTACATGTAATTTATTCTCGTTATTCTGCCAAAATTCATTAAATTTAATATCATCGTTCCCATATCCTAAGGCATTAATATAATTTGAAAGAGCGTCAAACCAAACCCACATCTTTTGACTTGAGTCATTAGGAACATCTATCCCCCAACCCTTTGCCCTCTCGCTGGTTCTTGAAATACAAAAATCTTGTAAACCAGACTTAACAAAACTCAACACTTCATTTTTTCTTGTCTCTGGAACAATCTTAACGACATCATTTTTAATCAATTCTTCTATTTGATTTTGATATTTAGACAATTTAAAAAAATAATTCTCTTCTTCTATTAGTTCTGGCTTTATTTTGTGATCAGGACACAACCCATCAACGAGTTCTTCTTCTTTATAAAATTCTTCGCAACCAACACAATACAATCCAGAATATTTTTTCTTGTAAATATCTTTTTCGCAAACTTTCCATAACTTTTGAGCTCCAGAAAAATGCCTTTCTTCTGTTGTTCTGATAAAATCATCTATAGAAATATTCAAAGAATCTTTCAATTCAAAAAACTTTTGGCTATTCTTGTCTACCAAATCTTTAACAGAAACTCCTAATTTTTCAGCACTCTGAACATTTTTTAAACTATTCTCATCACTTCCACTTAAGAAAAAAACACTGTCTCCCATTAAGCGGTGACGTCTAGCAAAAACATCTGCTTGAACAAATTCTAATGCATGACCTAAATGAGGCGCTGCATTAACATATGGTATTGATGTAGAAATAAATACCTTTTTCATTAATTTTCTATTTTTCTTTTATTAAAATATTCTTTGCCTAATTCAAATATTATTCCAGCCAAGGGAATTGCAAGGATCGCACCAACTATCCCTCCCAATATACCTCCAATTAATATTGAAACTAAAACTAAAACTGTAGACAATCCTGTCATCTTTTTTGTAAAGATTGGCATTAATATATTACTCTCTATCTGCTGAATAATCACTGACAAGATAATTACTGCTATGGCTTTTGACCATGAAGTTAAAGCAAATAATAATAATATAACTCCAGACAATAATGGCCCAATAAAAGGAACCATATTCAATAATCCTGAAAGTATGGCTAAAGACAATGCAAACTTAATTTTTAATAATACACAAACGATGAATGTCATTAAAGCTACACAAAAAGAACAAAGCACCCTACTACCAAACCATGAAGCAACATGTGCTCTTGCTCTATCCCACTTCTTCAAAACTTCTTCTTCAAATTTCTTAGGAGAAACCAATCTAATTCCTTTAATAATATCCTTGTCTTCAATCGAAATAAATAAAGCTAAAACAAAAATTGTAATTCCAGCAAAAACACTACCAAATAATGATGCAAAAATATTAAGTATATTTGTAGAAACCTTTAACAAGCTATCTTGAATTTCACCACTCAAAGAAGAAAGACTGGCAAAAGAATCTATTCCTATTTTACTCAAAAAACTTGGTATTTGAGCAAAATAATCAACAAAACTTGAACTTAAAACTGCGATTTCTGTAACTAGTGGGGGCACTACAAGATAAACAAGAAAACCCATAAATAATAGTATTGCAATATAAACAATTGCTGCTGAAACTGTTCTTGGTGTTCCTTTCTTTTCTATGGCATCAATTAATGGATTTAAAAGAGTCGCTATAATCCATCCTAAAAACAACCAAACGATAACATTGTGAATTAAATACAAAAGATAAAATAATATAACAACAGCCACAACTTTAAAAAGTGATCTCCATGTTATATCAACTAAATCAATATCCTTTTTCATATATTTATATTTTTAATAATTTTTTAAATTCTTCTTCCTTATTTTTATAAGGACCTATAATAGCTAAATTAAGGTTTTCTGGTTTAAATACATCCCTAGCTACTCTCATTATATCACTTGATTTTACTTTTTCTATTCCCTTGATAACATCTTCTATTGTTAAAATTTTATTTTTTAGAAGCTCTTGCGTACAATAAAAAGAAGCTTGAGCATCTGAGGATTCTATTCCTATAATAAGCTTTCCTTTTAAATGATCTTTTATGTCTTTCAATTCTTTTTCAGAAACTTTTTTTTCTTTTAATTTTCTATATTCTTTTAGGATTGTTTCTATGACTTTATTAATTTTAGAACTATCTATCCCAGCAAAAGTAGATAATGAGCCAGTGTCTGTTTCTGATTCATTATATGTAGCAACATAATAAGCTGCTCCTAATTTTTCTCTTACTTCATTAAACATTCTTGAACTCATCATTCCTCCCAATAAAGTTGCCATGACATCCATTACATATTTATCTTTATGTAGATGATTATAACCTCTAAAACCTAAGGCCATTGTAATTTGCTTTGTATCTTTGTCAAAAATAAAAACATTTGGCTGAGACTGATTGTTTATTACTGGAACCTTTTCCTTTTTTAATGTATTTGGTATTTTTGTAAAATATTTCTTGATTGTTTCGATTGCCTTTTTTTCTCCTATATTCCCAACAACACAAATAACTGTATTTTCTGCAACATATTGTAATTTAATATAATCAAGTATATCTTTGTTTCCAATATTTTTAACAGATTCTTTTGTTCCTATAATGAACCTCCCTGCTGGCTGATCGTCATACAAAGTCTTTCTCCAGATATCTCCGATATTTCTCATTGGATTATCAATATACATGTTGATTTCTTCAATAATAACTCCTCTTTCTTTTTCAACTTCTTCTTCTGGAATTCTTGCATTTAAAAATATATCAGAAACCCAGTCTACAGCAACATCAAAATGACTAGCATCAGCTTTAACATAATAACCGGTATATTCTTCTCCTGTGAAAGCATTGTAATCAGCTCCTATTCTATCTACGTCTCCAGCAATCTCCATTGGGCCCTTTCTTTTTTTTGTTCCCTTAAACACCATATGTTCAACAAAATGAGAAATACCCGACAATGACTTTTCTTCATACTTTGAACCAGTTCCTGTCATAACCAAAACAGCAACTGTTTTAGTATCTTTATGCGAAACAGTGATTATCCTTAATCCATTTTTAAGCGTCGTCTTCTTGAATGTCTTTTTCATCTTTTAAATTCTTAATTTCTTTTTTTAATTCAACCATTTTTATTTCCCTATTAACTGTAAGGTCAAAAAACTTTTCCAATTCTTTAACTCTTTTTTCCATTTCTTTTTTAGACTCTTCAGATTCTTTCTTAGAATAATAAATATTTTCTGAGGCCTTACTCATACTATCAGCAAGATTAACAAATTCTTTATCTAAACTTCCTGTTGCAAACACCGCTCTTTCTCCTTTAATAAGTTCTTTTGTAAAGCTTTCAATTTCTTTGAATGAATTAGAAATATAAATAAATAAAACTCTATTAATAATAAAAGTCATTAAAAGACCAGCCGAAGAAAGAACTATTACATTGAATTTTGCTGGGAATATACAAAGCAAAACAATTAAAACTGTAAAGAAAGGAAATAAAAATAAAAAATAAAACTTGCTACCAATTCCTGATAATTCAATAATATCAACCTCTTCTTCTCTTTCTATAAATATTCTTCTGCAATCTTTCAAAATATTAAACATCATCATCTGGCAAAAGAATGTCGCAAAAGAAGAAAAGAAAAACATCGCGATAATTCCACCTAAAATAATCACTAAAATATCAATCCAAGATGCTTGAGTGATCCACGCTGTTGAAACCGCAAGAACCATTACCGACAAACTACTAGCAATTACATTAACTAAAGTTGTCTTGCAAAGAAAAATTAAAGAATTGAACGTTCTTTTTATTTCTTCTATTGATAAATTATGATTAATTCCTTTTTCTGTAACATTTTTGTTGATTAATGGAATATCCTCTCCTGATAAAAATCCTGTGCCCCCGTACCTCAACAAAGAAAGAAAAGCCAAAACAAAAAAGTAAATCGGCGAGGTAAAAATAAATGCTTGTCTTGCACTTTCTTGGCTAAGTGGAGCAATAGTTAAAATTAGAACGTAAGAAAAAGCGCCACACAACAAGCCCCACCCTATTATTGGCATTAAAAGTCTTAAAGTATACGGAAGATTAATCTTCATATATCTCTTTTTGGTTCTTTATTTTAACTCTTCTATCTTTATTCTCTCGCTGTACAATATCAAGAGATTAGAAAATAAAACATCTTTTCCTATTAACAAAACTATTTTCCATATATGTCCATAGTAGCAAAAAACAACAAATAAGCCAAGCACTGTATGGATTATTCTTTTTTCCAGATTAATCACATTTAGCAGAATCTTTCAAACAAATTCCCTCCCCAACAAAGCCTGTATAATCAACGCACCAGTTCTCTTTGTTTTTTAGTCCACCATTAATACAATACCCTTTATTGTCGTCTTTGATTAATATCTCTGAGTTAGCTCCTAAATACTTAATATAGAGCATTATTTTGTTAATTTCTTGATTATTCTCCATTCCTTCGTATGTACCATTTTGCAAGCCATATACTTCTGCCCAAAGCTTAACTTGATTAATTTCTGTTTTAATCATTAAACTTTTTGCATTATCTTTGATATTATTAACGATAAAAATGGGAATAGAAAAAGACACAATAAATACAATTAAAACAGCGGCTACTTTAAAAATTTTCTTGTAAATTATAACTCTTGAATCATTCTCCCACTGTTTCTGCATATATTTCTTGAGTCTTGTAGCTTAGTTCTTGGTTAGTCCATTGATCTGTTCCTGATATTTGCATAGCTCCTAATAAGAAAATATCATTTTCTGTTATTTGAGGCTGAATAGATATTTGGAACGCGCACACTTTTGGATCATTGATCACTCCTGTTCCAGCACTCAAACTACCAATAGTACAAATCACCTCACCAGTATCCTCATCAAAAATTAAATCTGCTTCTTTAGGATAAATATCATTTTCAAAAGTAACGCTTTCTGGAAGAACTGTTCTCATCTTAACATTCTCCAAGTCATTATAATTATTAAATGCTTTCCATTCTACTGTTAAATAAGTCTTTTGATCTTTTTCTAAAGGATATGGCCCTGAATTATCAAAATACTTATCTTCAATGTAAATATTCTGAGAAGCTGTGATTATTGAATTAATCTTTGTTAAAAATTCTTGTCTTGATTGCCCAAGTGTAATTTTATTCTTAACAATGGGATTTTTGTCATTAGATGATTTCATTGTCCATTGATTATCAATATTAACCCAAAATTCAATCTTCCCAACTTGTCCTGGTTCTAATAATTTTAATTCTGCAACCTTATTCCCATCCCAAACAATTGAATTATCTCCTTTTTGATTAGTACCATCAACTACTTTAATACTATTAACATCCAAATAATCTCCTTCTAACCTAGATATCAAAACTAAATCTTCTAAATTATTATCTCCAACATTCCTAAATATAACCTCGTAATGTAATTGATCTCCTGGATTAGCAATATATGTTTCACTACCATTAATCTTCTGAGTAATATACAAAGACGGAGCAACTATCTCAACTCCTTTAACCACTTCTTTTAAAAGGATAAATTCTCCATTTTGCCAAATACCAATCCTTGCTTTAAATGCTTTTTGCTCCATAGATTGCCCATTCATGATTCCAGATATTTCAATCCTGCCAAATCCTGCCTCTGATAAAACTGGAATATCCCATTGAGAATTATCTAATCCTTTTGGCTGTGAATACAAAAATTCAAAATCAGAAGGATATTGAACATAACAAGTCAGGTCTTTCAATGTGTAATCAACATTAGAAGAATAAGCAATCTTTAAAGTCATTGCTTTGCCTGAACCTGCTTTAGAGGGAACGTCCAAAGTTAAGTCTAGTGGAATCTGACCTAAAACAGTGGTAAATGTTGTTGAAACCTCGCTTCTTGTTTTTAAATCTTTAGGTTGGAAAGAAACACTTGCCCTCGCAACCTTAGTATCATTTTCTTTTCCTAATAATCTAACGCTAAATTTAAATGTTCTCTCTTCCCCTGGATAAATATCTCCTCCCAAAGAATCAGAATTTATTGTTTTAACTCTTTCTCCATTTTCAAGCAAAGATCCTTCAGGATATTCAAAAATTAATTCTGGCTTTTCTAATCTAATAGAACCATTGTTTTTAAATTTAACAATATATTCAACACTTTCCCCTATTGCTGTTTTTTCTGATCCTAGTATCTCTAATTTTAAAACCTCCTTAGAAAAAGACATCTTTTGCCAAGAAAGAATTCCCACTAAAACTAAAATTATTAATACTAAAATTGAAAAAATGATTGTATTCTTCTTCATTTTAATTGTTTAATGTTTCTAATGTTTTAATATAATCTATGATAGCTGCTCTCTTATTTTCACTAATACCAGATGTTCTTGCTTTTTCTTTGAGTCCCCTAATCACTCTTTCGATATTTTGCTTATTGTGCATAAAGTTATTATTTGTACCAAATACTTCTTTTTCTATTTCTTGCATTTCATTTCTAAATCTAGAATGTTCATATGGAAAGACAGTATCACCTCTTACCTTTTTCAAAAAAGAAAACTGAGAAACGTATCCTCCTTGTCCGAAAATTGATTCTTGCTTAGGTTCTTCTTTTTTTATATCAGAAGATTTAGAAGCTTCTTCTTCCTTAGGTTCTTTCTTTTCAGGACCACGTAATATAAAATCTAAAACTCCCATAATATAAATTAATTATACCAAAACACTCTATATTTTCATAGTCTAGAACTATAATTTATTCACTATATCAATAAAAGTCTTGTATGCTTGAGGCATTTTTCCTCCTTGATAAACAGAATTTCTTGCATCAATATTAATCTGTCTCTTTATTTTCTGCAATTGAATTGGCGTAATAATCTCTCCTTTACTGCTCTTAGTTTCTTTGTCTTTTGAGAAATATTTGTCTCTTAAGTCACTCAACTCGTTTTGATACATTTTATTATCCTTAAAATCAGTCCACTTTCCTTTGCCTAAAAAGAAGTGCACAATATCTCTTTTAACTCCACCAGAATATTTAGCAAATAATCCAGAATTTGATTTGTCCTGTTTAACATTTTTAGCTCCTGGCTTCTTGAATGGCTCTCTCTCTAATCTCTTAAAGGATTCCCCTTTAGTATCATCTCTTCTCCAATAATCATCTTCTACAGCCTCTTTATCGTTTTTAACCCAAGAATTGTTTTGTTGAGATGGTGCTGATGGAACTGATTGAGATCCATCACCCAAGCCCTGACTAGAAAAGATAAAATCTTTGTCCATATTAATTTATTTTTTAATATCTAAAATTAATTCTTCTTTATTCATATATTTCTCTTAGTTCTCCTGTTTGTATTATTGTGTGAGTTCTATTATCTAAAAGTGTTTTGTTGTCTGTTCCTTTAATATATCCTTCGAGCAACCATAATGAGTCACCATGAGAAACAATTAATATATTCTTGTTCTGATAATTATTTTCAATTTCATTCAAAACATTAACCATCCTTTCTCTGCACTGATTCCATGATTCACCATTAGGAAGTGGTTCCTCAAAAGCTCTCATTCTTTCATTATCATAAAATGCCCATAAGTCATCCTTTTTCTTTCCTCCAAAATCTCCCCAATTTAGATCTCTTAATCTTGTATCATATATTATCTTTTCTGAATCAAATCCAATAATATCAGACACAATCTTAGCTGTTTGCCTAGTTCTTAAAATATCTGAACAGAAAATCTGATCAATTCCCTTGTCTTTCAATAATTCTCCAGATCTTTTAACTTCTTCTATTCCTTCCTCTATCAAAGAACAAGGAGGATTGTCATCTGGCCAATAATATACTATGCCCTTCTTCTCTGTCTGGTGTATATTCTTGCCATGTCTTAAGAAAAAGTACTTGTTTTTTAAAGCTAACTTCATACTGTTAAATTAGCAGATTTTGAGAAAAGGGGCAATAAATATAACAAAATTAAATTATTTTAAAAGTCACAATTATCTAACTTTTTTAACCATTATTTGTCTTTATTTCATTCTATTTTCTGCAACTTTAAAATATTTTTTATTTTTTTCTACACCTATCCAATTTCTACCTAATTTTTTCGCGACAAATGTCGTTGTCCCACTTCCTAAAAAAGGGTCGAGAACTATATCGCCCTTATTCGAAGATGCAATAATAATTCTGCGAAGCATTTCTTCTGGCTTCTGCGTCGGATGAATAGCCTTATTGTCCTTTCCTCGAATTCTTTCTTTCCCCTGCACTAGTGATAATTGCCAAACATCTCTCATCTGCTTAAGAGAACCATCTTTTTGCTTTTCTGGATTTATCTTCTTTAAATCATTATAATTAAAAATCCATTTCCCTCCCTTAACCGCCCATACAATAAATTCTGTAGAGTGCGTAAATACCCTCCTTGTCATATTTGGCATCGCATTTGTCTTTTGCCAAGTAATAATATTGTTAATTTTAAAATTAAGCTGCTTAAGAACAATTATGACTTCCGAGATATTGTGATAAGTACATGATGTGTATATCGAACCACCATTTTTTAAAACTCTGTAAGCACCGCCAATCCACTTACGTGTAAATTGTAAATATTCTGGCGCAGACATTCTATCCCATTCTTCATTTATCATATACCAATCTCCGCCAGTTTTATTTCCTTTCCAATGCAAACCATTTCCGGACAAATTATATGGTGGATCAGCAAAAATAAGATCGATAGATTCTTTTTCTATTTGGTTGGTCATTACCTCTACACAATCTCCTAAGTATAGTTTATTTTTTTTCATAAAATTATCATGCTAACATTTGCTCTCCCCAAGAATTTATTATAGTTGGTATCTGCTCAATCCAATTAAGAGAATCTGTAACGTTATTAGCAAATTCAATTATCTCGTCATAAAGTTGAGATAATTCTATATGCCTTAATCTTCTATTGGACTCTTTAAGAATTATTAAAATTTCAAGCAACTTAATAAGCTGAGAAATAGTTAATGGAACAATTTTTTGACTAATTCCACGATATCCGTGTCTGATGGCTATCCAAAAAGTTTCCATAGTGTCTTGATGTAATCGTGGAGCAACAAAAAGACAGTAAGCTTTTTTTTCTGGATAACTTTCTTCAAAGTCTCTAATATGTCGCATAACTGGCTGTCCTTCATTATACCACTGAGAACGATCTTTAAGCATTGTTACCTCGCACACAGAATTGAAGGTATTGTAAAAACATTCAATGTCTGGCTTTCCTGATGGAGCTGTAAATGTTGGCTCATTATCATCTCCTACTGGATAATTTGGCTTAATATCAATTGCATCATTAAAAGCATTAATTGCAAGAGTAACAAGCCTTTCTAATTCAATACTCTTTTTATTTTCTGATTTAAAAATATTACGCAACGCTTCAATATATTTTTTAATATTTTCAACATCCTGAGACTTATAACGAATCTCAATCCGCTGAATATTTTTATAATACACGCGAAGTTCCTCTATATACAACTTAAGTGCTTCTTTGTCTAATAATGTAAAATCTCTAAATTCAAAAACTGGAACAGCAATTGATCTTAATTCCAAATTTTCAACAAAAATTTTGATATCATCTATAAGCACTCTAACAATATTTTTAAGTTTAATGTCTGTTTCCCAAGGAAGCACAGGCTGATTAATATCTGCCAGATAATCAATATAATCGTCAACTGTAGTAAAGGTCATAGGAGATGCATCGTCTGATAATAAGATACTTTTTATTTCAATTATTCTTCTCGGCTCAAGATCAATATTAAAACCACCTCCACGAATACAAATATAACGAGTTAATCTAAAATATCTTATCGCATTATCTCCATAATCCCAAAGATCTCTCAAGAAAGAATTTACCCTACCTATCGATCTTGTTTGTAAAAATTCTTGCGCAAATCGTTTTTGAAAATCATTCTTAAATCTGCGCTTACTAGATTCGTTAGTTTGCAATCGTAATCCTGTCCTATACTCAATTACTTTTCTCGCCTGAACAACTACGTTTCTGTAGTCAATAAGAGTAGTAGCAAAAAGAGCAAATTCTTCTTTTGTAATACCATTAGGACTATTTCCAAGAATTTCCCACTGCCTGTTAACTTCATCAATCAAATGCAATGTACCAATAAAGGGCTTTATCGCAAAACCATCTTCTCTGGAAAATCTATTACTAGCAGGATTCGGCAATTGCCATTTTAAAAAATGAATAAAAAAAAGTTTTCCAAGATCACAATTTTCAGATAAAAAATATTCGCCAAGCGATGTTATCCTTATTCCATTAGATGAATTTTTTGCAATACATAATCCCATTTTATTCATAGGAGCAACTGAATTTCTTCCACGCATTGCAGGATCTTGATATTGTTGAGTGTTGAAAATTTGTTCAGCTACAACATAAGGCATTTCTCTTTCAATATTATCATAGTATTCTCCTTGTTCTCTTGTAAGATTAGTGGGCTTATAAAATTTATGCTGGATAAGAAGAATTTGATATTTAATTTGATTTTCTGAATTAAAAGGACGTCCTTCAAGTATTTTAAGTACTTTCAAAAAATTTTTTAGCCTTTCCGGGTTTCTAACAGTTGTTGAGATTGACCAAGGTTTTTTCATAATTATTTTGTTACTTTGCAATAAAAAATACGCTCTACATTATTATCACTATTGCTTTTGCCCGTAGTAAAAGATTTATAATCTTTTTCAAAAATTTCTACTTCACCTTTATTATTTAATATTCTTAAAATATCATTATCGCTCATTCTCGCGTTTGAACGTCCATCTTTTGAATCACCAGTATTATTATAAGAAAGTAAAATATGCTTACACTTTGCATTATTAATTAAATCTTCAAACGAACGAGTTGCATTTTTAAGACAATAAGTGCTTTTAATATGGGAGCGATCCATTTTTTTTGCTATACCAACAACTTCTGGTTTTTCCCACTTTGTTAAATTTTCCATAAGATGATACGCATCTGAATACTGCCTAGAGTTATATGGTGGATCTATATATAGAACATCGCAAGAAATTTTCCTAATAAGAACATTTGCATCTTCTTTATAAATTTTATTATTTTGATTATTTAAATAATCTATTTTTGGCATTAAAAGTTTAATAGGCTGTAATGTATCTAAATTCTTTCTGAAAGCATCATAATGCCCAACAGTATTAGCCACTTTATCCATTGCATATAATAACGAACAAATTAAAATACTTTTTTCGTTTTCATCCTTTGAGATACTTTCTATTTCTTCTCTAATTGCTCCTATTTTTTTTGCATTTTCTTTTGAAAAATAAGTCCCGCCAAAATGAATTGAAAAATAATTATCTTCCTTTGGGCATAAATTATTTAAATAATCTATTTTTTGTAAAATACTTTCGTTAAAATCTTTATCTGTCCCTAAAAATGACCGCAAACAAACATAATTTGCAGAAAGAAAATCATTAGAAATTATTTCAATTTCTGGACTATTAAAACGCTCCCCAACCACTCCTGTGCCGGCAAAAATATCACAAAAAGAGTTTATTTTTCCACACTTTTCAAAAACTATATCCTCAATAAAACCAAGCAATTTATATTTATTTCCCAAATATCTTCTATTTTGTAACTGAAAATATCCATCTTTTGATTGAATCGACTGAAAATAATGTTTATCTATTTTTTGAATGCTTACTCCATAGATTGGCTTTTCACTTTCCAACAAATTAAATAATGTTCCCTGAAAACCATCAGCGACATAATCAACCTCATTTTGATTTTTAAATTCTTTTAAGAAACTAAAATACCCATTCTTTGAAATAATAATGAAATCAATAACTGAAATACCCATTATATCGCCTGCTTGTACAATTTTTTCGATAACTTGAATGTCTTTTTCGCTTGGAAGAAAATCACCAGACGGATGATTATGTATCAAAATGACATTAGCAGCATTTAATTCTATTGCTGGATAAAAAATTTCTCTAGGATGTAAAAATGTTTTATCTAATAAGCCAATGCTAATTACCTCTTTTTTAAGCAAAACGTGTCTCGCATTGAGATATAAACAAACAAGATGTTCTTTCTTTTTATCTCCAAGATCATAAATTAAAGAAAGAACATCTTGAGGATTTTTTATTATGACTTCATTAAGCTTTTCATTTTCATTATATCTTTTTACAAGATAAATTGCGGACACAATTTGAAGTGCTTTTATTTCTCCAATGCCTGGAATTTTTTTCAAATCAGAAACTGTAATGTTTAGAAAGTTTTTATCAAATTTTTGAATAATTTGTTGTGAAAGTTTTTGAACATTTTTTCCTTTTATTCCACTTCCGAGTAAAATTGCCAAAAGATCACTTTTCGAAAGTGCTTCTGGTCCTTTTTTTAAAAATTTCTCCCTAGGACGATCTATTAAAGGCGTGTCCTTAATTTTTATCATAACTATTTATTTAAATTATAACTTTGTTTAATCATGTCCATAATAACGTCCATATTTTGTTTGGTTTCGATTTTTATTTCATAATCGCCATTACCCCAATGACCAATTGACTTAGGCTTAGTCAAGTCTCGAGCAATCCCACAAAGATCAACCAATTGACCACTTTTGATATTTAAAAATATTTTCAAGCTACGTTGCATAATAACAATATCAACAAAATTAGTTGAAATTTTATAAGCAATATATTTTGCTTTCACTTCTTCAATAATATTTTGATCAAGTAAGAGTATCTTTTCTCTCAAGACTTGAAATAAATCCAATATTTCTTTATTTATACCCAACAAATGATCATTCAAAGAATAAACTTTTTGCAATTGAATTTCTTTTGTTTTTTGTTTTTTTCCTTTTCTAACTATTCCCGAAGTTGATATTTTTATTTTTTGATAATTTTCTGGCTCAAGATATAATATATTTTCTTCATAAATACGATAACGCAAAAGCTCGATATTAATAGGCAAAATATCTGCTGTATCAAGATCAAATTTACTATAACTTTCAGCAATACAAATAACGCGTGGGGAATTCCAATCTATCTCAATATTTATTTTTATATTTTGACACAATATTTCAAAATCTGCTTTATGATCTAAAAGCCAACGCAAATATGAAAGACCTTGATTAATAACATTGTCATTTTGATTTTTCTTGTATTCAATAATACAAGGTGAACCATTTCTATCTATACCGAGAGAATCGATTCTACCACCAAAACTCGTAGAATACTCATGAGCAATAAAAACTATATTCAAAAGTTCATCTAAATTTTTTTCAAATAAAAATTGTAGATTTTTCTCTAAATCTAAATCTTTAGTAATTATTTTTTTAACAATAGATCCATTTATCTTAAATAATGCCATATTTTAATTATAATTAAACAAAAAACAACATTTAAAAATTCTTGTATTTATATTATAACCTCCTTGTCTCTCCCTGTACACTAGCTATATAATATCCCTTTTCTATAAAAAAAGAAGAGCTAGGCTCTTTATGGTTTTTTTGACGAAACTTTTTCTGGAATGACTTCGTTGCCGAATAAATAAGCAAAAACCCTTCCGATTGCAAAGCAAATTATTATACTAATAAAGAACATTACAACTATAAGCCACAATTTATAGCTTATAGCAGAAGTAACTGCTGCAATGAAGCTTGCTAAAAAAGCAACACTGAAAAAAACTTGCTTTTTAGTAATCTTTCCTGATTCAGAATCGAAAAGAATCCACGTAAAGAGACAAGCACATCCAAATATCCATGCCATCATGGCAAAACTTATCAATAAGTTTCCACCACCGAACAATACTGCAGTTATGCAGCCAACAAGTAGATTGAACAACCAATACTCTTTTTTCATGCTTCCACCTAATCGTCCCATCTAATACAAGACGAATATTCAAGAGACTTGAATCTACTGAATGCTCGCCTTGTATTTAATTAAAAGAACACAATAAAAAGATATCATAATTATAAAAAAATAAAAAGGGATTACCCTTGTTTATTAATTATACCTGCTCTTCTGAGCACAGTTTCAAACCTTTCTTGATCAACGCATACTACATAATCAGACTCTTTAGTCTCAATATTGCAAGCACTAAGAAACGCTCTAACTGTTTTGCAATCTTTTTCAAAAAAATCTGCTATATCTTTAACACGATATCCCATATTAAGATTTCTTCGGCCAAGACGACCAATACGCAATTTGTAAATTTTCTTGTCAGTTAACATTTTCCCCAAAGAAACAATCCTTGGCTCAGATATTTTTTCACGAACATCTTCTCCTAGTTCTTTTTCTTCAAGATACCAATTAATTGATTCTATGCTCACAACACAATTTTTACGCATAATTGCAGAATGTAGCTTTCCTTGATTACATAAAGAAACTACTTCTTGCTTACTTACACTCAACCATTTAGATGCTTCTTCTAAAGAAGCCCAAGAAAAAAGGAGTTCTTTTTTAAGAGCTTCTATTTTTGCTCTTTTGGGAAATTTAACCACAACAACACTTTCAGCCAACATTATGTCCTCCAATATGTTTTACTGATAAAAATAACTAAGTGAAGTATATTAAAAAACTAGTAAATGTCAAACTATAAATTAAGTTTACAGTTAACCCCCTACTGTCAACTACCTACATCTTCTCAGGAGCAGAGACTCCTAATAAATCTAATGTATTTCTTAAAGCAACTCTAGCTGCTGCAACAAGACCCAATCTAGCATCTTTTAGTTTCTTGTCCTCAGTTAAAACGTGACATTCATTATAGAACTTGTGAAATGCTGTTGCTAGATCAATTGCATACTGAGGAATCCTGTGAACTTCATAGTCTAGTGCAGTATCTTCAATAATTTCTGGAAGCTTCAAAATCTCTTTCATTAATTCAATCTCTCTTTCATGCTTCAACAATTCTGCATTTTTAATCTTCCATATTCTTGTAAGCTTTTTAGAATTCTTTAAAATAGAGGACATTCTGGCATATGCATATTGAACATAAAAGACAGGATTCTTTTCTGATTGTTCTTTGGCTAAATCTAAATCAAAGCTCAAATGAGTATTAGCTGATTTCATTAAAAAGAAAAAGCGAATAACGTCAGGCGTTAATTCATCTAACAAGTCATCCATTGTCACTGCTGTTCCTAACCTCTTAGACATTCTTACCGTTTTCCCGTCTTTCATAACAGTGACAAATTGAAGCAAAACTACTTCTAATTTTCCTTTATGCCCCATTGCTTCAACTCCTGCCATTAATCCAGGAACATCACCAAAATGATCTGCTCCCCAAATGTTAATTACTTTATTAAATTTCTTTTTCTCAAACTTATATTTGTGATAAGCAATGTCTCCAGCTAGATAAGTTTTCTCTCCATCGCTTTTAATTATTACTCTATCTCTTTCATCACCAAAAGACATTGAATTAAACCATGTAGCACCTTCTTGTTCATACAACAAACCTTCTTTCCTTAAAAGATCTATCACCTTATCAACTTCTTTGTTGTTGTATAAATTAGTTTCAGAAAACCATTCATCAAATTTAATGTTCAAGCTCTTAACAGTTTTCTTAATCATGTCTTTAAGAATAATCTTGGCTGCTTCCTTCCCCATCTTGTATGGATCTTTTCCTTTAATTTTTCTATTCAGCTTATCAATATATTCTCCTGCGTATTTAGCTTCTTCGTCTTTTAAAACAGAATGCCCTAAAGATTCTACCTGTTTCCCGTGGTCATTAATGTAATAAGCTTTCTTGACCTTGTATCCTGCTAATTTTAATACATTTGCTAAAACATCACCAAAAGGCCCTCCTCTACCATTGCCAACTGTTAAAGGTCCTGTTGGATTGGCTGAAATAAATTCAACTTGAATCTTTTGTTTTTTAGAAGCAAGCTTTCCAAAACTCCTACCTCTTTTCAATGCTTCATTAGTTTCTTTGGCAACAACTTCTCTAGAAACAAAGAAATTAATAAATCCTGGCTTAACAACTTCTACTCTCTCGAAATATTTGCTTTGTATTCCCTCTTTTATCTTTTCTGCTATTTCTATTGGATTTTTTCCTTCTGCTTTTCCCATTTCCATAGCAATACTAACCGAATAATCGCCAAAAGAAGCCTCTTTAGGCCTTAGGACTTTAATTGTATAATCTTTTTTAAATCTAATACGTTCAAGGGATTCTAGTACTGATTTTCTTATTTCTTCTCTAATATTCATGATTTTATCTTAGCAGAAAATAACAAAAATTACTATTGACAATACGGACAATATATTTTAACATTCAAACCACATTCAAAGGATCGAAGAAATCGCATTCTGTGCCATTTCTCCGTTCCTTTAAAATTAGGATCGGCAAACAAAACGCATTTAATCTATCTTGGAGATGATTATTTTGGACAATGATGAATTCGCTCAAAAGGTACTTGACTGTGAGATAACTTTTGATCAAGAAACATTTTCTCAACTTTCAGAGAATGAATCCTTTTTAAAAATAATTGACGAAAATAATCTGTGGTGGCATGTTTACACCTGCTCTGAAAAAGACATTCGCCTTCAAGTTGGTTTTTTCGCTCTTGAAAGAACCACTTCTTTTGATCAAGCAAAAATTTTCTTCCATGCAAGAATAGGAGAAGTTTCAGAAAAGGCAGTCTTAACGATGGAAAAACTTGCGAGAAAAAGCAAAGAATATGTTCTCGTTGCTGGACTGATTTGTGGAGATGGGGAGAAAATCTCAAAACTACTTTATCAAGGATTCGATACCGCAGAAAACTTTGAAGAATCTCTGGTTGTAGTTAACGGGTACCTAATAACATTAGGATATTCGTATAGTGATATTCCCCGTAAAAATCCTGAAAAAGTTGAGAGAGCTATTTTAAAAACAGTTACTTTCGCAACAAACTACAACGAAATTAAAAAACTACTCTATTTTATCAAAAGAAGATGCCACGACCATCCAGCCCCTAAACTTGTTCGTATCATGGAAAATACGCTCAAGTATATTGCTAACAATAGCAAAGTTCAATTCTTCGCTAAAGACCTTTTTTGTGATCTCGTCAAAACCAACACAAAACTGGCCTGCGAATTAATGAACGCTATCTCCATTATTGAAGATATTTCATCTAAGGCTGAATCAAGTCATGGACCAGAAAAAGAAATCATCGAACGGTTTCGCCAGAAAAACCGATAAAAATCTCTGGCTCTTTTTTTATATACAAAAATCAGATAAGATAAACATATGAGCCTAGTTAATAATAAAAAAGCATATTTTGACTATGAAATCCTCGAAAAGTTCGAAGGAGGTTTGTCATTGATCGGTCAAGAAGTCAAAGCTTTAAGGACTAGAGGCATTACCCTAGCTGGCACATATATTCTCATTAAACGAGACAAAACAGGCAAAACAGAAGCTTTTTGGGTTGGAGCTAATATTCCTCCCTATCAACCAGAAAACGCTGATAAAAGCTATAATCCCCAAAGAGACAGAAGGTTGCTTTTAAACAAAGAAGAGATCAATTATTTATTAGGCAAATCAGCAGAAAAGGGCTTGACTTTAGTGCCACTTTCGGTTTATACTAAAAAACACAAAATCAAGCTGGAATTTGGCCTAGCCAAAGGAAAGAAGAAGTTTGACAAAAGAGAATCTATCAAGAAAAGAGAAGTTGATAGAAAGATAAGAGAAGAGATCAAATCTAGGGGGTGAATTCGCCTCGACAAAGGTTTGAAAGTAGTATGCAAGCCGAGTATTCTCAAATCTCGTAAAACTTAGAGAACTCAAACAAGTGTAAACTTTTTTGAACAACCTGCATTAGCATACGCATAATGCATGTCCTCCTGCTGATTCTCGCTGAGCAGTACAGGGCACAAACATCGCGAGATTGATAGTGTGTTCTTAATCTAAAACACATTATTGAAAAAATACTGATTCGAACTTAAAGTGTTCCTTCCAATCTTTAGCTTTAAGTTTGTAAAAGAGATTGGAATAAGCTTGTAGAATTATTATCGTATAACTTTTGGACGCGAGCTCATTACTCGCCACCTCCACAAAGAAAAAATTGAATAAACCATTATACAACAATCAAATAAGGGCAACAGAAGTCAGGCTAGTCAATGAAGATGGCCAGCAAATGGGCATTTTTCCTTTTGATGAAGCGCTACATATTGCTAAAGAAAAAGGATTTGACTTGGTTCTAGTAACAGACAAGACCAATCCCCCAATTTGCAAAATAGCTGATTACGGAAAATATCTATACATCATCAAAAAGAAAGAAAGAGAAAATATTGCGGGGAGCAAAAGAATAGAAACAAAATGCATCAAGCTCACCTACAATATTTCAGACAATGACATTGAAACAAGAGCTTTGACCGCTGAAAAGATATTAAACAAAGGAGACAAGATTGACTTACAATTAAGATTAAGAGGAAGAGAAAATCAATTTGTAGACTTTGGAAAACAGAAAATAAATAAATTTATGGAAAAACTTCAAGCTAAGCTAGAAGTTAAAATAGAAAGAGAATTAAAAAAAGAACCAAAAGGATTATCAATGACTATTTCAAAAAAATAAATTATGAAAGCTAAAACAAGAAAATCTTTAACCAAAAGGTTTAAAGTAACCAAATCAGGAAAGGTCTTAAGAAGAGCTGTGGGTCAAGATCACTACTTGTCAAAGAAATCATCTAAAAAGAAAAGTTCTTTGCGCAAGCTAGTTCCTTTGTCAGCACCGCAAGCTAAGATAATAAAAAAACTATTAGGAAAATAATATGGTAAGAGTAAAAAGAGGAGTCGCAGCTCACAAAAGAAGAAAGAATACTCTAAAGCACACAAAAGGATTTCGTTGGAGTAGAAAATCAAAGTTCACTGAAGCCAACCAAGCCTTAATGAAAGCATGGTCATACGCCTACAGAGACAGAAAGGTAAGAAAGAGAGAAAAGAGAGCATTGTGGCAAGTACAAATCAATGCAATCTGCAGAGAAAATGGCACCACATACAGTAAATTCATAGCAGGATTAAAAAAGAACTTGATTGAATTAGATAGAAAAGTTTTAGCAGTTATTGCTCAAAAAAATCCAGAAGTATTTGCTAAAATATTGGAAGCTGCAAATAAATAAACATTGGATCCCTTAACAGGGATCTTTTTGTATATCTTAAAACATACTCTCTCCCCTTTTCCTTCATTTCTTTAACAGATATTTTTCCTGTTTTTCTAATTAAAACTGACGGTCCAGAAAAATTATCAGGCTCAACAAAAACATCTCCCTTCTTAATCATTTTCTTCAATTGGTTGCACTCTTCTTCATTTCTAGCAACAACAATTAAAAGATTATTTTCAAAAGATATTCTTCCCAATCTCAAAACAATAGCATCGTTACCATCAATCTTTTTGTATTCAGAAAGTTTTCTAAACAATTTTCCATAATTAACTTCTGTCAAAATACATCCCCCTCCTGGGCTAGGATATTTTTTAATTTCTAATTCTTTTGCTAAAGCAACTTGTCTTGTTCTTGTTCTCCCAGAAATATCATACAGTTTTTTTCTATCAATTAATCCCTTTTTCTCAATAATTGTTTCAGGAAGCAATTTAGCTGATAATGGTCTTAATAATCTTCCTTTTAATCCAGCTTGTCTTTCTATTAATTCTAGCGATCTAATATTTTGTGACATAGGACGTTCTCCTAAAACTTCTCCTGTTGCTATAAAATCAAAACCTTCTTTTTTCATTATCTTTCCTGCTTCTTTAATCATCATCAAATGACAATCAATACATGGATTAACCCCTACGCCATAACCATGTTTAGGATTTTTAACCATGTTCAAATGCTTTGAAGAAATATCAATTATTCTTAATTTTAATCCAATTTGTTTTGCTGATTCTTCAGCTTGTTTTGCATTAAAAAAATAACTAACAAAACAAATAGGAACAACTTCTATTCCTATTCTTTTTAATAATTGAGCAGCAAGCATTGAATCTAATCCACCAGAAAATAAAACTAAACATTTAACTTTTTTCATTAAGTTCATTTTATCTTTAATTTGATAATAAATAAAGAAGGACAGGATATTCTCCTGCCCTTCCAATCTTATAAAATTATTTAAGAGATACTTCTGCTATTCTGGCAACATACTCTGATTGCGTAATCTCTCCTTTTGCAAAAAGATTATTTAATCCAGAATAATATATTTCTCTAAACATTCCTGTAGGAACTGCTGCACTATACAAGCGAGCGTCATCTATAGAACCTGTAAAAAGATTAGAAGCTACGCTAGAAGTAACGTCAGCTGCTATTGAGATTGGAGCTGATGCTGTACCATTAGCACTTAAAGAAGCTACTGTTCCTGTTCCTCCATTAGCTGTTGTTACTGCAGCAACTGCTCCATCAACATATACACTTAGAGATCCTCCTCCCCCTGACCAAGAAAATCCAACTAAATGCCAGAAATTATCAAATACTACAGCTGTAGTTGTAGAATTTTTTGTATTAGCTTGAGTGGTGGTGTCTGCTAAAACTACATTCAATAATGTTCCTGTACTTCCTGTTCCTATTTTCCAAGCTCCTTTATAGGCTGCTGTAGTATCCCAATTTGCAAATATTGCTTTGCTCACCTGAGAATTTCCTTTAACCCAAACCATTGCTGCCATTGGATTAGTCCCTATAGTATAAGCTAGACTTGCATTAGGAGTTGTAATATATTGACCAGATCCACTAAAACTGTAACAAGTTCCTTGAGGGCAATCTGTTGTCACTGATGTCGGAGAACCAGTAGCTGTTCCTGTTGTATTATTCCAAGTATCGTTAGGCGTACCGTCTAAAGTCCACTGACCTTCAACGTTAAGCAATAAAGCATTTCTTAAGGAATTATTAAACACCTGAGACTTGGCCATTGTTGCTTTATTTGTTACGCCACTCATAGAAACAACGATAAGTCCAGATAAAATACCGATAACTGCGATTACGACTAGCAGTTCAATGAGAGTAAAGGCTAATTGTTTTTTGTTCATATTTATTTTTTATTGTATATTATTTATATTTTATACCCTTTGTTAGAATTGTAAAGCATTAATAATATCATGTCTTGTAGCTCCTGCTCTTCTTGCTTGGTACAATGCAAACCTTATATCACTCATTTGTTTAATATTATGCGCATCACTTCCAAGAACTATTTTTATTCCCTGTTCTTTTGCTGTTTTAGCTAATTGATAACTTACATCAAAACGATGCGCATTCATTTCTATTGCTACATCATTTTCTTTTGCAATTTTCATAACTTGATTCATGTTTACATCATAACCCTCCCTTTTGCCTAATATTGCTCCTGTTGGATGATTAAGAATTTTTACTAATGGATTTTTAATAGCTCTTATAATTCTTTTGGTCATTTCTCTTTTTCCAATCTTAAAATTGGAATGAACGCTAACTGGAACATAATCTAATGTTTTTAAAACCTCATCTTTAATATCTAAACTTCCGTCTTTTAAAATATCAACTTCTGCACTTTTAAGAATTTTGAAATCAATTTCTTTTTCTTTGAAAGAACTATTAATTTTATCAATTTCTTTTCCTTGCTCTAAAATCTTTTTTTCATCTAATCCATTTTCTATTTTTAAGCTCTGCGTATGATCAGTTATGCCTAAATATTTATATCCCAATAGCATTGCTTTTTCTGCCATTTCTTCAATTGAATTCTCTCCCCCATTCCAATTACTATGACAATGAAAATCTCCTTTAATATCTTCCATTTCAATTAACTTGGGTAGTTTTCTTTCAATAGCCATTTGTATCTCTCCTTGATTTTCTCTTAATTCTGGGGGAACCCACTCCATTCCTAATTTTTCATATATTTCTTCTTCTGTTTCTCCCCTTATCCTTCTTTCTCCCTTAAATAATCCGTATTCATTAAGTTTAAATCCTTGCTTCATTGCTATTCTTCTTAAAGCAATGTTATGATCTTTAGATCCTGTAAAATACTGAAGAGCTGCTCCAAAAGAATGAACAGAAACCAGTCTCAAATCCATATTTAATCCTTGCATTGTTCTAATTGATGATTTGGTCTCTCCTTTTCCTATAATTTTTACAACATCATCCATGGTAACAAAAGTATTCATTATTTTCTCAATCAAATACTTATCTGTCGTGTCTTTAATTCCCACTAAAAAATCAATATCTCCAACTGTTTCTTTTCTTCTTCTAAATGAACCTGCCACTTCAAATTTAACAACTCCTTGTATTTTTTTAAGCTTTTCGCTAATTCTCTCTACTTGAGGAAACACCTCTCTCAACAAAAATCTGCCTTTTGATTGTTTCAAAAACTCTATCGCTTCTAGAATATTTTGCTCCATTTTTTCTCCAAATCCAAACAAAGGAGATATTTTGTGGTCATCAATTGCTTTTTCTAAATCTTTTAAATTCCTAATTCCTAATTCTTTATATAGTGTTTTAATTCTTTTAACTCCTAGTCCCTCAATCTTGTTCAATCCTTCAAGATCAATCGGCGTAGTTTTTTTTAATTCCTTTAAATATTTAATCTTTCCTGTTTTTAAATATTCTTCTATTGACTTAGCAATACTTTTCCCAATACTTGGTATTTTTTCTAATCCCTTAATTCCTTCTTCTTTATAAACATCAGAAATATCTTTTTCCATATTATCAATCGTAATAGCAGCCTGCTTGAATGCTTGAGGCTTGAATGGCACCTCTGTCAATTCTAGAAAATCCCCTATCTCAAATAAAACATGAGCAATTTCTTGATTTTTCATTTTTTAAAAATATCTCTAATGTTCGCATGAAATCCTCTATTAAAGACACCTGTAATTTCTTTTCTTAATCCAAGCAAAACAAGTACGCTTAATAACCCTAATGATCCTGCAATTAAAAATGAGTGAGAAAATCCTAATTTTGTAACCAACCAACCAGAAACCAATCCCGCGATACCACATCCTAAACTGACAAAAGTATCATCTATCGCCCACTCGCTTGCTTCTTTGCCTCTATCAATCCTCTTGGTAAATAATGATCTCCATCCAGCAATAGACATTGCCATGCCAAGACCATAAAAGAATTGAAGTAAATAAATATGCCACGGAAGAACAGCAAAAATATATCCAAACAAAACTAATGATGCCACTAAATTTCCTGTCACAAGAAACAAATAATCATCTCTGTCTCCGTCATATTTATCAAGAATGGTTCCTATTGGAAAAATAAGCAATGATCTTAAAATCCAATAAATAGCTGTGGCTATTCCAACAACCAAGGCTGTACCACCAACAATATTTTCAACAATATAAATAGCGAAAACTGGCGTTATTAATCCCCATCCCGTCCAAAAAGCAATATCTGCTAATACTAAATATTTAATTGTTTTATTGATTTTTATCATTATTTAAAAATTTATTACCTATTAAACTAAATCCTGATCTTATTAAGAATATCATACCCACACTTGAAACAACAATTTCTGCTGCCCTGATAATCATTGTAAATACAGTTGCCATTGAAGCTGTTAATCCTATTGATTGAAAGGCAAAGAATTGTAAAGCCTCATGAGAACCAAGAGAAGTCGGAATTGGTATTAACGAAGACACATATGTAAAACTTAAGACAGACAATGAGGGCCAAAATCCGATTACTGATCCTAAGAAAAATATCAACATCCAAGTTCTTAATTGCATCACTAATGCTCTTAAAACAGAAAGAATAATTCCCTTTTTAAAAGAGTTGTTCTTAAAATCGAAAAATTCATATATTTCTTTCTCAACTATCAATGCTCCATTATCAATATTAATTTCTTTTTTAAAAAACTTTTTCACAACTATCTTTACAATGCTTTCTTTCCCATAAACTTTTGTATAAAAGAAAGAAAGAATCCCAACAAAAAATAATAAAGCAATGCCGAAAACAACCATTATTTCTTTGGGTGGAAAAAATACGTTATAAAAGAAATAAGTTAAACCTAAAAATATAAAAATGATATTAACTGTCCACTCAAGTATTCTTTCTATAACAACCGATGCAGTGGTTTTTCTCCAATCAATATGCTTTTCATTAACAAGCCCATACATTCTATAAAACTCTCCTCCCCAAACCAAGATAGGAAACAAATACATCATTGAATATCCTCCTAAATATATTTTAAATAAATTAATAAAGGATGTTTCAACTCCACAATCTTTTAAAATCTCTTTCCATCTTAAAGCTCCCAAATAAGCAATAACAAAAGACAAAGCAATTATTATTAATCCTTGCCAACCTGTAAAAACTTCGAAAGCTCTACCTATTTCTTTCCAGCCAATCATTCTTCCAAGCCAAAAGAATAAACCTAGTCCTAAAATAAATGAAAATATTAAAAGAATCTTTTGTTTGGTTGCAAAGCTCATTTACTTAATTTTAGTATAAAAAAAGAGCCATCGCAAGGATATCGCTCTTAAAATCTTTGAATAATAAAATCTGAAACACTCGGCTCTATCTCTGTCCATAAGTAATCATGACCAGAAACATGCAATGCTTCTGTAAAAGATATCTGATGTCCTGTTAAATTTGACCATGCCCAATAAAAAGGCGCGCTAGCAAGTTTCTCCAATAAGGGAATAATGTTTCCTTTAGATAAAATATCTTGATCTTTTTTCAAAGAAAGAACATTGTCCTCTGCAACATTCTTGCTCCAAAAAGGAGAACCTACCTCAATAGCAATTACTCTATCCTTATAATCTCTTAATCTTATCATCGCTGAATCAACAAAAATTGCTCCATTAGAAAGACCTGCCATTATTATTTTATCATTAGGATTTTCTTTTAAAAACTCTTCTATCTTATTACTAAACACTCTTGAACTAGATGGAAAGTTAAGCATTAACTCTTTAATAGAACCTATCTTGCCCCACAAATCATCTCTTGTTCTATAATAAGGGACAACAGAAACTTTATAATTTCTCTTTTCCACTAAAGATTCTGTATTGTTAATAATTTGATTGAAATCAACTGCTTTGTCTAAACTAACAACCCCCCATCCTCCTGGATTGAAAACAATGATCACGTCATCAACTTCTCCTGCTTTCAACAATTCTTGTTTAAAAAGATTTGCATTCTTTTCTAGAAAGAAAAAGTCAAACCAAATAAAAGATAAAATGACCAAAACAATAATTACAAAAATAATAATTTTAGCCTTTTTCCCCATATTAAGATTCTTCGTACTGAATCTTGGTTATTTTATAAGAAGGACCTCCATTAATAGTTACAGTATCTCCCACTTTCTTTCCTATAAAAGCCATGCCAGCTGGAGATTCATTACTAATCAATCCGTTGAAAGGATTAGCTTCTAATGTTCCTACAATTGTAAAAACAGCATCTTTGCCAGAATTATCTTTTAATTTAAGGTTTGCTCCAATACAAACAAGCTCTTGATCTTTTTTTGCAGGTCTTTTGATTATTGAATAGTGTTTAATAATACTCTCTAATTCTTCTATTCTTTTTTCTAATTCTTCAATATTCTCTTGATAAAAAGAATAATCAGGATTCAAAGCATCACCTTCAAGCATTGCTGGAGCCTGTTCCATAATTTCATTTCTTTGAAGTTTTTTTAATTCTTCTAGCTCTCTCTTGACGTTCTCTAATCCTTGTTTTGTTAAATAGTATTTTTTGTTCATATTTTTTCATTTAAAGCGAAACCTCTCCTGTTTTTGAGGAGAGGTTCATTTTAATCTTGTTATTTTTTTTAATTAAAACTCTCTCCTCGCTTGGTATCCCAAAATAATTGATAAGCTAAAGACCATGCCGGCTTTGGCGCATGCCTTTACAAACGTATATTTCTGTTTTCTAATTAAATTATTCATATTCACGATTCAATTATACATTCCTCTTTTCTCTTGTCAATACTTTAATTCTCAAATATGATAAATTTATGAATGAAAAACAAAAATACTTAAACTTCTCTATTGGCCTTCTTGCAATCCTTACTGTGTCTTATTTCGCAACCCTCATATATATGCCCTTAAACAAGCCATTAGAGGCTAAAATCATTACTATTGAGAAGGGTCAAGCCTGCAAAGAAACCTCTATTGAGCTTAAAAATAACGGGCTAATTGGGTCTTCCAGTGCCTTTTATTTTTACTCAATTTTAACTAATAAATACAGGAAAATCCAAGCTGGAGATTATTTACTCTCTTCTCAAATGAGTACTCATCAAATTCTTAAAATAATAACTAATGGAGAAACAGCCAAAAAAACCCTAACCTTTATTGAAGGATGGGGCATAGAAGAAATTGGAAATTATTTGGAATCAAAGGAAGTTTGCACCAAGGAAGAATTCTTAAATGCCACAAATGATAAAAAATGGGCAGACCAATTCAGCATCTTAAAAGACAAGCCAGAAACATTAAGTCTAGAAGGATACATTTTCCCTGATACTTATTATGTGAACATAAAAGCTACAGCTAATGATATTGTTGAATCTTCATTAAAAGAACTGCAATCAAAAATAACAAATCAAATGATTGATGATATAAAAAAACAAGACAAAACTGTTTTTGAAATCATAACTATGGCTTCAGTGATTGAAAAAGAAGTCAGAACATTGGAAGATAAAAAAATTGTTTCGGGAATATTAAACAAAAGACTAGATATTGGAATGCCTCTCCAAGTTGATGCAACAGTTTTATATGCAATGAATCAAACAAAAGAAAAAATATATATTAAAGATACGAAAATAGATTCTCCATATAACACTTATAAATACAGAGGACTACCATTAGGACCTATATCAAATCCAGGGATAGACAGTATTAATGCTGCTATATACCCCACTACAACAAATTATCTTTATTATCTCTCAGCTAAAGATGGTAAAACAATCTTCTCAAAAACATTAGAAGAGCACAACTTCAACAAAGCTAAATATTTAAATAATTAATTTTGAGCAACGCTGTCTACCCTTTGCAAATATTCTACAGATGTTATCTGCTTTGTTAAAAATAAATTATTCAAACCAGCAAAGTATTGCTCTTTAATTTGAGATAATGGAATAAAACTGTCAAAAACTCTAAAATCATCAAGCTTACCATTAAAACCATAACTTGAAGTATAAATATTTTTATTATTTCCAAGTGCTAATGGTGTAGTATAATTTATATATGTTCCATTAGTTGCAATGGTTGGAGAGATTAAACTACCATTTAAATACATTCGATGTTTTGATGAGGCCAAATCAACTGAAATAGCAAGATAGTGCCAAGTATTTAAAATTACTGAGCCTGTAGGAGATGAAATACCTGTAATATAAGTACTGCCAGTATTATTAAAAACGTTTGATTCAATATATGCTGTCGGTCTGATGAGGGTTTGGATTTGATAATATGGGCTAACATGAGAAGTATATGCCTTACAAACTATCCAATCCCAATAACTACTAGGAGGAAGAGATGTTGGATAAAACCAAATAGAATAAGTAAATGACTTGCCAGAATCAAAAACACTTAACAATGACGTATTATTACCTAAATCAACATAACTACTACTCCCCGTAAGAGAAAGACACGAACCATAAATACAATCACTTGAAATAAAAGTTCCTCCGATAACAGTTCCCGTATTTGTTCCCCAACTATCAGTTGCCGAAATTCCTGATATTTCGTCTAGTTTCCATTCAGAAATAAGATTTGCAAGTAATGCGTTTTTTAAAGAATTACTAAACACTTGAGATTTGGCAATATTAGCCTTATTTGTCACCCCATTCATAGAAATAACAATAAGGCCAGAAAGAATTCCTATAACGGCAATTACTACTAATAATTCTATTAAGGTAAAGGCTTGCCTAAGGCTCATAAAACTTAGTCTTGCTTTTTCCCTATTTTTTCAAAAGCTCTTAAAATTTCTAAAGGAATAGCGAATACTATTGTATTAGATTGATCAGAAGAAATATCATTAATTGATTGTAATGTTCTCAAGTGAAGTGCTCCATTAGAACTAGCCAATACTTCTGCTGCTTTTGCCATATTGTCAGCAGCAGCAACTTCTCCCTCTGCCTTAATAATAACTGCCCTCTTTTCTCTTTCAGCTTCTGCTTGTTTCCCAATCACTCTTTTCATTTCTTCTGGAAGAGTAATATCTTTTAATTCAAGATTGTCAACGCTGATTCCCCAAGGATCAGAAGCCTTATCAATAATAGTTCTAATATCTTCAGAAACTTTGTCTCTTTTAGATAATAATTCATCTAATTCAACTTGCCCAACTGCATTTCTCATTGTTGTTTGAGCTAATTGAGAGACTGCGTAATAAAAATCTTCTACTTGAAGAATTGCCTGTTCTGCTGAACGAATCTTATAATAAATCACAGCATTAACTCTTACAGAAATATTGTCTCTAGTGATTGCTTCTTGGTCAGGAACATCTACTGCCTTAACCCTCATATCAACTTTCTTGTATGATTGGAATATAGGAAAAACTAAATTCCATCCTGGCTGCATGATTCCTGTAAATTTACCTAAAGTAAACTTTACTCCATTCTCATATTGATTGATTTGCCTTATTGAAATCAAAACGATAACAATGGCTATAAAAATTAATAAACCCCACATATATTTATATTTATTATAATAATTTCTTTTGTCTTATTATATCTCTTTTTTCTTCTTTAGAAAAGATTGATATTTTGCCAAATTCTCCATCATATCCTGGCCTTATATTTATTTTCCCTTCTCTCATCAGCTGTATTGCTTCAGCCATCCTATCTCCAGAAACTTCTTTTATCTTTTTAATCGGAGCGTCTAATAAAATATAAAACTCTGATCCTAACTCTTGAATCATTTTGTGATATTCTTTATCAACTTTTTTTGACGTTGCTCCAACTTCAAACACCTCTGAAATAACTTCTTTTAAAGGAATGATTTTTCTAAATGGAATTGCTCCTTCTGGAACAAACCCTTCTTCTTTATCTGCAAGTTTTTGGACTCTATTTAAAACCCCGACAGTTAATGTTCTGCCACAAACAGGACAAAGCTCGCTATATTCTTTTGATTCTTCTGGGCTCAAATAAATCTTGCAATCCATGTGCCCATCAAAATAATACTTCCCTTCTTCAGGAAAAAATTCTATTGTTTCTAAAAACTTTTTAGGATCTCTTGTTTTAATGGCATCAATAATTGCAAAATAACTTAACTCTGTATCAAAAACATTAGCTTCTCTTCCAATCTTTTCTGGTGAATGTGCATCGCTATTAGAAAGTAAAGCTACTTTCCTACCGTCAGGAATTCTCCAAATCATTTCTGGATCAGCTGATAGCCCTGTTTCAACAGCATAAATATGGGGAGACAATTCTTCAAAGCATTCTTCGATTGAATCAAATCCTGATTTAGAACCAAATAACCCAAACCAAGGAGTTAAGCAGTGAGCAGGCATCATCATGCAGTCAGGAGAGATTTCTAAAACTATTCTTAATAATTCTTTGACATCTAATCCTAAAATAGGCCTGCCGTCAGAATGAAGATTTCCAATCTTATTTAATTCTTCATTTATCTTTTCAGCTATTTCTATGGAAGGAGCAAAAACAACAGTATGAATTTTTCTTACCTTCCCTCCTTTAGAATAAATACACGATATTTCTGTTGTTAAAATAAATCTAGTTTCTGAATCATCTAATTTGAAAAGGCCAGGCTCTGCTGGTTTTAATAAACGCTTGATATCATTTATCCATCTTGGGTGTGTAAAATCACCACAAGAGATAACTTTAACTCCTTTTATTTCTGCCCACTTAGAAATATTCTCTAAATCGGTTGCTTTGCTAGTAGCTCTTGAATACTTAGAATGAATATGAAAATCTGCGACAAACTTCATACTTTGAATACTTTGTACCCTTCTCTGGCTTTTTCTTTTACCTTAATTCCAACCTCTTGCCTTGGTTTTCCTTTTTTAATCTTTTCTCCCATGAATTGCATTGAAACTATCTTTTGTTTAAAATCTGTATTTTCTCCCCCCTCAATTCTGATTGTATCACCAACAGAAAGATTGTCTGTTAATTTAATTGCTATCACTTTAATCTTGTCAAAATAATGAGTAATTTTTCCTATTTTCTTTTCCTTAAGTTTAATAGCTTTTTTTATGGGCTTTTTTTTAATAATTTTCTTAACAGGTTTTTTCTTAACTACTTTTTTAATTATTTTCTTTTTTGATTTCATGTTATTTTTCTAATATTTTTAAATTATCTTCTTTCTGTGACTCTATTTCTTTAATTAGTTTCCTAACTAAAACCTTAGGATCTCTATCATAGATAATTTTTTTAGCTACCTTGCAATAATTTTCAGCTATTCCTCTTATTTTATCAGCCATTCCTCCTGTTCCCTCTAAAACAGCTATTGGTTTTTTTGTTTCAACTGCTGTTGTAAATTCATGCAAAGTTCCCATTCTTCCGCAAATAATAATTACTCCATCAGCAGACTTGGTCATAACAACATCTCTACCAGCATAGTCAGAGCCAGTATAAATCATTATGTCAAAAGGGTCTAAGGGAAGCTTATATGCTTTTAAGTGCTCTTTTTCTGTTGCTGCTGGCGAAAATCCTATATTAAATCCTCCTGCCTCTCTGCATCCAACTGCAGCGAAATAAGGAACTCCTGTTGTTGCCCCTGTAACCAAGGTGTGATCTTGTCTTGCAATCTCTTTCCCAACTTCCTTTGAAACTTCTTCTATTTTTTCACAACAATGACCAACCTGAGCTGCACCTGAAACAACGATATTATATTTAACGATAATGTCTTTATTTTTAGCCATGTTTTTTAGCAACGATATAAAAATTAGAATATGGTTTTTTGCCAACCAATATTTCTCCTTTATCAATTATTTCAAAACCTTTGCTTGATACTAATTGTACCAGTTCTTCAAGTGTAAAACAATGGAAAAAAACATCTTCTGCTCCATACCATGGTAAAAAAGTATCACCTTTTTCTAACCCCATTTTTTTTAAAAATCCGAAAATATCTGTTTTAATTTTTTCTTTCAAATTCCAAACCGTTAAAACAAGAATTCCCTCTTCTTTTAATAATAAATAGCATTGTTCAATAAATCTTTCTCTTAACTCAGATGATGGCATATGATGCAAAACAGCAACACTAAATATCTTATTAAAACTGCCTTTAATATCAAATACAGAACTCACTTCAAATTTAGCTTCAGGATAATTCTTTTTAGCTATTTCTATCAACTTAGAACTAGAATCGTGTCCCGAATAATCAACTTCTCTCTCTTTAAACGCTGGATAAAATCTTCCATTGCCACAACCAAGGTCTAAAACCTTGTCTTGCCCTTTTAAATATCTATCAAAAAGAAAAGACATTTCTTTCCAGTCTTCTTTTCTAACACTTGAATATTTATCTCCAATCTTGTTATAATCCTCAGTAATCTTATTTAATAGATAATTAGCGTAATTTTTGTTCATGGACATTAACGAATTAATAATAAATGAATTAATTAGAATCAAGGCCAAAGATATTAAGGACTTGTCTTTAGTTAAAAGAAAAGCCTCTAAATCAAGCAAAAAACCTTGTCCTAGCAATATTTCTCTACTCAAAGTTTACCATACTCTAGTTGAGAAAAAAAGCATTAAAAAAGATATAAAACTAGAAAAACTATTAAGAACAAGGCCCGTTAGATCATTGTCTGGCATTGTTAATGTTTCTGTTTTAACTAAACCATACCCCTGCCCTGGCAAGTGTATCTATTGCCCCAATGAAAAAGGAATGCCTAAAAGCTATCTCTCTGGTGAGCCTGCCGCTGAAAGAGCTAAGAATTTAAAATTTGATCCATATGTGCAAGTTCAAAAAAGAATTGAGGTTTTGGAAATGTCTGGACACCCAACCAGTAAGATTGACTTAAGAGTAATTGGAGGCACATGGTCGTTCTACGATATTAAATATAAAATATGGTTTGTTAAAAAATGTTTTGATGCTTGTAATGAAACCAAAGATACGAAAGAAGATTACAATAAAAAAGATATTAAAACTCTTTGGAAGGAACTAGAAAAAGCTCAAAAGAAAAATGAGACATCGAAATACAGAATGATTGGATTATCATTTGAAACTCGTCCTGATTTTATTAATCAAACAGAAATTGATGAGCTAAGAAAATTTGGAGCAACTAAAATAGAATTAGGAGCACAATCAATATATGATGATGTTCTTAAATTAAATAAAAGAGGCCACTCAACAAAAGAACTAATTGAAGCAACTAGATTATTAAAAGAAGCTGGATTTAAGATTGCCTACCAATTAATGCTTAATCTTCCTGGTTCTAACCCAAAAAGAGATATTCAAATGTTTAAAGATGTTTTCTCTAATCAAAACTACAAGCCAGATCACTTAAAAATATACCCTTGCGCTTTAGTTAAAGAAGCTCCTTTATACAAAGAATACTTAAAAGGAAACTACAAACCATATACAGAAAAAACTTTAATTGAAACAATCAAAGCAATCAAAAAAGATATTCCTAGGTATGTAAGGATCGAAAGAATTATTAGAGATATTCCATCAAATCTAATTATTAAGGGTGGATCAAAAGTATCTAACATCAGACAATATATTGAAGAGCAATCAAAAAAAGAAGGTTGGGAGTGTAATTGTATCAGATGTAGAGAAATAAAAGACTTAAAATCAAAAGAAAAACTATATCTATTCACAGAAGAATACGAAGCATCAAATGAAAAAGAACTATTCTTAACATTCGAAAACAAAGAACGAACACATCTCTATGCCCTATTAAGATTAAGAATAAATAAAAATCAAGGAATGGTCAGAGAGCTTCATGTGTATGGCCAAACTGCTTCCCTATCAGATAATAATTCAGAAGTACAACACAAAGGTTTAGGAATCAAACTAGTCAAAGAAGCTGAAAAACTAACAAAAAAGCACAATCTTAAAAAAATTGCGGTAATTTCTGGAGTTGGTGTAAGAGATTATTACAGAAAGAAATTAGACTACAAATTGAAAGATGGATATATGATTAAATCCTTTTAAATCTTGTAAGTCCACTTGAACAAACAACTTCTATTCCTCTTTTTTCTAATTCATCTAAGAATAAATTCATCCCTAAAGAATCAGAAGAAATGTGTCCTGCAATAACAACGTTTAAATTATGGATCTCTGCTTCTTTTTTGTGATCCTCTGACATATGCATATCTATAACAGTTCCTACTCCTGCATGAGCCATTTTTTCATAAATTTTTGAAGACCCTCCAGTTCCTCCAGCCATTATAATAGCAATATTTCCACATCTATTATCGCCCTTACCAACAAATATTTTAGGACCCACACTTATTTTCCCTGCTTCTTTATATTCTGGAATCTTTTTTAAAAACTCTACGACATCATCAACAGTATCAAAGCTTTCCTTTTCAATTAACCTTTTTAAATAATTAGAAACTAAATTATCAGCTGGACCATGAATGTTCATGAAATTAATTCCTAAAATTTTGGCTGCATCAACTGTTTTATTGTGATTAGAAGGATTGGTACTTCTGGACACTTCGCTTATCCTTGAAGACATAACACCTTCAGCGACATTAACTGGAACTCCATAGTAATTAAATATATCTACCTGCATATCCATAATGTCTGATAATGTCGATAAGGCTCTACCAACAGGATGATGAGCAATCACCAAATCAACCCCTCCAACCTCTTTAGATAAAAGCAGTTCCGAAGTATCAATATCAATACCAGCTAAAACCTTCTTAATTTCTTTATCCTTAGCAATATTATGTATTCTTGAGTCTAGATATGGGTTATATAATGCCTCTATATCAAAATCTTCTTTGACTTTATCTGGCAATCCCTCATATCTCTTTTTCTTTCTATCCAAAAACTTCTGGACACCTTCTTTTCCTCTAAAATCAGCATTAATGCCTAGCTGTAAGGCTAATTCAAATATTTCCTCTATTTTCATATGTTTTCCCTTTATCATAATTAAGATGTCTACAATATAGACAAAAATACTGATTTTGTCCAATAAAAAAAGCAGGGAGTTATTTCTCCCTGCATTTTCTTAGCAAAAGCCTTGTACGATTATTCATCGTCTGCAAGACCCCCCGCTCGCTAACGAAAACCCTCTTTTCGCCCTTGGTTTTAACCACAACCTCCCCTGCTTCTAGGGCAGAGACTAAAGGAGCATGATTAGAAAGGATTGAAATGTATCCTGAGCGTGTTGGCACAGTTAAAATTTCTACTTCTCCTTCAAATACTATTTTTTCTGGTGTAAGTATTGATACCTGCATGATTATTATTTTTGTGTAACTTCATCAATTTTTCCTTTCATATAAAAGTCTTCTTCTGAAACATGATCCAATTCTCCAGAAATAATCTTTTCAAAACCTTCAATAGTTTCTTCCACCTTAACATATTTTCCTGGAATACCACTAAATACTTCTGCTACTGAGAATGGCTGTGACAAATACTTTTGAATCTTTCTTGCTCTAGCAACAGTAACTTTGTCTTCTTCTGCTAATTCTTCAATTCCTAAAATAGCAATAATGTCTTGCAACTCTTTGTATCTCTGAAGAATCTTTCTAACAGCCGTAGCAACTTTGTAATGTTTTTCCCCTACAATTCTTGGATTTAACAATGAAGACGTTGACTCTAATGGATCAACAGCTGGATAAATACCTAATGCTGCAATTGCTCTTGATAATACAAGTGATGAGTCCAAGTGAGAGAAAGTTGTAACAACAGCTGGATCTGTTAAATCATCAGCAGGAACGTAAATTGCTTGTACTGATGTAATTGATCCATCGTCAGTTGATGTAATTCTTTCTTGCAATGCTCCCATCTCAGAAGCTAGAGTTGGTTGATATCCTGTTTGAGAAGGAATTCTTCCAAGCAAGGCTGACACCTCTGAACCAGCTAAAACGAAACGGAAAATGTTATCCATAAACAATAAAACATCTTTTTTTTCAACATCTCTAAAGTGTTCAGCAACAGTTAAAGCTGTAAAAGGAACTCTCAACCTAACACCAGGTGTTTCGTTCATTTGTCCAAATACCAAGCAAGTATTTTTCAAAACATCTGCTTCTCTCATTTCTCTATAAATATCATTACCTTCTCTTGATCTTTCTCCGATTCCAGCAAATACAGAATAGCCTTGATGGAATTTAGCAATGTTAGTGATAAGCTCTTGAGTAATAACTGTTTTTCCTACTCCAGCACCACCAAATAAACCTACCTTACCTCCCTTAGGCAATGGGCACAATAAATCAATTGCCTTAATTCCTGTTTCAAGAATCTCAACTTCTGACTTTTGTTTTTTAAGTTCTGGGCCACTGTTATGGATAGAAGATCTTTTCCCTCCCTTAATCTCTCCTTGATTATCAATTGGTTCTCCTAATACATTTAATAGTCTCCCTAAAGCATCTTTACCTACTGGAACTTCAATGGTTTTACCAGTATCTTCTACTTCGTCTCCCCTCTTAAGTCCTTCTGTAGCACCCATGGCAAGACACCTTACCTTGTCCTCGCCAAGCTCTTGTTCAACTTCAAGAGTTAGACCCTTTCCTTTAACTTTTAGAGCAGTATACAAAGCTGGAACTTTTCCTTGTTCAAATTCCACATCTATTACTGGCCCTATGATTTGTGTTATTTTTGCCATATGTTTGTTATTTTTATTCCATTGCTTCCTTAGTTGATGATACCTCACAGACTTCAGAAGTAATTTGTGTTTGTCTTGCTTTATTATAATCTAATCTTAATACATCTAATAATTCTCTTGCATTGTCAGAAGCATTTCTCATTGCCATCATTCTTGATGAATGCTCTGATGTGTTAGCTGAAAGAATGAATTGATATATCATATATTCAACAAACACTGGAAGGACTTCGTCTAGAATAACTTCTGGCGAAGGTTCTAAGATATAATTAGGATTACGTGAATGAGTTTTAATTTCTTCTTCTTTTAAGAAGTTTAAAATAGTTCTTCCTCTTATTGGAAACAATTGTATTATATTAGGCTTCTGAATGAACGACGAAAAGAAGTGAGTATAAACAACATGAACCCTTTGATATTTATCCTCTAAATAGGAACTGATTAAAAAATCTGAAATATCTTTTGTCTGTTTTAGTTCCCAATAATCACCGACTCCTGAAAAGCTGCTTTCAATTTTATACCTTCTTTTATAATACTCAATTGCTTTTTTTCCAATTGGCAATATTTCCACTTCTCCACCCTCTTCTTTAATTTTTGCTATTTCTTTGTCAGCAAACTTAAAAACATTAGAATTAAATGGGCCACAAAATCCTCTATCTGAAGCCACAACACAAACTAAAATCTTTTCCACTGGATAACGGCAAGCCATAAAAACAGACTTTCTTTCTCTTAATTCTTTTTTCATTCTGTTAAGCATTGCTGCCATTTCTTGCGCAAATGGTTTTGATTCCATAAACCTCTTTTGAGTCTTCTTCATTTTCAATGCTGAAAAAGTCTCAAGCGCTGAAGTGAGCTCAGATATATTTTTAACTGAACCGATTTTAGCTTTTACTTCCTTAAGCTCCATAATTCTTTTTAATCTTCTTTACTATGCCTAATAGTTTTTCTTTTGTAGAATCAGTCATATCTCCTGTATCTTTGATTTCCTTTAATATTTCTGGATTCTCAAGTTCAACAGTTTTTATAACATCTTCTTCAAAAGCTTTAATCTTGTCCAATGGAACCTCTTCGATATCGCTATTAACTCCGGTGAAAATAACGATAACTTCTTTTTCAATTGAAAGAGGCATCAAATCTCCTTGTGTTAAAAGAACTCTCATTCTCTTACCTTTTTCAATTGTTTTCTTTGTCTGAGGATCCAATTCTTCTGTAAACTCAGAGAATCTTTCTAATTCTTGGAATTGTGCTAAATCAAGCTTTAATCTTCCTGCAACTTTTTTAGTTGCTTTAATTTGAGCAGCAGAACCTACTCTTGATACAGAAGTACCAATATTAATAGCTGGTTTCTGTTCTTTTCTAAATAAACTTGAATCCAAAAATATTTGACCATCTGTAATTGAAATTACATTGGTAGGAATATATCCTGAAATATCTCCTGCTTGTGTTTCAATAATTGGAAGAGCTGTTAAAGAACCTCCTCCCATTTCATCAGATAATCTAGCTGCTCTTTCAAGAAGTCTTGAGTGAAGATAAAAGACATCTCCTGGATAAGCTTCTCTGCCTGGTGGTCTTCTTAGAACTAAAGAAATTTCTCTCCATGCCCAAGCCTGCTTAGTTAAATCATCGTATACAACCAAAGCATCTCTCTTGCTGTCTCTAAAATATTCTCCGATTGTTGAACCAGCAAAAGGAGCTAAATATACAAAGCTTGCTGGATCGTCAGGGAAAGCACAAACAACTGTTGTGTATTCCATTGCTCCTTCTTTTTCAAGCGTTGCAATAAGTCTTCTTACCTTACTCTTCTTTTGACCACAAGCAACATAAACGCAGTATGGTCTATTCTTTTCTGACTTTTGATTAATAATTGCATCTATTGCAATTGCTGTTTTTCCTAATCCCTTGTCTCCAATAATCAATTCTCTTTGTCCTCTTCCAATTGGAATTAAAGCATCAACCATTTTAATTCCTGTATGTAATGGAGTTCCTACTCCTTTTCTATCAATAACAGAAGGTCCCTTTCTTTCCAAAGGAAGATATTCTGTTGCTTTAATCTCTCCCTTCCCATCAATAGGTCTTCCCAAAGGATCAACTACTCTACCTAAAAGGCCCTCACCCACCGGCACGGAGAAAACCTTTTTAGTTCTCTTTACAGTTGTTCCTTCTTTAATGTTCTTATCACTTCCTAAAATTACTGCACCAACTTCATATTCTTCTAGGTTTAAAACAAGCCCCATAACATTAGCTTCTTCGAATTCAATCATTTCGAAGTTTTCTACTCCTTTTAAACCAGATATCTTAACTACTCCATCTCTAATTTCAGTAACTTCACCAACTTCTTCCATTTCTGGAGAAGTCTCTATTCCCTCAAGTTGTTTTTTAAATTGTTCAATTATGTCCATATGTTTTATTTTTTATCTTTTGCAAGACATCTTTTAAAGAAGCTTTGATTAAAACATCTTTTGTTTTTAATCTAAATCCTGCTAAAAGATTCCCGTCGACTTTTTCTTGTATCATCTGAGCTTGTGGCACAGATTTTTTAATCTTTTCTTTGATAGTCTTTTTATCACTTTCGCCCATTTCCCTTGCTAAGATAAGATCTGCACTTTTTTCCTTCTCATACATCCTATTAAACTTCTTAACAATTCCTGGAATCAAAGCTTTCTTTTTCATTAAAGACTTTTCAAGATTTTGAAAAATATCTTTTGCCTTGTTTGGATTTTCCTCTAAGGCAAGATACAGTGCTCTAGACCAAGAGGCTATTTCTTTTTCTTTCTTCATACCTCTAGTTTATTCAAAAAATCATTAACAATCTTTTTGTTCTTTGATTCATCAACGCTTTCTTTAATTAGTTTTTCGGTCAAAGAAAACGCGTTATCAATAATTTCTTTTTTTGTCTTTTCTATTTCCTTATCTTTTAAGTCTTCTGCTTCTTTTTTGGCTTTAGTCAAAAGTACTTGCCTTTCATCTTCAGCTTTTTTATCTATTTCTTCTTTCCTTTTTTTTGCGTCTTCTTCAGCTTTCATTAAAATCTTCTTTTTTTCTTCGTCGCTTTCTTTTTCTGCAATTCTTTTTAGCTCGTCAATTTGCTTCAATTTTTCATCAGCTTGAATTGACTTGCTAACACCTTCTTCTATCTTATCTCTTCTTGTTTTAAGAAGATTAAGAAATGGTTTATAAACTAAAGCTTTCAAAACGAAAAATAGGATAGCGAAGTTGACTATCTGTCCAACTAATATTTTCCAATCTATTTCTACGCTATTCATGTTTCAAAATTAAACGAATAATATAATCAAAGATACTACTAAAGCGTAAATAGCGATAGCTTCTGCGAAAGCAATAGCTAAAATCATACCTGTTTGAACTTTTGATGAAGCTTCTGGATTTCTACCAATAGCTTCAGATCCTTTTGCTCCAATCATACCAACACCTAATCCTGGTCCGATAGCACCTAAACCAATGGCCAATGCTGCTGCGATTTGTGTAAATGTTTCCATATTTTTATATATTATTTTTTATTATTTTCTTCCGACCTTTTTTCCAAAAACGGAATTACAATCTTATAGACATCAACAACTGTTAATACAATTCCTGCGAATACTGATGTTAATAATCCGAATGGGAACGTGTTCAATTTTCTGTCTATCATTATTCCTATTAAAACGCAAACTATCAAAGGAAGCGCTATCATTAACCCTAATTGGCTTCCCATAGCAATCACATGCGCCATATTAATGTTCTTCTGCGGTTGTTGTGACATAGAATACAGTTATTAATGATGAAAATACTAATGCTTGAATAAATCCTACAAATATCTCTAATCCTAAAAATGGCAATGGAACTAGATATGGAACCATAAAGGAAACCATTGTTAAGAGTATTTCCCCTGCAAATAAATTTCCAAACAACCTAATGCCTAATGACATTGTTCTTGTTATTTCTCCCAATGCTTCAAGTGCCCCTACAAAAAACATAATTGGACTTTCAAACTTAATATACTTTTTTAAATAGGTTATTCCTCCTAATTTCTGTATTGCTACTACATGTATAAAAACCATTGAGAAAATCGCTAAAGCTAAAGTAAAATGAATATCAGAGCTTGGGGCCCTTAAAAAAGGAAAAATCCCTAACCCAGGGACTATTTCTAATAAATTATTGCACAAGATAAAGATAAACAATGTTCCTGCTAAAGGAAATATTTCTTCTGTTTTTTTACTGTTTCCAGTCATTCCATCAAAAATAGAAAATACTGTTTCCAAAATAAATTCAAAAAAATTCTGCATTTTCCCTGGAACTATTTCTCTTTTCCTTAAGGCTAATACAAAAGCAATAATGAGCACCAATGCACAAAGAATGCTAATTATAAAAGTATTCGTAAATCCTATTCCTAAAAATTCAAATACTGTCTCTCCTGTTAATGCTATATGTATATTCATAAAGTCAATTTCAATTTTACCGAAAAATGCTTAATTGTCAATAAAAAAAAGACTGCTTGTTGTTACGTCTTATTTTTCGCTGATTGTAGCATGCTTAGAAAATCTTCCCCAAACGTTCTCTTCAAGTTTTATAAAGTATCCCATTAATATCCTTTTAAGATCTTTTTCCGATATTCCAAGCTTTTTCGCTGTATCTTGGTTAATATCTTCATTCATAAAGAGAACTAAAGGACAGGAATCTTCTTGTTGAGGAAGGTATAAGGAAACATACTTATAAAGAACGAAGACACCAACCTTATATCTTCTTGTGTGAATTGATTCGACTTTATATTTTTCGATGTATTTATTTTCAGCGTTCTCTATCGTTTCTTTAAGATTATTTCCTACAGAAAAAACGTTTCCATGAATTCTTACGAAATACAATAAATCATCGTCGTCAATTTCCTCTTCAACCTTTTTAATCTTTTCGCTTTGATTTTCAAGTTCTGTCCGCTGTTTCTTAAGCTCTTTTTTAACATAAGCTAACGCATTCATGATAGCCTCTCCCCCCTATTAAGTTGTAGGGTTCTGGCTTAGAAATACTACTATTTATAAAGCTTGTCAAATTCTTCTTTAACAATCCTTCTATCGTCCCATGCTTCTTTTCTTCCATCTTCCCAGCAAATCCATGGCTCACAACCTTTTCCAGTAATAATAACAACATCTCCACCCTTAGCTAAAGACATCGCCTTGTTTATAGCCTGTCTTCTATCTAATATCTTTATTAGCTTGTCTTTATTTTTAACCCCAACACTCACCTGATCAATAATATCTTCTGGTTTTTCATCGTATGGATCTTCATTCGTCACAATCACTGTGTTTCCATACCTATCAGCTATTTCTCCTAAAACAGGCCTTTTCCATTTATCTCTTCCTCCTCCACAAGACCCTAACACGCAAATTAATTTTCCTTCTTTTGATTTAACAAATTGATAAACTTTTTCTAAAGCTTCTGGAACAAACGCGTAATCAATAAAAACTTCAAATGGTTCAAAAATAATTTGTTCCATTCTCCCAGCAATCTGATTAATTTTCAAAACAGCTTTTTTGCACGTTTCCAAATTAACTCCTTGAGACATTCCAACAGCTATTCCAGCTAAAACATTATAAACATTAAATTCGCATAAAAGTTTAGATTCAAAATCAATTCCATTAACTTTAAATCTTGATCCAGTAGAATCAACTATTAAATCACTTCCCCTCACCTTCGCATCTAAACTATTAATTCCATAACCAATGATTTCTGAAGCAAAGAAACTTTTAAAATAATCTGCATGCTTGTCATCAAAGTTAATAATATGAGTTCCTTTTACAAAATTAAAGAATTCTCCTTTAGCTTTTTTATAATTCTCGAAACCTCCATGAGCTTCGATATGCTCTGGATTAAGGTTAGTAATTAAGGCTAATTTAAAATCAATAAATCTGTGACGATGCTGCTTAACTCCCTCTGACGTAACCTCAATAATTGCGTAATCGCATTTTTCTTTAACTGCATCTCTTAAAAACTTCTGCAAGGTAAACCTGCCGGGCATTGTCATTTTAAGTTTATTTTCTATTTCTTTTTCTCCAAATTTAAATGAAATAGAGGAAGATGTTGCAACTTTGTGTCCTGCTTCAGTTAAAATTCTGCTAGCAATATTTATCACAGTAGATTTTCCATTGGTTCCTGTAATCCCCAAAACCTTAATCTTTTTAGAAGGAAATCCATAAATCAAAGCACTAACAAAAGAAAGGCCTAAATGATACCAGCTAACTATAAATTTTGGAATATATTTTTTCCAACTCATTTTCCTAAATGTTTTAATGCTTCTTTTAATCTTGCCTCTGTCCCAAGAATATCTTCTGGAACTTGAGCTATAGCATCAGCTACGTCTTGTTTTGAAAAACCTAATGAAACCAATGCATCAAATATTTCATCTTTTTTGCCCTTCTTGCTTACAACAGGTTTTTTAATTTCTTTAATCTTACCAGTTATTTCTAATAATATCTTTTGAAGTCTTTTAACGCCAACCCCCTTAACGTCTTCTGGAAGTTCCCCCTTTTCTAAAGATTCTTTAAGTTTTTCTAAAGACCCAATAACCGCCAATCCCATTGCTGTTTTTGGACCAACCCCTGGAACACTTTTAAGGGTTTTAAATAATTCTAACTTTTGAGGAGTTAAGAATCCATATAATTCGATTACTTTTTCTCCTAAAAATAAATAGGTATACAAATCTTTGTCTTGATTAACAATAATAGACCTTAAGTCAGATGGAGACATGTGGACTTCGAAACCAATACCATTTTTATCAATAATGACCTTTTTATCATCCTTATATATAATTTTACCCAATATGTGGCTTATCATTAGTCTCATTATATCATAAAAGAAAAAACTTGCATTATTTCATATTTTAGTGTATATATATTGCATATGCCAGTTACAAAAACAACAAAAAGAAGGGTTCCTCAGAATCTAAGGAAAAGAGCCATAAACCAAAAAAGAGTCTTAAAAATGAGAAGTCTTGTAAAAGAAGCTAATGTTTTAATTTCTGGGAAAAGCAAAGCTGAATTGATAAAAATGCTTCCTGAAATATACAAGGCGATTGATAAGGCTGCCAAAATTGGAGTAATCAAAAAAAATACAGCAGCTAGAAAAAAATCAAGGATCACCAAAAAGATAGATTCTATTAAATAAAAAAGACCGAGGCCAACTCGGTTTTTTGTTATAATATTTCTTTTAATTCTTTAAGATTTTTAATTTGTTTCCATGATTCTTTTAATAACTCTTCACAATCACTATCCATAGCAATCCCGTGTTTAGTTATCTTAAATATTCCTATATCATTTTCAGCGTCTCCAACATGAACAATCTCTTCCGCATTTACTCCTTCTTTCTGCATAATATCATTTAAACTCTTCTCTTTAAAAGTTTTTTGGTAAGAATCCGTACATCTACTTTCTATTTCAATTAAATCTCCTTTTTCATCAAAAACAAAATAAGACCCAGCATAATATCCACTTAAATCAAACTTATCAACAAAACATTGTAGATACAGATCAATAGAACAAGATATCAAATATATCTTATATCCTTTTTCTTTTAAATAAATAATTATGTCTTCTGCTCCGTCTTTCATCTGACAATTTTTCATCCAAACGTCGCAAATATAATCTTTATTGGCTTTGCCCGTCTTTTTGAATGCTAAAGATAAGTCTTTCCAAAACTGCTCTTTCTTTATTTCTTTTTTATAAAGTTTATCAAAAATACTTTCTATTTCTTTTTTAGATTCTGGATGGCTTTCTGTAAATAAATCCCAAGAGTTCCAATCAACCAAAGTTCCATTAACATCAAAACAAATTATTTTCATATTTCTGCTATTAACATATCTATTGCTATATTTTGGTCTATTTTACCAATTTTTATCTGAGAATCAAGTTCAACAATTCTTGCGTATATTCTTTTTAAATCTTCTAAAGAAAAATTTCTTGACTGCGACAATGACTTACTAAATACAAAAGGGTGCATACCTAGATCATAGGCTTTTTCTCCGTCGCTAGACTTTACTGAAATAATATTTCTAATTTGAGAAGCTATCATCGTTAATAAATATATTGCAGATTCTCCTTTTTCAATATGTTTTTTAATTAAATCAACAGCTTTTTTCTTATTTTTTTGAGCTATTGCATCCATTGTATCAAAAATGTTCGTCTCGTTATTGGGATTAACTAATTTTTTAACATCTTCTTCTGTTATCTCCTTTTTTGAATAATTAGCCAGCTTAACAATCTCATTTGATAATTGCCATAGATCACCTTGAATCATATCTGCTAATAAAGCTAAGGCATTGTTATTTATTTTACCTCCCAATTCCTCTATTTCTTTTTTAATCCATAAGCTTAATTTGTCTCCCTTCAATAAATCGAATTTCTCAACTTTTGCCTCTTTAGCTAAAAACGACAAAAGCTTGTCTTTCGCATTAACATCTTCTCCTTCAAACAACAATAAAATATTATCTGATTTAATAAATGGTTCTGCTCCTTCTATTAATTCATCTTTTAATTTAGAGTTATTAAAAGTCCCGGTTAAAACAACCAATTTCTTTTCTCGAAACATTGATATAGCCATCATCTCATTTTTCAAATCACTCAAAGATGTTCCTTTGGCGTCCAGATATCTTAAATTAAGACCACTTTTATGTTTAGTCTTATGTTCTTCCATCAACTCATTTAATTTCTTCTTGGCTCTATATGAATCTTTTCCGTAAAAAAGTATTATCATTTTTTAGGTTGGCATTTGGGACAATAGAAAGAACTCCTACCGCCCTGAATTATTCTTTTAATCTTTTCTCCGCACTTAAAACATTTCTGACCTTCTCTTTGATAAACATTAACAATTGATTGAAATCCTCCTCTTTCTCCTGAAAGCGTTCGAAAATCTGAGAAACTATCTCCCTTCAATTCAATTGACTTATTAAGAATCTTAACCATTGAAGAGTAGATTCTTTTTAAATCTTCTTCATCCAGCCTAGTAACATCTTCTTCTGGATGTATCTTTGCAGAAAACAATATCTCAGAAGCGTAGATGTTCCCTATTCCAACGACAAAAGTCTGATCCATTAATACTTGTTTTATCTTTCCTTTTTTCTTGATGAACAATTCTTTAAACTTTCCAAAGGTAAATTCTTTGTCTAGTGGTTCTGGGCCTAATTTCATATATTCTTTAGATTTTTCTAAAGCATCCTTTTGCCACAATTCAATTTTAGCAAATTTTCTAGCATCAGATAAGGCTAACTGCCTGCCATCATCTAAATTAAAAACAACATGTAAAAACCTGTTCATTGGATCATCAGATAGTGGCCCTTTTTCTTTGGGCACCCATTTACCCTTTTCAAAAACAAGATTGCCTAAAAGCAAGTGTCCAGTAATTTTTTGATGAATCAGCAAAACATAATCAGAAGAAATATCTATTAAAATATTCTTTCCCCTTCTTCTGACGTCAATTATTTTTTTCCCTTTGATGATTTTTTGAAAATCTTCAAAACTAAAGTTCTTGATCAAAGACTTTGCATCTGTCCACGTATCAAGAAAGGTCCTATTAAGGACCTCTGCTTTTAATTCTCTAACTATTGTTTCTACTTCTGGAAGCTCTGGCATTATTCTAAAATGGTCTTTAATTTATTAACAATTTCTTGAGGCGTAAAATGGGCTTTGACTAAAAAGTCTTTTGCTCCTAATTTAAGACCTCTTTCAATGTCTTCGCTTTGTCCTAGGTTTGATAAAATAACTACTGGAATATTTGCTGTTTCTGGATCTTTTTTAGCTTTTTCTAAGACATCGAACCCATTAATTCCTGGTAATATCAAATCAAGCAAAACAACCTCTGGTTTTTCTGATTTAATCATCTCAATCCCTGTTTCTCCATCAGGAGCAGTTGAAACCTCGTAGCCCAAGCTCAAAAGCTTTTTACTCATCAACTCTCTTAGAAATTTATCATCTTCAACTAAAAGTATTTTCTTAAACATATGTTTTCCTATATTTTAAACCTAATATATATGAACGTCAACATTCAATAGCTATTTTCTTGTTTATTAGCTTTATTTAACAAATGGTACTGTAAAATAAAATGTTGTCCCGTTGTTTTCTCCTGAATCAAACCAAATCTTTCCTTTGTGAGCCTCTACTATATTTTTAGAAGTATACAATCCCAGCCCAGAACCTTCTGTTTCTAGAGCAATAACATTATCTCCTCTAAAAAATTTGGTGAATATTCTTTCTTGCTGATTTTTAGGAATTCCGACTCCCTTATCTATTATTTTAAATAAAGCTTCGTTTCCTTTGTTCTCTAGAATTATTTTGATATCGCTTCCCTCTTTACTATATTTAACAGCATTTTCTAAAAGATTTTGCACAACTAAACTCATTTTTTCTTTATCAACCTTAACCTCTGGCATCAAATCTTTTGGGACATCTATGTCTAATTTAATTTTTTTCATTTCTAAAAGCTCTGTAGAACTTTCGACAACAAGATCAACGATGTCTTCTAATTGAATATTTTCTTGCCTATACAAAAACCTTCCTTCTTCTATTCTTGTTACATTCAAAAGATCATTGATAAGACTTATCATTCTTTCATTGCTAATATATGTTTTTTCTAAAAGATCTTTTTGATCTTCTGTAATCTTGCCAGCATCTCCATCAAGCATCATTTTTAAAGTCCATTTAATGGCTGACAAAGGAGTTCTTAATTGATGAGCAGCGATAGAAACAAACTCTGTTTTCATCTTTTCAATCAACTTATCTCTAGTAATATCATGTAAAACAATTAATATTCCCTTGTTAACAGATTCTGCTTTTAAGAAAACGGATGAAACTTCAAGATTAAGATTGTCTCCAACAGCAATTTCCTTTCTGTGAATTGCCTTTATTTTTCCATCTTCTTTTAATAATTCTTTTAATTCTTCGAATTCTTTATCATTAATAAGTTCAAAAAAATTATTTCCTATAATGTCTTTTTCTTCTTTTTTCAAAAACTCTCTCGCCATTGGACTTATAATTTCTACTTTTCCATCTACATTCAAAAGTAAAATCCCATCAGTAAGGTTCTCAATGATGGCCATCGTCTTGTTTCTTTCATCAACAGCAATTTTTCTTGCGTCTTCAGTGTCTTCAAGAATGTTCAAAAGAGCAACCCTTACTCTTCTAAGAGCGTCTTCTTTGTTTTCTATAATGTTAGCAAACTTAGTCTCCATTAACTTAAATTTACCATAATTTAAGATTTTGACCAATACTTTTTTCTTCTGGAGTGATGTTTTTTATCAAACTATTAAAATCAAAATCTTTAAGCATGTCTACAACCTCTTTTTCGTTATACCCTCCCCATTCGCAATTATTCATATCGACCTCAAGAGGAACATCTTTTTTAATCTCGACAAGAACTCTGCTTAATTTTGCGTTATCTTTTCCTTCAATTAACTTTTGTTTAATCTTTTCAGGAGAAACTTCTTCTATCTTGCTATACAAATTATCAATTGTTTTAAAATCTTTAATCAATTTAATTGCTGTTTTTTCTCCAATTCCTTTAACTCCAGGAATATTGTCTGATGCGTCTCCTCTTAAACTTTTATATTCTATCAATTGCTCTGGAGTCAATCCATCATATTTCTTTTTCACCTCTTCTTCATCCATTAAAATGGTATTTTTAACTCCTTGGCGTAAGAAATAAACTTTCGTATTGTTATTTATCAATTGAAGATTGTCTAAATCTCCTGAAACAACAATATTTTCCTTGTCAGATAACCTAGATAATGTTCCTATTAAATCATCTCCTTCATAACCAGCTTTTTCAAAAACAGGAACATTGAAAACTTTTAATACATCTTTGACCATAGGAATTTGATCATATAATTCTTGAGGTGCTTTCTTCCTGTGAGCTTTATATTGCTCAAAAGCTTTTTTTCTGAATGTTGGTTCTGGCAAATCAAAACAAGCCACTAAGTATTTTGGATTTAATTCTTTAAGCAATTTAAATAAAACTAATAAAAACCCGTAAACAGCATTAACAACTGTCCCGTCTTTTTTCTTTAAAGGTGGCAGTGCGTGAAATGCTCTGTGAATTATTGAATTGCTATCAATAATAACGAAACTATCTTTTCCCATAATTAATTGTTATTTTTCTTTTATCTCCTTCTAAAATATCAAAACTAACGAAAATAGATTCTTCTGGTATCAATTTTTCTATATTCTCTGGCCACTCAATACAAACGATGTTTTCCTTGTTGGAAATGATTTCATCAAATTCAAGATTAATGATTTCTTCTTCTCTTTCTATCCGATAACAATCAAAATGATATAAATTCTTAAACTTGTCTAATTTTAAAGAATATCTATTAAAAATAATAAAGGTTGGACTTAGTAGATTATCTTTAATTTGAAGACCCTTGGCAAATCCTTGCATAAAAGTAGTCTTTCCTGCTCCAAGATCTCCTTTTAAAGCTATTATTAGTGCTCCTTTTTTCTGTTCTTTAAAACCTATGAACTCTTTTGCCAAAGACCTTCCTAAATCAACAGTTTCATTATAATTAATAGTGATTTTCTCCATATATTGATTAATTATACTATGCTTTTGTCAAAAAATAAAACTAATTGACTTTTGCCCCTAAATACAGTAATCTGGGCTAAAGAATATGGATGAACTATTGAGACTAAAAACCAGCATAGAAGCTGCACAAAACATTGGAATTTTGACTAAAATTAATGCAAATGACGATGCCATTGGAACAACCTTGGCTCTTTTTTTTGCCTTAAAGAACGCTAACAAAAAAGTAGGCTTTGCTGGACAAGAAATTCCTGAAAAAATATCTGAACTTCTTAGGGGAAAAGAACAAAAGAAATTTCATATTTCTTTCAAAGATGACGTTTCTGAAGTTTATTATGAAAAAAAAGAAAATGGCATTGATTTATATCTAACTCCAAAAAATAATAATGTTTCTGGAGAAACATTTTCATGCAAAATAATTTCTAGTATTGATTCTTTGGATGTTAATTCTAATTATGATATTTTAATCACTATTGGAATTGATAATTTTGAAGACGTCGAAACAGCCTGTAGCGACGATTTAGACCAATTATATAATTGCGATATTATAAATATTGATACTAACTTAGGTAATCAAAATTATGGAGAAATTAATATAATAGAAGACAGCCAATCTCTATCTCAGCAAATGTCTTGCATTATAAAATATTTAGGCAAAAACTATCTAAACAAAGAAGTTTCCAGTTTTTTGCTATATAGTCTCATGTCTTCTAATAAAAATGTCTTAAACAAGAAAAACATACCAACAATTAAATGGTTGCTTAATCAAAACGGAGACCTAAATTTTCTTGCTAGCGAACCTCAAAAAACAAGACTGCTAGAAATTGTTTTAAAAAATATACAATTTAATGAAGAATCTGGCACATATATTTCCACTCTTTTTGAAAAGAATCTGCTTGACAATAGCGCAAGTTCAAAAGATTTAGCGTATGTAGTTGAAAAAATAAAGCTATTTTTCAAAATACCGTCATTTCTTCTTCTTTGGGAAAGCAGGACATCTCCACTCTCTGTCAAAGGAATTGTTTATTCTGACAAAAAGCCACTAATTCAAAAAATAATGCAAAACTACAAAGGAATCACTAAAGGGAATGGCGCAATTTTCGCAACTGAGCTATCATCTATAATAGAAGCCAAAGAAAAAGTATTGTCTTGTTTAAATAAATAACATGGAACAAATAACACAGAAAATAACAATTGAAAGCGAATTTGTAGAAGAGTTTAATAAAGAACCTCTAACCATCCCTTCCCTTAAGACAAGGCTTGAAGATATTTCCATCAAAGATGTTTCTGATATTATAAAAATCATGATGCTTGGAGCAATAATGCTTGATAGTTCTGATTTGCATATTGAAACTCATGAACATGGTTCAACCTTAAGACTAAGGGCTGACGGAGTGTTGCAAGAAACGGCTATTTTTGATCCGCAAAAACACCAAAGGATAGTTTCTAGAATTAAGCTATTATCAGAATTAAAATTAAACATTGAAGACAAGCCACAAGACGGAAGATTTTCTGTTCTTATTAATAATGGAACAGGGCCTCAAGAAATAGAGATCAGAGTTTCTACCCTTCCCACTGAATATGGAGAGACCATTGTTATGAGAGTCTTAAATCCTAAAAATTTGATTAGCTTAGAAGACTTGGGATTAAGAAAAGATTTATATCAAATCTTTGACAGAGAAGCACAAAAACCTAATGGAATGATTATTGTAACTGGTCCTACTGGATCTGGTAAAACAACTACCTTGTATGCTTTTTTAAAAAAAATCAAGAATCCTGAAATAAAAGTTGTTACCATAGAAGACCCTATTGAATATCATCTAGATGGAATTTCTCAAACACAAGTTAACCCTAAAAAAGGATATGATTTTGCTGCTGGATTAAAATCTATTGTCAGACAAGATCCTGATGCTATTCTTGTTGGTGAAATCAGAGATTTAGAAACAGCAAGTATTGCTATTCAAGCTGCTTTAACAGGACATTTAGTATTAAGTACTTTGCATACTAATGATGCGGCAGGAACCATTGCCAGACTTCAAGCTTTAGGAGAAAAAGCGGTAAACATTGCTCCAGCAATCAACGTTGCTATTGCTCAAAGACTTATAAGAAAAGTTTGTCCTAAATGTGTTGAAATGAAGCCTATTTCTTCTCAAGAATTTGAGGAATTAAAAAAAGGATTGCAAGATATTCCTCAAGAAGTTGATGTCCCTGAAATAAAACCTGACATGATGATCGCTCACATTAAAGGATGCGAAGAATGTAATTTTACCGGATATAAAGGCAGGATTGGAATTTTTGAAGCATTAGTTATTGATGATGAAATGCAAGACTTCATTTTAACTTCCCCATCGTCTTCTGCATTAGAAAAACTAGCTGTTAAAAAAGGAATGACCTTAATGAAACAAGATGGATTGATTAAGGTATTACAAGGAACAACAACAATAGAAGAAATAAAAAGAGTGGTTGGATAAAACAAAACACCCAGGTTATGGGTGTAAGAACCATTTCTGAACTGGGGGCCTTCGTTAGCGTGCGGGCTAAGCTAAGAAAACTTCCGAGGATAAACCCAGTCGCAACCAGATAGTCCATTAACTAAAAAATTTCCCTACCCCCAGTTCAAAAATTGTTCATTTTTAGAGTGCCTTCATAAGATAACATACAACAAAATGTCTGTCAAGAGCTTTTCCCCACAACAAAATGATGAAGAAAAGATTATAGATTCTGCCCTTCGCCCTAAAAAATGGGCAGACTATATTGGACAAGAAAAAATAAAAAAGACTTTAAGAGTCATGATTAGTGCTGCCAAACAAAGGAAAGAGTCTCCTGACCATATGCTTTTTTACGGTCCAGCTGGCTTAGGCAAAACAACTCTTGCTAATTTGGTTGCTCAAGAAACAGAGGCGAACATAAAAATAACTTCTGGCCCAGTAATTGAAAAAGCTGGAGATCTTGTTGCGATTTTAACTAATCTAAATGAAGGAGACTATCTTTTTATTGATGAATGCCACAGATTGAATAGATTTGTCGAAGAATATTTATATTCAGCAATGGAAGATTTTAAAATGAATATTATTTTAGGAAAAGGGCCTGGAGCCCAAACAATAGATTTGAAGCTTCCTAAGTTTACCTTGATTGGCGCAACAACAAGACTAGACCTTATCTCTTCTCCCCTACGTAGCAGGTTCGGTGCAACATTCCAGTTAAATTTTTATAATCAAAAAGAAATTGAGGAAATAATAAAAAGATCTGCTAAATTATTAAATATTGTTATAGATGACAATGCAGCAGAAGAAATTGCCAAAAGATCTAGATGTACGCCTAGAATTGCCAATAAACTATTAAAAAGAGTTAGAGATTTTGCTCAAATGGAAAGCCAAAAAAAGATATCAAAAGATGTTGCTAAAAAATCTTTAGACTTTTTAGAGATAGACAAAATGGGGCTAGAACAATCTGACAGAAAAATCCTTGAGACTATCATTAATAAATTTAATGGTGGCCCAGCTGGCCTTCAAGCCCTATCAGCTGCAACCTCAGAAGAAAAAAATGCCATTCTAGACATTTACGAACCATACTTAATTCAATTAGGATTAATTAAAAGAACACATAAGGGCAGAGCTGCAACCAAGCTAGCATACGAACACTTAGAAATAGAAATACCAAAAGAACAGGAAAAATTATTATGAACCGATTTGAATTTTTATTCTTTTTGGGTTAATATCAAAAAATAAAATAAAGAAACCAAGATATGAGTGGGCATTCACATTTTCACAACATTAAAATAAAGAAAGGAGCTGAAGACGCAAAAAGAAGTAAAATCTTCTCTAAACTTTCTAAAGAAATATCCATAGCTGCTAAAGATGGGGGTTCTGACGTAACCTTTAATGTTAAATTAAGATCTGCTGTAGACAAAGCTAAAAGTTTTAATATGCCTGCCGACAGCATTGAGAAAGCTATCAAAAAAGGAGCTGGCGAATTAGAAGGATGTTCATATGAAGAATTCTTAATGGAAGCATATGGACCTGATGGAGTTGCAGTTATCATTGAAGGAATTACTGATAACAAAAACAGATCTTTGGGAGAAATAAAACTTTTAATCACTCAAAGAGGAGGAAAACCAGTAAACGAAGGCTCTATTAAATGGATGTTTGAGAAAAAAGGAGTAATTTGCATAGACGCGACAGGAAAATCAAAAGATGATTTAGAGCTTTTAGCAATTGACGCTGGAGCAGAAGATTTTTCTCAAGAAGAAAACCTAATGTATGTTTACACAAAAACAGAGGACTTGGAAAAAACAAAAAGGGCTTTAGAAGAAAAAAATATAAAAATTGAATCATCGGGATTAGAATGGGTTCCAAAAGAAAGTGCTACTGTTAGCAATGAAACCAGAGAAAAATGCGAAAAATTCTTTGAAGCTATTGATGAACACGATGACGTTCAAAATATATTCACTAATATATGATAATCTTAGGCATAGACCCAGGAACTGCTACCACTGGATTTGGAGTGATAGATTATTCTAAAAAATCTAAATCCCCTTTTCGCTGTCTTGCCTACGGAATAATAGAAACCTCGCCAAAACAAAATGTTGGAGAAAGACTTGAACATCTTAATTTTGATTTGAATGAAATAATAAAAAAATATAAACCAGAATTAGCTGCTGTTGAAAGCTTGTTCTTTTTTAAAAATCTCAAAACTGCAATGCCTGTTTCTCAAGCTAGAGGTGTAATTATTTTTACCCTTTCAAAAAAGAACGTCCCTATTATTGAATTCACTCCTCAGCAAGCAAAAAACTGTGTCACTGGCTATGGCAAAGCAACAAAACAACAGGTTCAGAAAATGGTCAAAAACCTCCTAAATCTGGATGAGATGCCAAAGCCGGACGATGCCGCCGACGCTTTAGCCTTAGCCATCTGCTGCGCCGACAAGTGTAAGTTCAATTAATAGCAACCGATTTGGGTACGAACAGAATCGGCAGTCCACGATGTAGAGCTGCACCAGTCTCCATCGGAACCACAGGGACCGGCACTAGCACAACAGGTGCAAGAAAACGAAGGAGTGCCATTGTTGCCCCATGCTAATCCAGCTGCAGAACAGGTGCAAGTGGCACACGGCGCAAGTGTTGTTGAGTACGAGCTATATGTAGCCCAGGTCTGGTATTGCGTCCATCCGCTGGGGCAGGAAGCATTACTAGCAGCGCTAAACCGACATATGGGGTAAGAGGCTCCTATAGAAACAATTTCTCCTCCGGCCGAGGTACAGGCGGAATAATTGTGAGTAGTATTTAGCAACGGCTGGCTGGAGACAAAAGATGCTATTTGAGAGAGACACGCTCCCGATGACGTACAAACGTCTGCGTCCGTTCCGCTTACCAGAATACTTCCAGCGACTTCAAGTTTTTGAGCCGGAGTACTAGTCCCTATTCCTACCTTGTTGTCAGTAGTTACGCACAATCCTTCTGTACATTGCATTTCAGACCAATCATGTCCGTTAATTGGCTTTGTTGCATCGTATGCTTTAACTATTTCCAATTTTAAAACTTCTATATATTGAAAACTCATTGCTAAAAAACAAAGAAAAAGGACTGAGAACAATGCTAATAGTTTTTTGTTCATATTTTTTCTTTTATTTTAACACGACAATGGGTATCGTCAATAAAATTAAACAATCTTCTTAAAGTGTCTCTTCCCTGCTTGGACAATCATGCCTTTTTTTATTTCTATTAATCCTAAAGAAATATTTTTTGATTCATTGCCATTAATAATTCTTGCTCCATTCTGTTCAATTAATCTTTTAGCTTCGCTTTTAGAATTTGCAAAGCCAATTCTAACTAATAAATCTTGAGCATCTATAATGTTTTCATTAATTGAAATTTCTTCTATTTCTGTGGGAAGCTCTTTATTTTCATGAACTTTTTCAAATTCTTTTTCAGCTTCTTCTGCTTTTTTGTGTCCATAAAAATAAGCAATAATTTCTTTGGCCAAAATCTTTTTAAGTTCTTTGGGATTAACTGTTTTTTCTAAAAGATTTTGCTTAAATTGATTAACTTGAACCATTGGAATTCTTGTGCATGATTCAAAATAATCTGGGACTAATTCATCTTGCAAAGACATCAATTTGCCAAACATATCTTTTGGCTCATCTAATATATTAATAACATTGCCCCATGAGGTAGACATTTTTCTTCCATCTAGTCCATACAGCATCTTTACTGTCATCACATCTTGCGGTTCTTGATTAAATGTTTTTTGTAATTCTCTTCCTGCTTTTAAATTAAATAATTGATCAAACCCTCCTAATTCTAAGTCTGATTTCAAAACAACTGAATCGTATCCTTGCAACAATGGGTATAATAATTCATGAACCCCAATTGGTTTTTCAGAATCCCACCTTTCTTTGAAGTTTCTTCTTTGGATCATTTGCTGGGCAGTAAAATTCATTGAAAGCTTGATAATATCTATTGTTTTCATTTTCCCAAACCAATCTTTGTTGTATTTAACCTCAATCTTGCTCAAATCTAAAATCATTCCAATTTGCTTTAAATAGTGTTTTACATTTTCTTTGATCTCTTTTTCTGTCAAAGGCTTTCTTATAGAGTCCTTATCAGAAGCATCTCCAATTAAGGCTGTGAAGTTTCCAATAATAAAAATTATTTTGTGCCCTAAGTCTTGAAAATCTCTTAGTTTCATTAAAACACTTGCCCTGCCTAAGTGAATTTTAGGCCCAGTAGGATCAATACCAAACTTAATGTTAAGTCTTTTCCCTGACATTAGTTTCTTCTTTAAGCTATCTCTATCAATAATATCTTCGGTTCCTCTGTTTAAGATTTCCTCTATTTTGTTTTCGTCTGTAATAATTTTCATATGTAATCTTAATAAGATAATAGCAAAATATGTTCAAAAATACAAAAAAATGATAGCATAAATCTATGGAAAAACACCCTGTAAATATATTAAAATCATTAGGAATTTTAACAATTCTTTTTCTTATTTTAGGAATTGTCTTATTTTTTGTTTACCTAAAAGATCTTCCCAGGCCAGAAGTTTTTACTGAGGCCCAAATAAATCAAGCCACTAAAATATACGACAGAAATGGAGAAGTCTTGCTTTCTAGTATTTATGGAGAAGAAAAAAGAACCTATGTTCCTTTGAGCCAAATCCCTGATTTAGCCAAAAAAGCTGTGATTGCCACAGAAGATGCTAATTTCTATAAACACTTTGGAATAGATATTGCTGGATTGGCTAGAGCGATAAAAATAGACATTACCACAAAAAGCAAAGCTCAGGGAGCCTCAACTATCACACAACAATTAATAAGATCTACATTTTTAACACCTGACAAAACTATTGAGAGAAAAGTAAAGGAAATAATCTTATCAATAGAACTTGATAGAAAATACCCAAAAGAACAAATTCTTGAATGGTATTTAAACCAAGTTCCTTTTGGTATAAATATTTATGGAATCGAAGAAGCTTCTCTTTCTTATTTCCAAAAACCTGCTAAAGAATTAACTCTTCCTGAATCAGCTATGCTTGCAGCAATAATTCAATCTCCTAGCTATTACTCTCCGTACGGATCTCATTTAGAAGAACTCCTTCAAAGAAAAGACTATGTTTTAAAAAGAATGTACCAAGAGCATTTTATCACTGAAGAAGAAATGAATACTGCAAAAGAAGTTGTATTAAAATTCAATAAGCTTCCTAAAACAGTTGCCTATCATTTTGTTGAATATGTGAGACAACAATTAGGACAAGACTATGGCCCAGAATTCCTAGAAACAAAAGGTTTAAAAATATATACAACTTTAAATTGGGAATTACAACAAGAAGTTGAAGCAGCTGTGAAAGAAAGCGTAGAATCAAACAAAACAAGATTTGGAGCATATAATCAAGCCCTTGTAGCTCTAGACCCTAAAACAGGAGAAATATTATCAATGGTTGGGTCAGCTAATCCCTGGGGAGAGCCTTATCCAAAAGGATGCGACCCTGCTACTAATTGCAAGTTTGTTCCTAGTTTTAATGTTGCAACTGATGGCTTAGGGAGACAACCAGGATCTTCTTTCAAACCATTCGTATACGCTGAAGCATTTAGAAAAGGAGCAACTGACGAAACGATCGTAATTGATGAATTAACTAATTTTGGAACATGGGGAGGAAAGGAATATGTTCCTCAAAACTATGATGGCAGATTCAGAGGGCCAGTAACATTAAGAAATGCTCTAGCTCAATCATTAAATATTCCTGCTGTTAAGGTTTTAAGAGATTATGCTGGATTAAATGACAGCATTGCTTTAGCAAAAAAAATGGGCATCACTACCCTTAACCAAGACCCTAGTTATTACGGCCTAGCTTTAGTTTTAGGAGGCGGTGAGGTTCATTTGCTAGATATGGTCTCTGCTTATGGTGTATTCGCTAATGGAGGCTATAGCGTCGTTCCATCCCCCATCTTAAGAATAGAAGATTCCCAAGGTCATGTAATTTACGAAAACAAAAAAACCCCTAGAAAAGTTTTGGAAACTAATGTTTGCAGCATGATTACCGATATTTTGTCAGACAACAATGCTAGAGCTCCAATCTTTGGATATTATTCTAATTTAAGGTTTGATAGTTATAAGGTGTTTGTAAAAACTGGTACGACTCAAAAGAACGTAGACGGTTGGACAATTGGTTGCACTACTGATACCTGCGTAGGAGTATGGTCAGGAAATAATGATAATACTCAAATGACTGGCGGTGTTGGAGAATCTGCCTCTGGTCCAGCCTGGAGAAGAATAATAGAAAAAAGTGTTGAATTAAAAAACAGCGAGAATTAACTCGCTGCTTTTATTATATCTTAATTGGCATTATTACGTATAAATAACTTGCATCCCCTACTGGCCTAATCACTGCTGGACCTTCTCCTCCTTGGAATTCAAATAAAATTTCAGAACTCTTAATATTTGCTAAACCGTCTAAAACAAACTTCCAATTAAATGATACTTTAACAGAGTCTCCTTCTATTTTAGTTTCAATGTTTGATTCACTTTCTCCTAAATCAGAATCTTGACTCATTATTTCTAATTCTTTTCCTTTTTCTTCTCCTTTTAATACAACCTCGTTTGTTCTTCCTCCAAACAATCCTGCTGTTTTAATTTGTTTTACAAATTCATCTTTATTCAAAACAACTTTTGTTTTTGATTCTTTAGGAATAATTTCTTGGTATGAAGGATATTCTCCGTCAATTTGTCTAGAAATTAAATTAATTTCTGGGTGCTCTGAATTGCTTAAAAATGTTTCAAATAATACCTGTGATTCTGATATATATATTCTTACTGTTTTTTCTTCGTCGGTTAAAATATTAATTAATTCTTTAACTGTTTTTTGTGGAAGAATAAACTTAACGTCTTTGTTAAATAAATTCTTAAAACCTCCTTTCGCAAAATTTATTGTTTTTTCAGCCAACCTAAAACTATCTGTTGCAACAAATTTAGCTGAGTTCTTTTCAAAAACAAATAATACTCCTGATATTTCTGGTCTAATTTGTGATGGACTTGCAACATCTACAACACTAGACAAACCCTCTTTCATTTTTTTACCATTTATTTCTACATAAATATCTTTTATAAAAGATGGGATAATAGGAAAATCATCAGCAGAAAAACCTTTTAACTGGGTTTTGAAGTTTTTAGCTTCAATAATTAAAGAATTGCCTTTTTCTTTAATATTTACCTTGTCTTTTGGTAAAGATCCTATTAATTGGTTAAATAATTTGGCTGGAATAGCAATCTTTCCTTCTTTTTCTGTTTTGCATAATCCCCACCATTGTATTCCAACTTCAAGATCAGTAGAAGAAATTTTTAAAAAGTTTGGTAAAGCTTCTATTAATAAATTATCCAAAATTGGAAGTGTTAGATTTTTTCCTGTAATCCTTTCGGCGATTCCAACGCCTTTTTTTAATTCTTTAGAAAGTATCGTGAAATTCATAATATTAATAATTTAATTTATTTATTGTTATTATTAGTGAACGTATTTTTGTGGATAAAATTTTATTAAACAGCTTTTAATTATATTTAATAATGTTTTTTAAAATATTTATTGTGGATAATTGGTGTTCTTTTCTAGGTTATTTTAGTGGAATAAATTTGATAACTTTTTAATGATGAATATTCTCCATAATTTGTTAATAATTTATTCACTATTTCTTCCCCACCCTATCAACACTACTTACTATAAATTCTTTGCAATATTAATTCTATTTCTTGTCTTACTTTTTCGTTTTCCTCATATTCTTTTTCAATCAACTGACACGCATGAATAACTGTTGTGTGATCTTTTCCTCCAAACTTTCTTCCAATTTCTGAATAAGACATTTTTAACTCTTTTTTTAATAAATACATTGCAATTTGTCTTGGCCTTGCAAACTCTTTTTTTCTAGAGGTAAAAAACATGTTGCCACTCGAAGTGTCGTAAAATTCTGTAATAGATTCAACAATTTTTTTATAATTAGTTATTTTAGCTGGAGAAACAATAATATTTTTTAATAGTTTTTTAGCATCTTCTAGTTCAACAACTTTGTTCGTTTTTTTATAAATGGCCATTCTGTTAACAGCGCTTTCAAGCTCTCTAATGTTTTTTTGGATATTATTAGCCATGTATTCAAGAATATCACTAGGAATAACGACGTTTTTTTCTTCAGACTTTTGTTTTAAAATAGCTAGCCTTGTTTCATAGTCAGGAATATTGATGTCAGCAATCATTCCCCCATTAAATCTAGATTTTAGTCTTTCTGTGACAGCAGGAATGTTGTTAGGATGCCTATCGGAAGACAAAATGATTTGTTTGTTTTTCTGGTACAAAGAATTAAATGTATGGAAGAATTCTTCCTGTGTTTTGTCTTTACCAGCGATAAATTGAATGTCGTCAATAATTATTACATCTAGTTCTCTTAAATTCTTTTTAAGGTCTTCAATGCTTTGGTTCCTAATGGCATTAACGATAATAGAAATTAATTTTTCAGCAGCAACGTATTTTACTTTTTTATTAGGATCTAATTCTTTAATCTTGTTTCCTACTGCTTGGACTAAATGCGTTTTGCCTAATCCTACGTCTCCATAAATAAAGAGAGGGTTGTAGGTCTTGCCAGGCTCTTCAACAACTGCCATTGCAGCAGCATAAGCAATTTCATTAAACGGACCAATGATAAAATTTTCAAAAGTATATTTTGGATTAAGATTCGTTTCTTTGCTCACTTCTAGTTCGGAAAAACCTAATTGTTCTGCCATTTCTTCTTTTTTGGCAGATTTTTTATCGCTTGGAGAAAGCTTTATATTCACAGGATTGACTACGTAAGCAATGTCTTTGATGTTCTCGTCTAATGATTTTAATATCTTTAATATTTCTTTATGGTATTTTTGTTCTAGCCATTCTTTTGAAAAAGAATTAGGCACAGAAACAGTTACCAAGTTATCATCTATTACAGATATTTTAGTGTTAGCAAACCAAGTAGCAAAATTAGCTGGTGAGATGTTCAGCTGTATTTGTGCTAAAACTGATTGCCAGATTTCTTCGTTAGTCATTTTGTTTGTTTTTATCTTCGTTCTTATTATACCCTAATAGGTGTCAACAGGGCAAAAAGCCTTGTAAAATCAAGGCTCTAAAATTAGGTTGTGGACAATCCGTGGACAAAAGGTTAATAAATTCAAGTCCTTGAAAATACTGATTTTTGATTGACCTTACCCTATTTTTTTGATATATTTAGACTATAATTAATAATAAAAAAGACATGAGCTTAACATATCAGCCAAGAAAAAAGAAAAGAAAGAGAACACATGGATTTCTAGAAAGATCTAAGACTGTTTCAGGAAAGAAAGTTTTAGCAAAAAGAAGAAAGGTAGGCAGAAAAAAAATAACAACAGTATAATATAATGTTGCCTCAAGAAAACAGATTAAAAAAAAAGAAAGAATTTGAGGCTGTTTTTAAAGGAGGAAGAATTGTTAGAGGAAACAATTTTTTCTTGAAATATCTTGCTAATGGCACAGACAAAACAAAGATAGGATTTATTGTTAGCAAAAAGATTTCTAAAAAAGCTGTTGAAAGGAATAGGGTGAAGAGAAGATTGAGAGAAGCTTTTAGAGCCAAGAAACAAGATATTAAACTAGGATTAAGTATTATTATAATGACCGCGCCGTCTATAAAAGGAATAACTTTTGAAGAAATACAAAAAGAAGCAGATGTTCTTTTAGAGAAAGGAGGTCTAGTTAAGTAAAACAAAGTGAATATTTTTATAACAATCTTCAATTCCCTACTCTATCAGCCAATGATTAATTTTTTGGTTTGGATTTATGCCTTAACTGGAAATTTTGGTGTTGCTGTGATCGCCTTAACTCTTTTAATCAAAGTTTTAACAAATCCTTTGAATGAGAAAGCGCTAGAAGCACAGAAAGCAATGGCAGAGATTCAGCCTAGACTAAAAGAAATTCAAGAGAAACACAAGAATGATCAAGAGAAACAAGCTCAGGCAATGATTGCTTTATATAAAGAAACTAAGTTTAATCCATTTTCAGGCATATTTTTATTATTCATCCAAATTCCTATTCTATGGGCACTATTTTATATCTTTAAGGCAGGAGTAGTGATTGATGCTTCAATGCTTTATTCTTTTGTGTCTTTGCCCCAAAACATCAACCCATATTTCTTGGGAATAGACTTAGGAAAGCCAAACATGTATTTGGCTGTTGTTGCTGCGATAGCACAATATTTTCAAGCTAAAACATCTATGCCTCAAGTCGCAAGCGTTGGGAAAGACAAGGCTTCTCAAATTTCAGATATGATGCAAAAACAGATGGTATTTATTGTTCCGGTTATCACTTTATTTATTTTAGCCAATCTTCCATCTGCCCTAAGTTTATACTGGGTGATCACAACAATCTTTACAACAATTCAACAAAAAACAATATTTAACAAAAAGAAAGAAAATGATTAATCAAGAAGAAATAGAAATAATAAAACAAACAATCAATGAATTTTTTGATAAGATGGGATATTCTGTTGAAACAGAAGCTTGTTCGATGGAAAGAGAAAATGAAGAAATTTTAGAAATTAATATTAAAACACCAGAAGCTCAGAACCTTATCGGTAAACAAGGATTGGTATTAGCTGACATACAGCTTCTTTTGAGGAAAGTTATAAAAAACAAAACAGAAAAAGACATATATCTAAGTTTAGATATTGATAACTACAAAAAGAATAAGGAAGAATATTTAAGAGATGTTGCTAAAAGTATTGCTGATGAAGTTGCAAGAACAGGAAGAGAAAAAGAAATGCCATTTACCTCTTCTTTTGACAGAAGAATAATTCATACAGAATTAGCCAAAAGAACGGATGTGTATACAGAAAGTCATGGCGACGGAGAAGAAAGAAGAGTGATTGTAAAACCTAAATATTAAACAAAGCCGGCAGAGAATGCCGGTTTTTATTAACGCCAACTTTATACTGCGTTGCTGTTTTTAGAAACTTTATAAAGTTTGTCAAATAGGAGTATCTTTATAAAGTTATAATCCTAGTATGCAGAGCCTAATTCTTTTGCTTGTTTAATCTTTAACACTTCTTCTGGACTAGTAGTGATTATTTGATCTTCTGTGTATGAAGCAACAATTCTAATAGCAACGTGTTTTTGCCCAGCAAAGAATATTCCCTCCCCTACAGGAGTTTCTAGTAATAGGAATTTTTCTTGGTCAGTTAAGTTAAATGTTTGTTGGATTAAATCAATTGTTGCAGGACTTTGTTTTAATAACAATTGAATCGAAGAGTTGGTGATAATAGGTTTTCCATACTCTGATTTCATAAAATCAGAAACATCTTGAGTAATAGTTGTTACTCCTAACCAATACTTTCTAGCTCTTTTACATATTCCGAACAAGAAAGAAGCCCCATCTTCTGTTTTCATCATCCACCAAGCCTCATCTATTACTAACAATCTTTTCTTAAGTTCTGCTCGAGTAACATTCCAAATGTATCTCATTATAATATACATAGCCATTGGTCTTAATTCGTCTTCCATGTCTCTTATTCCAAAAACAACAAGAGATTTATCCATTGAAATATTAGATCTTTGATTGAAGAAAGAAGCAAAGGTTCCTTTAGTGAACTTTCTTAGTCTTTCTGTTAATGAATCAGCTCCATCCATTGTTTCTAATACTGCCTCCAAGTCAGACATAATTGGAACTTTTTCTGCCCAAGTTGTTGGATCAGAATTAACAGTAATATCTTTAGCAGCATATGTTTCAGCTAAAGCTCTATCCATGATAGCGTCTTCTTCAGGAGTTAATCCTCCAAGCATAATTCTCATTAAACCAACAAGGTTAATAACGTTAGACCTTAAAACATCTTCTGCTGTTTCCCCTTCTCTTGGCTCTGGCAAATCAAAGGGATTGATATGGCTATCAGAGCTTAAAGATATTTTAAAGAATGATCCATCAACAGCTTCAGCTAAAGTTTTGTATTCATTTTCAGGATCAAGAATAATACATTCAGCGCCCATCATTAAAGATCTTAATATTTCTAACTTAACAGCATATGATTTACCAGAACCAGATTTAGCAAAAATAACCATGTTAGCGTTCTCCATGCTGAATCTGTCAAACAACACTAGAGAGCTATTATGTTTATTTATTCCGAATAAAATTCCCTCGTTAGAACTTAAATCAAAAGAAATAAATGGGAAAATACTTGATAAAGGAGTTGTATTTAATGTGTTATGAATTTGCAATAAATCTGTTCCGTAAGGAAAAGAAGAAATCATGCCTTCTTTTTGTTGGTATAATGCTGGTTTAATATATATTAAACGTGCTTCAAGAATAGAACGTAAAGTTGTTTCTACATTTTCTAATTCTTTTTTGCTATCAGCATAAACAGTGATATATAAGCCGAACTTGAACATTTTTTCTTGGGCTGTTTGCAATCTGCTTCTCAAATCTTCCAAGTCTTGATAAGCAGTTTCAAGGGCTGGATCTCTAATCAATCCCTTTTCTTCTCTTTCCATTATTTCTGCTTGCACTTCAGTAACGCTTTTTCTTAATTGTTTTAGAATGGAACCTGTTTCAATTGGATGGAAGAAAAAGGAAATATCAAAAGGAATATCCATGTTAATAATTGGAGAAAGCCACCCAGTGCTTAGATATCTAGGATATGAAAAAACAAAGTATGTTTTAGATAATTTCTCTTCTATTTGAACATAGTGTTGAGTTATTTCAATTGAAGCAGGAGCAATAATGTCCAAGGCAGTTGTTGTCTCGGTTTCTAGTATTTTTTCTTTTTTTTGTTTGTTTCCAAATAGTGCCATATTATACAATTACTTCTGGTGGCAGATCAGGATAATATCCTAATTCTGCCTGCTTTGGATGATGCAACCCCCAAAGCAATTCTATTAATTCTTCTGATCCTAATGATGCTGATTTTAGTCCGCATCTTCTTATTCCTAAAGATACGTATTCCATTCTTTGTAATAATTGATACTTGCCTGTTTGGAATTTCTTTTCTGTTAATCCACTCTTATCGTCTTTTCCCATTCCAGGAACATTAGTTAATTCTGTCATTGGAAAATAAGGAACAACAATATAGAAGTTTTTGCTCATGATTGAGCCATTGGCAACTATTTGTTCAATGAAGGAGCGGTATTCAGCGGTTTGTATTTTTAGTAGTTCATTTTTTTGTTTATTCTCTAGTTCTTTTACCTTGTCAACATAGCCTGTGATGTTTACTCTTCTTGAGCTAACAATAATCTGACAAGAAAAATCTAAAGAATTCAAGAAGTTTTGAAATTGATAAATAATGGCCAATTGTTCATCTTCTGACTTTAAGGCAAAGTTTAAAGAAGAAACCAAAATAGTCCCCCTTAAAGACTTGTCTTTCATTACCATTACGCCTTCTCTGATTTGCTCTACTGGTATATATTGTTGAGATGGTGTTTTATAGCTCATTCGTTAGTTTTTTCAAAATCTATATTCTTTATCAATTGCCCTATCTTGCCCTGAGAAGTCATTTTTAATTCTGCTTTTTTTTCTTCAACAGGAGCAACTTTTCTTTCCGGCCTGCTCACTGATAAATAAACAGGAGTTTGTTTTCTCTTCCAAAGAAATATTCTTGGATTAACATTGAATTCTAAAAAGTTTTTTATCACCTTGGGAAGAGATTGACCTTCTACTTGTCCGAAAGAGAGCGCCAAAGCAATTCCTGTTAACATTCCAGCAACCACCAAAAAAAGAAAAAAGTTTTCTTGTCCGAACATAAAATACAAGAAAAAACAAATGGCAATAACTCCGCCAACCATTAAGCTTTGTCTCAAATTAAGTGGGCCTAATATTTTAGCTTCGTGCTCTATAAATTGAGGAACCCTGTATTGCATATTATATAAATGGCTCCCTGTATGGATCTGCAGAAGAATTTGTTTCGGGAGTTTCTAGTTTTTGTTTTTTATCTTCCGTTCCCTCTTCTTGTTTATTATTGCTTAATTTTTCTTTCTCTGCAATGCTGTCAGCGTATAATTTATTTAGAGAAATTCTTAAATGTCCAAAAACCGTCCTATCTATATCTCCAGCAATTTTTCTTGCTTGATTAGAGTCTAAATTTAATTCTAATTCTAAAGTTATTGGGAAATCTTTTGGAGCAAGAAGTCCCATTAAAACCTTGCCTGTAAATTTAGAAACATCGGAAATTAATTCTTCTGGTAGTCCGTTATCAGTGCAAGCTTTTGAAATATTGTCAGTAGTTGATTCAGCAAAAAGAGCGTCCTTCAATTCGTCAGGAAGTTTTTCATATGCATTCCAAAAAGCTTCTTTTGAATTTTCTTGTTCCATATATAATTCATTTTAACACATATTTAATTTAGAGCAATAAAAGCGATTAGAAATGTGTTATAATCTTATTGAGACTAGTTCGGGCTTTATTAGCGATAGTCCTAAAGCTTCGAAAGATTAAAAAATAAAATTAATGTACGAAAATGTTTAACAAAAATGTATGGGTGTATGTTACGAAAAAATGTAATTTGGATTGCCAATATTGTTATAATAAAATCAATTCAAGTGCCTCTTTGATGCAAGATAAAAATATTTTTAGTCGTGTTAGGTTTTTAGTTAATGATCTTTTAAAAAATAAAAACATAGAATCATTAATGCTTACAGGTGGAGAGCCGATGCTGGCCGAAGAAACATATGATTTGATTAATTATTTTCGTGGAAGAGTAAAACTAGCTATTTATACTAATGGAACCCTTCTTTCTTATAAAAATGTTGAAAAGCTTTCTGGCGTTGAAGTTAAAATCTCTCTTCATGGAATAACAGAATTAACCGACAACCTTAAACGCTACAAAGACATGATTTTAATTTTAGAGTCTAAAAAAATAAAATATGGATTTATATATATGGTTACAGCAGAAAATTATAAACATATTTTCAATGTGTATTTGTCTTTACGATCAGCAAGCAAACAGGGCGGATTTTCTATGAAATATCAACCATTAGTTATACCCAAAAACAATAACGTAAACAGTAAATTAAGAAACAGGCTTTCTTTGAGTAAGTTGTCATTATCAGAATGGTTTATTTTTGAGGAACAAGTTCAAAAAATAGTAGATTATGAAGCTAATAATCCATTATCAAACGAAAGCTCTGTATTTTCTTTTGATAAAAACATGATGAATTATTTTGTTTTGTTAAAAGATTTTTATCTTTATGGCAAAAAACCTAATGCATGTAATAATGTACCCATAATTGTTATAGGATCTGATGGACATGTTCGTCCTTGTATGTTTCTTTTTGATAAGATAATCTCCAGTGCCACAGGACAAGAATCGCCATACGGAGACCTTATACATGACATGTCTTTTGATGATATAAAAAAAATGAGGTGCGCTCAGTGTTTTTCAGAAGAATGTGTTTGTGCGTTAAGGCCTATAAAATAAAAGAGGCATGAATGCCTCAGCATAATCAAAAGAATAAGCTGTATTCTTTTTCAAATGCATTTTTATCTAAAGAACTGTGAATAATATTTTCCATTTTTGATGTGCCGAAGGTATTCCTAATTGTTCCTACCTCTGCCCTATATGGATCATGATAACCCACCAAAAAATTTAATCTTTCGATAGCATTTTCTCCTTCAACAACGAAAACAATGCATTTGTCAGACATCGAAAATTTAATCATATCATTGTAAAAATATTCATTTTTACAGGAAGACCAAATTATATCTATATCCTGTTCTTTTAGTTGTACAGTTTTTATTTTTACGATTTTTAAATTTGAAAATTTAATCATCGTTAAAACTTTTTCTTGAAGATTTCTTTTAATACAATCCGGCTTTAAAAGTCCAAGAGATAAAGACACTTCATCACTCCTCCTTTGATTTTGTTAATCTGCGATTTAATTCCCAAAGAGCTGTTTTATTACTGTCATATTTTAATAACCTCGAAGCTTCTTCGAATAAAAGCCAACGATAATCAGAATGTTCTTTTCCTATTTTTATATTTTTTGAAATTAACTCTACGCCAAAAGAAAATTCAGGGACAACATAAATATTTTTACCCCATCTATGTTTCCCGAAGTTAACTGCTGGGATAGTCGTCATGGAATTTAGCTTTATAAATTTTGAATAATTAACAATCTTTGTTTCTTCTCTCAACTCTCTTTTTGCTGCTTCTAGTGTTGTTTCTTTGTTTTCTACTCCTCCAGAGATTCCTTGCCAAAACTTCAAATCGCGCCTTTTGAAAATAGCGTATAAGTAGCAATTTTTTTCTTTATAAAATGGAAATATTAATACCTGTATAGGTTTTCTCATATATTTTTTCTTAAAATGCAATAAGGATCTATAGCATTTATATCGTTATACATCCATAAAGCTCTGCTCCTACAGCCCCCTCGACAATTTTTATAGTTTTTACAATTATTACATATTTTATTACCACAGAATTTTGCCAGTTTTTTAGCTTTATTCCACAAAACAATAAAGTTTTCTTTTTTAATATTTCCTGCTTTATAATTATCTCCAAAAAATAAACAAGGATACAAATCGCCAGTTTGTGTTATCCAACAAACCTCTTTACCACAATGACATCCAAAATTTTTATTGCTTAACAAAATAGTATGATTTTTATCTGGAAAAATAACCTCTATGTTTGATTTGATTGTGTGCAAATTTTTAACAAATTGAATATATTGCTCTTGGGTAATTAATAAATTTTTATTTTCTTTTGCTCGACCTGTAGGAAGTACAGGAGCTAGTCTAATGCTGTTAAATAATAATTTTTCAGCCAATTTAATGAGTTTGGGGCCGTCTTTTATATTAAGAGTATTTACAGTTACTCTCATTGCTAGCTTGGTATTATTGCAAAATTTTCTTAATATTTTAATATTCTTTAGTGTTTTTTTAAAATTGCCTTTCCCCCTCATAGCATCATGAGTTTTTTCTAAACCATCAATACTAACAGCTATATATTCTAAATTTAACAGCTCTAACTTTTGAGCAATTTCTTTATTAACCAATAGCCCATTAGTTATTATAGAAACAGGAACTTCATTTTTTCTTGCATATTTTATTATTTTAAATAAATCTCTTCTAAGAAGAGGCTCTCCTCCCCCGATAGCTAAAGTTGGTTTTCCATTTTTTTTAAGTTGGTCTATTAGGTCAAGAATTTCTACTGTTTTTAATTCGTCTTCGTCTTTTTTTCCAGAATCACTTAAACAGTGCTTGCATTTTAAATTGCATTTTCTAGTAATATTAATAGAAACCCTTGTCGGAAACTTTAAATTTGGTTTTTTTATAGCCATATTTAATACGTTGGAATTAATTTATTAAGATATATAATAATAATCGGTAAATGTCAAATATTTGACAACAATACTAAAATAGTTTATAAATAAAGTAATAATTTTTATTAAATTAGTAAAAATTTTGATGTTTGACAATAAAAGGAGGCAAGAAAATGGTTGAAAAAAAGGAAGAGAAAAAGGCAGTAAAGGGAGAGCTTTCAAGGTTGCATAGGGTAAAGATGGCCATAATTGGATGGATTCCAATTATTGTTATCCCCTTTATCGTGGAGATCGTTGCCAAGTTCCTCTGGGGAGGACTTGCGGGATCAATTTGTTGGCACATTGCCACGTTGATTACGTTTATTTTCGTTGTGTATCTTTTCTGGGAGCCAAACTATGTTTGGTTCACAAATTCAAAGGCAGAAAGTGCCACAGGATACACCCTAGGGGGTAAGCCTGTAGGAATTATTCTTTTGTCAGACTTTTCTAGGTTTAGGAATGGCGGCAAAGGAATGAGAGGAAACTTAGTTTCTATAAATCACCCGAAGGCAGATGAGGAGACAAGGGTTCTTCCTGGAGTTGTAAGATTTTGGGGAGGATGGACGTTCTTTTTGTGGCCTATAGTTGACATTCGCTTTAACAAGCTTATGTGGACCAACAGAGAAGTCGGAGAAGAACATCTCCAAGGGAAATTCAGAGAAGAATCTACGTCATACATTTCTCTTAAACTCTTTATGTATCGTCTTTTCGTGCTTGACATTGACGACAGCGAGTTGGGAACATTCAGCATAGACTGCAATATCTACAATCGTGTCGTTTGTCCATGGAAAGTAATCTTTAGTGTTCATGATCCGTTGGCCGCAACTTTTGGGAAGATAGAAGCAAGGGCAAGACATCTTGGAAGAGAAGGGTCCATTGACGATCAATGGAAAAGCACCAAAGACATTGAGACCGCAATCCAAGAAGATCTTGGAGACCTTGGAGACGGCAAAGTCCTAGACAGCATAGTCAATGACTTTGGTCGTTATGTCGAAGTCTTTGTCCATTCTTTTGACCCATCCAAAGAAAAAAAAGAAATGGCCAACAAAAAGGCTGCTGCTAAAGATCAGGCAGACATTTTCTTCATTGAAGCACAAGGGAAAGCAAGGGCTACTCGAGAAACTGCAGATGCAGAGGTCTACAAGACAAAGACTACGTATGCTGCGGTTATGGCTTGTGGTGATGCAGGACTTCTGCTCGCAGCTCTTAATTCCATGAAAGATAGCTCTCTCGCTGCTTCGTATGTTGTGGCGAATGTCCCAGGACTAAAAGAGCTTTTTGAAAAAGTAGGAGTTAAAGAAGGCGGGAGTATAACAGGAGCGCAGATTGTAGACGCTCAAAAAATTGTTGAGGAAACTCTTCAAAAAACCAAAAAACAAAAAGGAGGGAATCCATAAGGACCCTCCCCTTTTTTTAAATTAAGGTCTATTTTTAAAATTGAAAATGTTGCTGATAATACCTTTTTGGAATTTATTTTGAGTGTCTTGGTCAAAATCATTCAAGTAAGTATTGTTGTTAACAGCCTCAATTTTTTCTCTATCCCCTTCTTTAGCAATTAAGGCAAACTGATTAAGCTTCAGCAATTTATTATTGTTAGGATCTTGGAAGAATTTTTTATTAACAACGCTAAGAGAATCTTTATCTTTAATCTTTCTAGCGATAAATTCTTCGTTAGATTCATAGGTATCTTCTCCTTGAGCGTTTTTGACAACATTGCCTTGAGCATCCTTAACGGTTTCTTTTTTAATTTTGAAATCTTTAATTAATTTATCCATTGATACATTTGAATTGCCATATGCTGCCATGAAAGCTTTTTCTCTGGCTTTTTCATTTCCATTTTTGCCAACAGATAATAATCTTCTTTCATATTCTGCTTTATTGTCTCCAGCTCCTTTCAAGAACTTGCCCATATCTTCTTCCATTAGTTTCTTTTCCATAGCTATTCTATCTACATCAGAATAATGATTTTTGTTAGCTTCATAGTGTTCAAGGTCTATTCCTTTTGCTTTTTCTTCTGCTGCTTTTTGCTGTTCACTCTTTATATTTAATGTGTTTGGATCAGCCAAGCCGATTTTGGTAAGGGCTTCTCTTGGCTTTCCAAGTGTTTCTCTAAATTGATATCTGCCAGCTTCCCTAGCAGCTTTTCCTTCGGGCCCTCCCTTGAAAACATCCATGTTTCCTGACAATGCTCCAGCAGTCATTCCCATTAAACCCTCTTTAGCAACATCTTTTGCTCTTCCTGCTCTTTCCATTGCCCATCCAGCTGTTCTATCAAATGCTGACTTGCCTAATCCTTTAGCTCCAGCAGCAGCCTTTCCTGCAGTAGCTGCCCAAGCACCAGCACCTAATCCTCCAACAAATGAACCAACCTGTCCTCCCGCAGACACTGTGATCATGAAGCCTACGATAAGGAAGACGATAGGAAGGGCATTTATAATCAATAATCCTAAAACAGTTGAGCTTTCTCCTGCCCCAGATTGAGATATTTTAGCCATTATTTGATTGGCAAGATACATAAATAATCCTGCTGGAATTCCAATAACAGTCCATTGAGCAAATTGTTCTGACCAATCATCCCAATGCATAACGCTAGGAAATATTTTTTTAACGTATTTAGATTGAGGGAAAACTTTAGTTACAAAAGCAACTGGAGAAACAATAATAAGAATCCAAAGAATTACTTTTCTTGCAGCGAATAAAATAGCGTAAAGACAGTAAATAGTGAAAGAAATGATAGAAAAAATCACAAGAAAGAAAGTGTTGGTTAATTTTTCCCATTGACTTGCAGACGTCAGCCCACTATTAGTAGCAGCTTTTTCAAATATTATAACATTATAGTTAGAATCAAGACCGACTAGAAAGTTTTTCATTACTATATCAGCAGCATTAATAATAAAACTACAAATTACAGGAGTAAAATTAATAAGCAAAGCTATAATAATAAAATTTATTAAATCTTTTTTAGCTTTATCTTCATTATTTCCAAGGATAATATTAATAGCAATAATAATTAATCCTATTAATAAAATCGCGTTTGCTAAATTTCTAACAACAGGCCAGCCTAAGGCAATAACATAATTGTCATTAGAATCGGCTGTGTATCCCAACCCAAGAGATTTGTCGCTGATAGACCAGTCTAAAATTGCAAGCCCCAGTTGCATAAAAGAACCGGCTAATCCCTGAATTATACATATTCCAAAGTCAACAACATAGCAGGTAATATCGCCAACGATACAATTACTTGACGGACATGAAGATTGTGTTGTTCCTGAAATAGAAGGTTCTTTTTCTGGTGGTTTTGTATTTCCTAAATTTTGAGTTGTTTCTTCTGCTTGTCCTGGAAGATTAGTTTCTGGATTTATGCCAGAATTTAATAAATTGTTAGTTGTTGTACCAAATCCATTTGTCTGAGTGTTTTCTTGGACGCTATTAGTGTTTGTCTGGGTCAAGGAGTCAATATCTGTAGATGGTAAAGTAACAGCATTACTGCATATTGGTAACAAAAAGAATAGAGCTAAAATAAAAAACAAAAAGGGAGATTTATTTTGAAAAATTTTAAACATAATTATTTGTTAAGTATATTATATAAAAATATATAAAATATAACAAGTAAAAAAAAAGAGCCTATCTGCCAGGAAAGAACCTTTTTTGTCGTTCTTTGTATTTCCTGTCATAGGCATTTTCTTGGGCGGTGTCGTTGATGGCACCATTCTGGGGTGGTTGCTGGATGGTATTTGTTCCATCATTAATAGATGTGTTCTGAGATCCGTTCACTACGATTGCCGCAACGATTACTATCGCAGCGACGATCGCTACCGCGACAATCACTTTTGTGCTTATCTGCGGTGCCTCCTTTACAACAACATTCTGTGTCATCTTAAGCCTCACTTTTGATTTTTTCTGATCCATAAAGATAGACCAGTACTATATATATTATGAGATATTTGATATTTTTTGTCAATAGCACTGAAAAAACCACCCTATTTACCTTATTTTAGAAGCTAAAATAGACTTATTGCTTATAATCCTTTAGGTTTTTTAAAATCTTCGTACATTGAAATCTTCATAGCATCTTTTACCTCTGCTATTGTTTTTTTTGCAATGTTACGAAATCTTTTAGTTCCATTAATTAAAGCCTTTTTAACTTCAGAAGGATGTGACTCATAAAATGACCTTCTTTTCCTGATTGGCCCTAAAAATTCATTCAATGTTTTGCTTAGCATGTTTTTAATTTCTACATCGCCAATGCCCCCTTCTCTGTATTTATTTTTAATATTTTCTAATTCTTTTTTGTCTTTATAAAAAGCATCTAAATATAAGAAGACAACGTTTCCCTCAATATGCCCTGGATCAGTTGCTCTTATTCTAGTTGGATCAGTATACATTTTTTTAACCTTTTGAGCCACTATTTCTTCTGAATCAGATAAATATATACAGTTCCCTAGGCTTTTGCTCATTTTTGCTTTGCCATCTATTCCTATTAATCTAGGAACCCTTCCTATTAAAGCTTCTGGCAATGGAAAAACATTACCATATATACGATTGAATTTTCTAGCTATTTCTCTTGTTAGCTCTACGTGTGGCAATTGGTCATCTCCTACTGGAACTAAATCAGCTTTTGATAATAAGATATCAGCTACTTGGCTAGCTGGATAATTATAGAATCCTAAAGATACATCTTTTTGTATAGCCATTTCTGATTTTAACGTTGGATTTCTATCAATCATTCCCTTAGGAGTTATCATGCTTAAGAGCATTGTTAATTCTGCATATTCAGGAACATAGCTCTGTATTATAAAGTTATTCTTCTTAGGATCTAATCCAACTGAAAGCCAATCTATCGCAACCTCAATAACAGAATCTCTGATTCTTTCAATGTCTTCAGCATAATCTCCCAGTGCTTGATAATCAGCTATCAAAAAATAGCAGTTATATGTTTTTTGAAGCTCTATCCAATTTTCTAATGCTCCGACATAATGACCAAGGTGCAATCTTCCGGTTGGCCTCATGCCCGTAAGAATAGTTTTCTTTTTATTCATCATATTGTTTTTTGTATTATATCAAAAGAACAAGAAAAAAAGAAGTTCTTGCCCAGTTAAGAGTAAATATATTTGCAGGGCCATAAAACATAAAGTATAATTAATATAATATGTTAGGGTTTAATATTAAATTTAGTCCAGAATCTTTGGCAATGCTCGTTCTTTCAGGGGCCATAGACGCAACAGGCATTGTATTGCTTTTTTGCGGATTAGATGATTTTGGTTTGTTAGATCCTGTTGGGATAATTTTTATCAATAGTTGGTTGATAATGAAAGGAAAAGCTAAGGTGGAAACAAGAAAAGGAGGCGCTGTGGGATTTTTAAAAAAGTCATTTACTCATCCTTGGGGTAAGTTTGCGTTGCCAACCCTTACAGAGCTTGTTTTTTATTTAGGGGCTCTTCCTATGTGGACTCTTTCTGTATTAAGTAATCTTGACGTAGAAGAATAATGAATTTTCCAGAACTTATAATTTATATTTATAACATAGCCATAACCATTGGAGGATTTTTAGCTTTTGTAGTAATTGTTTTTTCTGGAGTTAAATTATTAAACTCTCAAGGCAACCCCTCAGCATTATCAGAATCAAAAAAAAGAATAATCAATAGCTTGATAGGCTTAGCAGTTTTATTAGGGTCATATATTATTCTTTCAACAATTAATCCTGACATCATGATTATAAAGGATATCAAATTGGGAGACAGTGGTTTTAGTTTCACAATAACAACTCCAGGAGAAACAGAATCAGCAACAACTTTTAAGTTTCAAGAAATTCCAATCGCAACTCTAGTTGAACAATTGCTAGCCGCGAATTCTTCTACAGTTAATCTCCTCCCCTGCTATGAATATGAGCACAGGGCAACAGATTCTAGCGGGAATATTATTATAGGAAACACGATTGATCAAAATGGAGATGGACAAATAAATGAAAAAGATATTCTTTTAGACAAAGATATCTTTTATTGCATGAAACTATTGGGAGATGCAACACAAAAGAAAACAGAACAGCATCTTAATGTTTTAATTAAAGAATTAGATAATGCACTACAAAAATGTACTTGCACTAACTGTTCGGAAAAACCCTTGCAAATTCCATATGGTTATGAATGCGAATATAGACCTAGAACATATACTTCCGCTGGAGAGTGTAGCTATTGCCAAGAGGATGACAAGGCAAATAATTGTGGCTGTTATGGTGGACCAAATGGATACGAAAATATTAGACCTGATGGTAATAGTGTTGTAGAAGATTACGGAACTTTTAAACAATACAAATACGATCCTTGTCCCAATAGGTTAGAAATCAATTGTAAAAGACAAATGATAAAAATGCTTGTTAACGGGACAGTTCCTGATAGTATTTGCTATCAAAGAGGATATATAAAAGAAAGTGCTCCTAAGTCCCCTATTCTTTTAACTCTAGAAGAATCTGTTAAAAGATACGATCAGTTCAAAGATTATTTTGTTAAAAAAGAAGCAGAATTAGAATCAGCTGAAAAAACAATGAAGAATTCCGTGGGAGAAAAGATTACCTTGCAAGAATTTATTAAAATACAAAATGAAGAAAAACAATATACCATAGACAAGACAGAAAGTCCTTATGGTGGGACTAGGTATTGTACTGATTTTAGATGCGAAGACAGCTCAACAGGAAAATGCACATTAGGATCATTGTCTCCAGAAAAAAGAATTTGTAATTCTTCTGCTAGAGAACACTTTTTATTTGATGGAGATCCAGGAACATTTTACTTAAATCCTGATTATGGCAAGGCTACTAAAACTATATTAGACAATGCTGAGAAAGTGTCGTCATTTAAAACATGTTCTGTCGCTGATGGAGACATCACAAAAGGAAACTATGCAGGATTAATTCCTATTGGAGAAGCAGTTGACGAGGCTGAAGCATGGGCCAAAGAAGTGCCTATTCTAATAGACAAAACAGTAAATGAAATTAATAATATTGCGAAACAAGCAATATCGATCAGTGAATTATCTCAAAGCTGTGATTGCAGTCGTTGTGAGAATAAAAATATCGGACAAATATATATGTGTCGTGAGCCATGTTGTTGTACTGGTGAAGATTGTTGTGAATGTTGGTGTGGAGCAGCAAATTGTATACAATGTAAAACATGTCAACCAAGAAGCAAGGCGTATGATTCTAATGGATATATGATTGAGCAAGGAGAAGGAAGTAGTCCATGCAGAGTTTGCCCACCAGCAGAACCGCCTAAATTTAAAATATATCAAAACGAAAAGGAATGGTTTGTTTGTCCCTATTACATTGCTAGCGGGAACCCAACTAATTTTGAAGTAGAAAACGGAAGCGACTTTTGTTCATTGGTTAAAAATATTTATTATAGAGGAGAAATAGATAGTGATTGTTTTGAAAATACTCTTGACGAAGAGGAGTCTTCTAAAAGGCCAATAGAATTAAATAAATTAGGATATCTTCAAAGATTTGAAGAAAGACAGAAAAGATTACTTGATTTTGCGAACGTCAAAGAGATAAGGGATGACAAGCAGTATGAATCATTGGGAACGTATAATTTAATTAATGGAATATGTCCTTCTTATTCAGAAAAAATAAAAGAAAGAAAAGAAATGAGTTGTGATGGGAGCTTAAATCACAATAATAGTATTAATAATAGATTTGCTATTTTAGAAAAATTATCATTATCAAGAGAAAGGCTAAAAGGATGCATTACTGGTTATGGACATCCAAACAAAGATGACTCTGCAAGAACAAGGATTTTTACTTGTAAAGAAGGAATAAACTTAACAATATTAAAGAGTTATGCTATTTATCCTAACTTCCCCTATCCATTTGCTTTAACGTACTACAATTGTTATCCATATAATGTTTCTAATCAAATAAAAACAACTTGTTTTAATAATAAAGATAGACCAGGAACAGCTGAAAAGCCTGGATGCGAAATGCTCACAGCTGATTACATGGACAATTATTATTGTTGCAAGTAGAATATAAGTATGAAAATTAAAGCCATATTAACTACAATCGCGTTTTCTTTGATAGCAACTTCTTCAGCTTTAGCTGCTAATGAATTTACATATGAAATTGCTGGCATTACAATAACAAACAAAACGACAGCAGCTGAGTTAATAATGTACTTTTTTAACATAGGAATAGCAATAGGAGGATTTATTGCTGTTGTTATGGTAATAACTTCTGGTATTGATTATTTAACATCAGGTGGAAATCCATCAAAACTAGATAGTGCAAAAAAAAGAATGCAAAATTCAGCTTTAGGCATAGTTATTCTTGTAGGAGCTTTTGCTATTTTGAACAATATCAATCCAGAACTATTAAACATTAAAATAAGCAAGCTAGAATGTTCTTCGGGTATTGTTTTTAATATTAAAGATGGGACAAGAAAATGTTTTGCTGATTCTACTTCATCCTTGCCTGAATTTGTAGAATCTGGTGATTGGATGTTTGAAGAAGGTACTGTTTATAAAGTATATGCTTATCCGCAAGAAAACTACAGGGGGATATCAGCAGAAATTCCTTTTGGAGGAAAGATTCCTCCAGGAACAAAATCAATAGCTATTATTCCAGATAGAAATGGATTATACTTATTTGATAAGCCTGACTATAAGATATCTCAAACTAATTTTCCTGTTTCTGTGAATTCTAGTATTTCTAATTTAGGATCTTTATATTATGATGAATGGACAAATTCAATAGATCTTCATAATAAGAATGAAAAACTATTATATCGTGCTATTGGATTTACAGAACCTAATTATAGTGGTAAGTGTGCATACATAATTGGTTCAGTTCCTAATATGGGAACAGAGAGCCAATATTATTCTCCAGCAATCGGGAACAATACACTTTCTTCCTTAGTTGTTTTTAGAACAGACAGTACAAACAATCAAGATATGGGAACTGTTTCTTTGTGTAATAGCTTAAATTGTGACGAGGGTAGACCAGAAACAAAGATATGTCGTATTTCTGGAAAAACAGGAGATATTAAAAAAGGAAATATTTATGATTCAGCTGGCTGTAATTGGGGCGAAGGCGAAAGAGTCTTTGCTTTGAAGATAAGTGGGAATCTTGGAGTTGTTTTAAGAAGTACCACAGGAGAGTGTGCTTATTGGGATATTCACAGCAGTGAACTAAGTGGCGGAAATCGTTTAGGGCAAGTATCAGGAACAGCAGTTTTTCCTTCTGGAATAGGAGGATCTTTTCCTTATGATTTTATAATTTATCCTGTTGATATGCAATAAAATGAAAAGAATTTTATTAACAGTATTTTTATTATCCTTCTTTGTCCTCTCCCCTGCTTATGCTTTAGACTTTGCTGGCATTACTCTTTCTAATGAAACAGCCAATGATGTTATTGTGTATTTTTTTAATTTAGGAATAGCAATAGGAGGAATTCTCGCTGTTATAGTTTTAGTAAGAGCAGGGATTGATTATACTACTTCACAAGGAGATGTTGGTAAGATCGAAGAATCTAAAAAAAGAATACAAAATGCATTCTTTGGAATAATTGTTTTGTCAGCTTCTTTTCTTCTTTTGAATACAATAAATTCATCACTTACTAAAGTGAATATTCCTCAGCTGCCTAAAACAACATTAACAGAAACATCAGAAACCCCCTCAAGTTTAGGAGTTTATCTCTATAATGCAAAAGGAGAGAGCAAGTTTTTAGATAAGTCAAATCCTGGGATAGAAGAAAGTTTTAAAACAAAGTCTATAAAAATGTCTAATGCTAATGAATATAATTATGGAGCAATTCTTTTTTATAAAGAAGACTATGAAGGTGGATGTTCTTGGATAACCAATGATCTAAGTGATGTGAGTGTTTCTTCAGGACAACAAAACAATCCCCCGATTAACAAGGTTGGTTCAGTTATTGTTTTCAAGCAAAAGCCATCTTCTTCTTCAGTTACTTTTTATAATAATATTGATTGTAAGGAGCAAACTAAAGAATATGGCGATAAATATCCAGGTAAAAAAAGCTCATGCACAGTTTCTAGTACGCTGACAAATCAAAAAATAGTTGAAGCTTGTTCTGATTTTGTTGGCAAGGTTCTTTCTGTGAGAATAGATGGAGACGCGGGAATTGTTTTAAAAGATGGAACGGGAAGATGTCAGTTTTTTGAAAGGCCAGCTTATTATTCTTGTGTTAATACAATTAAGTCTAGTTATGTATACAGTCCAAGTTTTGTTCAAGAATATAGTCCAGAATCATTTACTATTATTCCCATGTATATTGAAGCAATCATGAAGAGCAATCCAATCATTCAATGATAATGTTTCAGCTCTTTGATTTCCTTTGATTCCAATTTTATCCAAACATTCTTCTATTTCTTCCCTATTTATTTTAAGCCCGAGACTTAGATTGCTTGATAAGTATTTTCTTGGATGAGAAAATCCAGCTTTAACAACTTCAAAGAACTTGTCATTCTTTTTTGTTTTATTAGGCGTTATTTGTATTAAAGCACTATCAACTTTTGGCTGAGGATATGAGCATCCTTTAGGAACTTTTAAAAGGATTCTTGGATTAGCATAATACCCTACTGCTACTGACAAGATAGACATATGCGGTGGTTTAGAGCAAATTCTTTCAGCTACTTCTTTTTGGATCATTAAGAATATATCCTTTGGCTTATTTTCACACTCTAAAAGATTCCTAATTAGCATGGAAGTTAAGTAATAAGGAATATTAGCTACTACCTTGTAATCTTTTAATCCCTTGATATCAAGTTTTCCATTTTTAAACAATTCAAGAACATCAGCCTCAATAACTTCAAGGTTTTTAATATTAAAAGCCTTAAGATTGTTAGCTAAAATAGTGTCTTTTTCTATGCAAATTACTTTTTTAGCTTTTTTAACTAATTCAAAGGTAATGATCCCTTCTCCTCCCCCTATTTCTATTATTGTCTCAGAAGGATTTATTTGAGCAGTTTCAACAATCTTTTTTACTTGATTGATATCTCTTAAAAAGCTCTGGCCTAAGAGTTTTTTGGGGTGTGAGTTTTGTGTGGAGAAGTTTCTTGACATATGGTTATTAAGGGTTAAAATATATATACCAAGCTATTATAGCTTGATTTCCCGAATTCCTATAATCTACAGGATTTTAGATTGATAAAACCTGTATTCAAGGCTTATTCTTAATAAAAACACAATTAAAGATTGGGTTAAAAACATACAAGAAAGGAGGGTTTTAAGCCTCTTTTTGCTGTTTTTAGGGCTTTTTGGTGTGTTTATGTTAAAAGACAACAAAGCCTCTAATGTAGCTATCTTAAAGCAACAATCTAATTTTATCAATATTGAAGCAGCTTTTCAACCCATTGCGAATAGCATTATCACAGAACAAGGCAATACGATTAGCGCTATATCCTCTCCCCTTTTTGTTTCTTCTCAGACATTGGGAGCAGTGTTTAACGAAGATATTTCATCAATTGAAGAGAAATCTATTATTAAGCACACAGTAGAAAAAGGAGAAACATTATCAGTGATATCTGAAAAATATAATATATCTGTAGAAACAATACTCCTAACCAATGAACTTGTTAGCAACAACATTCAACCTGGTCAGGAGCTTTTAATTTTACCAATCAATGGGATAATCCACGTTGTTGAAAAAGGAGAAAGTTTAGATTCTATTGCTAAAAAATATAGTGCTAAAAAAGACGAGATTGTTTCATATAATGAAATTTCAAGCGAAGACATATATATTGGAGATATTTTTATCATTCCTAATGGAAAGATGCCTAAACCAGTAAAGACAAATACCCAGACAAGTCAAACATATGCTCAAATAACTTTGCCTAATTCATATTTTATCGTTCCAACAGTAGGAATAGTTTCACAAGGAGCTCATTATTCATATACAAGCAATGGCAAGGTATATTATACAGGAATTGATATCGCTAATAAAATTGGAACACCAGTAGTTGCTGCAGCAGGTGGACAGATCCAAATTATGAAGAATAAGTGGCCATACGGTAATTATATTACAATTCTTCATCCTAACGGTGTAATCACGCTATATGCTCATTTAAGCTTCTTTGAAAGAGGTTTAACATCAGGGTCAGCTGTTTCTCAGGGACAAGTGATTGGATATATGGGAAATACAGGAAGATTTTATACTAGTGGTGGCAATGGCTCTCACTTGCACTTTGAAACAAGAGGAGCTTCTAATCCTTTGACTAAGTTTAGCAAAGGAACAGCGATTTCATATTAAGATATATATAAAATAAAGATAACAAAAAAGGGACCTTAGTCCCCTCTTTTATTATTTACAGTGTTCGCAAGTCCTAGCTTCTGGTAAGACAATTAGTCTTTCTTCTTTGATTTCTTGTTTGCAGTGTTCGCATTTGCCATACTCTCCATTTTCTATTTTTTCAAGAGCAGCATTAACAGCTTTTAGGTCTTCTTCTAAGGCATATTCTACCCCTAAAAGATTTTCGTATTCCTCAACTTCATCAGCGCTTTCTTCTAGTTCATCAACCATTTGAGGAAATTTAGTGTCCTGTCCCCCATTTGCATTCTTCTCGGTAAAGCTTTTTAATTGTTCTTCTAAATCTTTTTTCTTAGCTAGTAAGTCCTCCTTTCTTTGTTGTATAAATTCTGGTGTCATATTATGTTAAATAATTTTAATAATACTGTAAGAATTAAAGCAAATAATAGAACATAGGCAATCCTTATCAATATTTTAATTTTATGTGATTGCTTGAACATTATTTTATCTTTTCTTCAATTTCTATAATTTCTTTTTTAACCTGTCTTACTTGCGTAGCTATTTCTTGATATTTTTCTTTAATTATTCCTCTTTTCTCTTCAACGTCTTTTACTTTGTCTTCATGATCCCATCTGTCTTTTTCTAAAGCTCTTCTTTTATCTTCAGAAGCTCTTCTTCTGGACTCAATGTCTCTAATCACTGCTTCGTCTTTTGCTTCGTTTTGTCTTTTTTCTAAAAGTTTTATTTCGTCTTCAATAGATTTTTCTTTTAGCATTATTTCTGTTAAGTTTTTTTCTGCCCTATCTTTGATTTTTGTATTTTCAAACATCTCTCTTTTAATTTTTTCTATTTCAGCTTCTAGGGGTTGAAGTTTTTTAAACAATTCTTGTTTTGCTTGATTAAGAATAATTCTATTTCTATCTTTTGTGAGTATTTGAAGTTCTTGACTTAAGTCTTTTTCTCTGGCTAAAACTTTTTCAGAATTTAAATCACACTCTCTAATTTGTAGTTTTAAAGACTTTATCTCATCTTCTTTTTCATCTTTTTCTTTTTCGCAGGCATTTCTTTCTTCTTCTAGTTTCCAACGTTCTTTTTCAATAGATCTTTTTTCTTCTGAGCCAATAGCAGCAGTTTCTTTTTGTTCTAATTCTGTTTTAACGATATCTAACCCTTTTTTTCTTTCAAAAATAAGATCTAGTTTTTTTCTTAAATTGTCTATTTGTTCATTGATTTCAGCTTTCCTTTTTTCAAAAGGAGCTTTTTCCTCAGCAACATCTTTTAGCTTATCTTCAATGTCAAAAGTTTTTTCAGCTATTTCTCTTAGCCTAATTTCATCAGGATCTTCTTTTATTATTTCTTCTTCTGGTTCTTCTTCAGGTTCTTCTAGTCCTAATTTTTCTGGAGAAGGAAGTTCTGGTTCTTCTAGTCCTAGATCTTTTGCGCTAGGAAGATTCTCAGGGATTTCTACGTCTTCTTCTTTTGGTAATTGAGGTATTTCTAAAACAGGTTCTTCAGGCGTTTCTTCTTTTACAGGAGCTTCCTCTTCTGGCTCATTCTCTGGCTCTATTTCTAAAACAGGTTCTTCTTCGGTTGGTATTTCTATTTCAGGTTCTTCTGTCAAAGAAGGTGTGAGCATTTTTTCTATGCGGGCCTGTTCTTCAGGATCTATCGCTGGTATTTCTGTTGGTGGTTCAATGACGTGAGCTTCTGAAGGAACATCTTCAACAGGAAGATTAAAGGGAATTTCTGATTCTTCCTCTGTTTTGGCAATATTTTCTAAAATATTTTTTTGATCAGTAATATCTTCTCCTTTTTCAGCAGATACAGCAATTACTTCTGCTAATTCTTCGGCTTTTTTTGCCTCTTCTTCAACCAAAAATTCTGCTTGTCCGTCAGCAGCTTCAATACTAGATAGTCTTTCTTCAAAATCAGGTGTTAGCACCTCTTCTTCTGTTTCTTCTTTTGGATATATTGGAGTGCCCGTAGCTTCCAAGATGTCCTTTTTCATTGTCCTGATTTTTTCTTTTTCAATAAAGGCGGTGCTTAACATGGTTTGAATTTTTGTATAAAAGAAAAGAGAATTAATAATTATTTATTCCTTGCTTCTTTTAATGATAGATTAATTCTACCCTGTTCGTCAATAGATATTACTTTAACAGGAATGACATCACCTAATTTTACCACGTCTGTAACTTTAGCTACTCTTTTGTTGTCTAGATGAGAGATGTGAACTAAGCCTTCTTGGCCTGGAAGAATTTCAACAAACGCTCCGAAATCAAGAATTCTTTTAACAGTTCCTTGATATTGCTCCCCTACTGCAACCTTTCTAACAATATTTTTAATCCACTCCAATGCTTTTTCAGCTGACTCAGCTTTTTCAGCAGTGATGAACACATCACCATTATCTTCAATGTCAATTGTGACATCACAAGCATCAATAATTTCGTTAATAATTTTCCCTCCTGTTCCGATAACATCACCAATTTGGTCAGGATCAATTTTTAATGTATATATTCTTGGAGCATTAGGAGATAATTCTTTTCTTGGCTCAGGAATTGCTTCAGCCATTTTCTTTAAGATCTGTAATCTGGCAGTCTTAGCCTGTTCTAAAGTTTCTTTTACAATTTTAAATGTTAGTCCTCTAACTTTAGTATCCATTTGCAAAGCTGTTATTCCATCTTTTGTTCCAGCAACTTTGAAATCCATGTCACCATAATGGTCTTCCTCTCCTTGAACATCAGTCAAGACAGAATATTTTTTGTCTTCAGAACTTTTGTCATTCATTTCCATCATTAATCCCATGGCAATACCAGCAACAGGAGCTTTGATCGGAACTCCTCCATCCATTAGAGCTAAACAAGCTGCACAAGTAGAAGCCATTGATGATGATCCATTAGAGCACAACACTTCAGAAACAACCCTAATTGTGTATGGGAATTTGTCTGCTTCTGGAATCATATATCTTAATGCTTTTTCTCCAAGCATTCCATGTCCTATTTCTCTTCTTCCTGGACCTCTTAAAGCACCAGTTTCTCCGACACAAGATGGTGGAAAGTTATAATGATGCATAAATCTTTTCTTTCCATCAAGTTCCATTTCTTCCATAATCTTTTGATCTCCTGGAGCTCCTAAAGTTAGAAATGACAACACTCTTGTTTGTCCTCTTGAGAATAATCCAGTTCCATGAACTCTAGGAATAATGTTAACGTCACAGAATAGTTCTCTTATTTGATCTGTTTTTCTTCTATCAAATCTCATTCCTTTTTCTATCACGCTTTCATGGACAATTTTTTCTGTTTCTATTTCAAATAAAGAAAAGCCTTGCGCAACTTTGTTTGAGTCTTCATATTTTTTTAAGAATTCTGCCAATTCGTCCCTAATTTTATGAAGATCATCTGATTCTCCTTGTTTTAATACATTTTCCACTCTTCCCTTCAAGAATTCTCTGACTTCTTTTTGAAGTTCTGGATCTATTTCTTTACTTTCAATTTGTATTTTTTGTTTTCCTCTTTTTTTTGCGATTTCTTCTTGAAATGCAAGAATTTGTTCTTGGTATTTTTTAGATAATTCAACAGCTTTCAAAACTTCTTCTTCTGTTGCTTCTTTCATTCCAGCCTCAACCATATTAATCAAAATGTCTTTTTTTGATTCTGTTCTCACAGCTGCTAGAAGTAAGTCTATTTTTCCTTCTTCTCTTTCTTTGAATGTTGGGAAAGCAACTAGTTCACCATTTCTCTCCCCTATTCTTACTGGAGCAACTGGTCCGTCCCATGGAATATCAGAAGTTGATAGAACGATTGATGCAGCAGTTAATCCTAAAGCAGCTAAATCGCTTTCTTTATCCCAAGACAAGCAAGTTACAATAACTTGAACTTCTCTTCTGAAATTTGCTGGAAACAAAGGCCTGATTGCTCTGTCAATTACTCTTGAAGTTAGAATAGATTGTTCACTTGGCCTCCCTTCTCTTTTTAAGAATCTTGATCCAAGTATTCTTCCTACAGCATAGTATTTTTCTTCATATGTGACTGATAAAGGAAAAAAATCGATTCCCTCGATTTCTTTCTTGCTCATGACGCAAGTGGCCATGAGACACGTATCACCATATTTTAGAAAAACAGAACTATTAGCTCTTTCGGCTAAGTCCTTAAATTCTACCTCTAAAGTCTTATCATCAATTTTAAGTTTAAAAGATTCTGTTTTCATAATTGTGACCCTATGCCTTTAATCCAATCTTCTTGGTTATTTCCTTGTATGATTCGGCATTTGTTCTTTCAAGGAATTTCAATAGTTTCCTTCTTTTAGAAACCATTTTTAAAAGGCCACGTTTTGAGCTAACATCTTTTTTGTGTTTTTTTAAGTGATTCAATAATTTTTCAATCTCTTCACTTAGTAAAGCGATTTGCACTTCAGCAGAACCTGTGTCTGTTTCGTGTAATTTGTGCTTTGTTGTTATTTCTTTTTTTTCTTCTGTTTTTAACATATGTTTTTATTATTTTTTTCGTTGGTGTGCCCCGTGAGGGACTCGAACCCACGACCTTGAAGTTAAGAGCTTCCTGCTCTACCAACTGAGCTAACGGGGCTTACTTATTATCTAAAAATTTTGTTGTCATTTCTGTTCCTCCCAAAGCAGCGATAAACCACTTAACTAAGAACCAAGAAAGGTAGATTACTGCTAAGCCTATTGCAATGTATGTAATAGCTCTTTTTGCGGTATCAAACTTTCCTGGATCTCCGGCTGAAGTCATCATGATTATAGCGGCCCATATAACTCCTATCACCGCTATTGCAGGAACTAATTGGGTTAAAATGAAATCAATAACTGAGCCAACCAATGCAAGAAGATCAGCGAAGGTGCAAGCTTCTTGTCCCTCGTTGCCGCATTTTACCAGACTTTCTCCACTAACGAAGACAGGCATGGCAACCAAAAACAAAAAAATTAATATAGACGTTAATGTTTTTGTTTTAAGGTTAATCATTGTATTGACCTTGTTATATATTTGCAGTCTAGCTTATTTTAAATAAAAAATCAAGCCAGTTTTTGTGCCCCCGGCAAGAGTCGAACTCGCATCACTAGTTCCGAAGACTAGCGCTCTATCCGATTGAGCTACAGGGGCTATTTTATTTTTTAATCTTTAATCTAATAGGAGGAATAGTGTCTTGATCAAAGATTAGCCGATTTTCTATTAATCCCCTGTTGTTAGGATTGCCCAAGATATCTTTAATTGGGCTTAGTCTTTTAATTAAGACAGGAACTAAAGCAATTAGCATTAAGAATCCTGCAGCTTCATATCCTTTAAAGCTGAAAGAAAAAATAATAGCAGTTAAGAATGACAAAAGAGTTCCAATAGAAGCAGTCCAGATGATTGTAAAGATTATGCAAGGAATTAAGGAAAGCAATAATACTAATGGAGAAATAGCATATAAGGCTCCAATTAAAGCAGCTAATCCTCTTCCGCCTTTAAACCCTAAGAAGCATGACCAGTTGTGCCCTATAACAGACAAAACACCACAAGCAACTTGATACACGATTGATAATCCTAAATATTGAGCAAGATAAACAGCAGCGAATCCTTTAGTAACATCTAAAATAAATGTTAAAACTCCTTGCCACTTCCCCACGTTTTTCATTACGTTTGACCCAGAATTCTTTTTCCAACCTATTTCTAAAAGATTTTGATTAGTTGAAAATCTTGTGATTAAGTATCCAAAAGGAATTGAACCTAGAAGATATGCAGATATTAAAATAATAATTTCATTAAGCATGGAAATATGTTTTATTTTTCATATTTTTAATTTGATTTTCAATTCTGTCCCAATGAGCAAAGATTACTAAAGCCATTGAGAATAATGTTGGATAAAACAATATTGGATCATATAAATAAATCCAGAATACAACACAGGCTTCTCCTATCACTCTCCCGATTATCTGTTCAGAAACAGCATGTTTGAGTAATCTTTTATCAGCTTTTCCTCCAAATATTATTTCGAAAAGGACCATAAAGCAAATAATGATAATAATAGATCCGATGAATACTTTTGGATTTAAATATAAAAGGACTCCGCCTAAAGATGCTGCTCCCCTGCCTCCTTTAAAATTAAGAACAATAGAATAATTATGTCCCAGAACTGCAAAGAAAGAAGCTAGTGTGGTTGCTAAAACAAAATTATCTGGAATCATTTGATTGGCTAGATAAACAGCAAAAGCAGCCTTAAAAGCATCCAAAAGGAAAGCAATTAGAAAAGAGATAAAACCAAAAATCTTTCCTTTTTTTGATGCTAATCTTAAAACATTTAAAGCTCCTGTATTTTTAGAGCCAAAATTTCTAAGATCTTGTTTTAATATTAATTTTCCATAAAGAAACGCAAAAGGAATTGAACCAAGTAGGAAAGATATGATTGGTATTAATATATAGTTTATGTTCATTTTGTTTTATTGCGCAAGCTAGTCTTCAAGAGAGCAACAAATTAATGTTCCTGGACCAACATGAGCGCCTATTACAACTCCAGTTAAGCTGATGAAGTCTATTTTTATTTGTGGATATTTTGATTCGATTAAATTTCTTAATTTTTGAGCCTCTTCTAGATTGTCAGCATGACTAATTCCTACTCTGCATTTTTTTCCTTCTTGTATTGTTTTTTTAGCAATGTCCTCGAATTGTTTGAATAAAGCATTAGCAGTATCTTGAGCCTGCATTTTTAAATTAGCTGGCTTTACTTGGCCATCTTTCATTGTAAGGATTGGCCTCATTCCGATTTTTTGCATTTGAGTCAGAATAATAGCAACAGCATGACTTATTCTTCCCCCTGCTTCTAACCATTTAGGGCTTTCAAGCATTCCGTATAGAAAAGTATGAGGAAGAGTTTCTTCTATTGATTTTACTATTTCTTCTGCTTTAATTCCCTCTTCGGACATTTCAGCTGCTTTCATTGCAAGCAAACTTTCACTCACATCAGCATTAAAAGTATCAATTACAAATATTTTTTTCTGAACATCTTCTCCAAACATTTTCCTAGCTTGAATTGCAGAATTATATGTTCCAGAAATTCCTGAGCTAATTGTTATACAAATAACAGCCTCTGCTTCAGCGAGTCCCTGGTCAAAAGCTTTTTTAAATAATCCCATTGACGGTTGAGATGTTTTGGGAGTTGTTTTAATCCCCTTTTTTTCAGCAACTCTCATTTGTTCAAAGATATTGCTTCCTTCTAATCCTTCTCTTTCTGGCCAGTCAACTGTAAAAGGAACAACAATGAATCCATATTTTTCTATTAGTTCAGGCGTGATAGAAGCACTATTACCGATAATTATTTTTGCTGTTTTCATATTTTTATTTATTTATTGTTCCCAGCCTAGAACTATTGTTCCAGGGCCGATATGCCCGCCGACAGGAAAGCATACTAAGTTGATAAAAGCGACTTCTGTGTTTGGAAGGGAAAGAATCAAATCTCTTAATTTTTCTGCCTGAATAATATCATCGGCATGAGTAATGACAGCGATAATTTTTCTGCCCTGAGATCTAATTTTTTGAGTTTGTTTTTCAAATTCTTCAAAAATAGCTGAAGACAAATCTTTAATATTTCTTTTGATTCCGACAGGAGATAATTTACCGTCTCTAAATCCAAAGACTGGTTTAATATGCATTTTTTCGGCTTGACCTATTGCCAATGCACTTAATTTAGGAATTCTTCCGCTAGCTTCTATCCATTTAGATTCTTTATACATTGCTAGCAATTTAAAGTTAAGAATATTTTTATTGATATTATTTACAATATCATCAACGTTTAGATTTTTCTTGATGTTATCTAAAATTCTAAGACAAATCAATGCTGCTCCAGGACTTCCATTTAAAGAATCAATGATGTGAATTTTATTTTGTAATTCCTGAGATAGGAATTTTTTAGCTTGCATCGCAGAATTGTATGCACCAGAAACCTTTGAAGAAATTGTGACACAAATGATGCTTTCGAATTCTTTCAATTTTTCCTTAAAGGCAACAGCAAAATCATTTATTGATGGTTGAGATGTTTTTACTAAGCTTTGCATTCCTCTTTTTTCAGCTTCTCTTACTTTTTCAAAAACATTACTGCCAGGAATATCAATTAAGTTTTGTAAATCTAACTTGAATTTAACAATACCAATTTTGTTTTGGTCTATTATTTCTTGAGGAAGGTCTGCAGTTTCGTCTGCTATTAAGCCTATTGGCAATTTTGTTTCTTCCATGTTTATATTTTATCTCAATATCCAGCCGATGAAAAGACTTTCTGGGCAAGCAGTGATACTTGTGACAGGATCAGTGATGTTGATAAAAGATATTTCTATTTTTTTTAGGGTTTTAAGATTAGCTTTTAGTTTTTCGGCTTGTTCAAGATTGTCCCCATGAGCAATAATGGCCCTTATTTTTTTACCCTCAAAAATTCCTCTTTTTGCGTTGCTTTCTATCTTTTTAAACAAAAAGTCAGCAAAATCATTATTTTTTAATGTTTCCATTTTGTATATTCTGCCATGCTTCATTTCTCCAAAAACATGTCTAATTTCTTGATCTTGTTTTTTAAACCAAAAGCTTTTCTTTTCATTGTTCCACCAGTCTGATTTTTGAATAACACAATACAGGTTGATTCTAGAAATAATGTCATTAATTTTTCCTGCAATTTCTCTAATTCTTCGCTGTTCTTTTATTAATTCCAAAGCTTCTAGTGTTAGCAATGATTGCCCTGCACTGATATTTTTTGAGTCAATAACGTATACTTTTTCTCTCTGCCTTGAGTCAAGCATCATCCTTCCCTTGACTGCTGCTTCGTAATTATTAGAAAGTTTGGCGCTAGAAACAATACACAAAACATCTTCAAACTTGTCCAATTGTTTTTTAAATGATTCATAGAAGAATTCTGGATGAATAGGTTCTATTTTTGGCTTGCTAGCAATGCCCTCTTTTTTTGCGCATTTGATTCTTTGGCAAATATTTTCACCAGGAACATTCTCCCCTTCTGGCCAAGAGATTCTTAAAGGAATTACTTCTATTTGATAGTGTTCAATTATCTTTGCATTTAATCCTGCTCTTTCATCAACAACAAGACCAATAGATACTTTTTCTACTGATTCTTCTCCAGTAACTTCTTTGGCCATGTCTTCAATTCTTAAACTTTCAATGCTTCCTAGCTGTTTAATAATATCTCTTACCTCATATGGATCATCGGTATGAATATGTATTTTAGTTCTTTTTTCTATTTGAATCACATCTAAGCAATTTCCTAAATGATTTAGTCTGCTTCTGTAGTCTTTTTCGTTGTAGTGTCCATTATTAATTAAAGCAACAACTTCATAACGATTAGAAAGAATCTGGACAAATCTTTTTGGTTTACCGATTGATTCTTTGTCTAGAGATTTAATAACAAAAGGTTCTTCTTGTTCTCTTAAAATATCTAAGTATGTTTCAACGATCATTAGAAATCCTAATCCTCCTGCATCAACCACTCCAGCTTTTTTGAGCACTTCCATTTTATTGGGAGTATCAAGTAAAGCTTCGTTGGCTTTTTCTAGTCCAAGGTAAAAAGCTTTAACAATGTCAGGATTTGTTTCTGCTGATTCTTTGATTCCTAAAGCAAATGCTTGAATGACATCAAGCATGGTTCCTTCTTTTGGATTTTGTATAGAATCTTTAGCTCTTTCAAATCCAGCATAAAAAGCATTGCCTAGTTTTTTAGCATCTACAGAGTTTTCGTTCGCGATGTATGGGAAAAAACCAGCCAAAAATCCAGTATAAATAATGCCAGTGTTCCCTTGGGCTGCAGTTAAAGCACCATCTAAAACGCTTTCTGACAATTCAGAAAGACTATTGAATTCCCTATTTTCTATATTAGCCTTAATTCCTTTTAGGGTTGCAGCTAAGTTGCTTCCAGTATCTTGATCTGGTACTGGAAATACATTTATCTTGTTTATTTGTTCTTTGTCTCTGTCTATTCTTTCGCAAGAGAAGATAAGCATCTTCTTTAATTCATTTTGTGAAATTGTATCCATAGCAAGAATTTTCTTATTTTACCTTTTTCTCTAGCTCTTCTAATAGCTTTTTGGCCATATCTTTTCCTCCCAATCCGAACGATATTCCTAGGGCTAAGACAATAATAGCAATAACGCCGATAAAAATTGCAAGCACCAGTGTTTGGACTATTTGCAGTTGATATAAAATAGCAAGAATCGCTAATATCCAGACGCCGATTGAAACAATATTACCCAAGAAATTTGAATAAGTTATTTTTTCATTCTCTATTCTTCCAACAATAATTTTTCTTGAAAAGTCAGCGATAAATACAGCAAAGATAAAGATTATCATTGCTATAAAGATGTTTGGATAATAATTGATTATGTTCCCTGCTATTCTGCTCACTTCTGGCAATTTCAATACATCTAAAGAAATAATTAAGAAAAGAAGGAAGAAATATATTTCAACAATTATTCCGAAAAACTTAGCAATATTCATTTTTGCATCAAACCTGTCAAAGAATGTTTCCCAACCCAAAGACCTTAGAATGTGGTTGATTCTAAGTTTGTCAAAAAAAGTAATTACTAAAGCTTTAACCCTATTTGAAACGATAAGGCCAAATATTAAAATGATTAAAGCCCAAGTTAAATCGGGCAAGCGGATTACAAATTCTTGTACAAAAGAATTTAATATATTTTGCATAAATTTGTATTAATTATGATGCGATTTTAATTCTATACTACCACTTAGCTTTGTGCAACCCTAAGTTGTACCCAAGTCTATTGCATAAAATATGTACAAAAAATGTCAAGAGGAAGAGTGTTCCCCAGAACTTAAGTTCTAAGTGTAAATAGGGCTGGACAAAGATGAAAGCACCGATAACATAATTAGTTTGATCAAAAGGAATAAAAGCTGTTCCTGGTTTTAGCCTTATCCTTCTTTTGATAAAAGCAAAGAAAAGATCTCCAAAAATAATGCCAATTGATAAAAGTGTGCCCAATAGCCAAGTATTAATATCTGAAGGGATGCCAAGAGCAGAATAAACGTTTAATTGGAATAAATTGTCTAAATAAAAGAAGTATTGGGTTAAAAGAATGCAGATAATCAATTCACAAACTACTCCCCTCCACGTTTTGTGATCTCCTAAAACAGGCATTCCATTAATTCTCAGTCCCCCATCAACTGGCTTATTAAGTTTGTTTAAGATATTAAAAGTATTGGCTAAAGGCGGAAAAGCATTAGCAAAATATGCTGGTAAAAAGAAATATATGCAATATAGGATATATAAATAGTTCATTATTTTTTGGCTATACTCTTAATATTATTGATATATTCATTCATGTCAATTTGTTTATTGGCAAGAAGATTATTTAAGCCTGAATAATATTGTTCCCTGATTTGATATGCAGGGATTGCTGTATTGTAGAATCTGATCTCATCTATATATCCATCAAAAGTTCTATCTGTATTATTCGTCCTATTCCCTATTGTAACAACTCCTACCGTGTTAGGAGGAATTATTCCAACGCTTCCTCCGGTATCTGTTAATTCGATTCCATTGATATAAAGCTTTCTGCCAGAAAGATTAAAGCTTGCTGTTGCTAAACTCCATTGATTTAATTTTATTGCATTATTTGATGACCAAGTATAATTTCCAGTAACATCTGTTTGATCAACTGTAAAATAAAATTTATTATCAGGCCCAAGAGAAAAGGCATATCCGCTTCCTCCCCACATATTTATACTTTTATCGATAATTCTTGCAGCAGAAGACTCTCCCAAACTTTTAGGATAAATCCATGCAGAAATAGTTCCACCCGTTACCATTCGAATATCAGGAGAGTCAGGAAGTTCAATATAATCATTAGATCCATCAAAGCTATAGCAAGAGCCTTGGACGCAAGAAGAATAAGATGCTGCTTCTGAAATTGTTCCTGTGGTATGATTGCTCCAAGAGTCAGAAGCGTTTCCATCTAATTTATATTCGGCTATAAGATTAAGCATTAAAGAGCTTCTTAATGAATTGTTAAATATCTGTCCTTTGGCAATAGTAGCTTTGTTCGTTACTCCGCTCATTGAAACAACAATTAAGCCTGATAAAATACCAATCACAGCAATGACTACTAATAGCTCTATTAATGTAAAAGCTTTTTGAACTAACCTATTCATTGGGCTTATTTTATCACAAGAATTAGTGCCTATCAATTACTTTTTATGATTTTTTGTTTTTTTGTCGGGATGCTGGGAGTTGAACCCAGATTACAGGCTCCCGAAGCCTGCATAATGCCATTATATGACATCCCGAAACATAAATTTAAAGTGCCAAATTATTCTGGACACGATTCTGGACAATTCTGGACAAGATGTGGACAATCTGGACAAATTGGGGATGATTCTGGACAATTCTGGACACGATTCTGGACAAAAGTAGGAAGTTGACAATTTGAATAAAAAGTTTTTAATTTTAAAATGTTTCACGTGAAACACTTAGTCTTGTTTTATCTCTATTTTACTGTTTTCGTAAAGAATTTTACCATAAAAACCTAATCTTTCATTTGTTTTATCATTAATACCTAGATTTAAATACGAGTCATCTTTTGCTTTATAGTCCCAAAACCTTTCACTGTCCCCCCTTTTGAATATTTCTTAGCCTTGGACGTCTTCAGCAAAAGCATGGGCAGTGTAAAGATAGTCGAATTCTTTATCGTCATGCGTTAATGTCTTTGGAAAAGACTCTTTAAATGATGTTTTTACCTCTTTTACTAATAAAAAGGTGTTTTGACTAGAATCATCAGCAAAAACATAATGATCATTTAAAAAACACTTAATATAGAAGTTATTATCATCAAATCTAAATTTTATCACCTCTTTGACAATAAAAGATTGATCATTAATCAATAATTGTGTTTTAGGTCTAATTTTTGAACGAAACTCCTCAATAGTCATATTAAATAGTAAATTTGTGGACCCGATGAGAATTGAACTCATATCTCTGTTGTGCGACAACAGTATTCTGCCGTTGAACTATAGGCCCAAGTGTGTTTCACGTGAAACACGTAATGTGAAATGTTTCACGTGAAACATTTAGGTTAGCCAGTATTTGTCTTTTGTCATCTGGTCTTCCTTAGAAATAACCTTATTTCTTTCTTCTTTTGCTCTTTCAGCTAGTTCTTTTAGGGTTTTTTCGTTTAATTCACTTAATTCAATCAATTTTTCGTTTAAATATTTTTTAGTATTGTTTTTAGGTTCTTTAATGACTTCTTCTAATAATACATCTAATAATTGGCCTATTTTAGGTGATGGTTGTATTTTTAGAGTACTAATTATGTCTTGACCATTAATTTTAAGCATTTTAACTGATAATGGGTCTTTTGAAACCTTTTCAATCATGTATTTAAGGTGTCTTAGTTTGTATGGCTCAGCCTTAGGGCACCCTGAGCCTATTCTGTCAGCCATTCTTAACTTTAATAGATCTTCAACGTTTTCTATTCCAACATTTTTAACTAATCTTCTAACAGATGATTCTCCAACTTCATCAACATTATAGTAAAAGAGGTGATATCTAACCAAACAAACAATCTTTTCAAGGTCTTTTTTAGGGAATCTTAGCCTTTCTAGTATTTTTTTAGCCATTTTGGCTCCAATTATCTCATGATTATAGAAAGTAGCGTCATCTCCTTGGCCTCTTTTAGTTCTTGGTTTGCCAACATCATGTAACAAAGCAGCCATTCTAATATGGAAATTAAAACCTTTTTTAGCCGAATAATCTAAACATTCAAGATTGTGCCTATAACAATCATATATATGATGTTTGTTTTGATCAATTTCGTATCCTTCTTCTAATTCAGGAATAATGTGTTGCAATAGGCTGTTTTTTCTTAATGATTCAATTCCTTGGGCAGCATTTTCACTATTAATCATCTTTATCAGCTCATCTCTAATTCTTTCTTGAGATATTTTTCTTAATAATTCATTATTATCTTTAATAGCTTGTTCTGTTTGTTCTTCAATAATCCAATCATTGCCTAAAGTGGTTTGTAATCTAATAGCTCTCATCATTCTTAGGGCATCTTCTGCAAATCTATCATTAGAATTACCAACAGCCCTTAAAATATGGTTTTCAAGGTCCTTTTTTCCTTCAAACAAATCAATAATCTCGGTTTCAGAGCCATTTTTTAGGGTAATTGCTATTGCGTTAACTGTAAAATCACGCCTTTTTAAATCTTGTTCTATGGTTTTAGACCAAGAAACTTTGTCTGGGTGTCTAGAATCACTGTAAGTTGTTTCAGATCTATAAGTAGTTACTTCAATAACTTCATATCCATCTTTTGGAATATCAAAAACAACCCCAACTGTGCCAAAGTCATTTTCATAAAATGTTTTGACCTTTAAGTCAAGAAAAGTCTTTTGAGTTTGTTCTGGAGTAGCGTTAGTAGCAATATCCCAGTCAGCTGGCTTAATATTTCTTAAAAAGTCTCTGGTGCAGCCACCAACTATATATGCTTCAAACCCAGCCTTTTGCAAGGCATTTATACAATAGAGTACATGTTCAGGGATTGCTTTCAAATCCGTTTTCATACATATATATTATCTTAATTCTTTTGACTTGACAACTATGAGTAATTTGTTAGAATGATATTAAGAAGATAGTGAGTTTTTGATTGTCGGAAAGATCCGACTTTTTTAATAATAAGAATAAAAAATTAAATATGGATTTTCAATCATTTTTATCTGCAATAACACAAATATCTGAAGAAAAGGGATTATCCCCAGAAAGAGTATTAGAGACAGTAGAGCATGCCTTGGCTTCTGCATATAAAAAAGAATATGGCAAAAAAGGCCAAGTAATTAAAGCTAAAATCAACACTAAAAAGAATACAATTGATTTTTGGAGAATAAGGACTGTTGTTGATGATACAAAAGTATATATTCCTGAAACAGAAACTGAAGCAGAAGAATTTGCTTTTGCAATTAGAAAAAGCTACAGACCGACTGAAGCTGAGTTGAGTATTGAAGAAAACGAAAAAGAAGAAGAAAATACAGAAAAAAGGGTAAAATATAATGCAGAAAAGCATATATTAATAGAAGAGAGCAAAAAAGATCATCCTGAATTAGAGGCAGGTCAAGAATTAGTTATTGAATTAGAATCAAGAGATGATTTTGGAAGAATTGCTGCTCAAACAGCTAAGCAAGTAGTTTTGCAAAAAATCAGAGAAGCTGAAAAAGAAGTTGTTTTGGCTGAATACAAATCAAAAGAAGGGGAAATTGTTTCAGGCATTGTCCAAAGAATTGAAGGAAGCAATATTTATTTTGATATTGGTAAGTCATTGGGTGTTTTACCTAAAGAAGAGCAGATAAGAGGGGAGTTCTACAAGGAAGGACAAAGGCTTAAACTATATGTATTAAGGGTTGATACAACTCCGAAAGGCCCAATTATTTTACTATCTAGAAGTTATCCAAAGCTAATTTCTAAATTATTCGAACTAGAGGTCCCAGAAATATCTGGTAATCAAGTAGAAATCAAGGCTATTGCTAGAGAGCCAGGTTCAAGGACAAAGATTGCAGTTGCATCACTTGCCGAAGGAGTTGATCCGATTGGTGCTATGGTAGGGCAGAGAGGAGTGAGAGTTGCTGCTGTTATGTCAGAATTAGGTGGAGAAAAGATTGATATTATTGAATATGCTGAGGATCCAGCTAAATTTATCGCTAATTCATTATCTCCAGCTAAAATTATTGATGTTTTAGCTGAACAGAAGAATACAGCGATTGTTGTTGTTCCTAATGATCAATTATCTCTAGCTATTGGTAAAGATGGCCAGAATGTAAGGCTTGCTGCTAAATTAACTGGTTGGAAGATTGATGTTAAGAGCGATACTCAAATGGAAGAAGGTAAAAAAGACGATGATGAAGAATTAGATATTGACGAAGAAGAAGTAGCTAAGATTGAAGAATAATATGAAATACGAAATTAAAGAAACATCTAAAACAAAAAGAACAGTAGAGGTTGAATTAACTGTCGAAGAATTCTCTACCTATTATATGTCAGCCTTGAAAGAGTTTTCTAAAGAAGCAGAATTACCTGGTTTTAGAAAAGGAAAAGCTCCTGAGAAAATGATTGAAGAAAAGGTTAATCCTAGTAGTTTGCTATCAGAAGCGGCCGAATATGCTATTAGAGATAATTGGATTAAGATTTTGAAAGAGTCTAAATTAGAAGCAGTATCTCAGCCGAATGTACAGATAATTAAGCTTGCCAAAGACAATCCTTTTGTTTTTACCTTAGAAGTTGATATTTTGCCCGAAATTAAGCTTCCTGATTTGAAATCAATCAGTAAAGATATTAAAAAAGAAGAAATAAAGGTAGATAATTCAGAAATAGAAGATGCAATCAGATGGTTAAGGCAATCAAGAGCTAAATTTTCAGCTAAAGAAACAGAAATTGAGAAAGAAGATTTAGTTGAGGTTTCATATGTTACTGATCTTGCAGATGATAAAGAAAAGAAAGACAGATTTGTTGTAGGAAAAGCTCATTATTTGCAAGGAATGGACGACGCCCTTATAGGAATGAAAAGGGGAGAAGAAAAAGAGTTTGAAACAGAGAATCCTCAAGATAAAAAAGCAAAAATCAAAGTTAAAGTTAAGGTTATTGAAGTTAAAAAAGTAGAATTACCAGAATTAACTGATGAATGGGTTAAGTCTTTAGGTCAATTTGATAACATTGAAGCTCTAAAAGATGATATTAAGAAAGGAATAACTCAAGAAAAAGAAATAGCTTTGAAGCAAGCTCAAAGAGAGCAAGCTATCAAGATTTTACTTGGGAAAACAAGCTTTGATGCTCCAGAATCTTTGGTTAAAAGAGAAGCAGAAGGCATGATTGAAAACCTTAAACAAAGGGTTGTTCAAGAAATGGGGTGTGCTTTTGAACAATATTTAGAACAAGTTAAGAAAAAAGAAGAAGATATTGTCAAAGATTTTAATAAAGTAGCCGAAGAAAGGATAAAAGGCTATTTAATCTTGCGTCAAATAGAGAAAGATGAGAAAATAGAAATAACAGAAAGCGAAATCAATCAAAAGATTGAAGAAGTCCTAAATCAATATCCAGACAAGGAACAAGCTAAAAAGCAAATAGACATGGAACAAGCTAAAATGTATATAGAGGATGAGCTTAAAAGAGAAAGAATCTTTAGTATATTAGGTTGTTAATAATAATATGAAGAAAACACAAAACATATTAATACCAACAGTTATTGAAAAAACCCAAGCAGGGGAAAGAGCCTATGATATATATTCTAGGCTATTAAAAGACAGGATTATTTTCATGTCTGGAGTTGTTGACGATACAATGGCTAATGCAATTGTAGCTCAAATGCTGTTTTTAGCATCAAAAGATCCCAAGAAAGACATACAATTATATATAAATAGCCCAGGAGGATCAGTTACAGCTGGTTTAGCTATATATGATACCATGCAATTCATTAAGCCTGATGTATCAACAGTATCTATTGGTATGTCTGCTTCAATGGGCGCAATGATACTTGCTGCTGGTGCTAAGGGTAAAAGATATGCTCTACCTAATTCAGAGATACTTTTGCATCAAGTTTTAGGAGGAGCTAGAGGTCAAGCAACAGAAATTGAGATTGCAGCTAGACAAATTCTTAAAATTAAAGAAAGAATGAACAAAATTTTAGCAAAACATACTGGAAGACCTCTTCCTCAGATTGCTAAAGATACAGAAAGAGACTTCTATTTAACTGCTGAAGAAGCAAAAGAGTATGGAGTGATTGATGAAGTTATAATTTCTAAAAAATAATTATTGACACCATGTTTTTTCTTTGAGATAATAAAATAAAGAATTTTTATTTTAATTTATTTCAATTAAGATGTCCCAACAATTTAAAAACAAAAAGTTTATTTTTATATCATTAATTTTGTTTTTAATAATAGGGGCATTTTTGTTTTGGAATTATTCAGAAAAAGAAGTTTCAGCGACAGGGGAAGGATGGCTTTCTGGGTGGCAATACAGAAAACAAATTGAAGCAGCAAGTGGAAAATCGGGAACTTTGAATGGAGATGTTTCATTAAGTTATAGCTCTAAATTTAATAAAGCAGCAAAATTTGATGGAACAGGAGACTATGTTTCATTTGCTAATTCTTCTGATTTTGATTTTGGAACAGGAGACTTCACAATAGATACATGGGTTAATTTTAATGATGTTTCTGGAGAAAAAACTATTATAGCTGCTACAAGTAATAGTGGATGGATACTTGAAAAAGGTGATGAGGGAGGAACAGGTCTTCATTTGTATGATATTAATGCTTCAGCCCGCTATGTCTATGCTCCTTATTCTTTTTCTATTGGTACATGGTATCACATAGCAGTAGTACGATCAGGATCAGCTATTAAATTTTTCGTCAACGGAACACAAATAGGAACGGATCAAACACCATATGCTGGAGGATACAATAGTGGTGGAAGTGGAATAGTTGTTGGAAGAACTGGAGCTGGAGGTGGACAGTTTAATGGTTATATTGACGAAGTCCGTATCTCAAAAGGTGTTGCTCGCTGGACTTCTAACTTCACACCTTCAACATCAGCATATACAGCAGATCAGTACGATGTATTATTATTACATATGGATGAAAAAGATCAGAATACAATAGTTAGTAGTAATCTAGTGAGTGGACAAACAGACTATCAATTTAAAGTAGACGTTCCATACAATGAAAAGATGAAGACTGATTTCAGTGATATCCGT